>Ga0206679_10000690_pt1 | contig 28383 bp, 31 predicted proteins | sample M110012015metaG_FD_155464 | JGI IMG/M metagenome (GOLD analysis project Ga0206679, IMG submission 155464) | Ammonia-oxidizing marine archaeal communities from Monterey Bay, California, United States - M1 100m 12015 | ecosystem: Environmental > Aquatic > Marine > Intertidal zone | place: USA... | reverse complement strand
TCATGCGGCGCACACTGGCGGCGCAGCCGACGACGTCGAAGTAGCGCGCGCTTATGGTCTGGAAATTGCTATCGTCCCCGGAGACGAAGACAACCTGAAGATTACAGTGCCCGGCGATTTCGCCCGAGCCGAACGAATTATGCGAGGACGCGATGGACATAAGACTGGGTAATGGCTTTGACGTGCATGCCTTTGGGCCCGGCGATCACGTTATGTTATGCGGGGTGGCCATTCCACACAGTCACGGGCTGGTTGGGCATTCAGATGCAGATGTCGCCATGCACACGGTCACCGATGCGATCTATGGCGCTCTGGCCCAAGGTGACATTGGCCGGCATTTCCCGCCCTCTGATCCACAGTGGAAGGGCGTTGCCAGTGAGAGATTCCTTTGTCATGCCGTTGACTTGGCGAAACAGATGGGTTTCTCAATCTCGAACGTCGACTGCACTTTGATCTGTGAGCAACCCAAGATCGGCCCACATGCCGCCCAGATGCGCGCAACTCTCGCGACACACATGAACCTCGACGAGGCGCGGATTTCGGTCAAGGCTACGACTTCGGAACAACTTGGCTTTACCGGGCGCAGCGAAGGCATTGCCTGCATCGCAACAGCGGCTTTGGTAAAGCCATGATCGCGCGGTTGATTGGAACGGTGGGCGGCGTCGGGTATCTGCGCCCTGCCCCCGGCACGTGGGGATCTGCCATCGCTCTTCCCTTGGCGTGGGCCCTGCACATCGCCGGCGGATTTCCCGCGTTGGCCTTGGCCACGCTTGCCTTTTTCGGCGCCGGCCTTTGGGCCACTGGTCAGATGACCGCAGGCCAAGACGACCACGACCCTAGCGAAGTCGTTGCAGATGAGGTCGTCGGCCAGTGGATCGCACTGGCGCCACTCAGCTATGCAGCCTCGGATCGCGGCCTTGATATCCTGGTGATGTGGCCTGGCTGGATCGCGGCCTTTGTGCTCTTTCGGCTCTTTGACATCTGGAAACCCTTGTGGATTGGGCGCGCTGATCGGCGCGGTGACGCACTTGGCGTGATGCTGGATGATGTGATCGCCGGGCTCTTTGCAGCGGTTGGCGTCTTAGCCCTCGCAGGCCTCGCGCATGGGGTCTTTATGCGATGACCATTGCCGCACAGGTTCTTGACATGGCAAAGCAGCAGGGTCTCATGATTGTCACAGCAGAAAGTTGCACGGGCGGCATGGTGGCGTCTGCCCTGACCGAAATCGCAGGCGCATCGTCAGTGGTAGAACGCGGTTTTGTGACCTATACAAACGCAGCAAAGCGCGAGATGCTGAGCGTCTGCGCCGCAACGCTCGATGAGCACGGTGCGGTCAGCGAGGCGGTAGCCCGGGAAATGGCCCAAGGCGCACTAAAACACTCCCATGCAGATATTGCCGTATCGATCACCGGGATCGCAGGGCCCGGCGGATCAGAATTCAAGCCCGAGGGACGGGTCTGCTTTGGCCTTGCAACACAGAGCGGCTCGCGTGCCAAAACCATCGACTTTGGTGCGCTTGGACGCGGTGCGGTGCGGTCTTCAGCCTGTGAGCATGCGCTGCTCTTGCTGCTTGACGCGATGAAGTCTCGATCAGGCGCGGCCCGCTAACAAAGCGGCAAACCCGGCCAGATCATCCGACATAATGGCCTGCCACAGCCCTTCCGCCCGAACATCGACAAGCGCACGTGCCTTTGCGCTGACCCGATCCGCGCGCGACGCATAAGGTAAAGGCGCATCCAGATCGTGAAAATATGCGACACCGTCCACCAAAACGCGGGCCTGCATCTCAGTCAAAGTTTCGTCTGGCTTAACCCGCACCCGTTGACGATACTCAACAAGACGAGGATCTTGCGTTGTTTCATCCGTGAACGCCGCGATGTCACCAGTCTGGATGTCATATGCCGCCATAGCCATCACATGAGCGTAGCTAAATTTAGCCGCCAGTCCAGTCTCTGGAGCAGGTTGGTTGCACACGCTCATCCAACGCGGATGCGTGCGGATCTCAATCTCGCGGGCCTGCCTGATCGGGACCCCGCGTACAGCCTCAAGACTGGCATGAAGCCCGTGGCAACACGCATGAAACTTGTGGCTGATCCGATCCATACGCCATGCCATATCAGCTGATTCTGCGGCTCCGTGATGTGTTGCGCCAAAACCCAAGGGGCCTGCCAATCCGTCCTGTGCCGCGATCATCCCCGCCGCCGCCCACGTCGCAGCTTCAACGCCTGTGCGCGCGGCCAGTCCTGCATTAAGCGGCTTACCCATGGTCCCAAACTGCGCCTTTAGCCCAGATGCCATCGTCGCGCACAGGCCCAGAGCATGTCGCATTTCTCCCGCGGACAATCCCATCAACCGACCCGCCGCTACCGTAGCCCCAAACGCGCCCGCTGTGGCCGTTTGATGAAATCCAACCTGATAATGTTCCCGTCCAAGCCACAAACCCACCGCGATCGATGCCTCCGCACCAACAAGCGCCGCCGCAATCATATCCGTCATAGATGCCTTGCACGCTTCAGCCACGGCGAACGCAGCCGATACCACAACAACCGACGGATGCCCGATATGACCGAAATGCGTATCGTCAAAATCCAACGCATGCGACAGAGTACCGTTGACCAGAGCCGCATCAGCAACGCAGCTTACCCTTCCATCAAACCGCGTCGCAGGCCCGGGTGTGTTCATCGTTGCAACCCAGCTACCAAATCCACCCTCGCGCGCACCCGCAAGCCCACAAGCCGCCCAGTCCAGAACTGACAAGCGCATCACATCACGCACCTCTTTGGGCGGCTCTGCTTGAGCACAGGTCAAAACAATCTCTGTAATCCCCTGTTTCATCTTGCCCAATAAACTCTCCCCGAAGGGCCGATTTTAGCCCAAAACCACCCTAATAATAAAGCACTGCCGCCCGTCGTTCAAATGCCCGCACAATACGTTGCATCGCTTCGTTAAAAACCACACCGATGATGCCCTGCAAAATTGCATTCCGAAACTCGAAATCAACGAAAAAGAAAACTTCACAGCCCCCTTCGACATCGCAAAAATTCCAATTTGACTTCATATAGCGAAACGGACCGTCCAAATATTCGGTGTCGATCTTGTGGGTATCAGGCCACAGAACGACCCGACTGGCAAAGCGTTCACGAAACACTTTGAAACTTATTACAAGGTCTGCTTCCATAACCTCATGATCCGCGTGCGCGGTCACCCCGCGTATGCGTGCCGCCGCGCACCAAGGTAAAAATTCTGGGTAAGCGCTCACATTTGCAACCAAATCATACATTTGTTGCGCACTGTAGGGCAGGAAACGGGTTTCGGAATGAGTAGGCATAGGTTTAAATAGGACCTTGAGACAGCGTCAGATAAAGATGTGTCGCGGAACGATGCCAATATCAAGGGGAAGACCATGCCGCAGCGGCCATATGTCATAGACCAGATGATTTCAGCCAAAACGATCGCCGCCCGAATAGAAGATTTGTGCCGAGAGATTGAGACCGAATTCAAAGGCACGAACAAGTTGGTGGTCGTGGGCCTGTTGCGAGGCAGTTTCGTGTTTATTGCCGATTTGGTGCGCGAATTGGATTTGCCGATCGAAGTCGACTTCCTTGAGGCATCTTCCTACGGTGACAGCATGGAAAGCAGTCGAGAAGTCCGCATTCTCAAAGATTTGCGCGGCGCCATCGAAGGCCGAGACGTGCTTGTCGTGGAGGATATTGTCGACACCGGTCACACGATGCACCATGTCACCGGCCTGCTATCGGCGCGCAAGCCTTCAAAACTGCGCACAATTGCCCTTCTGGATAAACCCAGTCGCAGAGAGGTAGATTTCAAGGCCAACTGGACTGGTTTCGACATACCCGACGCTTTTGTGGTGGGCTACGGGATCGACTTTGCGCAACGCAATCGCAATCTTGCATACATCGGCCAGGTCCGCTTCGTTGACTGACAAGCGGACGGCAGTAGTGCGACTTGCTGCGCGCGCTTTAGCTGCCAAGCTTCTCCAGCCGTGCGGCCCGAAGCCTCGAAAAGTCGTCGCCGGCATGATACGATGACCTTGTCAGCGGCGTAGCGGAAACCATCAAAAATCCTTTGCCATAAGCTGCTTTTTCATACGCCGCGAATTCATCGGGGTGTACAAAACGATCCACCCGATGGTGTTTTGGCGTCGGCTGAAGATATTGACCTATGGTCAGGAAATCGATGTCTGCGGCGCGCATGTCTTCCATAACCTGCATGACCGCTTGCCGGCCTTCACCCAACCCAACCATTATGCCGGATTTGGTAAACATCGTGGGATCTAATTCCTTGACACGTTGCAACAGTCGAAGGCTGTGGAAATAGCGTGCGCCTGGGCGAACCTCAGGGTAAAGGCCTGGCACAGTTTCAAGATTATGATTGAATACATCGGGGCGCGCCTCGACTACAATCTCTAGAACGCTTGGATCGCAGCGAATGAAATCCGGCGTTAGAATTTCGATTGTAGTATTTGGGCTTCGGTGGCGGATGGCACGAATGGTTTGTGCAAAATGGTCGGCACCGCCATCTTCGATATCATCGCGATCTACCGATGTGATAACCACATGCTTCAACCCTAGCTTTTCGACTGCCTGGGCAACGCGGCCAGGTTCAAATGCATCAAGGTCGTCAGGCGGCTTGCCGGTCGCGATATTACAAAACGTGCATGCCCGCGTACAGACCTCTCCCATGATCATCATCGTGGCATGGCCCTGGCTCCAGCATTCGCCAACGTTGGGGCAGCCCGCCTCCTCGCAAACGGTGACGAGCTTGTTGTCTCGCATAATCTTGGCAGTTTCAGAGTACCCCTTCCCACCTGGAGCCTTTACCCGAATCCAGTCAGGTTTCTTTGGCTGCGGGTTGTCTTGGCGGCGGGCCTTTTCAGGGTGGCGTTCGGCAGGGATTTTAAGATCACGCATGCGTTTAGGTCCAGAGTGGTTCAACGTTAAACTATCCTGTACACATACAGCATTCAGAACTGAATACCACGTGGCGCATGGCCGCTATGTCACGCCGGATACCATCGCCCAACACTTACCCATAGTGCGTGCAAAAATACCAGAAACATCAAGCATGATCTCGACCCTGAGGACACTTATAATTTCCACCGTGTCTGATCTCTGATTCACGCTTCCAAAATAGAGGATGGAATGAACGATCAGCGGTTTGTTGTTTCGGACGTCTTGCGGCAGCATCTTGAGCTACATTTTACGGGCATTGCGGATCTTCTCGGCGTGCTGGGGCGCTCTAAGTTTGCGCTGAATGTTGCGTTCTTCGTTCGTCATGAAGACTTCCTCCATCCCAAATCAGGGAATTTACAGGAAGTGTCCCAAGAGACCGTACATATCTACAAGCTTGGCCTTTGAACGAAGGCCTACTGAATAATTTTCCAGACCCGAAAACACACGGTACAAGACAAAAACTCAACTGCAAAAAAACAGCACCACGTCAGTCAAACCCCCACCAAACGGATCTGCATATTTGCAATATTCAAATCACGGTCTGGACCATTGCAGCTCAATTCAAGCTTCAACGGAACGTCATCAGAGTTTAATTGGTGCAGCTGAACCCGTGTCGGTCCGAATTCAAAGTCGGCTTGCTTATCGGTCGCGACCCAAGAAAATGCCTTTTCAAACTGCGTCGTCAAATTTTTTGGATCTTCCACAGAAACGTGAAGGCATCTTATCCCCAAAACTCTATTTGGATGACTGGGCACAAGATCATCAGGCACGCGGATCCTGACGTCTGTACTGTCTTCGATGACAAAAGGAAGGGTGTTGTCGAAAGCAGCGCCCAAACGCCATCTGGCTGTCTGTCCATTGGGACGTGTTCGTTGAAATGCACTGCTTTCAAGGCAGGGTATCCCAATATTTTTCCAATGTGCGAGGGTCTCGTCCAAACTTACAACCCGAACGCACCAGTCTACAGGCCCGGGTGAGCGGCCAAACCAAGACGTTAGGCGCCGATATACATCAGACTTTTCCTCCAGCAGCCGACGAAGCAGGCCTGCTCGACCAGCGAGTCGCAGGATTCTGCGGAGCATAGGCGAGCGCATGGAAATCAGCTCAACGTAAGTACCATCCGCAAACAGAACCATCGCCATTTCTGTACTTCCATGCGCACCGCCACGGACCACCTCGAAGCCTTCATCGGAAAAATCCGCAATGGCTTGTTCAAGATCGAAAACGGTAACAACGACATGATCAAAGGTTGTAGATATCATTTGGTCTTATCCCAGTTTTGCAACCCTGCCATGGTTTGTGCGATGATCTGCCTGCCTTCGGACAAAACCGCCTCACGCCATTTCGGATCGTCAGGGCAAAACAGTCTCAGAAGTTTTTCTTCCAACCGGATCCGTGTCGCATCCGAGACGTTGGACGCCGCAGTTTGCAGCCATCTGTCCAACAATAACCCCTCGAGCACCTTTTTATTGGCGTAGGTGCCAAATTCGATCACTGCTGCCGTTGTTTCTGCTCCAAGCTCATGTGCGATGTCTTGAACAGCGCGGATCAAAAGACCGTGGTAGGATGGGCGGGTGCCTGCCTGATAGTGCGCTCCACTCTGCGCTACGGCCTGCCCCCACCATGAGGTCGCCCGCTGAAAAGCAGGCATTTGGGGCGCGTCAAAACATAGGAAAGATGGCGAACCATAGCCCCCGATACCAGTATGCCAGTCTATGATTGCGATACGTTTCGCCTCGCTCAGATGATTACGCCAAACTGAACAAAGCGCTTGATTGGCCCATTCTGGCGCGGCGCCGCCAAATCCGACACCGTCAGGTCGGGCGTATTGACCCGCTGCGACTTCATTGGTGACCTGCGAAAGCCCATGGCGCCATCCAAGCCACAGAAGGCTAATTAAAGTGCGGCGCGCCTGTGGGCCCTGCACACCCTCGCGGCACAAAGCTTCCTGGACCCGTACTGAAAGCGCCGTACCCAGAGGCGCGGGATCAAAATCCGTAAAGTTCCGATTGAGATCGACATTGTTTTCGGTCGTGCGGCGCTTCATAGCGCAGCCATATGGGTTTGCGCCATGAATCAGGAAAACGGCGGTGTCCGAAGGTCGACGCGTGCTGAATTCTTGCATCCAGATCTGTTGCATGGCGCTGCCAGCCATCACTTCGGGGCCATGAGTTCCGCTTATCATGAGCAACACATTCGATGCGCCGCGCGGTCCGAACCATGCGGTGTCTATGCCATAAGATACCTCATCATTGTACGGGGCATCAGGATGTTTAAGAAACGCGACCGCGCCCCCCCTAATTTTCGCTGATTTCCGAAATCGGTGGCGGGCAACATAGTAGTCTCTTTGAAACAGGGATATTTCTGTATTAGCCATTATTTACGACCCAAAACCCGATTGAAGCAGCCAAAACGCATGCAATAGACCGACGGTGCGAGGCTTAAACGAGTAAGCTAAGCCTGCATTATTACGATGATCAAAATCATTTAAACAAAGATAAAACTGGCTTAACCTCATCGCCTATGAAACACGGCCAGACATAAAATTCACTTTTTGACGCAGGAAACGTTTATTGATCTTACCAAAGGGATTTATACGATCCTGAGCAGAGAATATTCTCACAATCCGGCTTTCAAAAGACGCAGCACATATAATCTGATATCGAGGGCAACGTTCCATTTAACGGGACCGACCATTGCCATGACCGGTCCACGATTGGATTTATAAAGCGATATCAAAAGATGGCTTACTCGCGCGCCAGTTCCATCCAATTGGCATCTTTGATGACCGAGATAACAACTTCATCGGCGCCTTGGTGATCGGTCGCGGAATAGGTAACAGTATTACCGGAGACTACATCTTCGTAGTTAAGGCTCTCCATGCCCATTTGAAAGCTCTTAGCGTTCAGATCTGGCCCAGCTGCTTGCAATGCACGTACCATTGTTTCAGCTGCGGAGTGGCCCAGCAGTGCACCTGAACCGGGCAACTCTTCGCCTGTCGCTTCAGTGTAGCGCCCAAAGAACTTTTGTACTTCTGGCTTGTCCATACGCGACAGCAGGTCTGCCCAACCGGATGCCGCATACATGCCTTCGGTTACGCCGCCCGGAACTTTAGCCATGACAGTGTGAAACCCAGCCGAAGAGTTGAGAAAATACATTCCTGTCAAGCCCAGTTTTTTGGCCGTACCCGAAACAGTGATTGCCTGACGCACGCCCAATGCTAGCGCCACAATTTCACAGCCCTCTGCATTCAGTTTTTGCAACGCGCCAACAAAATCCGCATCGTCCGGCTTGTGCGTCGTTTCAGCGACAAAGTTCAGGCCGTTGGTTTCGTTAGAAATGGATTCAGCGCCTTCTTTGATATCCTTTCCAAAGTCAGTCGGCAAGTACATGGCACAGACGTTGCTCACGCTCTTCTGTTCTGCCAGATAAGTTACGCCAACGCGGATTTGTTCATAGTAAGTGGCGGTGCCTGCAAAGTGCAGATCCGAAAATGGTTCAGCCATCTGACGAGCAGCAGAAAGCGGCGAGACGTTTGGCACTTTCTTGGCGTCTTGCAGTTTGAACGCCGCGATGTTCATCGGGGTTCCCAAAGACAATAACATCGCAAAAACTTTGTCACCGTTGATTAACTTGTTCATCCCTTGGATGGCCTTGGGCATCTGGTAAGCGTGATCCTCAACAATGAAACGGATCTTGCGGCCATTAATGCCACCCGCGTCGTTAACCTCGTCAAACACAAGTTGCGCAGCTTTGGTTGCAGGTGCGCCGAAAGAGGCGAAAGGCCCTGAGAGATCGTTGTTGGACCCAATCAGGATTTCAGTGTCTGTGATGCCTTGCTCAGCGTGGGCTGGTATCACAGCCATTGCCGTAGCAAAAGCTGCTGTTGCCAGTTTCGTTGTCAGTTTCTTCATTGGTCTTCTCCCTTGTTATTTGCATTTAAAAAGCACAGCCCGATAAGATTAATACATCTGGCTGATCAACTTATTATGTTTGGCCTCCACAAAGCTACGCTTGAGCTTCATGGTCGGCGTAAGTTCGTCATCGTCCGCCGTCAACAGAACGTTGATCAGTCGGAAATCTTTGATCTGTTCGACCCGCGCAAAATCCTGGTTCACGTCATCAACTGTTTCTCGGATCAAGTCTTGCACTTCTTGCGCAGCACATAGTGACGCGTAATTTGAAAAAGGCACGCGCCGATCTTGCGCAAATTTCTCAACGTTTTCTTGATCAATCATAACTAAACAGGTCAGGAACTTACGCTTGTCGCCAATCACCACAGCGTCTGAAATATAGGGTGAAAATTTTAGTTTGTTTTCGATCTCAGCTGGGGTAACGTTTTTGCCTCCCGCGGTGATTATGATGTCTTTAAGGCGACCGGTGATTGTCAGGAAGCCCTGATTATCCAACGTACCGATATCGCCCGTTCGCAGCCAGCCATCCTGTGTGAAGGTTTCGGCAGTCTTTTCACGATCCTTCCAATACCCCTGAAAGACATTGCCTGCAGTGTACTGCACTTCGCCATCCACAGCGACACGGATTTGGGAACCGGGCACGGCTGGACCGACTGTGCCAATTTTATTGGCGATTTCACTGTTTATGGAAATAATGCCTGAGCTCTCGGTCATGCCGTAGCCTTCCAACACAGGAACACCAATTGAGTGATACCATTGAAGGAGATCAGGCGAAATTGGTGCCGCGCCAGAGCCACCACGTCGCAATCGATCCATTCCGATCATCCGCCGCAGGTTTTGCAATAAAGCGAAGTCCCAAAAGCGATAGGCCAGCTTGGTACCAATAGGCAGTGGTTTACCATCTGCTAGGCATTTCGCGCGCGCGGCTCCTGATTTCAAAGCCTGCGCATAAGCCCATTTTTGTACTCCTGTCGCGTCTCCGATACGGATAGCAACCTGCGAATAGATTTTTTCCCAAAGACGCGGTACTGCGACAAATGTCTGCGGACTGACTTCTTGGAGATTGTCAAAGATCGTCTCGGGGCTTTCCGCAAAGTTAATCGTTGAAGCAGCCGCGATGGGACCATTTACAGAAAACACTCTCTCAAGAATGTGGCAAAGTGGCAAAAAGCAAAGCTGATCATCAGTGTCGAATACCGGCCCATCGTGTAGGCCGGCAGAGACAGAATAGATCAGATTGCCATGGCTGATCATCGCGCCTTTTGGTTTGCCAGTCGTGCCGGATGTATAAACCAAAATCGCGGTATCTTCCGGCTTGGTCGCGTCAATTAATGTATCAAAAGCTGACGGGTTGGCCGCGTCATAGGCCGCTCCAATCCCATAGAGATCATCCAGAAATATAATCTGCGGGTCCTTGAAATCATGCAAGCCATCGCGATTAATCACGATTACCTTAATCAAACCCGGCATATGATCGCGGACCTGCAGGAACTTGTCCAATTGCTCATCATTCTCAACCAGCAGGAATCGGCTGTCAGAGTTATTAACCAAATATTCCAGCTGCACTGCAGAATCGGTCGTGTAAACACCAGCGCAAATAGCACCCACACATTGCACACCCATGTCTGTGTACATCCATTCTTTGCTGTCTTCGGAAAGGATAGACACCACGGCACCCGGTTTGAGGCCCATGGACAACAGCCCAAGGCCAAGATATTTAGCACGGGTGAAATAATCATCCCATGAATGAGATCGCCAAATTCCAAATCTTTTTTCGCGGTGAGCTGTGCGATCACCCAGATTCTGGCACCGCTTGCGAAACAGTTTGGGCGTTGTATCCATCCCATCGATGTAAAAGGGTCCCTTGGACAGATCGGTGTTGATCATCAGTCCATGCACTTTTTCTTGAGGGGGGAGTGTCTGCGTCATGATCAATCCCTATCGCCATGTCTTACGTTGTTTCCAGCGGCGTTGCCCACGCTGGTTCTCATCCTGACTGACGCCAAGGTAAAATTCCTGAATATCTTTGGATGCGGCAAGCACGCCGGCACTGTCGTTCATAACAATGCGTCCCAACTCCATTACATACCCATAGTCAGCTGCATCAAGTGCCACCTTGGCATTCTGTTCAACCAACATCATCGTGACTTTTTGCTCTCTATTGAGCCGCACAATAATCTCGAAAATCTCCTGCGTCAGCAGTGGAGACAACCCAAGACTAGGTTCATCCAGCAGCATCAGTTTGGGATGCGACATCAGCCCCCTGCCGATGGCTAACATCTGTTGTTGCCCACCTGACAAAGTACCAGCCCGTTGAAGCCGCCTATCCTTGAGGACTGGAAAATAGGAATAGACCATTTCCTCATCATAGCTGATGTTGCTGCGATCATTGCGGGTATAGGCGCCCATCGCAATGTTCTCGGCCACGGTCATCAGCGGGAAAATCTCGCGGCCCTCCGGCACATGCACAATGCCACGCCGAACAATTGCATCTGGCTCGAGAGACTGTATATCGTCCCCATCCATCTTGATAGTGCCCTTTTCCGGGTCCATCACGCCTGAGATAGTCTTCAAAAGCGTAGTTTTACCCGCGCCATTTGCTCCCAGAACTGTTACAATCTGACCTTCTTGTACTCTCAGACTAACGCCACGGATCGCCATTATCGGGCCGTAATAGCTCTCTAAGTTGTCTACTTGCAAAACGACGTTTGATTGGGTGGCCTCTTGACTCATGCGCGTGATGTCCCTGTCTTGGAAATCTCGCCAGTGCCTAGATAGGCTTGGATCACGGCGGGATGCGATTGCACTTCTGCGGCAGTGCCTGTGGCAAGTTCCTTGCCATCCGACAGCGCCATAACTCGCCCTGATACGGCAGAAACCAGTCCCATGTCATGCTCTACCATCATCACGGAAATGCCCATCTGTGTCTGGATGTCTTCAATCCAAAAGGCCATGTCTTGCGTTTCTTCCACCGACAATCCTGAAGCGGGTTCATCCAGCAACAGCAACTTTGGCTCTGATGCCAAGGCTCGGCCAAGTTCGACCACCTTGCGCACGCCGTAAGGTAGGCCTCCGATCATCTTGTCACGGTACTGCTGGAGGTTCAAAAACTCGATCACTTCCTCCACAGCCTCACGATGGTGCAATTCCTCGCGGTAAGTTTTGGGAGAAAATACAATGTTTGAAAGCATGCTAGTTTGGCGATGTCGATGGCGCCCGACAAGCAGATTTTGCAGGACTGTCGCCTGCTCAAACAATTCAATGTTCTGAAACGTACGTGCTATCCTCAGGCTGGGAACTTGATCAGCACTGTTTTTCAACAGATCATGACCATCCAAATGAATACTGCCACTAGCCGGATCGTAGAAGCGCGAAATCAAATTAAAGATCGTTGATTTCCCCGCCCCATTCGGACCGACAAGCGCAAATACTTCTCCCTCTTCCACGTTCAGAGAAACGTTGTCGACCGCCACCAATCCGCCAAAACGAAGCGTGACATTTTTGATTTCAAGCAAACTCATTGGACACGGTCCGTCTTGAGATAGGATTTTTGGCGTTTGAACATGTCCTTGCGGTAAAACGGGAACAGTTCAAAATACGTACGGATCTTAAGCCATCGGCCATAGAGCCCCATCGGTTCAAACAGAATAAAACAGATTAGGATCGATGCAAAAAGCGCACTTTCAAGGCCCGGAACATTGATGTTCACATCAAATGCTGTCGCCAAAAAAGTCCGCCCATTTGCGATTGCAACAGGGATGATACCGACCACAATTGCACCAAAAAATGCACCATGAATGAATCCCAATCCGCCAATCACAATCATCAAAAGCAAGGTGATCGACATGACAAGATCGAATGTCTCATTCGTCACGTAGCCTGCGGAATGACCAAAGAGCGCGCCCGCTAATCCCGCAGCCGTTGCGGACAGAAAGAATGACATCGCCTTGGTTTGCGTCAGATTAATCCCCATCGCCCGCGCCGAAACTTCACTATCACGCACAGCGGTAAAGCTGCGGCCTGTCGGGGTACGTAAAAGATTGCGATAAAACCAAACGACCAAAACCGCGACAGACAACACAAGATAGTAGAATTTATATGGCGTTGAATACCGGTTAATTTCCATCCCAAAGATGTTGATATCTGGCACAGCGGCCCCCGCAATACCACCAGTCCAGGGTTCCGCGATCACCACGAAATCGCTGGTCAACATTGACATCGCCAAAGTCGCGAGTGCCAGATAAACGCCATGCAGACGCAAAACTGGAAGCGCGATCATAGTTCCCAGCACACCAGCAATAAGCCCTGCCATTGGAAACGCGATGATCCAAGGCACACCCGCCCCAAGAAAATTGATATTGAGATAACAGCCCAAAGCCATGAACGTGGCATGTCCAAGGCTGGGCAGTCCTGTGTGCCCGGTCAGAAGCATCAACCCCATACCTGCAATTGCCAAAATCATAATACCGGTAATTTCGCCAAGCAAATAGGCATCCCCAATTGCCACGAAGTACAGTGGCGTGGCGAGCACCAGCAACAAAAGAAGTCCATACCAGACCGCCTGTGCACGATGCTTGAACAACGAAATATCCGCATCATAAGAGGTTTTAAAAACAAAGCGCATCTTTACACCTTCTTTCGTTGTGTCTGAGAAAAGATTCCACCTGGGCGGAAAATCAAGATGAGCAACAAAATAGCATAGGGTGCAATCTGGCTCACGCCAGGGGGACCGTAGCGAGAGGCAAGCGGTTCCACTAAGCCGATGATCAAACCGCCCAGAAGCGCGCCGGGAAGTGAGCCAAAGCCACCAATCGCCGCTGCGGCAAACGCTTTGATGCCCAGCAATCCTGTGGAGGGATCAATCGCACCTTTGGAGGCAAACAGAATTCCGGCGACCGCCGCGACCATGCCAGACAATCCCCAAACCAGACTGTGAATACGCCTGACCGGGATACCCATGTAGTAAGCAGCCAACTGGTTTTGTGACGCTGCTTGCATCGCCAATCCGATCCGAGTGCGCGAAAAAAATATGTAGAAGGCCAACGTCAGAATGGCAGTCACGACAACGATCAGCACTTCGTCAATGCCCAGTACTAAACCACCTGACCGAATGTCTTGGCCCGCAAAGGGGGTCTCCAGCGACGTCGGCTCATGGCTCCAGATGGCACCGGCGATAAAGCGAATGATAAAGCCCATTGCGATAGTCAGGATGACAATCGATGTCTGCGACTGGCCAAACATGTGACGCAAAACCCCCCAGTTAAAGAGGTATCCCAAAATACCCATCACAAGAATAGACAGCGGCACCGCAAGCCAAAAACTCAGCCCCATATATTCGTGATTAGTAAAGCCAATGCACACAAATGCGCCAAGCATCATGAAGTCACCTTGGGCGAAATTCACCGCTTCAGTCGCCTTGTAGATCAGCACGAAGCCCAATGCGATCAACCCATAGACACAACCATTGGCAAGACCGCTGATGATAAGTTGTAAAAAATCCACGGCGCTCCTCCCAAAGACGATAAGAGGCACGTTATTCAGACCACTGGACAATTGGCAATTTGCTATTTGTTTTTCGTAGCGTAACTTTTAGTTTTAATTTCAAAATTGGATCGAAATTGCGGTCCGATCACAGGACCAGTTCAGTACCAACCTTTTTGGCACAGGCTTATTGTATCTGGCGTCAGCTCTCGCGGGACAGGTTTGAGTTTTTATAATGGAGGATTTCTGGTTCGTCGTAACGGACTTGGAGTGAAGATGAACAAGAAACTCGAGACCTGCAACGCTTCGACTGAAAATGTGACCAAAACCATTCCCGGCAAGACGTGCGAGACTTATTCGACAGACAGAAAAATCCGCAGTGTATTATCAGAGATGTGCGGCAACGAGTGTGGACCGGTAGTCTGTCACCATCTTGCTTTTTCTTCCATTGCAGCGGTCACTTTTCTGCTCGGCAGGATTTCCACCAGACACAGAACTTAGTTGTTCTGTTAATTATAAGCCCAACGTACCTTCCATCAGCAGGATTTGATCTCATTAATTATTTTTTGTCGACCGAGAAATCATCCACGTTCTCAACGTCGCCCAGCAGATATTTTAAAACTTCCTTAAAAATTGCCATTCTGGTTACCATGCTGCTGCAAAGAAGAACCAAACGTTTTACTCACACACAAAAAATCAAACACTCTTACTAGACAATCAAACTGCGCTTTAGTTCCGAGCTTTCTCTGACACCGCCCATTGCAAGCCTCGTCCAGAAAGACAGCGCTGCACGCGACCGGGATGATCCGTAATGATGCCATCTACGCCCGCGTCTATCATTCTGTTTATATCATCCCGTTCATTCACAGTCCAGGTGTCGACAATCAACCCAAGCGCATGCGCTTCGCAAACAGAATCCGCAGTCACATCCAGATAGTGTGGACACCAAACCTGGCCGCCCGCCTTCGCGACTGCCTGTGGCAGCGACAGCGTTAGGTCATCCAAGTTTGGCGAGACTGACACGGGTGAATCCTCGTGCGGATCGCCCGCATCTCGGAGTTTTTGGGAGATATAGGACATTGGCATTTCAGGAGCCTGACGCCTGCATTCTGTCAACAAATCCCAATCAAAACTGTGTAGCACGGTTTTGTGTTGTAATTCGTAGGTGCGGACATCGTTTAAAATCGTCGTAACGAATTGTGCACGCGCAGATGCGTCGTCTTTAAGAGAGGGGTCTGATTTTAGTTCCAAAAGCAAAGTAACACTACTATGAGCTGGCTGGACAATAAGTTCCAAGAGGTCGGTCAGACGAGGGATCCGCACACCACTTAAAAAAGCCTGATCTGGGAAACGCTTGCCATACACGCTGCGCCCGTCGAGCCCCCCGACGTCAAATTGCTGCAATTGCGCCAGTGTCAGCGACGAAACTTGCGGCTCGTCGCCTTTGATCCACATGCCGTCAGGTGTGCGTGTAGCAGAGGCAGACAGACGGTGATTGTGCGTAATAACGGGTACCTGATCAGCCGTCATTACAACGTCAAACTCAAGCGTATCAACCCCGGTACTTAGCGTAAACTCAAACCCTTCCATCGTATTTTCCGGCATGATTTCGCGCGCGCCTCGATGCCCAATCACGCGCACGATGCTATTGCCCCCGCGCAAGGCGGACAGCTGTGGAAACTGCGTCATTTTGCGATCCGCTTGCCCGTATCAGTATCAAACAGATGCTGCAGTTCAACTGGCGCGGTAAAGCCCTGGATCGACCCAGGTTCGGCGCTCATATGACCCGGAATGCTGGTGGTGATTTCCGTGTCGGTACCTTCGATGGTGCCGTGCAACAATGTGTTGGCGCCCAGATGCTCAAGCAACCCGACCCGTATCCGCAGGGCACCACCCGGATCCTGCAAAAGATGCTCGGGCCGAATTCCCAACGTCACGGCCCCATTGGATGACGAAGCCCCAGCAATGCGAACACCGTTGCCTAATTTCAAGCCGCCACTCTCTGCCTGAACTGTGATAAGATTCATGGCTGGGCTTCCAATGAAGCCTGCAACAAATACGGTTGCCGGACGGTCATAAAGTTCAATCGGCGAGCCAAACTGTTCGACATAGCCACCATTGAGAACCATCAGCCGGTCGCCAAGTGTCATCGCCTCGACCTGATCGTGCGTCACATAGATAGAGGTAACGCCAAGGCGCTGTTGCAGCTTGCGGATCTCAAGCCTCATCTGCACCCGCAGCTTGGCATCAAGGTTTGAGAGTGGTTCGTCGAACAAAAATACCTGTGGATCGCGCACAATAGCACGGCCCATGGCCACGCGCTGACGCTGTCCACCCGATAATTGGCGCGGCTTGCGTTCAAGATAGTCACCGATTTCCAGAATTTCTGCAGCTTCCTGCACGCGACGATCAATTTCCGGCTTGCTAACTTTACGAATTTTCAAACCATAGGCCATGTTCTGTCGAACGGTCATATGCGGATAAAGTGCATAGTTCTGGAATACCATGGCGATATCGCGATCCGCCGGTTCGATATCATTTACCACCTTATCGGCGATGCTGATCTGGCCACTGGTCACTGTTTCCAGCCCAGCCACCATGCGCAATAATGTGGATTTGCCACAGCCGGATGGGCCAACAATAACAACAAGTTCACCGTCGTTGATCTGCCCTTCAACGTGGTGCAGGACTTCGGTCTGGCCATAAACTTTCACAAGGCTTTTGAGGGTAATGGATGCCATTTTTATTTACCTACTTGTCTGTCTCAGTCAGGCCCTTAACAAAGAGCTTTTGCATGGTGATCACGACGAATACTGGTGGGATCATGGCTAAAAGTGCAGTCATCATGATTATGTTCCACTGTGGCGATTGCTCTGCCGCCTGAAGCATCTGTTTGATGCTCATTACGATTGTTGTCATGTCTGCATCCGTGGTGATCAGCAACGGCCAAAGATACTGGTTCCAGCCATAGATAAAGAGGATAACAAACAGCGCCGCAATATTTGTGCGGCTCAGCGGTATCAAGATATCCCAAAAGAACCTCAGCGGACCGGCGCCGTCTATGCGAGCGCTTTCCAGCATCTCGTCAGGAATGGTCAAAAACACCTGCCGGAACATGAAGGTCGCCGTGGCCGATGCAATCAGGGGAATTGATAAGCCCCAATAACTGTTAAGCATCCCTAATTTAGCCACCACCTCGAATGTTGGCAGGATGCGAACCTCTACCGGCAGCATCAAGGTCAGGAAGATCATCCAGAAAAAGCCCATGCGGAATGGAAATTTGAAGTATACGATCGCAAAGGCCGAGATCAGGGAAATCGCAATTTTGCCAAATGAAATCATCAACGCCATCGTCAATGAGTTCAGCAACATCCGCCAGACGGCAGTGGTTTGTGTTCCCGACAGACCGCTTCCGAACAGAGTTTCTTTGAAGTTTTGCCAAAAATAGCTGCCAGGCAGCATCGGAATAGGCGCCTGCGCCATGCGCACAGCGTCATGGGTTGCGGCGACAAAAGTTATCCAAATTGGCAACGCCACAATGGCAATACCAAACAGTAGAACCAAATGTGATATCAAATTTAGGATGGGACGATTTTCAACCACTAGTATTCCACCTTTCTTTCAATATAGCGGAATTGGATAACGGTCATCGCGATCACCATGATCATCAAGATCACAGATTGCGCCGCTGAACCGCCAAGATCAAGACCGACAAAACCATCGACATAAACCTTGTAAACAAGAATCGTGGTGGCGTTTGCCGGTCCGCCCTGCGTCACAACATGAATGATGCCAAAGGTATCAAAAAAGGCATAAACTGCGTTTATTACCAGCAAAAAGAATGTCGTCGGCGATATCAAAGGTAAGACCAAATCCCAAAATCTGCGGATAGGGCCAGCACCATCAATTGCAGCCGCTTCGATGAATGATCGCGGGATGGATTGCATCGCGGCGAGATAGAATAAAAAGTTATAAGCGATTTGCTTCCACGCAGCGGCGATGACCACAAGCGTCATGGCCTGTCCACCGTTCAAATAGTGGTTCCAATCAATCCCCACCATGTCGAGCAGAAACGGAAAAATTCCAAGTGTTGGGTTGAACATGAACACCCAAAGGGCACCCGCCAGCACCGGCGCAACCGCATAGGGCCAAATCAGCAATGTGCGATAAGCAGTAGCACCGCGCACAATTCGGTCAGCAAACCCGGCTAATATCAATGCAACCGACATCGACAAAAACGCGACAGCAATCGAGAAAAAGATCGTGCGCCCGAAAGTGGACAGATATTTTTCGTCGTCAAACAATATCGAGAAATTTTCAAACCAGACAAACTCTGAGGAAAGCCCGAATGCGTCTTCTATAAGAAAGGATTGATAGATCGCCTGACTGGCTGGCCATATGAAAAATATGAGCGTGATCAGAACTTGGGGGGCAACCAAAAAATAGGGAAGAGCCGAGGTTGGGAAGTGGACACGTTTAAGCACAAGAACCTCAAAGTCGTATGGACTGGGGAGGAGAGCTGATGCCCGGTCATCCAATCAGAATGCCGGACATCAAGAGTTTATTTAGGTTTTAGTTCACCGTGCGTTCAAATTTGCGCAGCAACACATTGCCACGGTCAACCGCTGCGTCAAGCGCTTGCGAGGCGGTTTTGTCGCCAGCCCACAACGATTCCAGCTCTTCGTTTATAACGTCGCGGATCTGTACAAAGTTGCCAAACCGGAGGCCGCGTGAATTTGGCGTCGGTGTGTTCAAGCTAAGCTGTTTGATCGCTGTGTCGGTGCCGGGGTTGCTGTCATAAAACCCTTGTGTTTTACTCAGCTCGTAAGCAGCGGTCGTGATCGGAACATAGCCGGTTTCCTGATGCCACCAAGCCTGCACCTCGGCAGAGGAAAGGTAGGTCATGAACTTGGACAGACCTTTGTATTCCTCAGCATCATGTCCAGCCAATGCCCAAAGTGTAGCACCGCCGATAATCGAGTTCTGCGGCGCATCAGCGACTGCAGTATCCAGCGGCAGCATAGTCTGACCAAAGTTGAACTCGGCCTGACTTTTAATCGAACCGTAGTAAGCTGACGAATTCATCCACATGCCGCATTCACCATTTGTAAACATCGGCAGACTGTCACCGCGGCGACCACCATATTTAAACAAGCTACCCTCGCTCATCGAAGCTATATCGTCCAGACGCGCCACCACACTGTCGTTGTTAAATGTGAACTCGGTATCAAATCCTGCGAAACCGTTTTCCTTGGTGCCAGTCTCGAGGTTGTGCCACGCCGAGAAGTTCTCGATCATGACCCAGGACTGCCAGCCAAATGACACGCCACACGCCATGCCATTGTCAACCAGCGCCTTGGCCGCAGTTTTGACATCGGCCCAGGTTTTGGGCGGCTCAACGCCTGCTGCACTCAGCGCGTCAGCATTGTACCACAGCACTGGTGTAGAGCTGTTGAACGGCATCGACAGCAATTCGCCTTCGGGCGTTTGGTAATAAGAGATAACAGCTGGCAAATAGTCCGACTTATCAAATGGCTCGCCGGAGTCTGCCATCATTTGCTCAACCGGATAGATTGCGCCTTTCGCGGCCATCATAGTGGCTGTTCCGACCTCGAAAACCTGCACAAGATGCGGGTGCTCTTTGGCCCGGAATGCTGCGACGGCCGCAGTCATGGTTTCAGTATAATTTCCTTTGTAAGCCGGAACCACTGTGTAGTCCGATTGGCTTGCATTAAAATCTGCTGCAATCTTGTCGACGCGCTCGCCATTGGTGCCGCCCATAGCATGCCACCATTGGATTTCCGTCTGCGCCATACTCACGCCGGCGCTGACCGTTGCGACAGCTGCGCTTAGACAAAAGGTTTTCCAAAGCATTTCTGTTCTCCCTACAGTTTTATGTGGTCGATCTTAGGCGGCAAGTGGAATAATGCAAGTAAAAGATTATTGGTGCTATTTATAATATAATATTATATGTTACTTCAAATTCTTGTACAGAGATGTAAAAACGAGGTGGCCCAATGAATTTCAAGCTTAGACAGCTCGAAGCCTTTCGTGCGATCGCACAAACTGGATCTATCACGCGTGCTGCGACAGTTCTTGGAGTATCGCAGCCTGCAGTCAGCAGATTACTATCAGATTTTTCTAAGACAGTTGATTTTGAACTGTTTCGACGCGAAGGCGGCAACCTACTGCCAACTCACGAAGCGGAATACATGCTGGCCGAAACCACCCGTGTTTTCGACAGCCTGAACCACCTTGAGGATCTGCGCCACGGCCTTAAAAAGGGGACAGTCGGCCACCTGCGGATCGCCTGTCTTCCTGGATTTGCCACAACGCATTTACCCAAGGTGCTTTCCAATTTTCTAAAGGATCGTCCTCAGGTGACAGTCTTACTTGAGCCAGACCGTCCCGAGCGAATTTTGGAATGGATCATCGGACATCAATACGATTGTGGAATAACAGATGGATTCGGTGGGCACTCTTCGATTGAGACCGAAAACATCTCAATTCCTGCCGTTTGTATAATGCCCAAAGGACACCCTTTGACCCAAAAAAGTGTAATAACGCCAGCCGACCTTCGAGAAGAAAGGTTGATTCACTCACGCCGCGACAGTGCTTTTTATAGCAATCTGGAAAAGGCGTTCACTGACTGCAATGAAAAAATAAACCACTGGATCGAAGTGCGTCAGTTTTCTGCCGCATGCACCATTGTTAGCGAAGGCCACGGCGTTTCCATCGTAAGTGTGCTCGACGCGGAAGAGTATCGCGACCAAGGGGTTGAATACCGCCCATTTGAACCAAAAATAACCCACCTGTTATCATTACTGCGCCCAGTCACGGCGGGCAATTCTCCTTTGGTTCAGGATTTTTTACACCTGTTTACGAAAAGTCTCGCACCATTCTTGGCCCCATCAGGCCATGGGGATTCAAGTGCCATTTAAGCAAATTTCTTGGCGCTCCAAACTCCGTCAGAGATAAATTTACAGGAATACTGTTGCGGCCATCTGGTTGATCCACCAGTGGCGCGCCATCAAGAGATTAAGAAACTAACGTCCAAGAGCCCATCGCCGACGCGAAGATTGTCGCGCACGCCCTTGGTCAAGAAAAGCAGTGATGTCTGCAAAAGATGCGCAAGCGCCTGGTCAAACTTGAATGGGGCATTTTAAACCACGTTATGCAGGATTTTATTTGAACGCTTAATAAGCTGGAAAAGCCAACATGTTGGATGTTGCATTCAATTTTTTTGCAGTATGGCTTAATTGCTCGTGTCGGCCATCGCCTCTTTCAAGGCTGGCAAAAACCGCTGCTGATAATCAGATCCGACCAATGGTCCAACATAGCGGAACAAAACCGTACCATCACCGTTCAGAATGAAAGTCTCTGGTGGGGCCGTTACGCCCCAATCAATGGCAGAGCGCCCTTGAGGATCAAACGCCACAGCGACAAACGGATTCCCGTCCCGTTCAAGGTACGCCGAAGCAGGCCCTTCCGCGTCGCGGAAATTTACCCCAATGATAGGAATTCCATCAGCCGCCATTTCCAAAAGCTTGGGGTGTTCAGCACGACAAGGTGGGCACCATGACGCCCAAAAGTTCACCAGTGTCACTTGGCCCCGCGCCAGGTCGTCCTCTCCAACGCCCGCAAAGTCAGCCAATCTTGCATCGGTCAGACCCGGCGCAGGTCCACCCACCCGGGTCGAGGGCAGTTCGTTTGGATTGTCACGAAACATGCCGATGGCTGCAAAAATAACAAAGCCCGCAAAGATCAGCGGCGGTGCCAACATCAACGGAGAGACCTTAGCCATCCTGCGCGCGCCGCCGCTCTATATCGCGCATCTCGGCACGCACACGGCGGCCGTGCCACAGGCTGAATGCCACGATGGCCACTAACAGAACAATCGACAGCACATAGGCAGAAAGCACTGCTTGCGCATAATTTCCAAGATCAGGCATCTCGCGCCTCCGCATGCAATTGGGTTGCCCGCGCCTCGCGCGCGATCAGTGCGCGCGTTCTGCGTAAGCGTATCTCTGTGCCCGTGCGGTACAGCACCAACGCGAAAAACAGCAGAACAAAGCCCGAAATACAGAACAAAAGCGGTTGATAGAAAACGTCTGAAACGTTCTCTTCCTTGTCAAGGCTCAGCGATGCACCCTGATGCAAACCCTGATTCCAGAAGTTCACCGCATAGCGGCTCAGTATCGCAAAGACACTGCCCACCAGGCACAGTATCGAGGTAAGATCGGCAGCACTGTCCGGATCTTCGATGGCTTTCCACAAGGCAATATAACCGAGATAAAACAGAAACAGGATCAAAAACGATGTAAGCCGTGGGTCCCAAGCCCACCAGGTGCCCCACATCGGTTGCCCCCAGATCGCACCTGTAAAAAGCGCGATCAGCGTCATGACAACACCAACGGGGGCGGCGGCCTTGGCTGCGAGGGCGGATACATGATGTCGCCGGATGATCCAGATCAACGATGCCACAAGCATCATGAACCACGCATTGATTGCCATTAATGCCGCAGGCACATGCAGATAGATGATCTTGACGGTCGAACCTTGGCGGAAATCATTCGGTGTAAAGAAAAAGCCCCACACAAGACCGATGATCAGACACACAAATGCACCTGCCCAAAGCCACGGCAAGATCCGCTCACTCAGACCTAGAAACTTGACCGGATTTGCATATTTCCAAAGTGACATGTCGTTTTCCTATTCGCTTGCCAGACTGTTCTCAATGCAAAATGCCGTTACCGCAAATTCACTCGTAATACGGCTGCCGCAGCAAAAGGCATCAGCGCCAGTACACAGCCCGTGATACCAGCCATGAGCAGCATCGGCGTGCTTGCATCAAGGCCAGCTGCCCCCCTGCGCGCAGCCTCCGCGCCAAAGATCAACGTCGGCACATAAAGCGGCAGCACCAGCAGCGACAACAGCAATCCTCCGCGCTTGATACCAACCGTCAGTGCAGCACCAAACGCGCCTATCATCGAAAGCGCAGGTGTGCCAAGCGCCAAGCTCACCACCACCGGAACGTATCCTGCCTCAGACAGGTTGAGCAAAATGCCAAGCACAGGGGCCACCAGCACCAGTGGCAAACCCGTGGTCAGCCAATGCGCAACAGCTTTGACCAACACCACCCCTTCCAGTGGCAAGGGCGATGTTGCGAGCAGATCAAGCGCACCATCCTCCCAATCCACCGCCAACAACCTGTCCAGCGACAACAAACAAGCCAATAGCGCGCCCAACCACAGAACACCGGCCGCAATTCGCGCCAAAAGGTCCGGCACAGGCCCCACGCTAAACGGCACCAGAACAACAACGATCAGAAAAAATGCGAGGCCCAGACCAAAGCCCCCCCCAGCCCGAAGCGCCAGCCGTAAATCTCGCACCAACAGCGCCCTCATAAGAATGCCTCGTCTACACTGTCCATCGCATTGGCCAAAGCCCTGAAAGGCGTCACATCCAAGACATCCGCTTCAAGACCAAGGTCAATGTGCGTGGCAATCAACGCCGAACCACCCCCAGCCAGATGTCCGCGCACCGCGTTTGCAAACAGTGCCACCGATGCCGCATCCAGCGAAACTGTTGGCTCGTCCAGAACCCAGATGGGCTGTCCGGTGACCATCAAACGCGCCAAGCCCAATCGTCGCTTTTGCCCCGCCGACAAATGCCCTGCCCGCCGCGCAGCAAGGCCGCGCAGATCAAACGCATCCAACGCAGGCGCAATTGGTCCACCACCAAATACTGCCGCCCAAAAGTCTAAGTTCTCGGCCACGGTTAACGCTGCTTTTAAACCGTCGGCATGAGCGGAATATGCGATCCGCTCGTTCGCGCCCTCGATGCGCCCGGACAGTGCGGGCTGCAACCCCGCCACTGTGCGCAACAATGTTGTCTTGCCTGATCCGTTCGGTCCACGCAGCACCAATGTCGAACCTGGTGCCAGCGCAAAACTGACCCCAGCCAAAATCGGCATACCCCCGCGCGCCACCGCCAGTTCTGAAACAACTAAGTCCATAGCTTAACCTGCTTCAATGGCAAATATGGATAAAAACCCTGTCAGGTTCAAAAGATCCGTGAACACACTTGGCCGCCAGCACCCTTTCATACGGGCAACATTGCAAGGGCAATGCGGCGTCCCTCACTCAGAAGGATGTTGTAGGTCCGCGCGGCCGATGGCGACGCCATAACATCCAGCGCCAACCCAGCCTCTTCCAGCGTGCAGCGCAGCGCAGCGGGCAAATGTGCTATTTCGCTACCAGTGCCAATGAACAAAACGTCCACATGATCCACCAAGGCTAACAAGGGCTCTGGATCATCGAAACCAGCCCACGCACCGGTGCCCAATGGTCCGGTGAGCGCAGCACCCTCAATCACGTTGCCGCCAACGCGAAAAAATCCTGGTCCATAGCCTTCGACGGGCTTGGCATCGGAATATGTAATCTCATTCAGACGCATCACATCGCTCCTAGCTTTTCCAAACGGGCAACCCCAGAATAGCCGAAGCCGCAATCACAAGGTAGGCCACTGCGCGAAAAACATGCTCCGCGTCGGGGTCGAAGAACCGCGCGCCCAGTATGTTCGCCGCCATGTATACCGGCACAAGCAATAAGCCTACAAAAACCGCAACCGAATCCAGCAACCCCAAAACGCCAAAGATCGCCAGCATCATCAGATCAATTCCGAGAAGATACAGCAAGAAATTAGCGCGGATGATTGCAATGGGCTTGGCACTGGCTAGGTAAAGTATGATCACGGGCGGGCCAGGAACGCCAGCAATGCCACCCAACAAACCGCCAAGCGCGCCCACTCCAAACAGTGTGCGCGGCCCAACTGTTCCAGCATAGCGCCAGCCAGTAACCAACAGCACAAGCAATACAAGAACGGCGATTGAAACAGTCCAGCCAAAGACCGCCGGGGCCATCATCGACAGCGCCCATAGCCCAACCGGAAGAGCCAGCGCCGCCCCCACCAAGATTCGCAATGCATCCCAGCGTTGACCCGCGTGCCAAGCACTGCGAAGGTTCGGTAATGGCCCCCAAAATTCGACAACAACAAGAAATGTAAGGGCCGCAAACGGTTCAAGTACAGAACTTGCAGCAGGCATGATGATCATCGCAGATCCAAAGCCCGAAAAGCCGCGCACGATGCCCGCCGCAATGATCGCACCAACCAACCACCACAACCCCGGCAAAGCCAGAGCCGAGCCGATCAGATCAGGCATCAACGTTGGCAAATTGATTTCCGGTCGTGTTGTCCGGCTTGTCCCAGTTTCGCTTAACGCCCAGCCATAACAGGATGGTCGACGCCACAAAGACCGAAGAATACGTACCGACGATCACGCCCCAGATCATCGCAAAGACAAAACCCCGGATCACGTCTCCGCCAAGTACATAGAGAGCGATGAGCGCCAAAAGGGTCGTAACCGATGTCATCACCGTGCGACTGAGCGTCTCGTTGATCGAAACATTAAGCACTTCGTTAAGGGGCTTTTTCTTGTATTTGCGCAGGTTCTCTCGCACGCGGTCAAAGACAACCACTGTATCGTTCAGACTGTATCCAACAATGGTCAACAAGGCGGCGATAATGGCCAGATCAAATTTGATCTGAAGCGCCGAGAACACGCCAATGGTTAAGATTACATCATGGACCAATGCCGCCACCGCACCCAAAGCAAACTGCCATTCAAAGCGCAGCCAGATATAGACAAGAACCGCTCCAATAGCCAAAATCACAGCAAAAGCTGCGGTTTGGATCAACTCGCCTGACACTTTGGGGCCAACCGATTCAACTGACACAAACTTGATATCCGACACAGCTCCGCTGAGTGCCGCTTGCACGGCCCGAATGGTATCCGGCGTTACGGCTTCCTGACCATCTTGAGCCTGAATACGGATCATCGCCACGTTTTGATCTAAGTCAAAGGTCGGATCGAACACCTCGGTGATGGATATATCACCCAGCTCCAGCGGGGTCATCGCATCGCGATAGATGCCTATGTTGACAGGCTGTGTGCTTTCCGAGCGGATCGTTGTGCCGCCACGAAAGTCGATTCCGAAGTTCAGCCCTAGCAGAATGAAGGAGGCAAAAGCCAAGACCATCATAACCGTCGAAATTCCAAGCCATACTTTCCAACGGCCAAAGAAATCAAAGGTGGTACTCTGTTTTACGAGTTTCAAACGCATCGTCTTAGACCTCGATTGTCTTGGGGCGGCGGCGTTCAAACCACATCACCACCATAAGCCGCGTGACGAAAATCGCCGTGAACACCGATGTCATGATCCCAAGCCCCAGCGTGATCGCAAAGCCCCGCACCGGGCCAGAGCCCATTGCGAACAGGATCACAGCCGTAATGAACGTGGTGATATTGGCGTCGATGATGGCACTTAGCGCTTTCTCATAGCCAAGCTCAATTGCGCGGGCGGGGCCCCTCGCACTTTTCAATTCTTCTCGGATACGTTCGAACACAAGCACGTTGGCGTCCACCGCCATGCCCACGGTCAGCACGATCCCGGCAATGCCCGGCAGCGTCAGCGTTGCACCAATCAGCGACAAGAGGCCAAAGATAAGTCCGATATTGATGATCAGCGCAATATTGGCAAATACGCCAAACAAGCCATAGCTCAGCGCCATGAACACCAGCACTGCGGCAAAGGCCACCACAGTGGCCACCTTTCCCGCGTCAATACTGTCTTGACCAAGCTCGGGGCCAATGGTTCGTTCCTCAAGGATCGTCAGTTTTGCAGGCAGCGCACCTGCCCGAAGCAATACGGATAGGTTGGTCGTTTCCTCAACCGAGAAACGGCCCGTGATGATCCCCGATCCGCCTGGAATGTGGCTTTGGATCACAGGGGCGCTCACGACCTCGTCATCCAGAACGATGGCAAAGGGCGAGCCGATGTTCTCTGCCGTGTAATCCCCAAAACGCCGCGCACCGGATGTATTGAACCGGAAAGACACCGACGGGCTGCCGTTCTGATCAAAGCTGGGCTGCGCATCGACCAGATCCTCGCCCGTTACCACGGGCGCGCTTTCGATCACGAAAAATTGCCCCGGCTCGTCGAGTGACGGGATCAGCTTGTTGCCGACACCCGGCGCCGCGTCACCGTCAGAGGTGCGGTTTACAACCGGGTTGAATGTCAACTGCGCCGTTGTACCAATGATCTCTTTCAATTCGGCGGCCGAGCCGATGCCCGGTACCTGAATCAGGATCCGCCGCGCGCCCTGACGTTGAATGGTTGGCTCGCGCGTGCCCACCTCGTCGATGCGGCGACGCACGATCTCGAGAGATTGCTGCACCGTGCGCTCGTCCGAGGCCAGACGCTCAGCTTCGCTCAGGGTCACCACGATCACATCGCCCTCGGCGCGCGCTTCTATGTCGCTGGCACCGACACCTGTTAGCGTCTGCACCGGCCGCGCCAGCCCGCGCACCACATCAAGTGCGCGCGCCATGCCCGACACGTCACCGATGCGAATGCGTAGCTCACTCTCGGGTGAGGGTTGCAAACGGATGGTGCCTATGGTGGCGCGCTCAGGGCGCAAGGCATTGCGGATTTCGGGCCAGCTGGCCTCCATCCGACTGACATAGACATCCTCGACCTGCACCTCAGCCAGCAAATGCGCACCCCCGCGCAGATCCAATCCAAGGTTCACCAGCGAAGACGGCATCCACATGGGCCACTGCGCCAAAAGCGCCCGATTCTCGGCCGTATCTGCGCCGATCTCTATCGCCGTGGCGGCGTCATTGTGCTGCTCCACCCGGGTGTAGAACCCGTTGGGCAAGGCTAGGAACAAGCCAAGCGCACAGGTCGCCCAGACCAGAACCCGTTTCCACGCGTCAATTTGCAGCATTACTTGGCAGGCTCGGTCTTGCTGAGAACGCTGGCGATGGTGGACTGCACCACGCGCACTTTTACGCCCTCGGCCAGCTCGACCTCGACTTCGTTGTCATCCTTGACCTTGACGACCTTTCCGATCAGCCCGCCCTGCGTGACCACCTGATCGCCACGCCGCAA
>Ga0206679_10000687_pt1 | contig 28406 bp, 25 predicted proteins | sample M110012015metaG_FD_155464 | JGI IMG/M metagenome (GOLD analysis project Ga0206679, IMG submission 155464) | Ammonia-oxidizing marine archaeal communities from Monterey Bay, California, United States - M1 100m 12015 | ecosystem: Environmental > Aquatic > Marine > Intertidal zone | place: USA... | reverse complement strand
ATGCCCTATTTCAAAATTATCCCAATCCCTTTAATGCAACAACCACACTTCATTATGATGTGCCGGAAATCAGCCAAGTGACATTGACCATATATGATATTTTAGGTAGAGAAGTCATTACCCTCGTGAATGAAGAACAACACTATGGTTATAAACGAATCGATTGGAATGGTAGGGATGTTAATGGTTCACTCGTTGCACCCGGTGTTTACTTTTACCAGGCTGAAATGGGGTCCCTCATAGAAACAAAGAAAATGATTTTGTTAAAGTAATATTCAAGTTATTTAATATATAAAAAAAAGGTCCAATTTCTCGATTAAATAATTTGGTTTAAATTACTCACTTTTATTGATATGATGCTGTGATTGATGCCACATCATTTTTTCATATCCGGTTCAAGGTCCACCCCCAATCCATCTGCAATTCTGTTGATATAATTAAAATAGCCCACAACCTGGGCTGTATCACTGATGGCTTCCTGTGACATGCCGATATTCTCCAATTCCAACACATCTTTTTGAGACATATCACCTGGGGTTCGTGTGAGTTTTTCTGCCCACGTACATAATGCAATGTCTATTTTAGAAAGATCCGCTTCCCGCCAATCATGTTTTATGTGTTCTGCTAATTGATCATTTTGGACTTCATCCCGGAAGTCGTTCCCGTGGGCTTCCGTTCAGTAGTGGCAGTGGTTTACCCGCGAGACCACCGTGGCCAGCATTTCTCTTTGGGCACGGGAGAGATCTGATGGTCCATACATGATTGTCAAATATAAACGCATTGCATCTTTTAGCGCCGCCGGGCTCCGGCTCATAATTTTTAATATATTAAATACCCGGCCCGATCGGCGAAACCCTTTTTCGTATTCTTGTTTAACAATGCCTTCAGCCTTGCCCATGTCTATGGTTTTAATGAATGTCATTTATTGATCCAATAGATGATAATCCTGCTCCATGCGCGCCTCATAATCAAAGCCTTCCTTTTTCCCGGCGCTTCTTCCTAAAAGATATATAAGAGTTCCTATCAGCAGTCCACCCAGTGTCCATAAAAATACGCCAGCAATGATCTGGGCCATAAAAAACCCCATGGAAATCACTGAAATACTACCCAAAATATAGAGTACCCATACGGGCGGTTTAAATCCGGCTGAATCGTATAATGGTTTATTCAGTGTGGGTAAACAAATCAACGCCAAACCCTGCATAATGTATATGATGAAAATTCCAATGAGTCCTGTGCTCATGAGAAAATAGGCTGATTTACTCCACACCATACCAGTACAAATAACACCGCTGATAATTAGACTCACGTGGGGTGTACGCCATTTGGGATGGACCTTTGCCAAAAAATTGGGCAGTAGGCGGTCTTCACTAAAAACAAACAGCATCCGAGATGGCACTAGAATGGATCCATTAATGCTGGTGAGAAATGCGCTCATGGCCCCAATAGCTACAATCTTTGACCCCCACGGGGGTAAATATTGTCCAGCAACATCGGCCATGGCTGATTGGGATTGGGCCAAAGTTTCCGCTGGTAAAACGCCAAAAGCGACAAATGACATTAAAAAGAAGATCAAAACAGAGGCCAACACCCCTTTCACAAAAATCATTGGAAGCGTCCGGGTAGGATCCTTCGTTTCTCCAGCGACTTGAGCAAGGGTTTCAAAACCCGCATAACTGAAAAATAACATGGGCATGGCCGCCAGCAATCCACTAAATCCCTTGGGAAGCGGGGGATTATAATATTTCAGATCCACAGCAAAAAGTCCCGGGATAACCAACACTAAAATGCTTATCATGAGTATTACAAGCATGGTGATTTGAATATGGCCGTAATGGCGAACTCCAAACAAATTGATACCATAAAAGAATATCATGGTGATAGAAGCCCATAAACGGGGATCAGTACCGGGGAGAAAAAAGGTCATATACTCTCCAAGGCTGGTTGCCATAAATGCAATGGCACCGATAAAGGCGAGTAGTTTCATCCACATGGCAATAAAACCAAGATAGTAATTGCCAAAGGTTCGGGAAATGTGGATATAGGCACCGCCGGGACGCATGCCCAGAGGTGTGGAAATAAATACGCTGTAAGCCAGGGCGGTGCTGAGTACAATGGGTGCGAAAAGTAAATAGGCCCAGGGTACTGCCGATCCTGCCACAGCACCCGCTTCACCGGTGACACGAAAAATTCCCGCACCCACCAAAATACCAATGATGGTGGCATAGCCGGAAAGTTTACCTAGATCGCGTTTTAATTTGGCCATTTATGAATTAAACCCAAGGATGAATGACTTCATGGCCTGATAACAATTCAACAGGCTCGATTCACTTACCCATTCATCCTTTGCATGAGCCCCATGACCCGCTGGCCCAAAAAGAATGGAGGGGATTCCGGCACCCGTAGCTAATGCTGAATCGGCCCAGTAAGACATTCCATTATAGTCTTGTCCTCCCGCCACTTCTCGCAATTTTTGGATGAGTGGTTCATCATCTGCTTCATTGGGCGGGCGTTGGTAAACCTGTCTTCCTATCACTTTATGATTCCCGGGTGCATTTTCAACGGCGGTGATAACCCGTTTCAATTCCCGGTCAATTTTTTTTTGGGATTCACCCGGTAAGGTGCGTCGTTCCCAGTTCAACTTTGCTTCAGCAGCAATAACGCTTTGGGCTGTACCGCCTGATATCATTCCTGGGTGGAGAGTGGCATTCCCCAGGTATGGATGTGCTTTCTCCTTCGCCAGTTCTGCATTGATCGTTTCCAATTCTTTTAGGCCCGGTGAGAGGGGGAAGATAGCATTGATCCCTTCTTCTGGCCGGCTTCCATGAGCCGCCAATCCTTTGATTTTTAATTCAAACCAAGTGTAGCCTTTATGACTGATACCGATGGCCTCTTCCGTGGGCTCCATGAAAATTCCAAGGAAGGGTTTTGTGGGAAGGGTGGTAAGAAAATGACTGACCAAATGTTCCATACCAATACTGAGATTTTCTTCGTCCGCCACAAATGTGAATGCCAATGAAATGGGGCAGGGGTTTTCAGAAAAGTAAGTCGCCAATCCCATTTGGATCGCACAGCCCGCCAGCATGTCATAAGTACCCCGACCATAGAGTTTATCCCCATCTTTTCGAATGGTGAAAGGCTTATCCATCCCCTCGATTCCCACTGTATCCAGGTGACCGTTCATGAGCAAAATTCTATTGGGATCATCTCCGATGATAAAAGCGGTGGTGTTGCAGCGGTCATCCTTTACGGTATGGACATTCGATGGTATACCCAATCCCTGGAAATGGCCCTGGACATATTCAGCAATCTCTCGTTCGCCTTGGCCATCATTGGACAAATCTGGATTTACCGAGTTGATCCGTACCAGATCTGTGAGTGTTTGAATCAATTGATCTTGCAATTTTCCTGCCTCATGTTAGGTGGAAGGTAAATGTGAATGGAAAACAGATGCAACGGGATCAGTGCCTTTGTAATTTTGCACATATTATTAGAGTGAATATGAGAGATTCAAATCCATGAAAAATATTCTTTGGTTAATAACTGTATTATTAGTTGGATGCGATACTAAAGATATTTCGAAAAGTGATATAGCTTCTGCAGAAAAATTGGCGGGGCTTACTATGTCAGTTTCGGAAAGAGATTCGTTATTGCCCACAGTGAATCAGAGGGTAGAACAGTACCAGTCTCTACGCGAAGTCGCTTTACCTAACCATACACCGTTCCCTCTATTATATGATCCTTTACCTGCTGGGATGAATCCACCTCGAGGTCGAGATAAATTCAAATTTAATGATGTGAAAGTTTTTCTTCCAGACAATCTGGAAGCGTGTGCATTTATGACGGTTCCAGAATTGGCCCATTTAATCCGTACTCGGCAAGTGACCTCCGAAGCATTGACAAGAATGTATATAGATCGCCTTAAACGATATCAAGATCAACTTCAATGCGTAGTGACTATAACGGAAGAACTGGCCATCCAGCAGGCTAGAAAAGCGGATATGGAAATAGCTCGTGGACAATACAAAGGGCTACTCCACGGTATACCATGGGGTGCCAAGGACCTCCTATCTGTACCAGATTATAAAACAACTTGGGGCGCAACTCCTTACAAAGATCAGATGATTCAGAAAAAGGGAACTGTTGTGAGAAAATTAGAAGAAGCTGGTGCAGTACTTGTAGCCAAATTAACGTTGGGCGCTTTGGCCTGGGGAGACGTTTGGTTTGGCGGCAAAACAAGGAACCCTTGGGATATAGAGCAAGGATCCAGTGGTTCATCAGCAGGTCCCGGCTCTGCAACATCTGCCGGCTTGGTTGGCTTTGCAATTGGTTCCGAAACTTGGGGGTCTATTGTGTCTCCTGCCACTCGCAATGGTGTAACCGGATTTCGACCATCCTTTGGTACGGTAAGTCGTTCGGGGGCCATGACATTAAGTTGGACTATGGATAAGCTTGGACCTATGACTCGAAGTGTGGAGGGGGCAGCTATTGTATTTGAAACGATCCGTGGTTCAGATGAAATTGATCGAACAGTACGCGATATCCCTTTTATTTATCCATCAAAGCGGGGTTTAAGAAATTTAAGAATTGGATACGTGGAATCAGCCTTTCTGGACTCAGCAGTATCTAATAATGATAAAGCGTCTTTAGAGGTACTCCAATCTATGGGACTAAACCTTATTCCTATTGAATTGCCGGATTTTCCAACACAATCACTTTCTTTTGTTCTTCAGGCAGAAGCAGCAGCGGCTTTTGATGAATTAACTCGTACTAATAAAGATGATAAAATGGTAAGACAAGTACAAAACGCGTGGCCCAATGTATTCCGAGAAGCACGGTTTATCCCGGCAGTCGAGTATATTAATGCTAATCGTGCTCGAACCTTGCTGAATCAAAAAATGGCTAAACTCATGGAAACAATAGATGTCTATTTGATACCATCCTTCTATGGTGACAACTTGCTAAGAACGAACCTGACAGGTCATCCCTGTGTGGTAGTTCCCAATGGATTTAATAACAAAGGGCGCCCTACAAGTATCAGTTTCATCGGTGATCTCTACGAAGATGGGAATGTCCTGGCGATGGCGAAAGCTTATCAGGAAACCACCGATTGGCATAAACAGTATCCTCCAAAATTCAAGATAGAATAGAGATTAATATTTGATAAACAATAATAATATATCGAAAAACAATAAATAATAATTGTACATATATTTAACTTGTATTATATTATTTGGCTAATTCGGGCAGAAAAAAACAATTTTAACCATTTTCTAAAATTATGGTCTAATATTCAACCAAATGGTTGAATGAAGATTTATACTGGAAAGATTTTTCAAAAGGAATAAAATGCGAAAATTACTTTTACTTACATTTTTAATGTTTACCAGCGTTGGCTTCGCCCAGCACAGCAGAGGCGGCGGCGGCGGTATGTCCCGGAAGCAAATGGATCCCAACAAAGTGCCCAAAATTGGAGTGGTATACGGTACGGTCGTGGATTCCGCATCAGGATCACCCATTTCTTATGCATCAGTAGCGATTATTAATAATCGTAGCAATACCATAATGACCGGTGGAATTACAAATAAAGATGGAGAATTCCATATTAAAGAAATTGCACTAGGTCGTCATAAAGTTATTATTGAATATATTGGATATAAAAAGGTTGAACTTGGACCCTACACATTTATGCCATTCGGGGGAAATCAGACAGAATATAATCTTGAAACAATTTCTTTAACTCAAACAACTTTACAGATGGCTGGTGTTGATGTTGAAGGAGAGCGTCCTTTATTTGTCCAAACAGCAGAAAAACGTGTTTTTAATGTTGAAAAAAATTCTTTATCTACAGGTGGCAATGCCATAGATGCTTTACGACAGGTTCCGGGTGTTGAAGTTGACCCAGATGATAATATCAGCCTTAGAGGTAGTTCAAGGGTAAACCTTATGATTGATGGAAAGCCGTCAAGTATTGCTGGGGGAGATATTAAATCACTTCTACAGAGTGTCCCCGCTGCAAATATTGCCGATATTGAAGTGATGACCAACCCCGGCGCCAAGTATGATCCAGAAGGCATGGCTGGAATCATCAATATTGTGCTGAAAGAAAATAAATTTGCAGGTTTAAATGGCAATGTAAATACAGGAGGTGATTCGCAAGGGGGCAATAATTTTTCTAGCCAAGTCAATTATCGTACAATCACCTTTAATTCATTTATTAACCTAGGGATGAACGATCGAAAGAGAGTTTCAGATGGAGACAGTTATAGGTGGATGGATTTCCCCGCATTCAGGAATGAACTTAATCAAACTACTGATTCAAAATCAGGAGGCCCTAATTTATTTGTAAAGACAGGGTTTGAATATTTTGTCGATCCGACACAGTCATTGGCTATCTCAACAACCATAAGTAATGGAAATCGAAATAGTGATAGTGATACTTATACATTAGACACTGGACCGGGAGAAAAAAAATATTATCGCACTACAACGGGTGACGGCGATCGAAATGGATATGATATCAATCTGAATTATGATAAGAAGTTCAAGACCCCGAAGCAAAAACTCACATCATATATTCGATTTTCTGATGGCCTCAATGATGGCCTCAATGAATATTATAATACAGATGATGGTGGTGTAGATTTTGTAGATTTAGATAAAGCTAAAAATGTGCAAGATGGAACAAGTAAGAGCTTTGATTTTAAGTTGGACTATAGTCACCCTTTTAATGATAATAGTAAGCTAGAAGTTGGGCTAGCCAGCAAAGCTACTGACCGAGGTGATACTCAAATATCTGAAGTCTTTGACCAAACAACCAATCAATACATTGCTGATAGAGCATTTAGTAATGAGTTCGTTTATAATGAAACCGTGCATGCAGCTTATATCCAATATGGAGGAGCCTTAGGATTTATCGGCTATAATGTTGGTGGCAGATATGAAACTGTTGATATGATATCTGAACTCAAAACAACCAAAGATTCGTTTAATAATGATTATAGAAGTTTCTATCCAAGTCTATCTGTAACATTTGGTGCGCCACAATTATTGCAAATTCAGACGAGTTTTTCAAAACGAGTGCGCAGACCACGTTCTCGAATGTTAAATCCCTTTAGCTCTCGTCAAGATACCAAAAATATTAGGAAAGGGAATCCTTTTTTAAAGCCGGAATACACCGATTCATATGAGTTGAATTTTAGCCGTTTTTCTAAAGGAATTTCATTAACTTTAGGAGGTTATTACCGATATACAACAGATAGAATGCAACGTCATAAAGAAGTCAGACCAGATGGTGTATCTGTAGCAACCTATGCGAATATTGGCACTCAAAAAACCAAAGGACTTGAATACAACGCGGTTGGTTCACTTGGTCGGAAGTTAAGACTAATTTTATCGGGTAGTTATTACTGGGATGAGTTGAACTCGGATTTATATGGCACTGATTATAATAAGACCGCCCAAAACCAACGTATGAGAATAACGACCATATGGAATATTACACCAACGACTGAGTTTATGTTCTTTATGTTTTATATGCCAGCAAGGGATATTGCAATTGGTAAAATGGACGCCATGACTTGGTCTTCTATGTCAATAAAAAAGAAATTAATGGATGAGAGGCTGAATTTGACATTGAATGTGAATGATCCATTTGGACTCTCAGGAATGGGATTTGAAACTTGGGGAGATATAGACGAGGACGGGACGCGGGATTGGTATCAGGATGCTAATCGAAATTGGAGTAGTCAAACAATACGATTGACTTTGGAATATCGTTTTGGAAAAATGGAGGACAAGAGTCGATTTAGTCGCCAAAGAGGTGAAGGAATGGAAATGGAAGAAAGTTCTGGCGAAATATTTTAAGCTATTCCGTTTATAATATATTCTGGAAAGGTGCGGTATCCTTTTAGGCTATTGCACCTTTTTCTTTTTTTATTATTAATAACAAAGTATAATTCCTAATGATGAGTGATAAAAAATGGATGATTTATGGTGCCAATGGCTATACAGGTCGTTTGGTCGTAGAAGAAGCCATTAAAAAGGGACTCAAACCCATTTTAGCGGGAAGGTCAGAATCGGTAAAGGAATTGGCCGATGAAAAAGGATTAGATTCGCAAGTGTTTGAATTATTCTCTAACGATGATATTATTGAACAATTATCTAATGTATCTGTTTTGGCCAATTGTGCCGGTCCTTTTTCTCAAACGGCAGAGCCCATGATGCGTGCATGCATCAATTCCAATACCCATTATATTGATATAACGGGTGAAATTTCCGTGTACGAAATGGGGTACGGTTTAGACGCAGAAGCAAAATCTGCAGAAATTGTTATTTGTCCTGGCGTAGGATTTGATGTGATTCCAACCGATTGTTTGGCAGCATACCTTAAAGAAAAAATGCCGGATGCCACTCATTTGGCATTGGGGTTTGCAATGAAAGGATCCAAGGCGAGTAAAGGGACGGCCAAGACAAGTGTGGAGGGCATGGCTCACGGCGGAAAAATTAGAGAAAATGGGGAAATGAAGCATGTTCCATTGGCATTTAAAGAACGTGAAATTGATTATGGGTTTGGTCCAAGAAACGCTATTACTATCCCATGGGGTGATGTATATACAGCTTTCCATAGCACGGGTATTCCCAATATTGAAGTCTATTATCCCAATTCTTCCAAGAGCGCTGCAAAGCTGCGAAAGCGTCAAAAATATATGAAATTATTGAAAGTTAACTGGATCAGAAAAACAGTTCAAAATAGAATTGATAAAATTTGGAAACCCAATACAGCGGAACAAAGAGCAGAAGCAAAATCATATGTATGGGGGGAAGTCAAAAATTCAAGTGGTGAATCAATCGAAGGCAGATTTACTACGGTTGATGGCTATGATTTAACCGCCTGCGGAACCGTAGAAGTTGCTGAATATTTATTAGCTGATCATTCACAATCCGGTTACTTTACCCCCAGTCTTCTTATGGGAAAAGAATTGCTGGAAAAAATGCCCGGATATTCCGGAATTGAATACAAGTAAAGAGAGAATGAAAAATATAATCAAAGGAACATTAGGAATATTTGGCCTTTTATTGGCTTATTTATTGCTTTGGCCAGTAGGTGTAGATCCCGTGGTGTGGGAAGCGCCGGTTGCACCCGCAATGACGGGACAATTTGCACCGAATGGTTACCTGAAGGATGCAGAAGTTTTGGAATTAGATGATGGGATTGGCCCGGAAGATGTGGCCGTAGATGATGATGGAAATATGTTCGCTCCTTTTGATGATGGCCGCATTATGAAATATGATGTATTTGGAAAAAATATGGGAATGTTTGTAAATACGGGCGGAAGACCATTGGGCTTGGATTTTGACGCTTCTGGTAATTTGATCATTGCCGATGCTTACAAAGGGTTGCTCAGTGCAGATAAGAATGGAAATCTCACTACACTTACAACAGAAGCGGAAGGGCTTCCATTTAAGTTTACAGATGATGTAGATGTAGCGTCGGATGAGAAAATATATTTTTCAGATGCATCTTCTGGATTTGATATTCATGATTATAGATTGGATTTAATGGTCCATCGGCCATTGGGCCGGTTATTGGTCTATGATCCGACAACAAAAGAGACGACCACTTTATTATCAAACTTATATTTTGCCAATGGGGTCGCCGTTAGCCCAGATGGTGAGTTTGTTTTAGTCAATGAAACGTCGGCGTACCGAGTGACAAAGTATTGGTTGAAAGGCGAAAAAACCGGGCAATCAGAAATGATCATGGAAAATCTTCCAGGATTTCCTGATGGTATTTCATCCAATGGAAAAGGTATTTACTGGATTGCACTTCCGGCCAAAAGAAAAGAAATTATAGATAATCTGGCAGGAAAACCTTTTATACGAAAAGTAGTCCTTCGATTGCCGGAATCAATTCAACCGTCACCGGACCGACATGGATTTGTGCTGGGAATTGATGGGAATGGACAGGTAATTCACAATCTTCAAGATCCTTCATCTGAATCATTTTCACCGATTACAAGTGTAGAAGAGAAAAATGGTATTCTTTATTTAGGTAGTTTGACTTACCCTGGGTTTGCCCGAATCAGCGCTCCTGAATAATTTTAAGGGCAAACTGTGCAATAGCAGGAATCATATCGCCAAACATGGCGAATCGTTTATCCTGGGTTTGTCCTTTCAAATATCGGATATATATCTGGGCTGCAATCCCCACCAATCGGTATAATCCCAATGCGTGATAAAATCGGATATTGGATACATCTCGTCCGCTAGTCTTTGTGTATCGTGCCACCAATTCCCTCCGAGTTAGGAATGAATTATCCAGAGGCATCATAGCCGATTGCTTGAAAAAATCCGGGTCATCCGGGTCTATCCAATAACATAAAAGAGATCCCAGATCTGCCAATGGATCCCCAAGGGTACACATATCCCAATCAAAAATTGCCTCGATTTTCCTCGGATTATTTGCTGCCAACATGATATTATCCAATTTGTAATCATTGTGTACCAGAGTCGATTCGCTGGATAGTGGTTTATGGTCATTCAGCCAATTATATATCTCATCCATTTCCCGGATATCTTTGTGTTTGGCCGCTTCCCAGCGTTTAGACCATCCCTCGATTTGTCTATCAATAAATCCATCCGGTTTTCCCAAAGATTGAAGTCCTAGTGATTCATAATCCACTTTATGAAATTCTGCCAATGCGTCCGCCAATGCAATACTCATTTGTCTGCCTGCATGGGGTTTATCAGCAAATTCTGATGGCATATTTGTTCGAACAACAATCCCGGAGTGGCGATTCATTATAAAAAAAGGGGCACCCACAATGGATTCATCATCGGAGAATAAATAGGCTTTTGGTGCCAAGGGAAATATATTGTGAAGTACAGACAATACACTGTATTCACGCGCCATATCATGGGATGTTGGAGCCAGAGGCCCCAAAGGTGGGCGACGAAGTACATATTCATGAGAACCATAATCAAGGTGATAAGTGAGGTTGGCTTTTCCACCCGGGAATTGACGAACATGAAGCGGGTTTTCTGAGCCTTCTAATTTACCCTTTAGAAAGTCTGATAGTTTTAGTTCATCGAATTTCTCATCCGCCCGGACAGAAATCGTATCGACATTATGACTCATATTTCATTAAAATTTGCTTCGCTGCCGCCAGTTTATGTACTTCATCTGGACCATCATAAATTCTGGCGCCCCGTTCATGGCGGTACCAGAATGAGAGGGGTGTATCATCGGTAATTCCCAAAGCACCATGGGTTTGGATGGCTCGATCTAAAACCTTCATCAACACATTTGCCACATGGAACTTGATAAGAGATATTTCAGTTCTGGCCGCAGGTGCACCTTCATCATCAATTTTTTTGGCGCATTCCAAAATCAATAATCGAGAGGCATTAATTTCGGCTCGGGATTCTGAAATCCAAGTACGAATAACCGGCTGATCTGAAAGCGTGGCACCCGGTTTAACTTTTCGATCTACAGCCCGTTGACACATCATATCAAAGGCCCGTTCGCAAATACCAATCCAGCGCATACAATGATGAATGCGTCCTGGCCCCAATCGTTCTTGGGCCAGTCGAAAACCATTTCCCGGTGTTTGAATGATATTTTCTTTGGGTACGCGAACATTCGTGTACTGCACCTCGCCATGACTGAAGAATCCTTTACCAACATCACCCATAATAGGAATATTTCTTACAATTTCAAACCCGGGTGTATTCGTGGGGACAATAATCATACTGGCCCGTTTGTGTCTACTTTCTTCATCAGGATTTGTCACAGCCATGACAATACAAAAGGCAGCACCATCCACACAGGAAGTAAACCATTTTCGGCCATTAATCACATATTCATCATCATCTAAAACAGCGTTGGTATCCAACCATGTTGGGTTGGACCCGGGACGATCCGGTTCAGCCATAGCGATACAACTGCGAATTTCACCGGCCATGAGTGGTCTAAGGTATGTCTCTTTCTGCTGGTCATTCCCAAACATAGATAACAGTTCAATATTACCAATATCCGGTGCTTGGCACCCAAAGGTGTAATGGCCCAGTGGAGAGGCACCCAGGATTTCACTAACTGCTGCAAATTCAAGGAAAGGCATATTCATACCGCCATGATCTTTGGGAAGAAATGGTGCCCATAACCCCATTTCTTTTACACGAATTCGTAATGCATCTAAATTCGAATAGAGTGCTTCATATTGATGATTCAATAAAAGCGGCTCTATGGGTATCAATTCGTTATAAACAAATTGGCGATATTGGTTTAAATAGTCACTCTTCATATTTATTACTTCGTTTTATATAGGAAGAAGTAAAATCAATTTATGGATTGGAATCAAGAAGAAATTGATTTAATTGATGCTTGATGGATAATAGTCTTATCTTTCATACTTTCGGATGAATAAAAAATGAAGATAGCCATTATACAACAACAAGCCACAGAAGATGTGGCAGCCAATGTCCAGCAGGGGTTGGACAATATAGATAAAGCAGCAGTGCAAGGTGCAGAGTTAGCCGTATTTGCTGAATTGGCATTTACCCGGTTCTATCCGCAATATTTAGCTGATGGAGATGTGCGCCATTTGGCTGAACGAGTGCCGGGCCCAACCACTGAAAAATTTATGGCAAAAGCCAAAGAACATAATATGGTGGTTGTTATCAACCTCTTTGAATTAGAGGATGGAAAGACTTACGATTCTTCCCCGGTAATTGATGCAGATGGCACACTGTTAGGTACCACCCAAATGGTCCACGTGGCGGACTATGAATGTTTTTATGAAAAAAGTTATTATGCAGAAGGAGATCATGGTGCACCGGTTTATGATACGGCTGTAGGCAAGATTGGCGTGGCCATTTGTTATGATCGTCATTATCCTGAATTTATGCGGGCATTGGGGGTGAATGGGGCGGAAGTTGTTGTGATTCCCCAGGCCGGTACGGTTGGAGAATGGCCAGATGGATTGTATGAGGCCGAACTCCAGGTGGCATCTTTCCACAATGGATACTTTTGCGCTTTGGCCAACCGCGTGGGGAAAGAAGACCAAATGGAATTTGCGGGAGAGTCGGTCATCACAAACCCAGAAGGCAGGGTGATTGCCCAATCGCCAGGGGGCGTGGATGATATTTTAATTCACGATTTAGATTTAACAGAAGTGCCGAAATCCCACGCACGAACTATGTTTTTCCGAGATCGGCGCCCAGATATTTATCCTCTGACTTAAAAAAAATTATGCGAATACATCCCAGACTTTATTCATTTCGCCGGTGACCATGGGCCATGCGCGCCAGGATGGCGTTATCCCATGCAAATATTTCCGTTGAACTTCGGGAAATACTTTTATCCGATCGACCCGATGAACTTTATGCTATTTCCCCCAAAGGGACTGTTCCTGTTTTGGAATTACCGGATGGGAGAGTTATCGATGAAAGTTTTGATATTATGGAATGGGCATTGAGTCAAACACAAACGGACTGGATGGAGATCGATCTGGATAAACAATTAGCCATGATTAAAGTGAATGATGAAGAATTTAAACCGTGGCTCAATAAATATAAATATCATGAACGTCACCGGGAACATCCGCAGAAATTTTACCAGGGGAAATGCGCAGAAATCCTTTCTACATATGAGATCATACTCAATACGAATTCATATCTTATGGGCAAAAAAGCCCAGTGGACCGATGTTGCTATTCTTCCCTTTGTCCGTCAATTTGCCCATGTGGATTTACCTTATTTTGAAAAGAAATTCATATCCTTGAATCAATGGTTTGAAGGTTGGAAATCCTTAGGTTTATTTCAATCCGTTATGAAAAAATATATCCAGTGGCAGCCCGACCACGCGCCCCTCATTGTTTCATTTTGATTCCAAATTCAGTTTAATTTCTCGCCATGAAAAATGAAGTTTTATACAATAAAAAGAGTCGCGAATTACTCATGGATGAACTCCAGCAGGAAGCATTCGAACGAATCACTTGCTCATTTTACCGATATACAAAGATTGAAAATCCAGATGTATTACGGAATGAACTCTATCAGGAATGGGATGCCTTAAAGGTTTTTGGCCGTATATATTTAGCGAAAGAGGGGATCAATGCCCAGTTCAGTTGCCCGGAACAACATTGGGAACAATTCAAAGCCAACTTAGCTTTTCATGACATTTTAAAAGATATCCCCCTCAAAATTGCCGTTCAGGATGGGGAGTCCTTTTACAAGCTAACTATCAAGATCAAAGATGAAATTGTAGCTTATGGTGTTGGCGAGGATGAATATGATATGTCCCAAATCGGAAATCATCTCTCCGCAGAAGAATTCAATAAAAAATTAAATGATGAGAATACGGTCATTGTGGATATGCGCAATTATTACGAAAGTGAAGTGGGACGATTTAAGGACGCCATTGTTCCTGACGTGGATACATCCCGTGAATTATTGCCCAAAGTAAGATCCTTATTAAAAGGACATGAAGAGGATGAAGTCCTTTTATACTGTACGGGAGGAATTCGCTGCGAAAAAGCTTCAGCTTATTTAATCAACAGTGGATTTCAGCATGTGAATCAACTCAATGGCGGCATTATCCAATATACTCACGATGTGAAAGCTCGAGGTCTGGATTCAAAATTTTTCGGTAAGAATTTTGTATTTGATGCCCGCATGGGTGAACGGGTTACGGATCATGTTTTGAGCGTTTGCCATCAATGCGGAGAATCGGCGGATCGTCATCTTGATTGCGGCAATGAGGCCTGTCATATTTTATTTATCCAGTGTGATTCTTGTAATAAAAAGTATAATGGATGTTGCTCACCGGAGTGCCAGGCATTTGCCAATCTCCCCATAGAAGACCAGCGGGTGCTACGGAAAGACCCGGAGAAGGTGGTATCAAGAGCACGTTATTCCAGCCGAGTTAAGCCGAAGCTTAACGAAATCGATCACTCGTAATTTGTGTACCAGAATGGTTGTCGGTAATACTGCCGAACGGGTTTACCTACGATTGCAGTATAGATCCAACCTGCCAACCAAAATGCAATCACCGCCGGTAGAATAATATTGATGAGAATCGAGAATACTCCCAACACAAACACCATTGCAAATGGCAGGACTACTGCCATGCTGATGTAGGGGTGTTTGAGCATAAATTTTTGTAAATTTTCCATCTTATTTCCTTTTTTTTAGATGAGAGCAAAAACTGTGCAAAACACTTATTTTTGCCAGAGTGGACTCAAATCATGACGATGTGGCAGGGGGACTTAATAAATAAAAGTCATTCCTTTTAACTTAACTTCAAATTAGTTTCCCCTCCCTTGTAACTAATTCGATTTTAGGAGGTCGATCATGAAAACACTTTTTTCAGGCAGAATTCTACCATTATTTATTCTCATCAGTTGTGGACAGCCTCCGGCTGTAGTATCAGAAGAACCGAAAATAAAACAAGTTTCTACGTTTGATGTAGCATTGGATCAAGAAACCCAATCCAAACTTGAATCGCAGTTCGACGCTGTACTGAACCCCCAAAACTTAGATGATTGGATGAAACACATGTCATCAAAGCCTCACCATGTAGGATCGCCATGGAGTAAGCAAAATGCGGAATTTATGGCCCAGAAATTTGAATCATGGGGATTTGAAACAGAAATTGAAACATTTGAAGTATTGATGCCATTCCCTAAAATCAGGAAGCTTGAACTGGTGTCACCCAACCATGTTTCGCTCCAACTCAAGGAACCCGTTTTGAAAGAAGATGCCACATCAGGGATTAGAAAAAATCTCCTCCCCGGTTTCAATGCATTTTCCGCAGATGGGAATGTAACGGCCGAATTGGTGTATGTGAATTATGGCATTCCTGGAGATTACGAAGAATTGGCGCGAATGGGAATTGATGTCAAAGGAAAAATTGTTCTTGCAAGGTATGGCGGTTCATGGCGGGGGATCAAACCCAAAGTGGCTTATGAGCATGGGGCTATTGGTTGTATAATTTTTTCTGATCCAAAAGATGATGGATACGGTCGGGGAGATGTTTATCCTAAAGGTCCTTTCAGGATGGAACATGGTGTTCAGCGAGGTTCCGTTTTGGATATGCCCATGTATCCTGGCGATCCCTTGACACCCGGGTATGGTGCCAAACCGGATGTGAAACGATTAAAAATTGCTGATGCACCCACCATTATGAAAATTCCAGTACTGCCAATTTCCTATGGTGATGCACTACCGCTTTTAAAAGCGTTAGAAGGACCAGTTGCCCCTGCCGAATGGAGAGGTGGTTTGCCAGTGACATATCATATTGGTCCTGGGCCTGCAAAAGTGCACCTCCAATTGGAATTCGATTGGGGGCTGCGTACTGCCTATAATCCCGTGGCAAAACTAAAAGGTACGGTTTACCCAGATGAATGGATCATGAGGGGAAACCACCACGATGGTTGGGCTCAAGGTGCCTCAGACCCATTAAGCGGTATGGTCTCACTCATGGAAGAAGCCAGAGCTATTGGAGAATTGGTCAAAACAGGATGGCGACCAAAACGAACGTTGGTTTATGCAGGATGGGACGCAGAGGAGCCGGCCCTTTTGGGTTCAACGGAATGGGTGGAATTTCACAGGGAAGAAATTCAAGAAAAAATGGTTGTTTACATCAATACGGACGGGACAGGTGTTGGTTTTCTTGGTGTGGGGGGATCCCATTCCTTGGAAAAATTTATTAATGAAGTTACAGTGGATGTCATGGACCCAGTTCAGGATGTAACTCTTCAGGAACGGCTTCGAGCTCGGCTTCGAGTGAGTGAAAATAAAGATGCAGAGCGGGAGGACTTACGGATTTATCCTATGGGGTCCGGATCCGATTATACTGCATTTATTCACCATGCGGGTGTGCCGGCATTAAACTTGGGATTTGGTGGTGAAAGCAGTGGTGGATCGTATCATTCCATTTTTGACTCCTATGATCATTATAAGCGTTTTAATGATGGCAATTATGTATACGGTACCACTCTTGCTAAAGTGAATGGCCGATTGGTTTTACGTCTTTCAGAAGCGGATATATTGCCATTTCGTTTTGTAAATATGGCTGAAAATATTGGATCGTTTATTGAGAGTAATAAAAAACTGGCGAAAGCGGTGGAAAAGAAAACGGAAAACCGGAATAAACTGTTAGACAAAAAAGCCTTTACCATTTCGGGGAATCCGAAAAAAACATACCTGCCGCCAAAACGGTTGAGCTTGGTGCCGGATTTTGATTTTACTCCTTTAGATGAATCTCATAAAAGGCTTGAAGCCAGTGCGTGGAAATATGAAAAAGCATTAGCCGGAGTCAAAAAAGGATTCCTATCTGCTGAACATAAATCCCAAGTAAATCAATTATTACGGGAAGTAGAACAAGCCATGACCCGATCTGACGGTTTGCCCCGGCGGAAATGGTTTAAGAATATGATTTATGCGCCGGGTTTTTATACAGGCTATGGTGTTAAGACACTCCCGGGGATTAGGGAAGGTCTGGAAGAACGGAATTGGGATGAAACCCACTTCTATATTCTTGAGGTCGCAAAAGCGCTGGATCGCGCTGCAGCTAAGATTAACGCAGCAGCAGATATTTTGAAAGCCAGTTAAATGATTCAAAGCATTATTCTCACAGGACTGATCTTAATCACGAGTGTCATCGCAGGCCAACCCCAATCCGTAAAAGCTACCCAAAAATGGGTAAAGAAAAATGGCCATACCATTATTAAGGATTTTGCTCATTTGCTATCCATGCCAAATGTAGCGTCGGATAAAGTAAACATCCGCAGGAATGCAAAATACATTAGTAATTTATTTAAAAAACGGGGTTTTGATATGCAACTTCTTGAAACTGAAGATGCTAACCCCATAATATATGGTGAATACAAAACACCCGGGGCCAAACGAACACTTTGTTTTTACGTCCACTATGACGGTCAACCGGTGGATTTAATCCAATGGACGCATGGTCCTTTTGACCCGGTTCTTTATGATGCATCCATGGATGCTGGGGGTAAGCCAATTCCATTGCCAATGAAACAAACCAAGATTGATCCGGAATGGCGGCTTTACGCTCGCTCCGCGGGGGATGACAAAGCGCCCATTATGACTATCCTGAATGCTGTGGATGGGCTTCAATCTTCGGAAATCGGATTTACATCAAACATTAAATTGTTTTTTGAGGGAGAAGAAGAAGCGGGCTCTACAAACTTGGAAGCACATCTCACCAAACATAAAGCGCTTTTGGATGATATCGATATTTGGCTGTTTTGTGATGGCCCCATGCACCAAAGCCGTCAACCCCAATTGGTGTTTGGCGTCCGTGGCGTAACGGGAATGGAAATAACCGTTTACGGGGCGACCCGATCTTTGCATAGTGGGCATTATGGTAACTGGGCACCGGTGCCAGGACAATCTTTGGCCCATCTAATTGCAACAATGAAAGATGAAAATGGAAAAGTATTAATCGATGGATTTTATGATACGGTGGTACCTCTTTCTGAATTTGAGAGATTTGAATTAAGTAAAATTCCCGATGTGGACAGGCAATTAAAAAAGGAATTGGGATTGGCATATACAGAAGGTAATGGCCGAAGCATTAATGAACGATTGCTCTTGCCGTCCCTAACAATTAAAGGATTATCCAGCGGAAATGTGGGGAAGAAAGCGCGGAATGTAATACCGAATACCGCCACGGCTGCTATTGGTGTGCGCCTCGTAAAAGGGAATGACCCGGAGGATATGCTGGATAAAGTGGAAGCTCATATCCGTAGCCAAGGATTTCACATTGTTAATGATGAACCGGATATGGCAACACGGAGGAAATATCCTAAGATCGCTAAGGTCGATCGCCGGGGATCGGGTTATATCGCATCCCGAACATCCATGGAAGAACCAAACGCCAAAGCCATCATTAAAGCGGTTAGGGCATTTGTGGGTGATAAACTTATTCTTATGCCAGCGCTGGGTGGATCTTTGCCATTATATTTATTTACAGATTTGTTAAAAAAGCCGGCCATTATTGTACCCATTGCGAACCATGACAATAACCAACATGCCGCTAACGAAAACCTCAGAATTGCCAACCTTTGGTACGGGATTGACCTCATGGGTGTCATCATGACCATGGCAAATTGATGACCCGTTTTTTACCATTATTCATTAGTCTGACCTTTGGTCAATCCATTTCACTTGTAACACTTGATAGTCGTGTTGAATCATCATTCCGGGGATTGAGTGTAGTAAATCAGAAAGTGGTTTGGGTGAGTGGAACAGGCGGTACTGTTTTGCGGACCACAGATAGTGGAAAAAACTGGGAAAATATATCCGTTCCCAATATGGAAAAGATCGATTTTCGGGATGTAGAAGGCTTTAATAAAAATACCGCTATTGTGATGGGCATCGCTTCTCCTGCTCGATTTTATAAAACCACCGATGGGGGCCAAAACTGGAAACTTGTTCATTTTGACGACCGGGCAGGCGTATTCTTTGATGGCATGTCATTTTGGAATAAAAATGATGGGATCGCATTTAGCGATCCAGTGGATGGCCAGCACTTGCTCATTCGAACCACGGATGGGGGCGATACATGGCATGAAATTCCAAAGGAAGGATTTCCCCATAAACTTAATCCCGAATTTGGTTTTGCTGCCAGCGGTACCGGTATTCCGGTTCAGGGGCGCAAGACAGTTTGGTTGGGGATGGGTGGCGTGAAATCCAGAGTATTCAAGAGTGAAGATGGCGGTATGAATTGGTCTGTGGCAGAAACACCGGTAGTTCATGGCGGCCAGAGTACGGGCATATATTCTGTCGCATTTAAGAATAAAATAGTGGGTATCTCCGTGGGTGGGGATTACACCAATCAGTCCATAAAAAATACCATGGCATACACGAATGATGGCGGCGCAACATGGCACCTTCCTGAAAAACAATCCCATCAATACCGTGAATGTGTGGCCCATTACCGCGGCAATATATTTTTTGCTGTGGGGCCATCAGGGTTTGATATGACAACTGATAATGGAAAGAATTGGCATCCCCATTATTGGGAAGTGAATAACCTGACCGCTGTGGCTTTTGCCAAAAGATCCAATGTTGGGTTTGCCGTTGGTAAGGGCGGACAAATATATAAAATTAAGGTGAATCATTAATGGGACAAAAATCCGCTTTAGTCTTGGGTTGTTCCGGCTTGGTTGGCGCTGAAGTATTGAAGTTATGTTTAGAATCAGATACGTATAACAAGGTGATTACACCTGTTCGACGCCCATTATTAATAAACCATGAAAAACGAATAGAAAAGGTAATTGATTTTGATATGCCACCCTGGGAAGAAATGTTTCCGGTTGATCATATATTATGCTGTTTAGGCACAACCATCAAAAAGGCCGGGAGCAAAATGAATTTTCGGAAAGTGGATCATGATTATCCGCTGGCCTTTGCTGCCGCTGCAAAAAAATGGAGAACGACTGTTTTTAGTGTAATAACAGCCACAGGGTCGAATGCCAACTCCAATATTTTTTATAATCAGGTTAAGGGTGAACTGGAAACAAGTTTGGAATTAATGGCAATAAATTCAACGCTCATTTTTCAGCCGTCATTATTATTGGGCAATCGAAATGAATTTCGGTTAGGAGAAAAAATGGGTATGGGTGTGGCTAAACTCACATCCTGGATGACACCCAGTTCTATTCGCGCAATTCATTGTAAAATGGTGGCAAAATCTATGCTTGTTGAGACAAATTCTAAAAGAACAGGATTCAACATTATTTCAAATAAAGAAATGCATAACATTGGATAAGGAGAATTCTATGATGAAAAAATCAATCATTATTTATATGACAGGAATCATAATCCTGTCATCGCAATCGTTGAAAGTGGATCCAATGATCTATGAAATTATTGATAATATAAGTGCAGACCATATAGAAGAGTATGTTACCAAACTGGTCAATTTTGGGACACGCCATACACTGTCTGATACACTATCCAGCACTCGAGGGATTGGTGCTGCCCGGCGGTGGATAAAAAAAGAATTTGAGAAAATATCCAAAGATTGCGGTGGATGTCTGGAAGTGAAAGAACAGTGGACCTTGGCCAAGGGGAATCCGAAATCTCGGATAAAGAAAGATACATGGATTGTTAATATTTATGCGGTTAAACGGGGCACGAAATATCCCAATCGATATGTGATTATGAGTGGTGATATTGATTCAAGGATTTCTGATCCGCTGGATGGGAAAGGCGATTCACCTGGTGCAAACGATAATGCCACTGGTATGGCGGGTGCACTTGAATTGGCGCGAGTTTTATCGAAGTATGATTTTCCAACATCCATCCTTTTGGCTGGGCTTTCAGGAGAGGAACAGGGTTTGTATGGTGGAAAGTTTTTGGCGGAAAAAGCCAAGATAGAAGGCTGGAATATTGCCGGCATTTTGAATAATGATATGATTGGTAATATCGAAGGGGTGGACGGTGTTATCGATAACCGCACATTTCGGATATTCTCTGAGCCCTATTCGATGTTAGAGACCGAAAAACAATTAAAACAAAAGCGGTTTTATGGGGGTGAGAATGATGGCGAATCTCGTCAGCTGGCCCGCCATGTTTTTGCCAGCACAAAAACCTATTTGCCTGAAATGAATCCTCTCCTTATCTATCGGTTGGACCGTTTCGGTCGTGGAGGGCACCATCGTCCATTTAACGAAGTGGGATTCCCGGGGATTCGAATCATGGAAGCACACGAGAATTACAACCGCCAACATCAGGATATTCGAATGGAAAATGGAATAGATTATGGAGATGTGATTTCCGGCGTGAATTTTAAATATTGCGCCAAACTGACTGCTGTGAATGCTGCGGCACTTGCTACGTTGGCTCTGGCGCCGGCAAAACCACAAAATGTGAAAATCGGCGGTATTGTAAAACCATCCACAATACTTTCTTGGGAAAAAGTGGATGGCGCAGTCGCTTATAAATTATACTGGCGGGATACCACCGCACCAACGTGGCAGCATTTTAAGTGGGTGGAGAGTGATATAACGAAATACACTTTGGAAGGCATTGTTATTGATAATTTTCTATTTGGCGTTTCCGCTGTGGGAAAGGATGGTCATGAAAGTATGGTGGCCTATCCCGGTGGGTTGATTGGCAGATAGATTGTGAGTCAAATTATAAAATGGGCGATTGCCCTTATTTTTTGTTCTTTTTCCTTAGTTAACTTAAATGATCCGGACGGGTTTGTCTGGGTGTTCATATATGTTGCAGTAGCCTTTTTACCCCTTGCAAAAAGAGTGGGTGCGCTATACTTAAAGATAGGTGCAGTTGTACTATTCATTATTGGCTGTCTTATTACGTTTGGCATTTTAAATAGTTTAATGCCTTGGCAAGTTGATAATCGTATGATGAATTTATGGGAACACCAGCGAGAAGGACTGGGGCTTATCCTTGGGGCCGCCTGGCTTTGGTTCGGTCACCTATTGAAATAATTTTTAAAAAAAGAAAAAATATCACCCTAAATTCTAACCCTTTGTAACACAATTGAGGAATCTGTGAAAAACTTATTTTTACCCCTAACCATATTACTGAGTGCCTGTATGCAAAATTCAATACCCCCTAACGCGACCAAAATAACCCATGAAATGACCATCCACGGAGATACGCGCGTTGATGACTATTATTGGATGCGGTTAACGGACGAACAGAAGTCTGCCATAGAAAAAGACAGCCATACCCAAGAAGTGTTGGATTATATTTATGCGGAAAATGCCTACACCCAAAAGCATCTGAAACATACGGAAAAATTTCAGAATGATTTATTTGATGAAATTGTGGGGCGTATCAAAAAGGATGATGAATCTGTCCCCTATTTGGATAATGGATACTTTTACTATACTCGCAATGAAAAGGGTAAAGAGTATGCCATCCATTGCCGGAAGAAAGGATCTTTAGACAGCAAAGAAGAAATCCTATTGGATGAAAATGTTTTAGCCAAAGGTCATGATTATTTTGCTGTGGGTGGTTTGGATGTAAGCCCGGACAACCAATGGATGTCCTATGGTGTGGACCTAGTGAGCCGCCGGATTTATACTATCTATTTTAAGAATCTGTTGACGGGTGATTTGCTTAAACAAACCATTCCCAATTCAACCGGAAGTGTAGCTTGGGCCAATGACAACATGACCGTTTTTTATACATCCAAGAATGAGGTGACCCTACTTCCCGAAAAGATATGGCGCCATAAAGTGGGGACGGATTCTGCCAAAGATGAATTGGTTTACGAAGAAAAAGATGAATCATTTTATAATGGGGTGTACCGCTCCAAGTCCGGTGAATTTATCATCATCTATAATAGCAGTACCCTGGTGAATGATTACCATATTCTACCGGCAAATGAACCGGATGGTGATTTTAAAAAATTTACTGCGCGGGAAACCAAGCACGAATATAGCATTGACCATTATCAGGACAAATTTTATATCATTACCAATTGGGAGGCCAAAAATAATCGCCTTATGGAGACATCTGAGAATGCCACCGATGTGGGCAACTGGAAGGAAGTGATCACCCATCGACAAGATGTACACCTCCTAGGGATGGAAATATTTAAGGATCACCTGGTACTGAATGAACGGAAGGACGGTCTCCGTGGATTGCGGGTAATTAACCAGAAAAATGGTCAGGATGAATATATTAATTTTGGTGAACAAACCTATACGGCAAGAATTTCTGTGAATGAGGAATTCAACACCAATATTTTGCGCTATGGATATACATCTATGGTGACGCCCAGTTCCACATATGATTATAATATGGATACAGGTGAAATAACCTTAATGAAACAGCAGGAAGTGGTGGGTGGCTATGATCAATCCTTATATCGCTCGGAGCGGCATTATGCCCTCGCACGTGATGGTCAACCTGTGCCAATCTCTTTGGTTTATAAAAAAGACCTAAAAAATGATCCAACCTTTAATAATCAAGGTGCTCCAGATAATCCACAGAATTTATTACTTTATGCTTATGGTTCATATGGTTCAACAAGAGATCCTTATTTCAGTTCTACTCGATTAAGCTTATTAGATCGAGGTTTTATCTATGCTATTGCCCATGTTCGTGGAAGTCAGATCTATGGTCGCCAATCTTATGATGACGGAAAAATGCTTAATAAGAAAAATACCTTTACTGATTTTATTGATGCGGGTAAATATTTGGTTAAAGAAGGGTTAACTGATCCAAATCATCTCTTTGCAGAAGGGGGCAGTGCAGGCGGACTCTTGATTGGCGCCGTCGTGAATATGGCTCCTGAATTATGGAAAGGCACCATTGCCGCCGTACCTTTCGTGGATGTGGTGACTACTATGCTGGATGCATCCATTCCCCTTACGTCAAACGAATGGGATGAGTGGGGGAATCCTGAGGAAAAGAAATACTATGATTATATGCTTTCCTATTCCCCTTACGACCAAGTTATAGATCAAGTGCACCCAAACATGTTGGTCACATCCGGATTTTTTGATTCCCAGGTGCAATATTGGGAACCTTTAAAATGGATGGCCAAATTGCGAGACAATTGGCAGGGAAAAAATGTCCTTTATCTTCATATGAATATGGATGCAGGTCACGGGGGTAAATCAGGACGATTCCGCCGTTACCGTGAAGTTGCTTTAGAATATGCCTTCCTATTTGATTTGGTCGGAATTAAAGAATAGGGTTTTTCAATTCTCCGTCTAAATCCCCCATTGCTTGCCCGCCTTTCGAGGGTACGAGAAGGGAATCTTAAAGGGGGGAAATGTTCCGAATAATGTACAAAAACCGGTTAAAAAGCAAACCTCACCGATTTGCTTATTTCCAAATATGTGTGTAAGTTTTAGCCATTATGAGATTTAAAACAATCCTCATTGGATTCACATTGGTTTCCTCCCTTGCACTCCAGGGGTGTTATACCCAGTTAGCCATGTTTTATCCTGACCCGGAAGAAGAACTGGAAACCTATTCCCGTGCAGGAGCCCGGCCTAGCGTGGATATGTATGCCCAGGATTCGGGATCTGGGTCACCCTTAGCCTATTCAACAATGCAGAATCGATTTAGTCCTTTTTATGGGTACAATAATTATTATAATAACCCCTATCGTTTTTATAATGACCCTTATTCTGGCTATGGTGGCTATGGGTTTGGGTATAATAACTATGGGTATAGTTATAATCTGGGTGGGTATGATATGTTTATTCCTGTGGCGGGTGAGAAAGATATTCGACAATTCACTAAAGATAGAAATCGGACTACTACCACCAACTTACAGGTGATTCGCACATCTAATAGCAATGGAAGCTCCAGGTCTTCAAGCAGTGCAAGTTCATCTTCTGGTAGTAATCGTTCTTCAAGCAGTTCAAGTTCATCTTCTGGAAGTTCTAGTGGTGGTCGTCGCGCCACGCGTCGTAATTAATTAGTACTGTATTTAGGGTGCTTTTATGAAAAGCATATCCCGTTTATTATTTTCGATATTTTTTCTACTATCCATACTAACATCTCAATCCGCTTCTGAAGCAATTCGTCTATTAGAAAATGAAATGGGTTTCGGAGCGCGATCTCTTGGGATGGGCGGTGCAAATATTGCTTTGGGAGATGATCCGTCTGATATGTATTGGAACCCGGCAGGCCTGGCGGGGATTATAAACAAGACCTTTTACATTGAAACCAATAATCTTAATTATAATAATAATACAACATATTTAGACCAGACCACAGGTAATCTGCTCCAGAAATTTGGCCAATTCAATGGGTTTGGGATCGCCTATCCAATTCCAACAATGAGGGGAAGTCTGGTCATTTCCGTTGGGTATAACCGCATTCTCAATTATGATGCATTGATGTCATTTTCCGGTTTCAGTCTTCAGAATAACACCCTGGATTTTCCCATCAATATTGATGGGGTAGAAAAAAACTATCAATTTTCAGAAAAGGTTCAGCGGAGTGAACAAGTGATAAGTAACGGAGGAATGGAACAACTAACATTTTCTTTCGGAATTGCTTTGTCATCCACCATTTCTGGAGGTATTTCCGTCTCTCGGTTAACGGGCAAGGAAGAGTATGAATTCAAATTTTCTCAGGAAGATCTTCAAAATACTTATAGTCAGTTCCCGGCAGATTTCAATCAATATAATCTGAAACAATCCTTAATCACTAAAACAAGTGGGTGGAATATCCGCGGCGGATTAAGATCATCTTTGAACGAATGGCTGCGTTTTGGGATTGCCTTGTCACTGCCTTATACGATTAATGTGAAAGAGCAGCATGGAACCGATGAAAAACTTACATTTGATAATGGGGATAAAAGCGATGCAACCGTAACCGGATATTATGATTATAAAGTTCATGCACCCTTGATTGGAGATTTGGGAATGGCATTAATATCCGAGAATTTGGCCATATCAGCCAGTTTACGTTTTAAGGATTGGGGTGCAACAGAATTCAATCTGAATAATATATCCAGAAGTTCAGATGATTATGCATTATTAGAAGAAGAAAATTCTTTATTAACATTTCAATATCGCTCTGTCGTTCAGTTACGGTTTGGCGTTGAATATCTAAAAGAATTTAATGACAGTTTTGGCATCACATTCCGCACAGGTGGAGGTTTAATTCCGTCACCTGATGGGGACAGTAAAGTAGATAAAAGTTATACCACTATAGGATTGGGAATACCAATAGGAAATGCCATAATGCTGGATGCAGCTTATATTTTTTCCCAGTGGGAAAAAAAATCCAGGGATTGGTATACACCGGCGGGTGCCACAGAAGAAGTACAGTCTGATCGATTGCTGGTGAATTTCTCGTATTTATTTTAATTATAAAGATTCATTGAATTCTATTTGGAATTCGGTGAGTCACTCGACTAATTTTCCGGGCCTTTTTTGAACGCTAAAGAGGTGTTAATATATTTAACAACATGTTTGTTAGCGGGCTCGGTAGCTCAGTCGGTAGAGCAGAGGACTGAAAATCCTTGTGTCGGCAGTTCGATTCTGTCCCGAGCCACAAAACAAAGCTATCGATTAATCATCGGAGGCTATTTTGTTTATAAAAGAGATATACGCATTATTATATAATTTTTGTAGATTTAAATATGGAAATAATGAATAAAATATTATCATTATCACTAGCTTTTGTATTCACAGGCTCAAATTTTCATATAATTGATTCTGTAAATTTTACTAAAGCAGGCAATTATAGTTTTTGTGATATTGACTGCGAACATAATGAACATTCTACAATAGATAATGATTGTGAAATGTGTAATAAGCAAGTTCGCCAAACATTTAGTCCATCCACTAAAAAATCATTAATTTCTGATACTAAAAACTTAATTTTTGATTCCATTTGTATATTCACTTCTGATAATTCATTTGGTCTTTTCCTTTCAAGGGCGCCTCCCTCAAATATATTATAAAGATGCTACACAGTTTTTGATAACTGTATAAATATAATCAATTTTTTACAATAATAATTTTGAGGAGTCAAATATGACTATTTATTTTGAAAAGAGCACACGCTCTTTATTATCTATTTTTGGATTATTTTTAGCTCTATTCATTGTGAGTTGTGAAGATGATCATGATCACAATGAAGAACATACCGATGCAGAAGGCTTTATTTTAGAGACTAGTAGCGGGACAGAAATGTATAGAGAATTTAAAGGAACCCAAACAGGATCAGTTACATTAAACGCTGGAGATACTCTTGAATTATCCGTTCATTTTCTCGATGATAATGGTAAAGAGATGGAACACGATGAACATGAAGGAGAAGAAGAGGAAGAAGGAGAACTAAAAGTCTCTGGATTCAATTCTAGCGTTGCCTTAGTTGAGGTTGAAGAAGAACATGAAATGGGATTAGAAATCATAGGTGTTAGCATTGGCTCAACCAGTTTTAAGCTTGAGTTAATGCATGATGGCCATGCGGATTATACATCTACAAATAACATTCCAATAATTGTTAAATAAATTAGTTGTTATAGTCTTTTTTTGCGCCTGCAGTATGCCAATGCATTTTCTGCAAGCGCAAAATTCAAAGTTATCAGGAATACTATTATCTTCTAAGAGTTCTGAACCTTTAGCGGATGCAAATGTTTATGTAAAAAATTTGAAGCTAGGTTCAGCAACAGATTTGAATGGGCAGTTTTCTATAAATAATCTTCCTTTAAAGAATATAGAGCTAGAAATTTCAATTGTAGGTTATCGTGATACAACTATAGTTATACTAATAGATAAAAGTATAGTTAATCTTGGCAAGATCTTATTAGATCCTGAAGTTTTACATTTTGAAGAAATAAAAGTAGAGGTTCATAGTGATCTGGATCCAACTTCTTCACTTTCCAGCTTTTCCATGTCTGGGAAAAAAATACAAGA
>Ga0206679_10000686_pt1 | contig 28418 bp, 25 predicted proteins | sample M110012015metaG_FD_155464 | JGI IMG/M metagenome (GOLD analysis project Ga0206679, IMG submission 155464) | Ammonia-oxidizing marine archaeal communities from Monterey Bay, California, United States - M1 100m 12015 | ecosystem: Environmental > Aquatic > Marine > Intertidal zone | place: USA... | reverse complement strand
CACTGCGTGACTGCTCCCGGAGCACGGGCCGAAGACACCGTCGGTGTGGGCGGTGGCGCCATCTGGACCATTCGCGTCGAACATCCGGCCGCCGGCCGCCCCTGATCCGATGACTAGCGGCCCCGGTGATCCTCAGATCGTTCCCATTTCGCCGGTATTCGGCGCCGAAATTCACGGCGTGGACCTGGCATCCGGAATCGACGACGAGACCTTCAGACTGGTGCACCAGGCGTGGCTGGAGCACGGCGTGGTGGCCTTCCGCGACCAGTCGCCCCTGACGGCCGACGCCCAAGTCGAGTTCGCCCTACGCATCGGACCACTCCATACCCATCCAGCCGCCCCGGCCGAGCACGCGAACGCTGCGGTGTTCGTTATCCGGACCCACCGGGACTCCTCCATCTCCAACGGCAACGGCTGGCACTCGGACGTCTCGTGCGACGAGGAGCCTCCATCGGCCACCATGCTCCAAATCCAGCTACTACCCCACTGTGGGGGCGGCGACACCCTGTTCGCCGACATGGAAGCTGCCTACGCCACCTTGCCGGCCACCACCAGAGAACGGTTGTGCGGCCTGTCGGCCATCCACGCCTCAGCTCACGTGTACCCGGGGCGTTACGCCGACCGGAGCGACGGTAAAGAGGCCCTCGCTACGCCCTCAGCAGTCCATCCGGTGGTCCGGACCCATCCCGAGACGGGCCGCCGCAGCCTCTTTGTCAACCCGTCGTTCACGGTGGCCATCGACGGCATGGACAGCGCTGAGGGCGGCGAGTTGCTGACCGAGCTTCACGAGCACTGCACTCGACCCGAGTTTCAGATCCGGCACCGATGGCAGCCGTACGACGTGCTCCTGTGGGATAACCGGCGGGTCCAGCACTTCGCCATCTGGGACTACTGGCCCAACGAACGGTCCGGCCATCGAGTCACCGTGCAGGGCACGCGACCGTTCTTCGATCCCGAAGGCCCTGAACCCGACGAGTCGCCCCTTCGGCTGTCCATCGGCCGTCTGGCCTGACAAAGCGATTGGTATTAGTCGGTGACGGCCTCCGTCTCGGCGAGGCGCACCAGTGGAATCGTTCGATCGGTTTTGGCCTGGTAGTCGGCATACCACGCCCTGTCGGCGAGCATGGACGCCCACAGGGCGTCGCGCTCATCGCCCGCATCCAGAACTTCGTGCTCGGACCAAAACATCCCGTTCTGGACCCGGACCTTCACCCGGGGGTTGGCATCACGGTCTCGGAGGTTCAGCACCCATGATGGGTCCTTCGTGGCCCCGGCGAATGACCCGACCACGATCCGGTGCCCGTCGGTGTCGCGCCAGAATGGCAGGGCCACTTTGTGGTCCTTGCCCGTCTTCCGCCCGATGGTGTGCAGCAGCACGTGGTGCATGCCGGCCACACACCACACGGCATCATCGTCGGTCATCTCGAGACCGGCCACGTGCCCCTTGGAGATCTCGATGATCTCGTCGTGTGACGGGGTCTCCCACTCCATCTCCACGCGTTGGCTGGTTCCCTGGTTCGCACTGTCTGTTTCGCTCATGGCTCGACCGTAGCGGTGGCGCCCCTCCCGCCTTCGATTCGGATCTCGATTCGGACTAGCCATCTGGGCCGCCGATTCGGCAGGCAGCCGTTCGGACCACGATGATCGTCGTGGAGGCAGCCCCATGACCCGACGACCAAACGTCATCCTCATCAACTGCGACGACCTCGGCTACGGCGACCTGTCGTGCTACGGGTCAACCCAGCACGACACCCCGGCGTTGGACCGCATGGCTGACGAGGGTGTCCGTTTCACCGACTTCTACATGGCGTCGCCGGTCTGTTCGCCGTCACGGGCCGCCATGCTCACCGGCAGTTACCCCCTACGGGTCGGTTTCGGTGGTCGCAGCATCGACAATGCCCCGGTGCTCTTCCCGGGCCAGGCCCAGGGACTGCACCCCGATGAGATCACGATTGCCCGCCTCCTTCAGGACGACGGCTACGCCACCCGGATCATTGGCAAGTGGCACTGTGGTGACCAACCCGAGTTCCTGCCCACGCGACACGGCTTTGACGGCTGGTTCGGCCTGCCGTACAGCAACGACATGGGTCGTCAGGCCTTCCCTCAGGAGGGTCAGCCCTACCGGAAGGTCATGGAATCGCTCGGTACGCCGTTACCCGACGACGCCCCGATGTTCCAGCCGCGCCCGCCGCTCCCGCTCATGCTCGACGAGGACGTGGTTGCCGAGCAGCCCGACCAGGCGGCGTTGACCGAGCGGTACCTCACCGACGCCGTCCAGTTCCTCCGGAACAACAGGGATCGACCCTTCTTCCTGTATCTGGCCCACCTCTACGTACACCTGCCCATCTACGTGCAGACCCGCTTCGTACGCGAGTCACGCAACGGCCGCTACGGGGCGGCGGTCCGATGCATTGACTGGTCCACCGACGTACTCCTGCGCGAGCTTCTCGACCTGGGTCTAGACGACAACACCGTCGTGGTGTTCACCAGCGACAACGGGGCATTGACCCGTGATGGCGGCGGCAGCAACGGCCCGCTCCGGGCATCCAAGGGCACGACGTGGGAGGGTGGCCAGCGGGTGCCTTGCATCGTGCGGTGGCCTGGCCGGATTCCCGCCGGGCAGGTGGTGCACGACGTTGCCAACGCCATGGACCTCTACCCAACCATCGCCAACTGGTGCGGTGTCGACGTGCCCGGCGACCGGACGTTGGACGGACGGAACCTTGGCCCGCTGCTGAACGGCGGCGACGGACCCTGCGAACGCCCATTCTTCTATATTCTGGGCGGCAACATCGAGGCCGTACGCGTCGGTCGATGGAAGCTCCACGTCCGCAAATGGAACGACGAGCGGGTCCGCCTGTACGACCTGAACGCCGACGTCGGTGAACGGGCTGACGTGGTCGACAAGCATCCTGACGTGGTGACTCGCCTACTGGACGTCATAGAGACCGCCCGGCTGGAGTTGGGTGACGACGCCTCCGACACAGTTGGCTCTGATGTGCGTCCGGTGGGCCTGGTGGCAGACCCGGTAACCCTGACCGTGTTCGACGAGGACGCCCCCTACTACATGGCCGAATACGACCTTCCCGAACGCGGCTGAGCTATTCCCGCGACTGACCCAGCCCCCATAAGTAGAAGTGAGCCCATCTCCATGACCACCGTCTTCGTGCACGGCAATCCCGAGACCGACGCCATCTGGTCCGACCTGGTCGGCGAACTGGCCGACCGCCCACCTGTCGGAGGAAACGCACGCGACCTCGTCCTGCTCTCGCCGCCGGGATTCGGCGCACCGCTTCCCGACGGTTGGGGGGCCACCCGCGAGGAATACCGCAACTGGCTGATTACCGAGGTTGAGGTCCTGGCAGCCGAAGGACCGGTAGACATCGTGGGCCACGACTGGGGCGCCGGGCACGTGTTCGGCCTCTTGTCAGTCCGCTCCGACCTCGTGCGGTCGTGGGCGTGCGACTGCCTGGGCCTCATCCATCCGGACTACGTCTGGCACGACATGGCACAGCTCTGGCAGACACCCGAGGTCGGCGAGGAGGTGGTCAAGGGGATGCGTGCCGCCTCCCGGGACGAGCGGATCACCATGATGAGGGCCAGCGGCATGAACGAATACGCGGCGGCTGACGTGGCCGATGCTCTTGACACTATGGCCGACTGCATTCTGCCCCTGTACCGCTCGGGCGCTCAGCCCGCCGTCGGCGATCTGGGCCGGGAACTGGCCGCCATCGACCTACCTCCAGGGCTGGCTCTCGATCCGTCCGAGGACCCCTACGTAGGGCCGGTAGGTCGGGCCGCCCAGATGGCCGACCAGCTCGGGGCACGACATGCCCCGTTGGACGGGGCAGGCCACTGGTGGATGTGCGAACAGCCCGTCTCCGCCGCAGACCTACTCGTAGAATTCTGGGGATCACTCGAGGCCTGAACCGGTACGGACCTGAGACCTGAATCACGACAGGCCGACGTCGTCGCACGTTTGCGAGAATTGGCCCACCATCTTGCCCATCTGCTTTGACTACACGACAGACCACGCGTTGGCCCTCGGGGCGACTGGGCGGGATGATGTCGACGACCGATCACGGGTCCGAACGGAGTACAGATCATGCAGGGACTAATCCAGGAGGGCGACGGGGAAGAGCACGTCCGTCTCTCCAACGACCTCGAGCACGCAGCAGCCCTCGGATCCCGACAGGTGCGTGTCGAAATCATGGCGGCCGGCGTGTGCGGCAGTGACCTGAGCTGTGTCCACGGCAAGTACTACATGCCCACCCCGCTGGTACCCGGCCACGAGGCCGCCGGCGTCGTGGCCGAGATCGGCTCGGCTGTCACCTATTGCGCCGTCGGTGACCACGTCGTTCTCTCCACCTTCGGGAACTGCGGCCACTGCCCGACGTGTGAGGGCGGCGACCCCGGGAACTGCGGATTCGGTGGCCTGCGCCACACCCACACCGAGGGCGACCAGGCCCTCTGGGGATTCGCCAACCTGGGTGCCTTCGCCCAGGAGACAATCGTTCACGAGAACCAGGCCGTGCCCATTCCGGCCGAGGTACCGATGTCGTCTGCTGCCCTCATCGGCTGCGGCGTCATGACAGGTGCGGGTGCCGTGTTCAACCGGGCCAAGGTTGGTACCGGCGACACCTGTGTGATCATTGGCGCTGGCGGAGTGGGCCTCAACGTGATCCAGGCCGCGCACCTCAGCGGCGCCTCCCAGATAATCGCCATGGACCGCGTGGCTTCCAAGGAACGCATGGCACTCGATTTCGGGGCCACCGACTTTGTTCTCGTGGATGGGGACGACTTCGATTCGGTGGCCGCCGTTCAGCAGCTCAGCGGTGGCGGCGTCGACCACGCCTTTGAGGTGGTGGGTAACACCAACTTGCTGACGGACTGCATCTCGATGGCCAAGGCCGGCGGGAACGTCTGCGCTGTGGGCGTACCCGATCTGACCGCCACCGTGACCTACCCGTTCCAGGCCCTTCACCAGAACAAGAACCTCATGGGGATCCGGGCCGGTGGCGGCAAACCTCGCCGCGACTTCCGCCTGATCGCCGACCTGTACCTCAAGGGCCGCTTCAAGCTCGACGAGCTGGTGTCCCACACGGCTGGCCTCGATGGTCTACAAGCCGCCTTCGATGGGCTCAAGGCCGGCGCCGAGGCCCGTACCGTGCTGCTACCCAACGGCTGAGTCGGCCCCGGGCCTTCACCCTCGTCCCATTCGTCCCCGTCTTTCCCATTCCTTCCCAGAAGCAGGAGTTCTCCATGTCCAGAATCGATCTGACCGGTAGTTCGTCGCTGGTAACCGGCGGGGCGTCCGGGATCGGCGAAGCCAGCACCCGTCAACTGGCCGCCGCTGGCAGCCGAGTCGTCATTGCTGACCTAAACGAGGAACGTGGCCAGCTCGTTGCCTCCGAGGTCGGCGGCCTATTCGTTAAGTGCGACGTGACCAGCGTCGAGGATGTCGACACCGCTGTTTCCGCCGCTGCCGAGATGGGCCCACTACGGGCACTAGTCAACTCGGCAGGTCTTGGCCATCCGGGTCGGACCATCAACCGCGACAACGAGCCCATGGAACTGAAGCACTTCGAATTCGTGATCCGGGTGAACCTGATCGGCTCGTTTAACGTCCTCAGCAGGGCCGCAGGCGCAATGGCCAAGACGGATCCACTCGCCGATGGTCAGCGTGGGGCCATTGTCAACATGGCCTCGGTGGCCGCTTTCGATGGGCAGATCGGTCAGGCTGCCTACTCGGCCTCCAAGGGCGGCATCGTCGGCATGACGCTTCCGATCGCCCGCGACCTGGCCGCCGTCGGGGTGCGGGTCAACACAATTGCCCCGGGTCTCATCGACACCCCGATCTACGGCGAGGGTGAACAGAGCGAGGCCTTCAAGGCGCACCTCGGCGAGTCGGTTCTGTTCCCCAAGCGTCTGGGATCAGGCGAGGAGTTGGCCTTCATGGTCCTCGAACTCATCACCAACCCGTACATGAATGCCGAGGTCATCCGGGTAGACGGCGGCATCCGGATGCCCCCCAAGTAGGAACGGATCACAACGATGAGCCACGAAGCGGCCCAGCCGGCAGTTCTGGTCGAGCGACGAGACCGGGTGATGATCATCACCCTCAACCGCCCCGAAGCCATGAACGCCATCAACGGCGACCTGTCCCACGGCCTTTTAGATGCCGTACAAGAGTTGGACGCCGACCCCGGCTTGACGGCCGGTGTCCTCACCGGTGCCGGGAAGGGGTTCTGTTCTGGCATGGACCTAAAGGCATTCTCCCGCGGCGAGGACATTGGTCCGATGCTCGAGTTCGTCAGTAACGGAGCGGCCAAGCCCCTCATCGGCGCCATCGAGGGTTTCGCCATGGCCGGTGGCCTCGAGCTCGCGTTGTCTTGCGACCTTCTGGTGGCCTCCGAAGGTGCCAGGTTGGGTATCCCTGAGGTGAAGGTCGGCCTGTTCGCCGCCGGAGCCGGCCTATTCCGCCTGCCCGGTCGAGTCGGCTATGGCCGGGCCATGGAGATGGCCATCACCGGTGATCCGATCACTGCCGAAGAAGCAGCCGAAGCCGGGCTTGTCTCAATGGTCACCGCTAAGGGCGGGGCTCTCGACGCGGCCATCGAGCTGGCCGAACGGATCGCACGTAACGCTCCCCTAGCCGTGGCGGCCTCCAAGGCCATCGTGCGGGCCACCCAGGGAGCGACCGAGGACGAGCTACGGGCCATCCAGCAGCCCCACATGAAGGTGGTATGGGGTTCCAACGACGCCAAGGAGGGGCCACGGGCCTTTGCCGACAAGCGTTCCCCGGAGTGGACCGGTTCCTGACGGACGCAACAGGCCCGTGGTTCAGGAACCGGTGTCGGCGTCGGGGAGCAACATGGCCAACTGACGGGACCGGGCCACCAGCGCGCCGGTGGAATCCCAGAGCCAGCCGTCTTCGATCATCCGACCGTCATGCAGGTCCTCAGTGACGAACCGGCCCTGAACCCAGCCGGGCGCTGGACGGCGGCGAACGTGCGTCGTCAGCTCGATGGTGGGCACCCATCCCACCCGGCCGAGTCTGGTGAAAATCGACGGGGCGAAGGCGTCGGCGAACAGGGTTAGGCCGAGTGTGTCGGGTTCACGACCATCGGCGAACCGGATCCATCCGAGCGTCTCAGCGTTTTCCGACGCTCCGGCGGCCGCCGTCTCGGGATGGACCCGCAGGTCTATCCGACGGGCGATAAACAGCTTCACGCCCTGTTCCAGGCCATCGCGTTCCACACACTGGTCGGGCGGTGGCATGTCGGCGGGAGGCGCGATGGTCATCTCGTGGTCGTGTCCCGATCCACCCGAAAGGTCGCCCATGGATGCCATGGCCTCGATGCGAGGTTTGCCGTCCTGAATCAGCGTGGCTCGACCGGTGGTCACTGTCCGTCCCGCCCGGATCAGCCCGGTCTTCACCTCGCCGGTAATCCCTCCGGAGCCGGGTCGCAGATAATGGGTGGTGACAGAAAGTGGATCGACATGGCCTGCGCGAGGGTCACCGAGTTGCCGGATGGCCTGGAGGGCAATGGCCGTCAGGTATCCGCCGTTCGGATTGTCACCGATGTTCCAACTACTGCTGACCTGCGCCTCGAACCGGTCATCGCCGGTCGACTGGACGGCCGTCTCCCGGTCAAAGTCACCGTCCCAAGCGTCCTCCATGTCTTCTTTCCGCTCCCCGCTCATCCGAGGAAGTCCTCGCAGACGTCGAAGTACATGCCCGTGGTGAGTCGCAGCGACTCAATATCGATGCGTTCATCGTGTCCGTGGAACCGCCGGGAGAACTCGCCGGTATCGACCGACGGACTCATGAGACCGGCACCGTAGGACACTGATCCCTTTTCCCGGTAGATCCGCGAGTCGGTGAAACCCACGATGAACTGGGGGTTGAGGCGAGCAGTAGGGAACGGCTTTGTGATCGCCCGTTCCAGCGAATCCCACAGGGGGGTGTCGATGCGGCTGGCCGACGCGGGGTCGTCCATGACGATCTCGGTCTCGACCTCGTCGGACAGGTCGCCGAGTGCCTCCCGGAGATGGGCGGCCACCTCGCCGGTGGTGTCACCAGGCATCGTCCGGATGTCAATGTCGAGGGTCACCCGATCCGGGATGGTGTTGGTCTTGCCTGGCCCGTGACCCACGTTGGGAGAGAACGTGGTGTGGGTGCAGGCGTGGAGATGCCCTGCCATGCCGTCCACCGAAGGCGTCCGCGGAAGTTCGGCCAGGTAGTCGTCAATGCGGTCCTCGTCGAGCATCTGGTCCCGCACCTCGTCGGCGAGGTCCATGGCCTGGACCTGGGCTCGCCAGAGTTCATGGAATCGGGGATCAGGCGAGTAGTCGGCCAAGCGTTGTATCACGGCTGCGGCCTTCAGGAGGGCGTTGTCGGAGCGGTACGGCGCCGATCCGTGGCCCGGCGTGCCACGTACGGTCAGGCGGCGCCACGCCACTCCCTTCTCGGCCACGTTCACGCCGATGGCCGGTGAATCCTCGCTACCGGAGTGGAGTCCGCCGTTCTCGGTCAGGACGTAGTCCGCTGCGATGGCGTCCCACTCGTGGTCGGCCATCCAGCGGGCCCCGTGGGCGCTGCCCGATTCCTCGTCGGCCACCGCGAAGAAGACCAGGTCCCCCCGAGGTCGGAATCCACGATCGGCCAGCGTGCGGAACACCACCGCCTGGGAGGCCACCAGGTTGAGCATGTCGACGGCGCCCCTCCCCCACACCTCGCCGCCCACCAGCTCCCCGGCGAATGGGTCGCGCGACCAGCCGTCGAGGCTCACCGGCACGACGTCGGTGTGGCCCATCAGGCACAACGACGGGGCTTCGGGGTCGGACCCCTCTATGCGAGCCACCAGCGAGGTGCGGCCCGGCGTGGGCTCGTAACGCTGCAGGTCGAGGCCCGTGCCCTCCAGGTAGGTGGCCAGCAGATCGGCATTGCGGACCTCGTGGCCCGATTCGGCCGTGCCGTCGTTGACGCACTGGTTGCGTATAAGGGCCTGGAGTAACTCGATGGTCTGGTTGGTGAGGTCTCCGTTGCCGGCCATCAGCGGGTCACTGCATCTCCGCTGCGGCGGCTAGTTCCATGGCCGCCTCCTCGTCGTGTCGGAACGCCCGCGTGGTGGCCACCTCGACCCGGTGCAAGCGACCGGCAAAGGGTGCCTCGTAGCTGCCGCCCACTCCGGTGGGATTGCGTCCGATGTCCATCCCTATGGACGAGATCATGACGGGCACCAGCGGGATGATCGCCTCGGCCACCTGCTCTCCGTTGATCAGTAGACGGGCTCGTGCCGGCCCGCGTCTAACGCGTTCCTGGTGGACCTCCAGCACGATGGCCCCGGCTGGAAGCGGCTCAGGCGAGCGCACCACCGTGTGGGTGCTGTAGGCGTTGTGGTCATAGATGAAGTGTCCGTCACCGTCGATATGGACGACCAGCCCGTTGTTGACCGTACCGAAGCCCAGCAACGCGCCAGCCTCATCGCCCGTCGGCCGGTCCACCTCGAAGCGCATCGTCCAGTTCCGGGACCCGAGGGCCGGGGCCGAATCCATGGGGACCCGCTGGGTGGGCGGCAGGTAGACGAAGGTGTCGCGGGCCCGGGGCGTGCCGGCCGTGACATGCCCGCTGAAGAACTGAGCGGAGGACTGGTCGGGAATAGGTAGCACCTGGTAGCGGTCGGCCTCCTCCCAGAAGATGTCAACCATGGCAGATAGACGTTCAGGATGTTCGGCGGCCAGATCGTTGCACTCGGAGAAATCCTCGTCGAGGTGGTACAGCTCCCACACGTCGTCGTCGAGTGACGTGTCCGGTGGATGGAACGCCACTGCCTTCCAGCCGTCGACCCAGATGGCGCGGTGGCCGAACATCTCGAAGTACTGCCGCTCCTTGCGGGTCGGCACCACCAGCGCATCATCGGCGGTCGGTTCGAATGTGTAGGCGAGGCTGGTTCCTTCGATGGGCTGCTGGGCCACGCCGGCGATCTCATCGGGGGCCGTCACGCCGACCAGGTCCAGCAGGGTGGGCGCGAGGTCGATGACGTGGTGAAACTGGGTGCGAATCTGCCCGTTGGTCAATGGGTCGATGCCTGTGGGCCACGAGATGATGAGCGGGTCACGGATGCCGCCCGAGTGGGTGTTCTGCTTATAGCGCTTGCCAGGGGTATTGCCGACCTGGGCCCAGCCCCACGGATAGTTGGTGCTGCTGGTCCGGGTACCGATGTCGTCGAGACGGGCCATGGACTCGTCCAACGGTTGGGGAGAGTCGTTGAAGTGGCGAAAGGAGTCCAGTACGCCGAACTGGCGGCCCTCCTGGGATGCCCCGTTGTCGCTGAGGGCCACCACCACGGTGTCGTCGCTGATACCGAGGGCATCCAGCTCGTCGAGTAGGCGTCCCAATTGGGCGTCGGTGTGGTCGAGCATGGCGGCGAACGCCTCCTGGAGCCGACAGGCCACGGCCTTCTCGTCGGTCGACAGGTCGTTCCAAGCCTCGACGCCCGGGTTGCGGGGGGCCAGGTCGGTTCCGGGCGGGATGACGCCCATGGCGAGTTGGCGTTCGTAGACATGTTGGCGGGCGACGTCCCAGCCATCGTCGAATCGGCCCCGCCACTTTTCGAGGTAGTCGTTGGGTGCCTGATGTGGGGCGTGGGTGGCCCCAAAGGCCAGGTAGAGGAAAAAGGGGCGCTCGGGCACCATCGAGTGCTGGGTCCTCATCAGGTCGACAGCGTGGTCCACCAGATCTTCGGTGACGTGGTATCCCTCCTCGGGCGTGCGGGGCTGGTCAACGAGGCGGTTGTCCTCGTAGAGCTCGGGGTGGAACTGGTCGGTCTCGCCCTGCATGAAGCCGTAGTAGCGGTCGAAGCCCCGCTGGAGCGGCCAGTCGCCAAACGGTCCGACCGCTGACGCCTCACGCATCGGGGTGAGATGCCACTTGCCGACGGCCCACGTAGCGAAGCCGTCCTCGCGGAGCATCTCGGCCATCGTTCCGGCGGATCGAGCGATGCGGCCCCTCATGTTCGGGAACCCGGTGTCGAAGTTGGACAGGCCACGCATCCCCACCGAATGATGGTTTCGTCCGGTCAGCAGGCAGGCCCTGGTGGGTGAGCACAGCGCCGTGGTGTGGAAGTTGGTGTACCGCAGGCCCCGATCGGCCAGTCGGTCGTAGTTGGGGGTATCGACTAGACCCCCGTAGCAACTGAGGTGGGCGAATCCCGTGTCGTCGAGGAGCACCACCACCACGTTGGGCGTACCCGCCGTTGGGAGGACCGGCTCAGGCCACCACGGCGTGGACTCGCTGGTGCTTCTGGCGATGACCTGTTCGGCCTGGGAGGAAGGTGACGCATTCATGTCTCGAGCGTGGTCCATTTCTCCTGGGGAACCGTCACCGGGTCACGCCTCCTGATCGGAGCGCCTCCGCCCCTTGAGGCGCTCGTGGGTGGCCTTCGTGCCATCGTGCCAGGTGCCGGTCCACTGGTCGATCGGCATCTGGGTATTGCCGTAGTTGACCTCGAAGTACCGGTGGTGGAGCTGGTGGAAGAGGTCGCCCGCCGGAACCTCCCAGCGGCCGATGCGTACCCGGGCGAAGCCGGAATGGCTCGGCGCGGGGCCCGGGCCGTCGTACATGACGAACATCAGGATGACCAGCGGGTGGACGGGAAGCACCCAGAACACCAGGAACCCAGAGAAGTAGACGAGGTGCTCGAGGGGATGCATGGAGATGCCCGTCCACGGCGTGGGGTTCGGATTGCGGTGGTGGAGCGCGTGGACCCTCCGATACAGGGGCACGCAGTGGATGAGCCGATGATTGGCCCAGAAGTGGGTCGTGGACACGAACACCACACCCAGGGTGGCCATAAGAAGCACCACGACCGGGTTGGATGCCCAGTCTGGACGGCCGACCAGACCGCTGGCGTAAGCCCAGTGGGTCAACACCTCGTAGGCCGAGAGGAAGGCCACCCCGCTGGTCATAGTCCAGAAGACGTTGTCCCTCGTCTGGCTGCCGAAGGTGAACTTCGCTCCGGTGGTCGGCCACCGCGAGTTGAACTTGAAGTCGTCTCCCTGGGCGCGCCGGACGTACAGCCGCCAGTGGAGACCGCCGACGATCACCCCGACCAGCACGAGGTTGCGGAACCAGATCCCGGCGATCCACCCCGGCTGGAGGGTGGCCATGGTGGCCTCGCTAGGTAGTAGCCAGCGCCAGATCACCACCGACAGGACGAGATACAGGACCACCCACGGGTAGAGGATCAGGCGGGCCGTCCAGGCCAGCGCGGCCACCGGTCGCGGCGGCCAGGCGAAGACGGCCGGGACTTCGATCGGAACCCGTGGTTCGTAGGCGCTGTTGGCCACGCCCTGATAACCGGTGCTCGTGGTGTCAGGCATTGGCGACACTCCAGCGGGGACACGGCTTCACCTGCGCCGAAGGCGTCCATCGCAGATTCCGAGTTGTCCGATTGGGTCCCATGGTCAGACCCAGTCGAGGGTCCGTTGGACAGCCTGGCTCCAACGGTTGGTGAGGCGGGCACGTTCGCCGGCATCCATAGCCGCTTGCCAGCGGCCCCCCTCTTGCCAGTTGGTCCGAATGTCGGCCAGGTCGGCCCACACACCCTCGGCCAGCCCGGCGGCATAGGCGGCACCTAATGCCGTGGTCTCCACCACCACAGGGCGCAGCACGTCGACGTTCAGTAGGTCAGCCTGGAACTGCATCAGTAAGTCGTTGACGACCATCCCGCCGTCGACCCGCAGTTCGGTCAGGTCCACGCCGCTGTCGGCCCGCATGGCGGCCAGCAGCTCTTGGGTCTGGAAGGCGGTGGCCTCGATCGCGGCTCGGGCCAGGTGTCCACGGTTGGCGAAACGGGTCAGGCCCACCACCGCTCCCCGGGCGTCGGATCGCCAGTGGGGGGCGAATAGGCCGGAGAAGGCGGGTACGAGGTAGACGTCGCCGTTGTCGTCGACGGTCCGGGCCAGGGCCTCTACCTCGGACGCATCGTCGATGACGCCCATCTCGTCTCGCAACCACTGGATGGTGGCGCCGGCCATGGCCACCGATCCCTCTAGGGCGAAGGTAGGGGGTTCGCCGGCGACCTGGGAGGCCACGGTGGTCAGCAGGCCGTGGGTGGACGGCACGGCGTCGCCACCGGTGTGCATCAGGAGGAAGCAACCGGTGCCGTAGGTGTTCTTGGCCTCGCCGGGTGAATGGCATCCCTGCCCGAACAGCGCGGCCTGCTGGTCTCCGAGAATGCTCGAGATCGGGACGCCTTCCAGTGGGCCGACGCCGGTGCCCAGGCGACCGATCGACGGCACAATCTCGGGGAGGATGGCTAGGGGGATGTCCATGGCCGCCACGAGGTCTGGGTCCCAGGCAAGCGTTCTCAGGTCCATCATGAGGGTGCGCGATGCGTTGGTGACGTCGGTGGCGTGACGGCCACCGTCGGGGCCACCGGTCAGGTTCCAGAGCAGCCACGAATCGATGGTGCCGAACAGTGCCTGGCCGGTCTCCCCACGGGCCCGTAATCCGTCCACGTGCTCGAGCAGCCATGTGGCCTTAGGGCCACTGAAGTAGGTGGCCAGTGGGAGGCCGGTGACAGCCCGGAATCGGTCCGGGTCGCCGTCAGCCAGCCGGGACACGATGCCGTTGGTACGGGTGTCCTGCCAGACGATGGCGCGGTTCAACGGCTCGCCGGTGGCCGGGTCCCAAGCCACGAGGGTTTCGCGCTGGTTGGTTATGCCGACGGCGGCCAGATCACCTGCCGACAGACCGGCAGAGGACAGTGCCTCGTCGATCACCGCCCAGGTGTTGGTCAGTATCTCGGCCGCGTCGTGCTCCACCCAGCCGGGCTGGGGAAAGTGCTGGGCGTGGGGCCTCTGAGTTGACGCCACGACCGAACCCGTCTCGTCGAAGATCATGAAGCGGGTACTGGTGGTTCCCTGGTCGACGGCCCCGACGAGGGAACCGTCGCTGATGGAGGCGTCGCCGAGGGACACGATCAGCCGGCCCGGCCGTTGACCTGACCAGGACCACGGGACCAGAAGGCCACGTGCCCGGGCACCGGGTTGCCGGTCGACCCCTCGTCGGGCTCCGGTTCACCGACGGCCACACCGACCGGGATGAGCCCCGCCCACGACGGCTCGTCTAGGTCGTCAGGGTCGTCGACCGGCCCGGCGGCCCGGGCCTTCATGGAGCACTCGTCCAGCGGCAGGACGAGGACCGTGGTGCCTTTCACCTCGATGTCGTGTGCCGGCCTGATCTGGGCGCTTCGACCGGGGATGGTGTGCTCCACGAGTCGGTCGAGGGCAGCCACCTTGGTCTCGTGATCGGTGATCTCCGTTGCCGTCCCCATCACGACTACTGAGCGGTAGTTCATGGAGTGGTGAAGACCGGAGCGGGCCAACACGAGGGCATCGAGCAGGGTGACCGTCACGCAGACCTCGACGCCGGCCTTGGCCGTGCGCAGCAGACGGCTGGCTGGCGAACCGTGTAGGTAAAGAACGTCACCGTCGCGGGCGTACAGCATCGGGATGACCACCGGATGGGCGACGCCTCCTTCCCCGGCAACGAGGCCGACGTGGGCCATGAGCCCTTCGTCCAGTACGGCGTGGATGGCGCCGCGGTCGTCGACCGCCCGTTCGGGCTTCCGCTGGAGAGTGGTTCGTTCGCTCATGCTGCTTCCTTCAGGAAAAGAGTGTTCCACGGGCCACGGTGACGGCACGACCGGTCAGGTGCACACGGTCGCCGAGTAGTTCGACGTCCAGTTCTCCACCACGGGCCGATGCCTGCTCAGCCCGGAACATGTTGCCGAGTCGGGGCGCCCACCAGGCGGCCAGGGTGGTGTGGGCTGACCCGGTTACCGGGTCCTCGGCGATCCCCACGTTGGGTCCAAATACGCGAGACACGATCCCTATGTCGTCGCGGTCGTCGCAGGCAGCGGTGACGATCACGGAACGATCTGCGAGGGCCGCCACGAGCCTCTGGTCCGGGGCACAGTTTCTAACGTCAGCGGCCGACGCAACTTCCAACAACAGATCGGTTGAACCCATTGCGGCAGCTACCACCGGGCAACCGATGGCATGGGACATGTGGTCGTCGACCACGAGGTCCGTTATCCGGTCGACCGGGAAGTCGAGCCGGATGCCGGTTCCAGCAGGGCCGGTAGCTACGGCGGTCAGACGCCCCGACCGGGTGTGAAAGCCGATCTCACCGGTCGCCCCATGCTCGGTCAGCAGCGTGTGAGCGGTGGCCAGGGTGGCGTGGCCACACAGGTCGACTTCCGCGGTCGGGGTGAACCAACGCAGTGACCACTCCCTCGAGTTGACCACCCCCTGGTCATCCACCGGGTGACAGAAGGCTGTCTCCGAGAGGTTCATCTCGAGCGCCACGGACTGCATCCAACCTTCGTCGGCGGGGCTGTCGAGGACCACCACGGCAGCCGGGTTTCCCCTGAATGGTTCGTCGGTGAAGGCGTCGACCTGGGTGAACTCCGTATTGGGCATTACGCAGCCTCGCAGATACTCCGATGACAGGGGCTCAAATAGTCGCTTCTGAACGCTGTTTCAGGTTCATGCCACCTGGTGGCGAACCTCGACAACCCGATCGGAATCTCGCCGGGGTCGCTGAGTGTCCTACCCGAGCGGACCACCTGCCAACATGGTCCGTCTTCCCCTCTCTACCGTTCTGCACCGTTCTCGATCTGACACAGGAGGCCCAATGGTTCCCCTCGACGAGACCTACGACGGGACGTTCCCGTTCGATCCGCACACGTTCGACGGCCACGGGTTTGTCCAGCACTATGTGGACGTGGGCCCGCGGGACGCCGAGCCGATCGTGCTGCTTCACGGTGAGCCGACCTGGGGCTACCTGTATCGACACATGATCGGTCCACTATCGGAGCACTACCGGGTAGTCGTCCCCGACCACATGGGCTTTGGAAAGTCCGAGACCCCACAGGGCCGCGACTACACGCTCCAGGCCCATACCGAGAACCTGGTCGCGCTGGTGGAGTACCTCGACCTGACAGGCATCACGTTCTTCGGCCAGGACTGGGGTGGTCCAATAGCCACCGCATTCACGGTGCGCCACCCCGAGCGGGTCAAGCGGATGGTGTACGCCAATTCGCTGGCTGGATACGGGCGGCTCGGCGATGAAGACGCGACCCCGATGTCCCAGTCGCGTTGGTTCAATTGGATCGGTGGCGGTTTGGAATCGGGCCGTACTTCCGACGTTCTGTTGAACCTAGGTTCGACAGTGCTATCGGTCATGAAGATCCCGGGGTTCACCAACTCGGCTGCTGTGGACGACACCTGGATCCGGGCCTATTCGGAGCCATTCCCTGACCGGGCGTCTGCCATTGGCGGGCTGGAGTTCCCCCTGGATGCCTATCTGGGCCGGATCGCCGAATACGTCATCGCAGGGGCCGGAGGTGTGCCAGACCTGGTGTCCAAACCGGCGATCCTGCTCGAAGGCATGGAGGACGGGGCAATCCCACCCGATCGCGCGATTGCCGACTTCCGGGCGTTGTGGCCCGATGCTCCGGTAGTCGAGTTACCCGGTGTGGGCCACTATTGCCAGGAGGACGCCCCCGACGTCCTGGTGGCCCGGGTCAAGGACTTCCTCCAGGCCAACCCCTAGGGTTCCGCCCGGTCAGTCGACGCCGCCTAGGTGGCTATGAGTGTCAGCAGGCTCCTCGTCGGGCCAGTTGGTGCGCCACACCTCTGACTGTACGTAGCCCATTGGAATCGATCGGGTCTCAAAGCCATCTACTGGCTCGATCATCGGCTCGGCCACCACCCGGTGGTTTGGCACCGCGAAGAACGGGGCGCTGTACCGCTCGGCCCCGTCGGAGATGGCCACCCGATGAGGCGTGGAAATCAGGCGACCTCCCGACCAGACCTCCAATACGTCCCCTACGTTGACCAGCAGTGCCCCCTCAGGGCACCCGGCTTCAACCCATCGACCGTCACGGGTCCTCACCTCGAGGCCTCCTACCGGATTGGGATCAAGCACGGTCACCACGGTGATGTCCTTGTGGGGATGGAACCCGGGCGCCAGGTCGTCGGAGCGTCGGGGCGGGTAGTGAAGCAGGGTCGTGTTGGTCAGTGGCGTCTCCATGGCCTCGGCCAGCACGGATCGATCCAGTCTCATCTCGTCAGCCAGCACGTCCAGGAGTCGGTCCACGAGGCCTTCCATGGCCGCCCACCAGGACGCCACCACCTTCGGCATTCTCGCCGGGTGGTCGGGCCATCGGTTCGGCCCGTAAAGATCGCACTCGTCGCTGACCGGGTGTCCCGGCGGGCACTCCCAGTGGAGCTTGTAGCCCTCAAAGGCATCGGCTGGAGCAGTGTCGTCTCCGGCATCCGAATCTCGGTTCGGGGTGAAGAAGCGCAGCGGGATGAAGCCCCGGTAATTCTCCCGGGTGATGGCCTGCTGAGCCTTGGTGGCCTCGTCCGCTGCGAACAGATCGACCAGGAGTTCGCGCATCGCCAACAGGCAGGCTTCTGGCACCCCGTGCTCTCGCACAGCCACAAACCCGACGGTCGATAGTGCGTCTGCCACGCCGGATCCGTCAACCAGGTCGACTACCGGTACGTCAGGGGCCGAAGCTCCCCTCATTAGATGATCGGCAAATCGGCCGGTGCCCGACGGGACAACAGTTCGGGTCCGTCGGCCCGCAGTACCAGGTTCTCTTCGTGGACCATCATCCGACCGGGCGCCCAGGTGAGACCTGGTTCGAGGGTTAGAACCATCCCCTCCTCCAGCACTGTGCCATCGTCCGCGGTGTGCGAGGGCCACTCCGTGACCTGCATGCCTAGTCCGTGGCCTAGTCGGCCCACCGAGTTGCCGAGCGACCCTCCGGCGTCGAGAACTTCAGCCATGGCCCGCCACAGGTCACTGGTGGTGGCTCCCGGCTTGGCCGTAGCCAATCCAGCCTCAGTGGCCTCCCACACTGTCCGGTAGGCCCGTTTTGCGTCAGCATCGGCCCCTCCGAAGGCCACGTAGCGGTCAAAGTCGCTGGAGTAGCCGTCAAAGACCGACCCGGTGTCGAACATCAGCAGATCACCTGACTCAATCACCCGATCCGAGGGCTGCTTGATGATGTCGTCGAAACCCGGGCCGGTGGCCCCCACGAGATACGGCACGTCATCGGCGCCGCGCTCCAAGAGATCGATGCGGAACGCCCGGAAGGCTTCTCGCTCGGTCATACCAACCGACAACAGGTCGCCAATCCCCTCAAAGGCACCTGAAACCACGTCACAGATGTGGGCCACCTTGGCGATCTCTCGATCGGACTTGACCATACGGAGGCCACGCACCACGTCGGTGGCGTCGACAAAGTTCGCCGGGACAATCCGGTCCCGCAGCAGATCCAGGTCGGCCAGGGGCATCCGGACGTGAGTTTCGTGACCCATGGGCAAACCGATCCTCGTCGGTGTGCTGTCAACACCCCCGGTCAGTTCGGCCAACGTGTCGACCAGAAGGGCCAGGCCGTCGTCGGTCGGCCGTGGGGCCGGCCAGGTCCGAATGTCGGTTACCCACGTGGTGCCCATGGCTGAGGCGCCGATCCCTGGGATCACAGCAACTGGCCGACCCTCGGCAGGCAGGATCACGAACCACGGCCGGGTTGGGCTCTGCCAGAACGGCGTGTGAAACCCCGTCAGGTACCGGACTTCCGGCTCGGTGCACACCAGTAGGGCGTCCAGGCCCCGCTCGGCCATCATCGCCTGTGCGCGGGCAGCCCTAGCCACGAACTCCGATTCGGGAAATCCCCGCTCAGGAACCGCTATCTCCGTCACCTTTCCAGCCCCAGGGAGAACAGTCTCCCTAGACCCGACAGGTCGTCGTCGATTCCCGCCAGGCGCAGTAGGTGCCACCCAAAAGCCAGGTTGCTGGAAATGACCGCCACCCCTAGTTCGGCTTCCAGATCGGCGGCCACGCCGTAGGCCCGAAGGCTGGTGCACGACACGAACACGGCGTCCAATGCTTCTGGGTCCGAGTCGCCTGTGCAGTTGGCGACCATCTCCCGGACGGCGGCGGCCACTGAAGCTTCGGTGATACGAGCAACGTTGGCGTCGCTCTCCTCAAGGAACGATCCGGCGGCGGCCACGTCAAGCCCACGGTCCTCTAGAAGACTCACAATTCCAGTTGTCACCTCGGCGTTGTAGGGCGTGACCACCGCAATCCGACGCGCCCCGAGTGCCTCCATAGCAGCCAGCACGGCGCTAATTGGGTTGGTGTTAGGTACTTCAGGATGGGCCCGATGCAGGGCGGAAGATACCCGCTCCTCCCCGATCAGGGTGGCCGCTGAGGTACAGCCGTAGCCGATGACGTCAAAACCCATGACCTCCGGAAGCAGGCCGGCCGCCTCGGGAATCCGGGTCTCCATGGCCAGCAGGGACTCGGCGGTCACCCGATCCTCCATCGGGATGCGAGTAGCGAATGCAGCCACCCCCTTGGGCCATAGCGAGGCCAACTCCGCCTCCACGGTCTGGTCGTTCTCCAGTACCACCAAGCCGATCCGGGCCCGACTGCCGAATCCGGCATCGGTATCGAACGGGAGCTCCTTCAGTTCCACGGTCATCCCGAAGTCACCTGGGCCTGCTGGTCGAAGAACGACGCGGTTGAGGGCAACTCTCCGAGGGCCATCTCGTACGGCGTGGCACGAATTCGACCGGTTACTACGCCGCGCACCACCTCCCCTTCGTTAACGCTGGGAATGTGGTTGGGGTGCAGGATCCGACTGTCCTCGGACCGGTAGCTGAAAATGGCCAACGTCCGGGGCACCTCGGTCAGGTTGGGCGCTGAGCCATGGACGAGGCGGGTGTGCATCAGGCACGCCGAACCGGCCGTCCCATAGCAGGCCACCGGTGTGCCGAGGTGGGCAAGGTCCTCGTCTACGACTGTCCCAGTGAACACCCCGTCCTGCCAGTGCTCGAAAACTGGGCCACGGTGGGTGCCCGGGATGACCTCCAGGGGCCCGTTGTCAGGTGTCACATCATCCACGAACAACAGGGCAGCGAGCATGTCATCGTTGCTGTGGGCCTCGTAGGCGAAGTCCTGGTGGAACTTGACCACCGTATTGCTGCCCGGTTGCTTGCAGTTGGTCTTTACGTTGTTGACCACTAGGTCGGGGCCAACCAACTGAGCCGCTGCGTCGACCAACGGACTGTCCCTCATGATCCGCAGGTGGACGTCGCACACCTCCTGCGGGGATGCCACGCGGCGCAGCGCCGGTTGTTCCGCGCTGTGGCCGGGTTGTACGTCGAACCGTGCCCGCCCGTCCATCGTCGTGCCGAACGGGCCGTCATGGTTCCGGCTCTCCTCCACCCAAGAGGCGATCGAGGCTTGGAGGTCGACCAGGTCGGTGATCGAAACAGCGCCGTCCATCATCACGTAGCCGTCGGACCAGAAGGCTGTCACCTGCTCGTCGGTGAGTGGTAACGGATCGGAAGCGCTCATGGTTGAGATCCTGTCATTCGATTCCGCGTTCGTAGTGCTCCGTGGGCGCCGGGTCTGTACGGAGATCCCGGATCGCTTGTTGTACGTCGGTGATTGCCTCCTCGAGTTGACCGGCTGCCCACTCGTTGTCGATACCGAATGGCAAGTCGTCAACCACCTTCTGGAGTCTGCCGACTCCTCGCCAGGCAGCGTGCCGGGCCCACTCGGTAGCCAGTACCGCCGGATCATCCACTCCAACAAGATCGCGTGACCGGGACTGATCGTCACCGCTGCGGTCGAGAGACACGTACCCGTTGACCATTGTGATGCGCTCGGCCGCCGAGTCCAAGGGTGCACCACGATGTACAACCATGTTGCCGTGTAGAGCGATGGCCCATCCGGGGCCTGGGAAGTCGGGAACCACCACCCGATCGGTCGGGGGACGCTTCCCGGCCGCGGCAAATGTCGCGGCGTCGTCCTTCGTTCCCAGAAAGACCTCGAAGCGACCCCCCGGGAGGGTCGTGGGGTCGCTGACCATCATCACGTAGTCCAGAGCCAGGGTGTCGTGGTGCCACTTGTCGACAGCGTCTCCCACGCTGGCGGGTTCGTAGTTGAGGTGCCCGAGGTGAAGCGGCATGGTGTGGGGTGCCACGGCCGTGCCGTACACCTCCGCCATCATCTCGGTGACTTCTGATGAGAGGCACAGGTCCCGAAGCCACCGCGATCGGTAGCAGCCACCACGGACCATGTTCTCGATGCGATCTCGGGCGTTGGTCTGGAACGCACGTAGTCGGCGGGCCGTGTCCAGTAGGACCGCCGCTCCGTCGTCGGACAAAATGCGGAACGGTGTCGAAAAGGCCACCGGGGTGGCCGTCGCGGCAATCTCATCAAGCCGATAACCGAGGTCGGTCAACATAGTGACGCCGGTGGGTGGTCGGATATCCAGGTGGAGCGTCGGATCGAACGCCGGCTCGTCGTCTAGCCACTCGTACCCATCAGGTCGGACCTGGGGAAATGGGACCGCCACTGACATCTTTTGGACTCCTCGGTTGGCGACTATTGGCGAAGGCTGCATGTCGTCGACCCTAATCATTCGGGACCAAATGATTTGACCTGGGGGTGCGAATCATGGACCACGCTCAGAGGTGCTGCAAAAGCCGCCGGGCGTCCAACAGAGCTGAGGCCACGTCACGACTGGCCACACAGTCGCCCACTCGATAGAGCAGGTAACCGCCGTCTGTTCCGGTGAACGCAGGTTGGGCCCGACCTCCAGTCAGCGCCTCCAGGTCCACCACACCGCCGTTGGCGGAACCCTCTCGTAGGGTCACATATAGGTCCTCGTCGGGCACCACGCCGTGCTCGACGACCACGGCGTCCACCATCCGATCTACCTCCGCCCGGGTGTACTCGTTACGCATCACTGCCCGAAGAAACCCGCCATCGGTCGGTTCCACTGCGACTAGCCGGTGATCGGGTGTCATCGTCACACCGCCCTCGTAGAGCATCCGTAGGTACGTAGGCCCCAACGGTGTGGCCAGGTCGAGGCCGACATGACGGTCAGGGGTGACCACCTCGATGCCCGACACCCCAAGGAGGTCGGCCTTGTCGGCCAGGAACTCGACGACGGCCAAGCCCCGCTCGGCGCCATGGTCGTCGTACACGAGCACCCGGCCTTCCGGTCGGACCGACCCGCCCAAGACGTCCCACGCCGTGGACACCAAGTCTGCGCCCATCTCCATATACGAGACCTCAGGTGTCCCGCCCGTGGCCACAATGACCACGTCAGGCCCCTCGGCCAGTACGTCGCTTACATCCACGGGCGTGGACAGACGAATGTCGACGCCAACCAGGGCCACCTCGTCGACTAGCCAGTCCACGAGCCCGGACACCTCACGCTGGCGTTCACCCGCCCGGGCCATCAATGACAACTGCCCCCCGAGGCGATCCTGTGCCTCGAACAAGACCACAGCGTGGCCCCGTTCGGCAGCCGTCCGTGCCGCCTCTAAGCCGCCGGGACCGCCGCCAACCACGATGACCCGACGACGAGGACCGGCTGATCGCGCTACCAGTTGCGACACCGTGCCCTCCCGGCCGGTAGCAGGGTTCTGGATGCACACCGAGTCCAGTCCGAGATGTAGCCGGTTGATGCAGAGCGAGGCACCGACGCAAGTACGGATGCGGCCGGCTTCTCCTCGCTTCAGCTTGGCTACTAGATGCGGATCGGCGAAGTGGGCCCGGGTCATCCCTACCAAGTCGACGGCTCCGGACTCGATGGCATGTCGGGCGGTGGCCAGGTCGGTAATTCGGGTGGCGTGCAGGAGTGGTAGGTCAACGGCGTCGCGAACAGCAGCGGCCACCGGCAAGTACGGGGCCAGCGGCGTCCCGGCCGTCGGGATGGCCTTCGAGAGGCCGTCGTCGGTGGCCAGCGAGGGCCCGGCCACGTTGAGGAAGTCGAGCATCCCGGACCCAGCAAGCCGAACGGCGATCTCACAGCACGCCTCCTCGTCAAGGCCACCGGGCTGGTCCTCGGTGCCCAGCATCCGCAGGCCGATCAGCAGGTGCCCGTCTGCAGCGCTCCGTACCGCCTCGAGCACCTCAAAAGTGAATCGGAGGCGGTTGTCCAACGAACCGCCGTAGCCGTCTGTGCGACGGTTGACCAACGGCGACCAGAACTGGTCCAGTAGATGGCTGGTGGCCGTTAGCTCGATTCCGTCGAGGCCGGCGGCGACCGCTCGACGAGTGGCCGTGGCGAAGTCGGCTACCACCCGCTCCAGATCTGACGGCTCGGCCTCCTTGGGCCAAAACCGGTGCATGGGTTCGCGGACCGGTGACGGGGCGATGGTGGGCAACCAGTCTCCGTCGTTGGACACGTTGCGGCGGCCCATGTGGGTGAGCTGGCACATGATGGCCGTCCCGTGTGCGTGTACCCGCTCCACCATGTCCGCCAGTGGATCGACAATGGCGTCGGTGGCGAAACTCAACTGCCCCCACAGTGACGCTGAGTCACGTGACACGTTGGACGAGCCGCCGATCATGGTCAGGCCTAGCCCGCCGGCCGCCTTCTCCTCGTGGTAACGGACGTAACGATCACTCGGCGTGCCGTCAACGTTGTACCCGGGAGAGTGGCTACTAGAAAAGATCCGGTTGCGGAGTCGTAGCCCCGCCAGATCAAACGGCTCGAGGAGTGGTTCGGTCACCCGTCGGAACCCGCGGTGTCAAGCGCATCCAACACCATTTCGACACAGTCGGCCAGCGGCTGGCTGGTGTCGAGCCGTAGGTCGGGGTCGACGGGCGCCTCATACGGGGCTGATATCCCGCTGAAGTCGGGGATCTCACCGGCCCGGGCCTTTGCATACAAGCCCTTTACGTCGCGCTCCTCGCAGACTTCAATCGGCGTGTCCACATATACCTCCAAGAACGATCCAGCCGGATGGAGGGCCCGCACGGCATTCCGGTCGGATCGGTATGGCGAGATGAATGCGGTGAGGACCACCAGGCCGGCGTCTTGGAAGAGCCGGCACACTTCGCCGATACGGCGGATGTTCTCGGTTCTGTCGTCGGGTGAGAACCCAAGGTCACGATTCAAACCCATGCGGACGTTGTCGCCGTCCAACACGTAAGCCACCACGCCCCGCTCAATGAGTGCCTCCTCAACGGCGAAGGCCAGGGTCGACTTACCCGAACCAGACAGGCCGGTGAACCAGACGGTTCGGCCAGAATGGCCGGTCAGCGCCGACCGGGCAACATCATCAACGTGTCCCACGGCCCGGATGATGTTGCCCGACGCTGGGTTCTCGTTCGGCAGCTCAGCCATCCAGGACACCCCGCTCCTCAAGGACCATCAGAATGGCGTCCACGCACTCGTCAACGCCCTGAACGGAGGTATCGAGTCGGAGATCCATGTCGGTGGGTTGCTCGTAGGTCGATGACACCCCCGGATAGTCGGCGATCTCGCCCCGGTCGGCTGCTTCGTACTGGCCGCTCGGATCGCGCTCGCGACAGACCTCGATTGGGGTGTCGACGAATACCTCCACGAAACGGTGTTCACCGATGAGTTCGCGAGCACGGGCACGGACGTCAGCCTCGGGTGCTACAAGGGCGACGACGACTATGAGTCCCTGACGGTTGGCTAGAAGGGCCACCTCAGCCACGCGACGCAGGTTCTCAGAGCGGTCCCGGGCACCGAAGCCGAGGTCCCGGCTGATGCCGAGGCGAATGTTCTCGCCGTCGAGGCGCATGGTCGTGCGGCCACGGTCGAACAGGCGGCGTTCCAGGGCCGCAGCGATGGTCGACTTGCCGGCCGCTGTCAGACCGGTCAGAAGGACGGTGCACGAGCGCTGACCGAGGCGGGCGACCCGTTCTGCGGGCGTGATCTCGGAGCGGTGACGAATCAGGCCGGCGTCCGGACTGCGATCCCAGATCGATGACTGGCCGAGAATCATTCCGGCGGCCACCGTGGCGTTGTCCATCCGGTCGACGAGGACGAACGATCCGGTCTGGCGGTTCATGGTGTACGGATCGAACAGGAGTGGCCGATCCGAGGTGAGACCACACCTCGCGATGTCGTTCAATCCCAGGGTCTCAGCCGGGACAGGCTCGAGGCTGTTCACATCGACCCGATGGTCTATAGATGACACCGACACGTTGCTCAGCCCGTTGATCGACTGGAGCAGGTACTGGCGGCCCGGCTGCATCTCGGCGTCGGCCATCCAGACGACCATGGCGTCCACGTCATGGGCCCGGATCGGCGGATGCTCAACCCCGACCAGGAGGTCGCCCCTACTGACGTCAATCTCGTCGGTCAACGTCACGGTGACGGCGTCGCCTGGTCCGGCCTCGTTTAGGTCGCCGTCGAAGGTCACGATTCGCCCGATGGTCGACGGGATCCCTGAGGGGAGCGCCACGATGGGATCGCCGGGCCGAACAACGCCGGACGCCACCGTGCCGGCAAACCCCCGGAAGTCGAGATCAGGCCGAACTACCAGCTGCACGGGCAGGCGAAGGCGGTCGACATCGACGGTGACATCGACGTCGACGGTCTCCAGGTGCTCCATGAGCGGCGGTCCATCGAACCAGTCGAGGTGATCACCAGGGTCCACCACGTTGTCGCCCAATAGGGCCGACATGGGTAAGAAGTACCGATCGGCAAAATCTAAACCGGCTGCGAACCCCTGGTACTCGGCACAGATCGACTCGAATACGTCTGATGACCAGTCGACGAGGTCCATCTTGTTGACGGCCACCACCACGTTGCGGATACCCAGCAGGCCCGCGATGTAGCTGTGGCGCCGTGTCTGGTCAAGCACTCCGTAGCGGGCGTCCACGAGGATCACAGCCAACTGGCAGGTCGACGCCCCGGTAACCATGTTCCGGGTGTACTGCTCGTGGCCCGGCGTGTCAGCCACGATGAACTTGCGGCGGGCCGTCGAGAAGTAGCGGTAGGCCACGTCGATCGTGATGCCCTGCTCGCGTTCGGCCTTGAGGCCATCCATGAGGAGCGCTAGGTCGAGGTGGTCGCCGGCCGATCCGATCGTCGTCGAGTCGGCCTCCAGGCCGGCCAGCTGATCCTCGTAGATCATCTTGGAGTCGTGTAGCAGACGGCCGATGAGGGTCGACTTGCCGTCGTCGACGCTGCCGCACGTGAGTAGGCGTAGGAGGTCCTTTTGTTCGTGTTCAGCCAGGTAGGCATCGATGTCGGTGGCGATGAGGTCCGAAGCGTGGGACATCAGAAATACCCCTCCCGCTTCTTCTCCTCCATGGACCCCGACTGATCGTGGTCGATGACTCGCCCCTCACGTTCGGAACGCGTGGCTAGGAGCATCTCCTGAATTATCTCCGGCAGCGTGGTGGCCGTCGACTCGACGGCACCGGACAGTGGGTAGCAGCCCAACGTGCGGAACCGCACCGACCGCACCTGCGGCTGCTCGCCATCGGCGAATCGGAAGCGGTCGTCGTCAACCATGATTAGCGTGCCGTCTCGCTCGACGACCGGTCGGTCCGCCGAGCGGTACAGGGGCACGATCTCGATGCCTTCCAGGTGGATGTACTGCCAGACGTCCAGCTCGGTCCAGTTGCTGATCGGAAACACCCTGATGCTCTCGCCCCGGTCGACCCGCCCGTTGTAGAGGTTCCAGAGCTCGGGGCGCTGGTTCTTGGGGTCCCACCGGTGGTTGCCATCCCGGAAGCTAAAGACCCGCTCCTTGGCCCGGGACTTCTCCTCGTCGCGGCGTGCCCCACCGAACGCAGCGTCGAACCCGCCGGCGTCTAGCGCCTGGCGCAGACCCTGGGTCTTCATGACATCGGTGTAGTTGCGTGACCCGTGGTCGAACGGGTTGATGCCGGCCGCCACACCCTCCGGGTTCGAATGGACGATGAGGTCGAGGCCCAACTCGACGGCCGTGCGGTCGCGGAACTCGATCATCTCCCGAAACTTCCACGTGGTGTCTACGTGGAGCAGCGGGAACGGAATAGGTCCCGGGGCGAATGCCTTGCGGGCTACGTGTAGCAGGACCGAAGAGTCCTTACCGATCGAATAGAGCATTACCGGCCGCTCAAACTGGGCCACCACCTCACGCATCACGTGGATGGCCTCGGCCTCCAGTTGTTCGAGATGGGTGCGATGTCGCAACGAGGTTGAGGGCACCGTTCAGCCTGCACCGAGGGCGATGTCCTCGCAACGTCGTAATCCACGTTCCAGGGTCTCCCGGTCCCGGAAGCGGGCCCAGTGGAGCCACAGTCCGTTCTGGTTGATGGACACGTCATCGGCCCGCTGGTGGGCGTCCTCGGCGCTGAGTCCGGGCCGGGCCTCCCGGATGAGTTCTTCCATCCGATCCACGTACTCCTGGTAGATGAACAGGTCGACTACGCCTAGGTCGGGATAGAGGCGCGCCGCGGCCCAGATCACTAAGCGGAGGCGAAGGTACTCCGGTGACAACAACTCGTCAGCAGCCGCTCCCCGGATGAAGGCACGGACTTGGTCATCGGCGCCCACTACGCCGTTGATCGACGCCAGGGAATCGCTGAGCAGGCGATCACAGGCCAGCTGTACGGCCTCCGCGATGAGGGCCCGCTTGCCGGCAAAGTGGTAGTTCAGTAGGCCGAGCGAAACGCCGGCCTCGACGGCTACGGCCCGCATGCTCACTCCAGCAATACCACCTTCAGTGAGGCAGGACAGGACGGCGTCCAGGATCTGCTCTTGAGTGCCGCTGATAATTGTCGGTTCTGTCATAGAGGGAGTCATCCCGTCCGACGGACTGAACGATCGTCCAATGTAGTCTTCGGATCGCCGCCCCGAGCAGCCGACGAGATCTGGTACTGCGCCCGGTTACCCGTCCATCCCAGAGCTTTCCTATTGTCCATCCCATGGTGGAACACGAGCACCTCGACATCCTGATCGTGGGGGCTGGCATCTCCGGACTGGGCGGTGCCGTCCACCTGAAAGATCGCTGCCCGGACTCGACATTCGCCATTTTGGAAGGTCGCCCCGATATCGGCGGGACATGGGACCTGTTCCGGTATCCCGGCGTCCGATCCGACAGCGACATGCACACCCTCGGCTTTCGGTTTAAGCCGTGGAAACACGAGAAATCGATCGCCGACGGACCGGTCATCCTCGACTACCTGCGTGAGACGGTGGCCGAGAACGAGCTGGCCGGACACATCCGCTTCGGCCATCAGGTGGCCGACGCCCAGTGGTCAAGCATCGACGCCCGCTGGACGGTGACCGCCACACGGACCGATCCCACCACCGGCACCACTGAGTCGGTCGTGCTCACATGCGGCTTCCTGTTCATGTGCTCCGGCTATTACAGCTACCGCGACGGCTACACGCCGGAGTTCCCGGGACGGGAGTGTTTTGGCGGGACGATCATCCATCCCCAGAAGTGGCCCGAGGACCTCGACTACGCCGGAAAGCGCGTAGTGGTAATCGGCTCGGGCGCCACAGCCATGACACTGGTGCCAGCCATGGCTGACGACGCCGAAC
>Ga0206679_10000684_pt1 | contig 28489 bp, 23 predicted proteins | sample M110012015metaG_FD_155464 | JGI IMG/M metagenome (GOLD analysis project Ga0206679, IMG submission 155464) | Ammonia-oxidizing marine archaeal communities from Monterey Bay, California, United States - M1 100m 12015 | ecosystem: Environmental > Aquatic > Marine > Intertidal zone | place: USA... | reverse complement strand
TTCGCGCTCATCCTGATAAGCCTTTAAGGCCTCACCCATAGGAAGATCACTGTTAACGTGTTGCGCCAGCGTTATGGCATCTTCCAGACCCAGTTTGGTGCCGGACCCTATCGCGAAATGAGCGGTGTGTGCTGCATCCCCTATAAGAACAACCCGGTCATTCTTGACCCATTGTCGACACAGCACTGAGGGGAAATTGATCCAGGCAGAACCTCGCACATGTGCTGAATTGGTCATAAGTTCATGGCCATCCAGATAGGCTGAAAATATTTTCCGACAGGTTTCTGCGCTCTCGGTATGTGACATTTTGTCAAATCCCAGGGCATCGTACACGTCCGGATTACATTCAACGATGAATGTGGATGTGGTCTCATCAAACTGATAGGCGTGCGCCCATATCCAACCGGCAGGAGTCTCCTCAAAAATAAAAGTGAAGGCATCGCGAAAAGTCTGGTGTGTACCCAGCCACACAAACTTGTTGGGCCGCACATCAATCTCACATTCAAATTCATCGAGATGTGCATTTCGTATCTTGGAATTCAAACCGTCGGCAACGACAACCAAGTCGGCATCGGCAAACCGATCGTCAATATCACTCGCTTCGAATTCGCTTTCAAAATGCAAAGCCACTCCTAGCTCTGCGGCGCGGCTGTGAAGAATTTCCAGCATCCGCTTTCGACCCAGGCCAATAAAACCATGCCCGTCTGATCGTTCGAGTTTTCCAGATACAAAACAATCGATCATGTCCCAGTGGATAAATTCTGCGTTAATGGCGCTCGCGCTTGCCGGGTCAACCGCCTGCAGGTTTTCCATCGTCTGATCGGAAAACACCACACCCCAGCCAAACGTATCATTGGGTTTGTTACGTTCATATACTGCCACTTCGTGGGATGCGTTTTTCAGCTTCATTGCTATCGCAAGGTACAGTCCCGCCGGTCCTCCACCAAGACACACAATTTTCATGCAAATCTCCAACAATCTGGCTATTAAATCGGGCTATTAAAAAGTGCAGTCAACTAACGCCAAATAGTTTAGGCTTAAAGTTTTAAGTATGAGTATAACCCAGATATTTTAGATATAAAATATCATTCAGGATTAGCCATGACGAGTAACAAAGATACTGGTGCATCTTCTGACCTTGAAACTAGACTGATTGAACAGGATCACCATTCCATCAAGCTTTGGCTGCGCTTACTGACGTGTTCTAGCTTGATAGAACGAAAATTGAGAACAGCGCTCAGGGAAGAATTTGACACCACATTGCCGCGATTTGATTTTTTGGCGCAGCTTGATCGTGTACCTGAAGGGTTGTCCATGGGTGAACTATCCAATCGGATGATGGTGTCTGGCGGTAATGTTTCTGGAATAGCTGGCCAGCTGGTCAAGGAAGGGCTTATCAGCCGGCGAGCTGTGCCGGAAAACCGGCGCACGTTCATAGTGAAACTAAGCCCGAAGGGACGCCGGTTTTTCCAAAAAATGGCTGTTCGTCATGAACAATGGGTCATCTCTCTGCTCGGAGAGCTCAGCATGGAAGACGTAAATCGGGCTATGGGTCTGCTGGGCAAGGTTAAAGTCACACTTGAGCAAAATTAGGTTTAGCCGCTACTGGCTTCATCCAGCTTTGGAGCACCCAACATCTCACGAATTCGATTGGGTATGCGTATAGCTTTAAGTTCCCCATTGTCCTGAATCTCTGCATACACTCTGGTTGCAGTCCCCTGGGTAACCAGGCTCGAATCGCTTAAGTGGTTCGCGGTGCATTCCCACGTGAGGGTAGAGTTGGAAATATCGGTCAATTTCAATCGCGTTAATAGGCGATCGCCATACGCTGCCGGGCCGACAAATTCGAACTGGATGCGTCCCATAACAAACGCCGTCCGGTCTTTTTCAATCATTTCTTTTACCGGGTACCCGGATTGCGCAAAAAACTCGTGTTCCGCGTCGTTAAACCACGCAAGCATTCGAGGAAAATAAACCAGACCAAAGGGGTCGGACTCGCCCCATTCAACAGTTATTTCTCTGGTATAGACAAGCATAATGACGATAAACCTGTATCAGCAAAACCCGGGGGAAACCCGGAAATCAGTAACTTTACGAACTTGCTAAGATATAGTGATTTAATAACAGGTTCAACCAAGCAACAGGGGCGACGGTCGGGTGAGCCAGCAAACTGGCTTTTCGTTACCTGCCGGTATATCACCGGGGCTGGTGTCTGAATTCGGTGGTTGAATCGTCATATATCTCAACGATCAACGCACGTTAGAATCAGTTCTGGCTGACGATGGGACACTTGCTGGAATCGGGACACTATTCTTAAAGTAGTAAGAGAGTGGTTATTCGTGCTGCCGCACGTTCCTTCGCCTTTGCCCACTTATCGCTTTTTCTTATCATCAGAAACGGTGAAATGCTATGGTCTTAAGAAACAGCTATCAAGAGGTAAGCTTATGAAAATGATAGTCGTGCTGATTGTGTTGCTAACCTCAGCACTCAGTCACGCAGCGGCGGAAGGGGATACTGCACCACCATTCACCTTGCCAAATCTGGACAAAAGCGCTACCTATTCTTTACCCACAGGCAAGGTCGTTTACCTGGATTTCTGGGCCTCCTGGTGCGCGCCCTGCCGTGTCTCATTCCCTGAGGTTATTGCCCTTCAGAATGATCTGGGTAGTGACAGATTCGAAGTCATTGCCGTGACCGTCGATGAAAACCCTGCTGCGGCGATAAGGTTTCTCCGGCGCTTCGATGTCCCTTATCAAATTCTCTCCGATCCCGATGGCGTGGTCGCTGAACAATACGCGCTGCCAGGTATGCCAACGTCATTTGTCATTGATCAGAAAGGCTTTGTCGCGTTACGACACTCAGGTTTTAAAACGGGTGATATGGCCTCGATAAGGCGCCGTATTCACCAACTATTGGAAACATCGCTATGAAAGTTAAGTTAGTAACGTCACTATGCGTGGTATCTCTGTTGAGCCTCGCAGCCTGTGAAACAGTTCAACCCTGGGAGAGAGGCACGCTTGCCAAACCCGAGATGCAGCTTTCAGAGGGGTTAAATTCGCCCTTATATCAGCAGGTCTACGACAGCAAAGAAGCCTCCAGCGGGGGCTCCGGTGCTGCAGGGGCCGGCTGTGGGTGCAACTAATGGCTAAACCGAATCCATTTCTCGCTCTATCCTCTGCTGCGATGGCCCTGCCAGCCTTTGCGGCGCCACAGCCTGTTGAAACGATTGTCGCTATTAAGGCAACAACCTATCAGGAAGAAGACGTACCCCAGCGAGATGTTTTGGCCGGCTCCGATGAGCGCTATAAAATAGACATTGGCCAGTTTCGTTTGCTGACGCCGGTTGGCGAAAAATGGAGTCTGGGTGTTGACGTTGCCTATGAAACCATGTCCGGCGCTTCGCCCTGGGGTACGATTATGGGTGCGGACGGTGAAGCCAGCTTGATCATGAGTGGTGCAACTATCCGCGACAAGCGTACCGAGGTGAGCTTGACCGCGACGCATCACGGTGAGTCCCGGAGCATCTCGGTCGGCCTTACCAGTTCAGATGAGGATGACTACGAAGCCAGGGCTGTTGCCATTTCTGGTGAGTGGGAAATGAATAACAAGTTATCGACGCTATCGCTCGGCGTGAGTTACTCCAATGACGACATTGAACCAACCGATGCATTAAGTTTTGGCCGAGTACAAAGAGAGGAAAAGAAATCGCGATCATTATCTGCTGGCTGGGCCCAGGTATTGAACAAAAACAGCGTCCTGCATGTTGGGTTAGATGTCACAGACCACGATGGTTACCTAAGCGATCCCTACAAGCTGCGAGACGTGCGTCCTGACGAAAAGCTTGAATGGGCTCTAAGCCTTAAATATCGCCGCTATTTCGACAACCAGAATGCTGCGCTGCATCTGGATTACCGTTATTACGATGACGACTGGGGAATCAACTCTCACACCTTTCACACCGGCTGGCATCAGAACTTCGGCGATAACGTCAGAGTCGTGCCGAATGTCAGATATTACAGTCAAAACGAAGCAGATTTTTACCGGGGTACTGATGACTTTGGCCTGGCTACGTCAGTAAACCAGTCCAGCGACTTTCGCTTGTCAGGTTACGGTGCATACACCATGGGCGTGAAACTGATCTACAGTGCCCTGCAATGGGATGTCTCTTTGAGCCTTGATCGATATATTAGTGACAAAAGTTACGGCCATGATGCTTCTGATCAGTCACATCCAGCACTGCTATCATTCAATATGACCTCGGTAGGTCTCAACTTCAGGTTTTAGTGTAGTGGAAACCTATCAATTTGATTTTCAGGCTATGGGATGCCCGTGTGAATTGAGGCTGGCGGCGGTAGACCGCTCGCTCGCTAATGAAGTCGCCCGTATTTGTTCTAGTGAAACTCAGAGATTCGAAAGTAAATACTCTCGCTACCGAACAGACAGCGTGACCAGTCAGGTTAATAATGCCTCTGGTCGACATCCTGTGACCATTGATCCTGAAGTTGCTGCAATATTGGACTATTCCGGCGTATGTTACGTTCAAAGCAACGGTTTATTCGACATCACCTCTGGTGTCCTTCGACAGCTCTGGAATAAAAATATGAGACGGCTGCCTACAGATTCAGAACTGGACTTTTATCTAGAAAAAGTCGGCTGGAAGAAGATCGAAATGTCTTCCAATGAGGTCTTTTTGCCAATCAAGGGTATGCAGCTAGACTTTGGCGGTGTTGTCAAAGAATACGTTGCCGACGTGCTTGCAGCTAAAGCACGTTCAATGGGAATCGAACACGGTCTGATCAATCTCGGTGGTGACATTTGCATTATCGGCTCCCAGCCGGACGGGACTCCCTGGTCTATTGGCGTCACACACCCGACAGAAAGCAATTGTGCCATCGCAGTAATCGAGCTTTCTGAGGGCGCTGTAACGACATCCGGGGGCTATGAGCGCTACTTCGATATTGACGGTGTCAGATACAGTCACTTAATTAATCCTGAAACCGGTTGGCCTGTTGAAGGCCTTTTAAGCGCTAGCGTCGCGGCACCCACCTCCATTGTGGCGGGATCACTCACATCCATCGCACTTCTTAAAACTCCTGAAGATGGCATTCGTTTCCTGGAAGAATGTGCGACGCCCTATTTTGCAGTGGATCAGCAGCTAGGCTGCCACGGCAACCTTGGAGATATTCGTTATGCGTAAGTTGATCGCGCTATTAATGGTGATCTATGGCCAGGCAGTTTTTGCAATTGACATTGATGATGTTCAATCCCAGGTTTTTAATGGTTCCTGCGCCACATCGGGATGTCATAACGGCTCGGTGTTTCCAAACCTGTCTTCGGGTAGCGCTTTCAACGCAATCGTCAACGTGAGTTCCAATCAATCCTCTAAATTGCTCATCGCACCCGGCAGCATCAGTGATAGCTACCTGATTGATAAAATAAAAGGCACAGGCTCTGGCAGCCGTATGCCCATCGGTGGCTCATTAAGCGCGGGTCAGTCAGAGCTTCTTGAAAACTGGGTTAGCGAAGGTGCTTTGGCAGACGGCAGCTCGTCGGATCCCGATACCGACGGTGATGGCGTCTCTGACGCATTAGACAACTGCCCTGATATTGCCAACAGCGATCAGCTGGATACGGATTCAGACGGTGACGGCGACATGTGTGACCTTGATGATGATGGTGACGGGGTCCTTGATGCGGATGATGCCTTCCCGCTTGATGCGACCGAATCTCTCGATACCGATGGCGACGGCATTGGTGACAATGCCGATCCCGACAATATGACCACAGCGCGCGCTTACCTGATGACCCGGTCAACCAGCGCTAACCTCACAACACTACACATTATTAATTCTTCAGATAATCCGCAGCAGTTTACGGGCACACTTTACAACGGTGATGGCGAGCAGTTGGGGTTAACCGAAACCGTCTTGCACAGCGCAACGGTTCCCAGTCGAGGTCGGTTAAAGATTACCTCGGCAGAACTCGAAACCATCATGGGTGTGGATACCTGGTCTGGACCCGCCATGCTGGAAGTGAATGGCTCAGCACGCTTTGACCTCATGAGTAAGCTGCAAAGCCCAAGCGGTCTTATCTCCAACACCAACTGTGTCAGGCAAGACCGGGTTCACAACCTTGAAGGCTTCGACTCCGATAACGTGACATATATCCGGTTGATCAATATTGGCGACACTGCGCTGACCGATATTCGCGGCACGATAACCGACGCCAGCGGCAATACCGTCGGCACCGGTAATGTCGTGTTATCCAGCAGTCTGGGTGCTAAGCAACAGATATGGCTCAATCGCAATGACCTCAGTGAGCTGATCGGGGCGGAATGGACGGGCACCGCGAGTTTACAAACCGCCATACCCAGGCCCAACCTACGCTTGCTAAACCTGAATTTTGTTAACTCAGAAACCTTCTTTAACTTCAGCTGCTTTGAAAACGAAGACACCAATCGTGTCTACCTCATCACTAACTCCAACAGCGCCAATATTAGCGAGACCCACATCATTAATACCGGCAACGACACCGTTACCGTCACCGGCACCTTATATGCGGGCACAGGGGCACAACAGGGCAATAGTGATGTCGCCCTAAGCGCTGCGATCGCGCCCGGTGCAAGAGAGATTCTCAGTGCCACTGATTTTGAGACCGTGCTAGGTGCCGACGCCTGGTCTGGTCCAGCGATGCTGGAAGTTGCCAGTGAAAACAATATCGAATTAATGATTCGCTTAACCAGCCCAAGTGGCCTTATCTCTAACACCAACTGTGTGTCAGAGGGTGCTATCCACAACGTGGAGGGGTCGGATTCATTTGACATGACCTACGTTCGTTTCATCAACCAGGGGGACAGTGCTATCTCGGATGTCCGGGGAACCTTGTATGACGTAAACGGTAATGTGATTGGCACCGCCAACACACAGTTATTTGATTCGCTGGATGCCAAGCAGCAATCATTCCTGAACCGCAACGATTTTGAAAACCTGTTCGGGGAAACCTGGACGGGCGAAGCGAGCCTGGTGGTCACGGGAGAAGATGCTGCTGATTTGCGTCTTTTAAACCTGAATTTTGTCAATGGCGAGACGTTTTTTAATTTCTCCTGTTTTGAGAACTCCAGCAACACGAGTGAGGTAACCGGCCAGGAATTCTTCAATAGCAACCTATCAGATCAGGTGTTACAAGGTGTGTGCCTAGACTGTCACATTGAAGGCGGTCTTGCCCAGGCGTCGGCGCTTGTCTACCTGCCCAGCAGCACCTCGGGCTATCAAACCACCAATTTTAACATACTGCAGTCATACATCGACACCGATCCTGATAATGCCAACACCATGCTGCAAAAAGTAAGAGGCGTTGACCACGGCGGCGACCAGCAGTTGGATATTGAGTCAGACGACTACCAGAATTTGGTGGCATTTCTTGGTCTGATTGGCGGCAACATCGATACCACTAACTCCGGCTCCCTGGGTGACTTCTGGCAGGGTGTTTCGATGGCGTCCGATGAGGATACTTTGCGCCGCGGTGCGATCACTATTGCCAATAAACTTCCCAGTACCGAACAAATCGCGTCTGTTCAGACAGGTGGTGAAGATGCACTTCGTACCGCCCTACGGGAACAGATGGAGGGCGATGGCTTTAATGACTTCCTGATGACCGGGGCAAACGATCGGCTCTTCACCGATGCGTTTATTGACGGCGATTTGTATCTTGAATCGGTTGAACTTTCGACAATGGTATTCTTCCCTATTGGGGCCAATAAGTATTTTGAAGAACAACCTCGTGATGAAGAAAACAATGACCCTGATACCGTGAGTTGGCTTCGGGAGTGGTACTGGGGAATGGCACGATCTCCGCTCGCACTCATTGCCTATGTCGTCGAAAACGATAGAAACTATCAGGAGGTTCTGACCGCTGACTACATGATGCTAAACCCCCGAACCAACGAGATTTTGAACGGTGATTTGACTTTCGAAGCAGGTGCCAATCATCGTAGCTATTTGCCGGGGTCGAATAATGGCCAAATTGTAAGGGACGACCAGCTTGTCGCTGAATTCAGTAATGACATGGGCGTTCAGGTCACTTCCTGGGGTCCGTACATTGACTACCCGCATGCGGGTGTATTGAGTACCCATGCCTTTCTGGGTCGATACCCAACGACAGCAACGAACCGTAATCGGGCAAGAGCAAGATGGACGTACTATCACTTTCTAGGCGTGGATATTGAGAAATCAGCGTCGAGGACAACCGACCCAGATGCACTGGCAGATACCGACAACCCGACGATGAATAATCAAGCTTGTACGGTTTGTCATGAGCTGCATGATCCTGTTGCGGGCACCTTCCAGAATTACGGCAACGAAGGTATCTATCGAGACAAGGAGGACGGTTTAGATTCCTTACCCGCCAGCTATAAATATCCACGTTATTTCGATGAAGACGCTGAACCAAGCCCCTACAAAGAAGGCGATACCTGGTTCGCTGATATGCGTGAACCAGGGCTTGACGGACAGCTGGCTTCTAATCCGGATAATAGCCTTCAATGGCTCGGCAACGAAATCGCGAACGATTCCAGATTTGGTGCAGCCACCGTCTCCTTCTGGTGGTCCTCCGTTATGGGGGCTGACCCGCTGGTGGCTCCGGAGCTGACAGACGCTGCAGACTACGCCGATAAACTCGCGGCGTATGAAGAGCAATCGGCCTTTATCAATGATCTTGGCGCCGAATTCATTGCCGGCATTAGAGGAGGCAGTGCCTACAATGGCAAAGACCTGCTAATCGAAATGATGATTAGCCCATGGTTCCGCGCCAATAAAGTTGAGGCGGACGCGAGCACTGTTGGTGCAGGCGCGACGGCAGCAGATATCGGTGTTCGCCGCTTACTGACTCCCAGGGAACTGGAGGCTAAGACAACTGAGTTGTTAGGTTGGACGTGGGGAAGCTATGGCGCAGATAGCTATGAGTATGATGGTGTCTACACGACGCTGAACGATCGGTACGGTATTTACTACGGGGGTATCGATTCAAATGGCATAAAATCACGCGCGCGTCAGTTAACTTCACTCATGGCGAACGTAGCAGAACGCCAGGCTGTCTCCATGGCCTGCTCCTCGGTTGTCGTCGACTTTTTCAGAACTGACAGCGAACGCATCATTTTTAATGGTATAGATCAAAGTATCACCCCGGCTACAGAATTTGTCGAAGAATTCGAAGTCTCAGCCTCATCCGCGGACGGTATCGAGACACTTATTGCGTCGGGTACGCTTATTGAGGGCAGCAAAACGATTACCGTGGCCTTCTTAAACGACTTCTTTGATGAGGAAGAAGGCGACCGAAATTTGGTGGTGACGGCACTTCGACTAACCGACAGTGAAGGTAATGTACTTCGCGAAGTGAGTCTGGCAAATTTCGATAGCATCCCCGGTGCAACTGCAACTTGCGGTGGAGCAGACCAGGACGGATACACTCTTTGGAGTGAATGCCAGCTATCTATCCCATTTACAGTTGATTCATCGAGTTCTGTGAGAGTCGAGGTGGATGCCTGGGGACAACAGGCAGGGCCCGATCTGGTTGCTATGTCAGTTGCGGTGAATGATGAAAATTATGGCGACGGGAATGCCGCCGGTGCTGTCGCCATCAAAAACAAACTGATAGAGATGCATGGCGACTTTTTGGGTGAAACCCTAACACTCGCCAGTGATGAGCTGGAAGCATCCTATTCACTGTTCGTTGAGACCTGGCAAGATCGATTGTCACAGGCAGGCAGCGGCTGGGCCTGGAACTATCCTGATGAAAATTGCTATTTCTGGGATGAATCTCATTGGGCAGACGATGGTCCTGCGAACCAGGCATCTGACCCCGATGGGATACTGTATACCTGGACAACGATCCTGATTTACCTGATGACAGACTTCTACTATCTGCATGAATAAGGGTTGGTTAACAATGAAGAGGCGCGACTTTCTTAAACAATCTTTCATTCTGGGCGCTGCTGGATTAATTGCACCTGTACCAAAAGTGTATAGCGCTCCAGCCGATGGCTATTCAGGCCGTTTGCTGGTAACGCTTCAGGTCGATGGCGGTTGGGATGTTACCAGCTTCTGTGATCCCAAAATGAACGTCGCCGGTGAACAGGATATTAATAACTGGGCGAATACGGCTGAAATACAAACAGCAGGCAACCTGAGTTACGCACCTTTCGCAGACAATGCCGCTTTTTTCGACAAGTATTATCAGGATATGTTGATTATTAACGGTGTGGACGCGCAGACTAATTCGCATAGCACCGGCGTATTGCACAACTGGAGTGGCCGAAATTCATCAGGGTATCCATCCATTACCGCGATGTTCGCCGCTCACAACGCGCCGGATCAGCCACTTTCTTATATCAATTCCGGCGGTTTCGCGTACACGGCTGACCTGATCCGTTTCAGCCGGCTCGAAGACGCAGACGCCTTGAGGCAACTATTGGTGCCGGAGAAAGAATCAGACGAGGTTTATATTCGCAGCCCAAGCGACATGGAGCGGATAAGAGAATACAGAAACCAGCGTCACACAAGGTTATTGTCAGACCCAACCATCATTAACCGCTATCAAGAAAACCTGGCTGCCTACGACTCAGCTCTACAGAGCAAATCTTCGTTGTCTGATTTCGAAAATTTCATTCCCGCCAATGAGGACATTCAGCCTAATGAGCGGGTCACTGATAATGTTAACAGCGATCTTAAACGCCAGATGCAAATGTCTCTGGCGGCGTTCAGCGGGGGTATTTGCTCTGCGGCGGACCTCTTTACCCGTGGGTACGACACACATGCGGACCACGATAGCCTGCACGCATCACTCTTTTCACATCTCACGGACTCCATCGATTTTTTCTGGACAAGCGCCGAAGACGCCGGGCTCGCCGATCGAATTACACTGCTGATTGGTTCCGACTTCGGTAGAACGCCGAACTATAACTCTGATATGGGTAAGGACCACTGGCCCATAGGTTCCTTCATTGTTATGGAAAGCAGTCCTTCCTGGGGTAATCGAGTCGTTGGCGCGACTGACGAGGGGCACAATGCCTACGCAATCAACCCATCTACGTTGTTACGTGACGATGATAGTGGCACTAATATTTATCCCGCGCACTTTCACAAGGCGTTTCGCAGATACCTCGGATTAGAGGGATCATCAGTTGATCAGGATTTCCAGTTTTTGACAACAGAGGACTTTGACTTTTTTGGGTAGTGCAAATCGGGCTTCGTGAATTTTTCCCAATGTGCAAGCGTTGCAGATTAGAGAAGCTATTGGTTATGACCAACAATTCTCAGGGTGTCGGCAGCGTCAGAACGGCTAGATTGCTGCTGGTTTCTAAACAGATACCCATCACTTAAAGCCTGTGCCGAAGAGACCAGCCCAACCCTAAAATTTTCTGCCAATGGAAAATGTCCACGTCGAGGTCTCTTCGGTCGCCGAACGGCCGCCACCCGACTCTTCAAAATCGTCTTCTACGTAGTTCCATTCGGCCTGAAGGAATACACGGCTAGGAAACGTATGGCGTGCATACAATTCAACACCGGGAGCCCATTCGCTGTCGGAGTCTTGATCAACCCCCAGAGCTGCGATGTCCTGATTTTCGTCTAATTTATATCCCATCTGAAAGTCGACGCCGAATTCATTTCTACCTTGAGTCAGTGAAATTTCTGCACCAACGGGAATCTTCGTACGCTCCTGGTCTACTTTGACCGCGGTGCCAAAAGCCGTCAATTTGTTTTCAGATGAGAAGCGGTTGTAGCCAAAATACGGTTTAATCTTGAGGGCACAAGACTCAGACCAGCAAAACGACCACCCGAGGCGCAGGTCTATTGTCGTGCTTTCATAGTCTGTTTTTTCCCCTGTAGTTAATTTGAATTCGCCATCGCCGACACCAAAGCGTGCATCAAAGGTCAGTCCATTGCCTACGTCCAGGCCATAGAAAATTGTCGGGTTGTCTATTTCTCCATCCAGTGGAAATCCACTGTCTTGACCTTCTACGTCAGTTATACCGAATCCAATACCTATTTCATGCTGCATACCCTCAGCATACACGGCGGTTCCTAGCGCGTTCGCAAGTGCAAAAATTACAACGATGATGCCAGACTTGGTTCTCATTATTGTTCTCCTCTAAAAATGAATAGAGCACGGTGGCTGCTTAATACTTTAAGTAGCGACTAATAAATATTACACCCAATTTCAAACATTAGCTTGTTCATCACTTTGGTTTGGCCCTTCTAAAGTTCATTTGTTTTGAATATTGATTCGAAAATAGTGTTGTAACCGCCGCGTTCTGCATTAAGTTTTTCCTGTTGGCAAAACGGTCAAGGCTTTTTAGTGGATGTTGAACTGCTGATCTTTCGAGCTGATCCGCAATTGGCGTTAATTCAGCTGTGGTCAATGTTGTGCTATTTCTGGACTATTCTTTGTGGGGTAGTCCGTATGTGAGTAATATCGGGGGAAAATACAAAAAAGTGTAGCCGTTATGGTGGGACAATCAGATCAGGACATTTTCAGGTTGTCAGGTGTAGAAATTGCCCGTCTCATCAAGAGCAGAAAAGTGAGTGCTGTAGAAGTACTCGCGGCAACTTTTTCACGTATTGATGCGGTCAATAAACATTGTAATGCTTTTGTGAATTTGGATACGAGCGGTGCTCGCACTCAGGCTATTTTGGCAGATCAGATAGTGGCAGATAACGCTGCAGATACACTGCCGGAACTGCATGGCGTACCTTTTACGGTCAAGGACCTGGTTAATACAGCAGGCCTGCGATCTACCTATGGTTGCAGGGCCTTTGAGGATCACATCCCACATACAGACGCTATTGGCGTCGCCAGAATGCGCCAGGCAGGGGCTATTTTGGTGGGTAAAACCACGACTCCAGAGTTTGCGATGAAAATCACAACAGATTCTTTACTGTGTGGCATCACTCGCAATCCATGGGATACCAGACTCACGCCAGGCGGTAGCAGCGGCGGTGCTGGTGTGGCCGTGGCAACAGGAATGGGCGCTTTGGCGGTGTCCACGGACGGCGGAGGATCTGCTCGGATACCAGCGGCTGTCTGCGGAATTCTCGGGCTTAAACCAACCCTGGGAGCAATTCCTCATGAGACCTGGCCATTTCACTTTGGCAATAACAGTACGATTTCAATTAATACTCGGACGGTACCGGATTTGACGGCTATGTTTAACGCCATGGCAGGGTCGCACAGCTCGGATCCCTGGTCCAGAAGGCAACGCCGTCGGGTTGAAGTGACACCCGACCCGGCGCTCGCATTGAAGGGTAAAAAGATGCTTATGATCCCCGCGATGTGCGGTAATTTCGCTGACCAGGAGATGCTCGAGCCGGTCGAGGAGCTGCTCGCGCTGTTGGCGTCTTCTGGTCTGGAAATCGAAGTGGACGGTACAGAGGGCATCGCGTTTGATTTTGGAATCTTCACTGAGATGTTGACCAGTAATCTTGCCGCGCGCTTTCGATTAATGACAAAAGAGGAACAAGCGCTGCTAGACCCAGGGCTGCATCCTTTACTGGAAAGCACAGGATATAAAAGTGACGGTGTTAAACTTCAACAGGGAGCGATACATCGATCTCAGCTATATGATCGAGTTGAGGCAATTTTTAGCCAATATGATTTTATTGTTAGCCCTGCGGTTACCGCCAGACCCCCACCGGCTGATGCTGTTGGAGCGCAGCGAGTCATTATAGGTGGTGACAAGCTTCCTTTAAGTCGCTGGTGGATGCATCTGGCTGTGGCCAATATGACCGGACATCCTGCAATATCGATCCCATGTGGTTTTATCGATAATTCGCTACCTGCAGGACTCAACGTGATGGCACGCTGGGATTCAGAGCAGGAATTGCTCGATTTGGCGGGGCTCGTCGCTATGTTGAAGCCCTGGGCTGATAAGTGGCCGAACTTATAAAAAGCTTTTACTGCTCAGGGCTTCGATCAAAGCCTAACTCGGTTCAGGGCTAAGATGGCGAGCGATTTCCTGCTCTGAGTAGCCCAGTTCAGTCAAGAACTGTTCGGTATGCTCTCCCAGAGTAGCCATTGAGTTTTCTGGCCCGAAGACCTCGCCATTAATGCGGTAGCCTGCAGTGGTCACTTGTTGGGGGCCTGCGGCGGTTTGGACTTGCGTCAGTAATTCTCTGTACGCAGTTTGCTGTGTCGCTATAACCTCTCCGAGATCTTGAACACCACCCGCAACCACTGCCTTCTCCGAGAAGACTTTATCCCATTGTGTTGCAGTCTTTTGCATTAGCGTGGTTTCAACCGTTAAGTCAATTTGGGGCAGCCTCGCTTGTAACTCTGCTGATGGCAGTTCAGCTAATTCTTGCAGGCCAAGCGCCTTCAAGATACTGCGCTGGTGTTGGGGTAGGTAGGCCGCCAGCATGACATACCCTTCCTTAGTTTTGTAACGACCTAACAAAGGGGCGTCACGGTTTGATCCTGGCTCGGGTGGGGTTCCACTGCTGGCCGTGATGCTTGCATGACGATTTATCAATAACAGGGTGACATCTTGCATGGCGATATCAATTCGTTGACCTTGACCGTGTTGCTGTCGTAAAAGCACCGCCGCCAATACCGCTGAGGTCGCGTGCATTCCGGTCGCGAAATCAAGAACTGGTCCACCGGTACGAATCGGCCCGTCGCCACGAACGTTTATAGACATAAAGCCAGAAGTCGCCTGAATAACATCATCAAATCCGGGCCTGTGCCCCTCCGGCCCTTGTTGACCAAAAGCAGAGATGGATAGATAGATCAAAGCCGGGTTAATCTCGGAGAGCGTTTCATAGCCCAGGTTGTGTTTTGCCATGGTGCCCGGTCGAAAATTTTCTACAAAAATGTCTGCTGTTTTAACAAGGTCCCTGACGAGTTGACGGCCCCGTTCAGTCTTGATATCCGCTACGACACTACGTTTACCGGCATTTTGCGAAACAAAGCCGCTGCCAAGTCCTAATTTCAGCTGGGTACGATCCCCGCCCCATCTGCGAACCATATCCCCTTTAGGTGATTCGATTTTAATAACTTCTGCGCCCAGCATGCCTAGCTGGTAGGTGCAGTAAGGACCTGACAGTACGTGAGTCAGGTCTATAACGCGCATTCCTTGAAGAGGTTTGTCTGTCATGTGGGCTCCGAAAAAATTTGTGTAGTGCTGGTCAAGTCGCTAAACATGCTCCAGCTAGCACAGTTATTAGTTTTGTGACCTTCTAAAGCGTCGCAATTCAATCCTAAAATAGCAAGCTGATGACAGTGGGTTTTCATCGCCAGAGGGGCTAAGTAAACTGTAATTGATTATAAAATGGATGCCTTTCATATGCCGATGAAACACGTCAATGGTGTAAATCTTTTCTATGATGAGATCGGGCAGGGTGCTGCGATTATCTTTCACCATGGCTATACCGGTGCTCATGATGTCTGGCTGGATGAGATAGCGCCTCGCTTGCAGCATAAATACCGATGTATTGTGATGGATTGCCGAGGTGCAGGGGACAGTGAGCAGCCAGATGGGGGCTATAACATTAGTCAGTACGCTCGCGATGTTATTGGCTTGGCAGATGAACTGGGGTTACAGAAATTTACCTACGTCGGCCATAGCATGGGCGGGGGTATAGGATACCAATTGGGGGTTGAGCATGCGCACCGTTTGGACAAGCTGGTTCTTGTTGCGCCCATTCCGGCAGGCGGGACTCGCGCTACTGACGCAATGCTGCAAGCCGCAATTGCCCAGCGAAAAACGGTGAATGCGCGCACTGAAATGATTAACCAGCGCCTCAAATTGCGATTGCGAGCTACCGAGGCCAGTGTTGAATTGAGCGTTGACCGAGCTTTATCGGTATCCGATGGGCACTTCAAGGATTCCTGGTATTCGATGCGGGATTTTAATGTTGTTGATAAGCTGCCGAATCTACAAACCCAAACATTGATTGTTGCCGGGGCGGCTGACGGATTGTGTGAAGCCAATGTTAATGACTGGCAGAACTTACCGAATGCAACTCTTCACGTTTTCAGTCGAGTGGGACATGGTGTTCCTCGAGATGTCCCTGATGAATTCTCGAAAGTGCTTGATGATTTTATGGAGCATGGCGTTATTAATGCAAAAACCCAGCAGGCAAAGTTGCAGCAGTAAGGCTTTCATTTTAGGGGGCTAAATCGGGGATCTCTATCTCAGCTGCCCCTGAGGTCGTTCATTCATGGGGTTGGGGTTAGGACCGGCCGTGTCCGGTTGGTGTCTGAATTCGATGATTGCATCGCCCTATTTCTCAGCGATCAACGCACGTTTAAATCAACTGAGGGGACGGCTGGTAACTTGCTGGAATAGGGACACTTTTCTTAAAGCAGGGGGAAGGTGGTTATTCGTACTAACCGCTGAGTACTTTGTGTGTATGTGCAGGTTGCCGAACAGGGGTTGTCTGTTCTGCTTATAGTTGATGCACTTTACAGCTGAAATCTCAGCTTGGGATGCAAGCGAAAAGAATACGAGCGCTAGTACCCCAATAGCCTGTACTAGTCTTCTGCTTTTACTTTATCACTCTGAGAACAGGCCCCAGCCAGATACCACTGTTGTTCGCAATTGTATGTCAGCCGCCCGCGTTCACCATGCTGGAAATCAAGAATTTTCTCGATCATATCGGTCGGCGCCATGCTTCCGGCCGGAGCAGCCTGAAGCTTGTCCAGCGGCACAGGATAGGTCGACCAGTCGAGTGGTGCACGCCAGCCCGGTGGCCCGGCAAGATAGGAGCGGGTGCCGTGTATCGGGTACATCGAGCGCCACTCATTGATTTTTTCAGCCAGTACTTCGACCACATCCGGGTGCTGCGCAGCCAGATTAATGTACTCGTTTGGGTCCTCGTTGATATTAAACAGGTGCGAGGTGACCGTGGTGGTCAATTGTTCCTGATCCACTTCCTGCACCAGCTTCCATTGATCATTGAACACGGTGAGATTGAAGTGCCCATAGATCGGTGTTTCCGAGGCGAAGAAAACATAATCATCCCGTGGGGCGATAGCACCAGATTTGATGCTGGGCCATAAACTCTGCCCGTCAAACGGGAAATGCGCACCGGCTGAAATACCTGCGGCTTCCATCACCGTGGGGAAGACATCCATCACTGTCATGATCGAATCCAATTTGTCACCCGCCTCGATCTGTTCGGGCCAGCGCATGGCTGAGACCACTCTGATACCCCCCTCAAACACTTCGCCCTTGCCGCCTCGCAGCGGCGCATTGTCAGCGCCGCCAACTGAATAGGCAGCACCGCCATTGTCACTCATGAACAGTACAATCGTATTGTCTGTAATCTTTTCATCATCAAGGGTGTCGAGCACTTTGCCAATAGACTGATCCATAGCATCAACGACAGCAGCGTACATGGGCCGGGCACTCTCCCTTAGCATCAGCTTTGCCATGCGCCGCGTGGCATCGGTCTGCTGACTTCGAGCAGGTGCAAGGTCTGTATTGATGTCCTTGTACTTATCCTGCAGCTCCTTCGGTGCGTCCAGTGGCGTATGCGGTGCCAGAAAAGGCAGATAAAGGAAGAAGGGCTTCTCAGGGTCACGCTCACGAATGTAGCGGCTGGCTTCATCCGCTAAAAGGAAAGTTTCATAGCCATCATCGTTTATCGTCACGCCATTTTGCTGGAAGTCCCTGCCGCCCTTATTAGCAAATGGCGGGTAGTAACCCACCTCGGTATGCAGGTGCCCATAGAAATGTTCGAAGCCGCGCTCATTTGGATGATAGCTCTGCTGCGCATGGCCAAGGTGCCATTTGCCGACCATCGCTGTCTGGTAGCCTGCATCCAGAAAAGATTCGGGCAGAAAACGCTCATCCGGATGCACACCGATATTGTCCCAGGGAAGGATCACGCCGTAGGCGATACCAAGGCGCATGGGGTTGCGTCCCGTCATCAGGGCGGCACGGGTCGGTGAGCAAATAGGGGTGGTATAAAACCGGTCCAGCTGGATGCCCTCGGCTGCAAGTCGGTCAAGCGATGGGGTTTCAATATCGCCGCCATGATAACCGACATCATTCCAACCAAGATCATCGGCAACCATGATGATCATGTTGGGCCGATCCTGCCCGTGGGCGGCGCCGAGTGATAACGCACTCAGCAGGGTAATTCTGAGTAATAACTGAATCATGAGAGCGTACCGTTTTCAGCCATCCAATCGACCAAAGGTTGCAGATAGGCGGACAATTCCTCTTCAGCGCTATTCGCCGAGTAGTCGCCATGTACTATCCGGTGCTTTATCTTCCACTGGCCGGAAGCCTTCTCGAGGTTGCTTTCGTACCAGCCAGATATGAAGGTATAAACCTTTTCGGGTCGGCTTAACATACCAGTCAAGGTGCAACGATGTTGCGCACGATTCCCATCAATATCAACAAGATGATTGGTCATCACATGCCGCGTCCCGGGCAGCAAATGGATGTGTGCGTAAATAAATTCTTTTAAATTTTCTCGTCCGACAAACTTAATTCCGCCGTCGTTAGCTGCAACCTCAAAGATACCGTCTGCTGAGAAACAGTCGATCCATCCATCAGCATCGTAAGTATCAGCGGTGTGGGCGTAACGTGCAAAAAGGTCCTCTATTGAAAGTCGATTAGCCAGTAGGTCTAGTTCGCTCAAAATATCTCTCCTGATAATTCACGCACGTGATGATTTTTAATCTTTCACCGCTCGATTAAGTTAAGCAAAGTCGATAGATATCCGAGCACTGCGGGGCGAAGAGAAAGCCTTGGACCCCGATATCGCCAGGGCGGCTTGAAACTATACTCGGCTTTCATCACTCGTTAAATATGTGCCTGAACATCCCTGCGTATAAGCTAGCTTGAAGGCACCCAAACAGCGTCAGGAAGCCCTTCATCCATGCCACGGCCTGGTTCACATTCCGCGGAATAGTATGGATGGCGTGAACTGCGAAATCGATGTAAATCTCGGCTGTTAATTGCTGCAGTTAGCGACGGCACACCTAGTTGCTCAGCCATCTTATGGTTCCGTTGGAATGCCTTACAGTCAGCGAGTGACTCATTAAACTCGCCAGCCACATGCATTGCCTCGTGGGTAAGTACATGCAGGCTGTATAGCGTGTAATTATCGACCAAAGCAGGACTGTCTAAATACGCTTGTAATTGTTCACAAGTACTCGACTTCAAGTTGATGATATCGGACCCCCTATAGACAAAACCGGCAACTCTTAGATAAAAAATGCCGCCAAATTTTGACAGGCAGTTCACCGAGATCCTGTCAGTAGATAGAAACCTCTCACTGGCCTCCGCCAGGCGTTCCTCAAAGAGCGCGTGCCGAATCGGAAACCATGCGCAAAGGGTTGAAAGGGTTATCAGAATGAAAAAGTAGGCATCAAAACGATTGCCACCCCACTGGCGGCCTAGTACCCCTTTGATCGCCAATCCAAAAAAAACCATGGAGAGTACTATCAAGAGCATGTTCACTTTCCTTAAATGCTGGTTCTGGCGAATACCGAGATAAATGAAATCAAAACGCTACTGATTTTATTGACAGGTTAAACACGATTAACGAGCCTGGCGCAGCCTATTAACGAAACAAGTAATGGGCGTTCGCGCTAACCTTGCTCGTGAAGCGGGAAACACCCACCGTTAGGGAGCAAGCGATGATCGCGCTTGTATGCCCCAGTGACCATCAACCATAGTGACGACATACAGCGATTGGTATGTGCCTATTACCCGGTTGTTCTGGTCGAACCTGCTAAAGGTGGTCGCTATATGAATTTTTTCTGAGGATGCCAGGACCACGTCCCGCGTCAGCCAGTGAGAGTGGTCCCAGCCAGTAGCAATCAATGATGCATAGATTGGCCGACCAGAGAATTCCTCAGAGGTCGAAAAAACTTTAACGGTGCCGCTTGCAAATCGAACGTGGGGGTAATTTAGCGTTTTGGCCAGTTCAGGCAAATCCCGGTTATTAAACTCACGCATGAAGTCATCGAGAACGGATTGCGCAGCGTTTATAGATTGCTGATGCTCCTTTGCAGTCGCGACAGGCAGTGACAATAAGATTAGGATAAAAAGTACTAATTTAGACATTGATGCTCCCTGAGAGGCTCGTATAACCCAAAGCCTAGCAGAGATACAGGAAGATCCCATAAAGGATAGGATATTTAGCAGGGACATTCATCAGGGGTGTTCAGACAACGGCCCGAATGCTGTATCAATGCAGCTTGTCCTCCGGTCTTCCTGGTTGATGTGTCTTATTCTTGATTGCTGCTTGCTTAAGGTCAGTTGCCGGTGTGCTTTTGATCAGGATAAGTAGTCTCCCAATTCTGTAACCAGGGTGGCTCTGCCCATAAGGTCATTTCGTCGTTAACGGGATAGATCACAGGATATAGCCCCTGGGTATCCTGTTTGCCGTTCTTAATTTTCATCAAGCTGATCTGCAGATCCCTGAGGTCGCTGGCGCCCAGAACCGGTGCGCCTGGAGGATAAAGTCGGTGCGCACCGTAGATCTTTGTCTCTGAATTTACGACATCACTAAGATGTTTCGCGCCCTGGTCGTAGTCACCCAGGCTGCTGTTGGGCAAAACAGCTAACAATGGTCCCTGGTACATGAAGTCGCCGGCGAACAACAGGTTCGCCTCGGCGTCAAAGAGCGAGATAGAGTCAGTGGTGTGGCCTGGCGTATAAATCACCTTCAGGACTCTGCCGCCCAGGTCCACATTCGTGCCGGGTGTCAGCCACTCGGCAATCGAAAAGGTTGGCAGGTCAAAGCCTTCGGGTTCTCCAAGATGTTCCTGCCAGGTGAGGGTCAGTTGGTCGTTGTTGGCACGGGACCGGATGTGCGGTAAATCCACCACGGCGATGCGTTCGAACGGTAAGCCGTCACCAACGTGATCGTAGTGGAAATGCGAGGGCACGAAAGTAATCGGCAACGGGGTTAATTCCTCAGCCACGGGGCGTATCTTGCGCGAGCCCGCGCCCGCATCAAACAGGATGGCTCGGTCTTCGCCCAGAATCAGGTAGCTAATATTTTGTTGGTAATACCGGGGTTCACCAATCGCGATAGTGCGGCTGTCGAGTTGTTCGATGGTGTAGTAATCATCATGCCACACTACTTGATCGCCTTCTTCTTCAGCGGGAAGTAAATCTGGTAGGCCACCAAACGAGAATGCCAGTGATATGCCCATTAGTGCCACCTGATGCCGGAACAGGAAAAGGCCGGTAGCCGCTAAAATTATCGCGATAAAGGCGAACGCAAGTTTTTTCGCCATGTGATTCTCCTTTATGATGCGTTGCTAAAGTTTATCTTACCGCGGTAACTGGGACCCCGCGGCGGCAACGTAACCCCGATTCCACGTTGGGCTTATCGTCATGTCATTGATACAAACATGTTCGGGCAAGGACGCCAGGAAGCGAATGACCTCACCACAATCTTCCGCCTGAACCATCTTGTCTCGGTCTTCCTGCGTCACGGGAATTGGGCGGTTATCGAGTATTGGAGTGGCAACTTCCCCCGGACAAATCGCGGTGGCGCGGACGCCATACGTGCAAGCCTCCATATTAATGCTCTCGTTCATCGCGTTCATGGCATGCTTGGCTGCCGTATAGGCGGGCCCTGTGACAACGCTGACATGCTTACCTGCCCAGGAAGAGATGTTGATAATAAGTCCATCACCCTGCGTTTTCATGATTGGCAACACGGCCTTGCAGCAGTAGAAAGCACCATCCAGATCAATACGAATCACTGAATCCCAGTCCTCAAGCGAGACGTTATGCCAGTTACGCTCTTTAACGTTGATACCGGCACTGGCCACCATGACGTCGATATGACCAAACCTTGCCAGAATGCGATCAACGACGGTTTGTACGCCTTCCTTGCTGGACACGTCCAGCACTTCAATCGTCGCCAGGCCCTGGCACTGAGCCGCCACCGCTTCCAGTTTGTCCAGGCGCCGCCCGGAAATGACAACGTTCATGCCTGCCTGGGCCAGCGCGATGGCGCCGGCTGCTCCTATTCCTGTGCCTGCGCCGGTGATCCAGGCTACTTTATGGGTCAAATCTCTCATTGGAATCCTCTTCTATTGTCATTAATCGTCGAGACTTTTATACAGCGTACCTTTTACCCTTCCATATTTCACGGCTGTGCAGGGCCAGTTTACCGGGGCGATTCTTGAGCCGGTAAATCAATCTTGGACGACATAGAAATTTCAGCAAAAAAAACCCGGCTAATGCCGGGTTTTTTTATATCTGCCTGAGTTTAGAACTCCATTGCGAATTCAAGACCCCAGCTTTTTGGAGGCTCGATAAAAGAGCGCTGGAACAAGGTAGCGATAGGCATATCGAACTCACCACCCTCATCCGTCAGGTTGCGGCCGTAAGCCGAGACTCGATAGCGATCCCACACGTAGGTGACTGAGGCGTTGACGAAATCCCTTGCGTCCAGTTCACTGCCTGGTGAATTACTCAATGAAGTCGCCTGTGTATCAGTCTTGTTGTAGCGAGCGTGAATATCCAGTTCACCCGGACCGATGGGAATGGTGTAAGTACCACCGAAGCCAAAGGTATATTCTGGTGCGTATTTCACATCCTTGCCAGTTTCGTCATTGGGTGCGAGCCATAGCTGCTGGCCGCTGGTATTGATCCCGGCAGCTTCTACCACGCCACAATCGGAAGTCGGATTAACGTCTGGCTGGGCACCATCGAGATCAACACAGAACTCATCGTACTCTGCATCCAGTAAGCCCAGGGACATAAACAGATTAAAGTTTTCGTTAACTACCCAGCGGGCTTCAATTTCAAGCCCCATGTACTCAACGTTACCCACATTGTCGATAACTGTGACGACAGTGTCGGTCGATGAGTCCAGTTTAACCGTGGACTCCTGCTTACCCTCGAAATCATTGTAGAAGGCTGCGATGTTCAATTGCACGGTATTATCGAACCACTGAGACTTCATACCGAATTCCCACGATTCCGCGTACTCGGGCTCATAGGTGTTGGCGAAGTCCTGCGCATTCTGGTTCCGACCGAAGTAACCACCGGAGTGGAAGCCTTCCGAGTAGGAGCCATAGAACATCACGTCTTCATTCATTTTGTAGTCCACGCCGACCTTCGGTGAAGTCTCGCTCCAGTCTTGCTTGCCTCTGAAGACGTCAAGTTCGCCAGCGGCGTTGATTGCCCACTGTTCAACAGGAATACGAGCGAACTCAAGCGGTACCAGGTATGACTGGGCGGCGAAAAATTCTTTCTCTTCCCGCGTATGTCTAATGCCTAGAGTGACGGTCCACTGGTCGTTGATGTGATAGTTACCCTGGAAGAAGATAGCCTCGGAATTAACTTCCTGATTCTGGTGCAGGTTCTGGGTGAAGTTCTCCCCGAGCCCCGCTGATCCAAAGCCAACACCCTGGTAGCACCGCAAGGCGCCGACAAGTTCCAATAGACATAGATCAGTTAAGCCTAGGCCTGGCGCAACAGGTGCGTTGGTTGAGAGTCCTGGCACGACGCTATCCCAGAAAGATCCAAAGGTAACCCAGTTTTGTTCGTACTCGTTTTCCCAGAGGTAGATGCCAGCGACAAAGTCGAATTTCTCGTAAGTACCCTCAAGACGTAGCTCAGTACTTAATTGCTCGTGAGTATTATCATTGTCGATCCAGATATACGGTAGCGAGGATCCATCCAGCTCTGAAATATAATCTTCAGTTTCGTCGCGCCATCCTGTCGTGGATACCAGCTCCAGGTTTTCGTTAATATCGAAACGCATGGTCAGCGTGACCGCATCGGTGTCGTACTGGGCCTCGTTATCCTGGTCGGTTGAGTAATCGTACTCACCTGTTCCGTCTACTCGACATGATCCATAAACGTCGCAGAGTAAAAACCCTGGGTCGTTGGCATTTTTAGCTTCGCCGATATCACTGCCGTCGTCGTATGTCTCAACGGTTAACAGGGCTTCGAAGCGATTAGTTTCATACAGGAATGCTGCACCAAAGTTCACATAGTCTTTCTCCGGTCCTTCTGTCCCCAAGAAAGTATTGGTCATATAGCCATCGTTCTCGATAGAGGTGTAGAAGAACTTCGTGGATAATGAATCAGCTATCTGCGGGAGGTTAAGGACACCCCTGATTTCAATTGCGTCCCACTCGCCGGCGGTCACTTGAATCTTGCCACCGCCTTCACCAGTGGGTCTGGAACGAAAAGCCTGGATGACACCACCGACAGTGTTTTTGCCGAATAACGTACCTTGCGGCCCGCGTAGTACTTCAACTCGGTCGACGTCGAAGTTCTCGATAATCTGTCCTGAGCTGGTGCCGATAAAAATACCGTCAAGCGCTACAGCTACAGCTGGGTCAAATGACTTATCTGATTCCGTGTAAGCCAGGCCACGAATATTGATCGATGAACTGCGGCTTCGTGCGCCGCTGTCTTCGATAATTACATTAGGCAGGTAGGCGTTCAGGTCAGTAATATCGCGAACGCTCGAATCCTGCATCTCCATATTTAGTGCTGTCATGGCGATTGGCACATCCTGAACTGATTCCTCAGTCTTTCGTGCCGTTACAATGACTTCTTCAAGAACTGCTCGACTTTCTTCGGCATACGCCGTTGAAAAACCGAGTGTCCCCAGAAGAAATGCAAGGATAGTTAAAGATCGTACTTTCATGGTTCCCCCCCCATTTGGTGGATTTTGTTTTTATTAATTATTTTAGGAACGTACTTGTTTTTCTTTTCATCCTTCTACTACAACTGCCAAATCTGACGTTTGTATTCATAACCGTCAGAGCTGACTGTTTTGTTGGAGATTACACCATAGGAGAATAGTCTGTTCCGGTCAATGGTATAAGAAAGCAATAATATTAGCGGGTTGCAGACTCACTGGAGCCGTTACTCAAAGGTGCTGCTTTGAACGCTGTTGCGATCCCGCCGCAACCATAGGTAATTAGCGGGCCACCGACGATTTTATTCTGGGATGTTGCAGCCGGAATAGCATTTGATGGCAGGTAGCCTTCGCCGATTAGCAAAAAGAATGGGTGGTTTTACAGAGACCGTAATGTGCCCTGAGCAGATTCAGTTTAGAGTTCGACCTTAATGGCGAGCGGCGGCATGGCGGGCGGAGGTTTCGTCGAATAAGACTTCGTTCTGCCCTCTGGAGATAATAAAGGGTGAACGTCCTCAGGGGTCAGCACCTGCCACCTTCCTGGTTGTAACAAGGTTTTGGCCATCATTCGGTTGATGTTCGTCGAACCTTTTGTTCGATATTGCACATCAAGTGACACCCAAATTTCACTGTCTAAAGGAGAAACAATGACCTTCACGAACTCTGCTCTGGCCCCTGAATTTGTAGCCAGTATTGGGAAAATGCTAAATACTTGCGGCTGTGTTAATTGTAAAATAATGGGTTCGTTTGCTAAACCCGTTGCCGTCAGTTCCGCTCGATTGATTCCGCTCTGATAATAACGGGAATGTTCGTCTTGCTTCCCCGCGTGTTGGTTGACGACATGGTCGAAATCGAAAAAAACATTCACTGTTACTGGTCTGAGGTCTAATTGGCGAAGAAGTTTTTTAGCCGATGCGACGCTGTGGGTTGAACCCGTGCAGATTAGCTTGTTTGCATAAGCGGCTGTCTGCAATTCACTATCGGACAGTTGATCGAAAACGACTTTGAGGTCTTGTGCGGGCAAAAATTTAGGAACATAAACCCATTCAACGGTAGTGTCAGCCTGCTCTTTCGCCGTAAGGTGGCTTGTCAAAAATATATACAGAGCGACAACGAGAATCTTTTTTAGAAAGGTTTTGTTTTTCATTTTCTAACCTGCGCTAGGAGCATCAAGTAAATAGGTAATTAAGGGTGGCGCTGTTCAAATTATTCGAGTTAAACAAATGGTTATTATAGGGCTTCTACGAACTATGGTGTACCAGGGTATTGTCCTTATAGAGTCCTAACGCGGATCATCCGAACAGCCTGTCAATGACCGATATACCGGGGCGAAGCAGCTGCCGCGTCGAGCTCCCGGCACTTTTTGGGTTGGGGTTTTCATTTGCGGGGTGTGGTTGTTGACACTCACGTGTCTGTGATCACGGAGACCGTGCCCTTGTCACCGGATACTAAAAATTCGCTATTGGGCGAACCAAAGCATTGAATCCAGCGCTTAAGAAAAAGTCGATGTGCACAGCAGGTAAAATAAATGAGTGGCACAGCCTAGGATCATAGCTGAAACCCTTTATATGCTATGCGGGACTTATATGCGTGACAAAAGCCAGATAACACAAGCGGCAACCAGGCCCGCGCCAACAATTGAAGACAGATCAACAATATTAAGTAGATTCAACGGCTGACGCTGGGGGTTTGAGGCCAGCATTCGGACGTTCTTCTCCTGATGTCCTATGATTTCGGTGAGTTTGTCTGCTCTCCGGCCTTCAAGACTCGCTTGCATGTACCAGAAGTCTCTGTCCTGGCGAACTTCATTCAGCAAGAGTCTCTCATTAGACAAGGTGTTTTCTATTTCCGTAAGCTTATATCTTAATAGTGCGCTTTCAGGACGCCGGGAGGTGCCAAAGGCAGTTTCGGCGTTCGATGCTTGAGGGCCAAATACGCGTATGAGTTCGCTGTTGTCTATCAGGCCGTTGTTCGCTGATAGCTGACCGTTTTTGAGATGACGACGGATAGCGAAACGAGTAAGCCCCGTCGCTTTTGCCGCCTCAGATTCGCTGAGTAGTGTCATTTCTTACCCCGAGCTCAGAAAGGAGAGAGTCTCATATTTAAGTTTAGACTGCAATTATAGTGTTTTTTCATCTTTTGAGCGGTTAGTGGGCCTGATGGGCTTGCCTTTCCTAGGGGCATTTCATTGCTGTGATTCAACGGAAATCACCATAGCGCCAACAGGACGGACCTTAGCCAATGCAGGTGTTTAAAGTCCCTGCAAAATAGAGGCCCGCTCGGGAAGTTCGAATACCTGGATTTGGCCCTGGAAGCTATCGTTTGTGAGTAACCGACAATGTTCAATGTGTCCGATTATTGGGCTTAAACCCACATCTACATCACGGTTAACGGGCGGATGGCCGATTACTTTAGCGCGTTCTTTTTGTTAGTAAGCGGAAATAGTCGGAATATCGTATTCAGTGGGCTTGTGTCTGCGATCGGCCAGGCGGTGGTAACGCATACAGCTGAAAGACTGGAACGGCCCTTTTGCTTCATATCATTAAGCGCGACCGACTTGGTGTAACTGCTTCGTTAGCTGCTCTATTTCAGAAGATGCTCGTACGATTTCCTCAATCAGAGGAAGACCATCTTGTTCACAGTGTTCCTTGAGTTCGCTCAAATAGCCATTCATCCAGCAAAGTACATTACACAGGTCATGGGAAACACCGCGAGCTATATCAATATCGGGAGTAGGGGCGACCAGATGTGAGATTGGGTTTGTAGGCTGGCGTATCGCTAGGTCCATGTGAATTTCTCCTTAAGTGTTAGTGGAAAAGTATCCTTTTGCTGTCATTAGAATTGCAATCACCGTGCCAGTTTTCTTTGGGTCCTTGGGTTTCCTTGCCTCGTTAGTGTTTTCGCAACCCCCGGGGTTGTCGTGACTGCATGAACGCGCTCGAATGCCGTTGATAAGATGCAATTTGCAACGATTCTTGAGCTTAATGCGAGAGGGTTTCGCAAAATACGACAAAATATGGATGGGTTGACGTTCATCCTTGCGGCGTCAGGACCGGTGGAGTCTTACAAAGGCGATGCCGAAGCCAGTCGATGTGGCCTGGGGAGCAGGATGTTACTGGAGGCCGTGGTAGTTCATCGGAAGCTGAGCCTCGGGAATTTAGACAGTACAACGAAAAAAACCCACCCAGTTGTAACGCGGGGCAGGGAAGACGCCAGACCGGAAGGGCCCTTAAATATTGGCGTTAGGCGTTGCTATCGAACAGAACGCTAGTCTGGGTTAGAGTGAGCTTGCCTCTTATCTGTCTTGCTATCTCTACCATTTCCTCTGAAGGGATCTCTCTGATGATCTCTTCGGTTTCCGAATCCGTTACTGTGATGATTGACCGGTTGATGGATTCATCTCGCTTAAAAGATAAGTTGTTGTGTCCTAAACTATCGACCACTTGTCGTATTTCCTGGAGAGCAACCTCCACCTCTTCATTGCTTGGTGCCGCTGCTGGTGCCGCTGTGCTTTTAGTGGTGTCACTTTCAGGCGCTGGCTTCTGCACGGGCTTTTGTTCATGAGTTTGGACCGGTGGTGAAGTTGTCCTAATTGAAATGTTCATGGTGTTCATTCTCCGTAAACAAGTCAGCCGGGGACATGCCCCGGCCTTCTTGCTTTAATCAAAGACCGGCTTTACTGAAGCAGTGCCAGCACATTCTGCGGTGCAGAATTCGCTTGGCTCAGCATCGCGATGCCAGATTGTTGCAGGATCTGTGCTTTCGTCATGGCGGCCGTTTCAGCAGCGAAGTCAGCATCCTGGATACGCCCTCGTGAGGCACTCAGGTTATCCGAAGTCGTTTGCTGCGTT
>Ga0206679_10000682_pt1 | contig 28544 bp, 30 predicted proteins | sample M110012015metaG_FD_155464 | JGI IMG/M metagenome (GOLD analysis project Ga0206679, IMG submission 155464) | Ammonia-oxidizing marine archaeal communities from Monterey Bay, California, United States - M1 100m 12015 | ecosystem: Environmental > Aquatic > Marine > Intertidal zone | place: USA... | reverse complement strand
CCCATATCGTCATATGAGTCACATCATTGATCGTGCTGCCTGTTTTATTGGCAATTTGACTCATGGCTCGGTTGTGATCCAATCGAGTCATCGCTGTAAATTGCCGCGGATCGATATCAGGCGCATTGCGCTGAGTAATAAGTGCATTGGTATTTGCTGGGTTACCCACTACAAGAACTTTGATTTCCTTTGAAGCATTATCATTCAATGCGTTTCCTTGAGCCGAGAATATCGCTGCATTAGCTTCTAGCAGATCTTTGCGCTCCATTCCTGGACCTCGCGGTCGAGCGCCAACAAGCAACGCGTAATCAGAGTCTTTAAAGGCTTCACTCGCATCATCGGTGCAAACCATTCCTGCTAATAATGGAAAAGCACAGTCTTCGAGCTCCATGGCAACGCCCTTCAACGCTTCTAAAGCAGGAGTGATTTCTAGCATCTGTAAGATAACAGGCTGATTGGGGCCGAGCATTTCGCCAGCGGCGATGCGGAACAACAAAGAATAGCTAATCTGGCCTGCTGCTCCAGTAACAGTAACGCGAACGGGTGAAGTCACAGTTTATCTCCGAAAAATTTAGTTGGTATTTAGAAAGGCGCCATTATACGGTCGGTAAAAAAAAATGCATAACGCATCCGCTATATACAGGCTATTAATCCGCCGAATATTTAGTTCTTTTAGATTATTGGCATAGTTTCTTGTAGCGAGCGCCCATACTTTTATATAAATCGTCAGCAAAACTGCTTGATCCGGTATCAAGGGTGGCGACGATCTCCACCAAATGCTCATTATCTTCGACGCCGCCCCACTGCTTCACATAAGTTCCGTCTTGATAACCATTATCCTGACGGAAGAAGTTAAGTACATTTTTACCTACATACCCGACATAAAGTGTTTCGAAGTCCATTTTAATACCGACCATTAAGCGTGCAAAACCTGCAATATCAAAATTCTTGGTAGCCAGTGTTTGCTCTGTAAAATTCTCTAAATCTACAGCGAAATCACCACTCTCCTGAGGGGATGCGAACCCGCTTTCAACTCTAGAGATGATATCCTCAACAGAATCACCCTGCAGCAACAAAAGGCTAAGGCCAAAATGCCAGATATCTACTAACTCAAGCGCAATTTGATCAACATCTGGTGTTTGTTTCTTCCACCATTTCCAGCCGTAGTGATCTAGTAGCTCAGCGCATTCTATCCAAATCGCCCGATACCACTCAAACTGCTGCTCTCGCCAATTTGCATGTACCTTGGTATTCATATTGTTTTGTAGTTCAAGCATGGTAGCGAGTTGTTGTTTCATTTTTAAGTCCTTAGATTAAGAGATTTTAGCTACGAACGAAGCTGTTTCCGGCTTTCTCAGAGCCTATAACGGTATTCGGTCCATGACCAGTAACTACTATGGCATCATCATCAAGGGTATATATCCGTTCTTTGATCGAGGTGACAATTTGGTCAAAGTTTCCACCTGGTAGATCAGTACGACCAATGCTACCTTGGAATAAAGTATCTCCAGCAATCAGCGTCTTATACTCCTCAAACCAGAAGCTTATAGATCCGGGCGTATGCCCAGGAGTGTGAATAGCAACCCCTCCGCAACAATTTAAAGCCTGATCATCCTCCATAAAATGATCGGGGTCTGGTAGTGTTACTGGTGGCACTCCAAACATCACACATTGCTGACCAACCATATCCCAAAGAAACTTGTCTCCCTCATGCAAGTAAATGGGAGCCCCTGTGGCCTCTTTTATAACGCCTGAAGCCAGTATATGGTCAAGATGGGCATGGGTGTGAATGATTCCAACAACGGTCAAGTTCAGCTCTTCCAGTAGACCCAAAATTTGGTCTGCATCACCACCTGGATCGACAACTAGGGCTTTTGATGAAAGGCGGTCGCCAATAATGGAGCAATTACACTGCAGCGGTCCGACAGGGAATGTCCTAATAATAAACTGGGAGTGAGGCTTTTGGTCTTGTGTCATTTCCGGTTTCCCTAATTTTTTGATCAAACTGTAGATATATTAAACAGTCGTTGAAAGTTTTGCGTGGTTATTTGTGCTAAATGTCCGAGTTCAATGCCATGTATATCAGCCAAACATTGCGCCACTTCAACCACATATTGAGGTTCATTCTTCGAGCCTCTATGTGGCACGGGTGCCAACCAGGGAGAATCTGTTTCAACGAGGAGCCTGTCTAATGGAATCTTGGCCGCAACGCGTCTGAGCTCTTCTGCATTTTTGAAGGTAATAATACCCGAAAAAGAGATATAGAATCCAAGATCAATTGCATCTTGGGCCATATCCCAGGATTCGGTGAAGCAATGCATCACCCCTGCTGCTGGAGATCGGTACTTTCGCAACAGAGCAATGGTTTCGTCAACCGCATCTCTGGTGTGGATGATAATTGGCTTATTAGTCTGTTGACTCGCTATTAGATGATTTACAAAACTTTCACTTTGCCATTCAATGGTGTCCGAGCTATAGAAGTTGTCCAATCCTGTTTCACCGACGGCAATGACACCAGGCTGACGCGTTAGAGCAACAAGTTGCTCTACAGAGACAACCGTCTGAATGTTTTTATTCAATGGATGAACTCCAACAGAGGTATAAATGTTTGGAAAATCTGCAGTTAGTTCAACGAGGGATTTAGATGATTCCAAATCTACAGCAATACTCAGTATTTGCCCAACCCCCCGAGCGGCTGCATCAGACACAACTGCTGCTAAACCGCCATCACGGGTCGCGAGATCTAACTGATCAAGATGACAATGCGAATCTACCAGCATATTGAATTGTTACCCTAATGATTAACTAATTATTTTGTAAGCATGCTATCTATTTGAAAACACCTGAGCCCAACTCATTAATAGCTCTTCCCATATTAACTGCTGGTTTATATTACTGCCTGACAGGATCATGGCGTGCATAAGGTGTAATCGATCAGAAAATAGATATATTTTTTGATTCCCTTGGCTAGTCGAATCGCTTGTAACTAGGCGGTGAAGATAATTCATAAACCATTCGAGAGCTTGCGAAGGAGCCAATTTGCTACATTGTTGTGCAGCGTCGATAAAAGAGAGATCTCCATCGCGAACCGCCACTAGCATTCCTTCAAAGGTTTCTTGCTCCTGTAACGTATCGTTTTGAATGGAGTCAAGAGCGAGCAAAGGCCTACCAGATGCTACTTCCAGAGCTTTATCTACACTACCGTTATCCCCAGTAACGATTTTTAACCAATCTCCTGCTACTTTAGCTGGGGGAGTTAACAGGGCCCTCTTCTGGCACCTACTTCGAATTGTTGCGGATAGTAAACTCGGTCGATGAGCAACCAAAATAATCAGTGTCTTACCTTGTGGTTCTTCAAGGCTCTTTAAAAGAGCATTTGAAGAACTGTTGTTCATAGATTCACTAGGGGCGATGATTGCTACCTTCCAACCCCCCTGCTGCGCCGTTTTATCTAAGGTCGATATCAGCTTCCGTATATCTCCAATTAGAATATCTTTTCCTGCATCGGGTGGCTCTAATAAAACAAGATCAGGATGAGAGCCAGCTGCAAGTAACTGACAGCCTTTGCAGACACCACAGGCATAATTATGTTTCTCTGCCGTACAGAGTAGCCTATGAGCTAGAGCTGTTGCTAATCGTTGCTTTCCAATTCCATTGGGACCACTAATCAACAAGGCATGGGGCAGTCGCTCATACTCTAATGCTTGGCTAAAATCCTTCCAGACATCCTCTTGCCAAGGCAATGGTAGCGGGACACCAGTATGATACGCCTCCATTACTAAGTTGCACTCGGTTGAGAGTAAAAGTTCTCTAATACAGCTTCAATACCTGCCTGAACCTCTTCAAGGGATTGAGAAGCATCAATTACAGCACAGCGTTCAGGATTATCTTCAGCAATTTTAAGGTATCCATGCCGCACTCGATCAAAAAATTCAATTTTCTCCTGCTCAAAGCGATCTGGACTACTTCGCTCGCTAGCCCGCTTGAGACCAATTTCTACTGGAATATCGAGAATTAACGTCAAATCAGGTCTGAGATCACCTTGGACAATCTGCTCGAGCTGAGCAATCAAAGAACAATCCATTTCTCGACCAAATCCTTGGTAGGCGTAAGAAGCATCAGTGAACCGGTCACATAGCACTGAACTTCCTGAATTAAGGGCCGGCAATATCACCTGGTCCAAATGCTGCGCCCTACCGGCAAACATGAGTAGAAGCTCTGTAGCGTCCCCGACCTTTTCTTCACGAGGCCTTAAAAGTAATTCGCGCACTTGCTCGGCCAAGGGCGTGCCGCCAGGTTCTCGAGTCGATATGAACTCAACACCTCGTCGGCTAAGCCAATTTTGAATGAACTCAATGTTGGTAGTCTTTCCTACCCCTTCGGTTCCTTCAATAGTGATAAATTTAGCTTGCATCTATTTGTCGCTTTATTTACTCAGATTTTGTTGGGGCAGAGTGATACTTATCTGTCCGGCCATCGATTTGATAACGTCTTACCGCTTCTTTATGCTGTTCGAGTGTATCTGAAAAGTAATGCCCGCCATCACCTCGCGCTACGAAGTATAGGCTAGAACCCTCCTCGGGGTGAAGTGCAGCATGAATGGCTTCTGCGCTCGGCATAGCAATTGGCGTTGGAGGAAGACCATTGATCATATAAGTGTTATATGGTGTATAGTTCTTGAGATCTGATCTTCGAATATCTCCATCAAATCTCTTGCCCATTCCGTAGATCACCGTGGGATCAGTTTGCAATCTCATTCGCTTCTGTAAACGTCTAACAAAGACGCCTGCAATTGCAGGTCGTTCCATCACTAGACCTGTTTCTTTTTCGATTATCGAGGCCATGATTAATGCCTCGTAAGGAGAATCGTAAGGTAGGCCCGATGCTCTATCATGCCATTCCTTAGTAAGTATTTCCTGCATTTTACGATGCGCTCTCTTAAGGATGTCCGTAACTGAGTCAGATGAGGTATAGGTGTAGGTATCGGGGAAAAACCAGCCTTCAGGGTTATTCTTCTTAAAATCAGCTGCGTCAAGCAGAGCCGACACATCTTGTGTAGATTCTAGGCTGAACTGGGTTGTTGAGTTTAGGTGCGATAACCACTGTTCAAAAGACCAACCTTCAGGGAATGTGAGCTTACGTCGAATAACTTGGCCGCTATTGAACTTAGCCAATAACGTCCGAGCAGTATCGGTTGAATCGATCCAATAATCTCCAGCCTGAATGTCCGTTTTATCGCGTATGATTGCATACATAGACAATAATTTAGGGTGACTTATTATTTTTTGTCTGTGCAACCGATCGTTAACCTCGCTAAGATTGCTGCCCTTAGCGATCACCCAAACAATAGGCGTTTCTGATGTACCCACAAGCTTAATTGGGCCATCTAGATGCTGCGTTACAAAACCATAGAGCCAACCCGCTCCGATAAATCCTACCACTGTTATCCATAGCGAAAGTCTAAGCATGAAAGAATTCATTTAAAACTCGGATAGAGTTGGGCTAACATTAGTTGCAAGTCTCTTGTGTTACTGCCGATCGCAATAGGTTTTATTTTCGACTGATCTTGATTCAGTATACCTGTAACTGGAACAATACCTTTAACAGAGTTACAAATGAAGATCTCGGAGGCAGCACTAAGTTCTATTTCAGTTATGTGATTAATTCTTACTGCTAATTGCAACCCAGGAAATATCTCATCAATTAAGATAGAACGCATCACCCCTGAAACGCCACAGTGCGATAAATCTGGGGTAGTCCACCCGTGGGACTGAGTTTTAATAAATACATTTGCCGAAGTAGTCTCAACAAGACAGTCGTTAGTATCGAACATTAAACCATCATCACACTCATTTGGGTGCACCTCATTGCGTGCTAAAACCTGATCTAAGCGATTTAAATGTTTAATACCTGCCAGTGGTTTATTAATCGCTAGTTGATGCTCACAGCGCCACAGGTTAACTCCGAGATCACGCTGCAAATTGCCCTCAGCTACACTAGGGCTATAGCGAAAAATAACATTTGGGTTTATGTTCTCAGGATTTAGGTAACCCCTTCCTCCCTGCCCAGCAGAGAGAATGATCTTTACAACCCCTCCAGTAAATTTATGATAAAGAAGAATATCGTGAAACTTACCCAGAAATCCGTCTAGCTTTTTTTCGTTAGCCTTAATGCCTAGTCTGGCTGCATCTTTACACATTCTGCTGAGATGCCGATGTTTCAGGGGAAACTTGGAGTTAATGTAATTAATGGTTTCAAATAATCCATGACCATAGCTCAGGCCACGATCAGACAACAGTACTGATGAATCAGTGCTGCAGAGTTCTGGATAACCATCGATTGAATAGAAGAAGTCTAATGTTTTCATAGGCCCATTAAACAAAACTTTTGGCCAAAAAAAAACCGCCCCAATTGGAGCGGCTTTTAATGTATCTGTATTTAGCTGTTCGCATTGATGTAGGTAATTGCATCATTAACAGTTGCGATCTTCTCAGCTTCCTCGTCAGGGATCTCTGCATCGAACTCCTCTTCAAGAGCCATAATCAACTCTACAGTGTCAAGAGAGTCTGCGCCGAGATCTTCCACAAACGATGAAGTCACCTTCACGTCTTCTTCTTTAACACCTAGTTGTTCGGCAACCATTTTGATAACGCGTTCTTCAATATTACTCATCTTGTCTCCACTCCATATAAGGGATCGATGTTTACTGATTTCAAGTCACAAGACTCGAAAAAGGGATTATGTGAGTTAAGGGCGGCATTTTACCTTACAAATATTAAAATGCTAGTCTCTAAATAAAAAAAATCTATAAGATTAATAGAAAAACAGCTTACTAAGACATGTACATTCCACCATTTACATGGATAGTTTCCCCTGTAATATAGCCCGCAGCATCACTTACCAAAAATTTAACTACTGACGCAATCTCCTCTGGGGCCCCTAATCGGGCTAAGGGAATCTGCCCTAAAAGAACCTCTTTGTTGGCATCAGGTAGATCTTTAGTCATGTCTGTATCAATAAAGCCCGGCGCCACCGTGTTAACTGTAATACTACGTGAGCCTAGTTCTTTGGCAAGCGCGCGGCTAAACCCTTCAACTCCGGCTTTAGTGGCAGAATAGTTGCTCTGCCCACCATTGCCCATTGAACCTACAACTGAGCTTATATTGACTATTCGTCCCCAACGGGCTTTAGTCATAGGTCTAACACAAGCCTTAGACAAGCGAAAAACTGCGTTGAGGTTAGTATTAATTACATCTAACCATTCATCTTCTTTCATACGCATCAATATATTATCTTTGGTGATACCTGCATTATTTACCAATACAGTAGGAGCACCAAAATTTTCCACAATACTCTGTAAAAGAGCACTAATCGAATCAGGGTCGGTTACATTTAATGGCATCCCCGCACCCAAAATTGCTTTATCAGCAAACCGTTGGCTTATGCTGTCAGCACCAGAGGTCGTGGTCGCCGTCCCTATGACGGTATATCCGGATTCACCAAGTGTATCGGCTATTGCCGCTCCGATACCGCGACTTGCCCCAGTGACCAATACTACTTTTGATTCTTCACTCATAAATTCACCTTTAATTATTTAAACAGCAGCCAGGGCATTTTCCAGACCGGCAACATCATCTGTTGAAAAAGAGACTATTTCTTTATCAATTCGCTTGGACAAACCGCTCAAGACACGACCAGGGCCGCACTCAACAAACTGTTCAGCGCCTCGTCGCCTTAGCTCAAGAACACAATCTACCCAGCGGACCGGGCTATAAATTTGTTCAAGCATTAACTGCTTAATAGCTGCCGGGTCACTCTCGGACTGGCCATGAACATTGTGAACCACAGGTATCTCCGGAGCGCTAAACATTACAGACCTAACTTGCTCTGTCAGTCCTTCAGCAGCAGGTGCCATTAAGGAGGTATGGAAAGGCGCGCTCACTGGCAATGGCAGAGCACGCTTCGCACCAGCTGCCTTACATAATTCTATTGCACGGCCGACCGCGTCCGCTGATCCAGCTATGACCACCTGTCCTGGCGCATTAAAATTGACTGCATCGACAACTTCATCTCCCCTCGCGTCGGCACAGGACTGGCAGATCGACTCATCATCCAACCCTATTATTGCAGCCATAGCTCCAATTCCTACGGGAACCGCATCCTGCATTAAGGCACCTCTTGATCTAACAATTCCAACAGCATCTTCAAACTTTACTGCACCCGCACAAACAAGAGCTGACCATTCTCCTAAACTGTGCCCTGCTAATACCGCTGGCATAGCCCCATTTTTATCCATCCACACGCGCCAAACAGCCACACTAGACGCCAGTAGAAGTGGTTGCGTGCGCTCGGTTAAATTAATTTGTTCCTGAGAGCCCTCTTGGCTCATTTTCCATAAATCATAGCCAAGCACCTCAGATGCTTGGCTGAATGTTTCCTCAATAATAGGGTTGAATTCCGCTAATTCACTAAGCATTCCAATCTTCTGAGATCCCTGACCAGGAAATACAAAGGCAAGATTATTTTTCATGAGTCTCCGCTAGTTTGTAGTATCAATGAGTTTTTCCTGCAGCAATGGCGTTAGCGCCTTAGGCAAGTTGTGCTCCGCAGCTTCAATAGCTACATCTAAGGCATGTCCGAAAGCCTTCCGAGAGGCACTTCCGTGACTTTTAACCACGACTCCATCCAGGCCCAACAGATACGCTCCGTTATAAAGTGAAGGGTCGAGTCTATTTTTAAGATCCTTAAAAGACCGACTGAAAACCCCTAGTACAAGCCGAGCAAGCCAGTTCTTTTTCACAAGATCTTCTAAAATAACTGAAATCATATTAGCGAAGCCTTCGGTTGTCTTGAGTGCAATATTGCCGCTGAAGCCATCACAGACAACAATATCTGCAATACCTTCAAAAATGCCATCACCTTCTATGAACCCGACGTAATTAATACTCGGATCACTCTCTAATAGTATCGCTGCCTGTTGCAATTCCTCGCTACCCTTAATGTCTTCGACCCCAACATTTAACAATCTAACAGTGGGGTTACCAATATTATCGAGAAGCTTCGCAGTCAAATCAGCCAAAATAGCAAACTCATGCAATTGCCCAGCCGACGAGTGAATATTGGCACCTAAATCCAGAACGTAGGTTCTTCCCTCAACGGTAGGAAATGTTGTGCAAATCGCAGGACGAGAGATTCCGGGTAGAGTTTTCAGGTTGATCAAACCGAGAGCCATAAGAGCACCGGTATTTCCCGCGCTGATACAGGCATCCACTTGACGGGTTGCTACGGCATTAATAGCGAGGCCCATAGATGAGTCTTTCTTATTTCTTAGCACAGTAGAGGGCTTGTCGTTGTCACAAACATCTACATCAGAGTGATAGACGCTTATTCGATTCTTAACCTGAGAAGACGCCTGATTCAGCTCAACGGCTATAGCCGCTTTGTTGCCGAATAAGTCAGCCTCCACATTTGGATGTCTTTCTAGAGAGGATATCAGTGCAGACACGGTGACTGATGGGCCAAATTCACCACCCATCGCATCTACCGCAATCCGAACCGAACTTGCCAAGGGAATGCCTAGTCGGCGCTTGTCTCGACCACTTTTTGTCCGCGGTAGAAACCGTCTGCAGTTACGTGGTGACGCAGATGTCTCTCTCCGCTCACTGAATCAGTAGAAACAGTTGCTGAAGTCAATGCATCATGGGCACGACGCATGCCACGTTTTGAACGAGTTTTACGACTCTTTTGAACAGCCATCAGATACTCCTAATCTAAATGTTGTATGCAGTTATTAATTACGTTTTAACTGCTCTAAAATACTAAATGGGCTATCAACGATAGCTTCATCATGTGTAGCGTCTACCTCTTCTATAAAGGTATCCCCTGTGCACTCCCCCATGGCGTGGTAATTAACCAATGGTAGCGCTAATAAAATTTCATCTTCAAGTAACTCGTTTAAGTTGGCCATTTTATCAACAACAAGCCAAGGCTCATAGTTCTTTGCAACTCTATCCTCATGATCTTCTGACCAAATGACCTGTACTGCAAACTCAGCATGAAGATCAACCTGTACTGGGTCTAAGCAACGCTGACAAACGGTGTTCACAGTTACACCGGCATTACCGTGAGCTATCTTAGCTCGTGATTCATCAAGCTCAAATTGAATCGAAGCCTTTAAGGGCTTACAAATCTCAGAAACTGATGCTGACAACCTTGGAAGGTTATCAGACTTAACTTCCCCTTCAAGTAGATAACCTTGGAGGGCCAGTTTTCGCGGGTCAATGTGAGTCGGCAGTGCCATAAAATCAGGTCGATCTCAGTTAGGCGCGCATGATATGCAGAACACTGTGATCTGTCAAAGAAAATTGGTTGATTTCAGTGCTTTAACGTTCAGTAGCAGGTTAGAATGTACAATAACAAGCTTTCTCAGGGATATTGGGAGCTTAAATTCTCAAGCAAGCACCTAAAATATGAAAGCAGCCTAATGTCTCAAATCATTCTAGCATCTACATCCGAGTATAGACGATCGCTTCTATCTCGCTTGAGTTTGAAGTTCACCTGCGTTGCCCCTCAAACGGACGAATACGCCCTTCCAGATGAAGCACCCACCGGAACGGCTATACGGTTAGCGGAGTCTAAAGCTTGTTCTATTGCAAAACGTTATCCTGAGGCTGTCGTAATAGGCGCTGATCAAATTGCAGATCTTGAAGGCAAGCCAATTAATAAACCCGTCAGCCATGACCGTGCTGTAGCGCAGCTATTATTCCAGTCGGGGAAATTGGTCAAATTTCATAGCGCAATTGCCGTCGCTCAAATGGATCCTTCAGGTGAATTGCTACATAAATCATGCATCAACACAACTGATGTTCACTTTAAGGATCTAAATGAGAGTCAAATACAGGCCTATTTAGCTACAGAGAAACCCTATGATTGTGCCGGAAGCTTTAAAGTTGAGGGTCTTGGCATAAGCCTTTTTGAGTCGGTTAAGACTACAGATCCGACGTCTCTTGTGGGGCTTCCCCTGATAGCCCTATGCAAATTACTTACCCATTTTAACATAGATATAATTTAGATATAACTTTATATTATTCAATTAAAATATTGATATTTATAAGTATTTTAATATATCTGAGAAACTGTCGACACACGCAATTGGATGATAAAACTCTAGGCGCTCTTTACTGTGAGCACCATAGTTTACGCCAATCGATTTCATTGATGCCTGCTGAGCCATCGACAAGTCAAACTCAGTATCCCCGACCATGAGGGCTTCATTGCTGCTTACAGAGAATTGATCAAGCAGTTCATTTAGCATTAATGGATTTGGCTTTGACAGCGTTTCATCTGCACAGCGTGAGCCATCGAAATAATCACCCATATCACGAGTAGCTAAGACTCTATCAAGACCTGCCCTACTTTTACCGGTGGCAACTGCGAGAATATAGCCTTGGCCTTTAAGGATATCTAAAGTTTCTGTAACACCAGGAAAGAACTGGCATGGCGCCTTGTCCTGCTCCCGAAAATGTCGTGAATATAACTTAGTAAAAGCTTTGGCATCAGCTGGGTCAAGACCAGGAAAGAGCTGATTAGTCGCTTCCACTAAACCAAGACCAATAATATCAGCGGCACTCTCCCGGGATGGCACCGTCAAACCTACATCAGCTGCAGCCAGACGGATACAGTTAGATATTTTGTCTACTGAGTCACAGAGAGTCCCATCCCAGTCAAAAACAAGTAGTCTTGGCTTAGTGATATTTCTTTCCTATAGTTATTGTATCTTTTGAAGAACCTTGCCCAGATCATCTGGCAAGGGCGCATCCACGACAACCCACTGATCAGACAATGGATGCTTGAATCTTAGACTCTTGGCGTGCAGGAACAGGCGTCTGCACCCAAGACTACGCATTGAATCATTGAACTCTTTGTCCCCATATTTCTCATCTCCGGCAATAGGCTGCCCTGAGAACTGGCAATGGACTCTAATTTGGTGAGTTCGTCCAGTTTCTAAAGTTACATCTAACAAAGTTGCCTGCTTAAAGCGTTGCGCGATATCGAAGTGGGTAACTGAGGCTTTTCCTTCAACATCAACCTTGACAATACGCTCGCCAGAGGAAAGTTGGTTTTTTCGTAAAGGCGCATTAACGGTACTCTTGCCCTTCGGCCATTGGCCCGACACCAGCGTTTGATAGCTCTTTTTGACCTGATTGCGCTGCATGGCGTTTTGTATATCGAGCAAGACACTACGTTTTTTTGCAAACATTAAGCAACCGGAAGTTTCTCGGTCTAATCTATGAACTAACTCCAGAAACCTTTGCTCCGGCCTTTCGGCTCGAAACGCCTCTATTGCACCCAAGGACACCCCACTACCCCCGTGCACCGCAAGACCACTCGGCTTATTAAAAATCAGAAGCCCTTCATCTTCGAACAAAACATTCTCAGAAAGGTACCGTTTGAGTTCTTTTCCAGGAACAGCAGGCGCGCCTCGTTGAGCGGTCCTAATGGGCGCTATCCTCACGATATCGCCTTCTTTGATGCGAGTATCAGGCTTCACTCGCCCTTTATTAATCCTTACCTCACCTTTACGTAAAAGATTGTAAATACGGGACTTAGGGACGCCCTTAAGATGCCTTATAAGAAAATTGTCCAACCGCTGACCGTCATGTTCAGGCCCTATTTCGGTATAGGTTACTTTGTCGAACTTATTTTCTTCCACGAATGATAGATCCATTAGTTTCTCAGCGTGGCATTGTAACGAGCAAAGCGTTATAAACAAATCTTATTACTACTTTGATTTGTAGGAACCGGTGTTTATTGTTATATTGCGCTCCAAACCGACATGCAGAGTGCCCAATCGAAGGCACAGTGTTGAGGGTTTTAAGGGCCTGACTACTGAATAGGCCAAGAATACAGGGCTATTTGCTGAATTTTTATGAGCAGATAGCCAAATATAGCTGAGTGAGTTCAGCAAGTGAAAGTCTGAAATAGACAAAGGTTATAAGCTAGGCACTGCCGCTTCGACTATCGTCATACAAACGATACCATTTTATACTCGAAGGCGTTGATATACAGTGAGTAGCTGAATAAAAAACGAAGAATTAGTTGATTTGGAGTCAGTTTTAACAAGCTTAGTTATGGCTTGAAATTTACGGTTATCAATGCACAGAAATTTACCTAAAGGTAGGCTCCGTGCGACTAAAACTCTGAATTAGCAAGAATAAGGCACTAGCGATTTAAATCCTGTGGCCGAACAAAATGGAAGCATAAGCTCGAATTTTGTCGGTTTTATTCGGTAACGTCGCGTTATAGCTCCCGCTAATAATGTTATCTTTTGTTAGCGCTTGAAGACTGCTGTCGATGCCTACTCGTGTCCCTTTTCCCTCTTTCATTCCTTTACTCTGATACTGCTCAGACCAACAAGTAAAGGTGAATTATGAAACGTATGTTAATTAATGCATCACACACTGAAGAAGTGCGTGTTGCTATGGTAGATGGCCAGCGGCTATATGATTTAGATATAGAAAACAGAACCAGAGAACAAAAAAAATCAAACATTTATAAAGGTAAGGTAACCCGAGTTGAGCCTAGCCTTGAAGCCGCTTTTATTGATTATGGCGCAGAGCGTCATGGATTCCTTCCTCTAAAAGAAATATCTCGAGAATACTTCAAAAAAGGTGCTTCTGATGGTGGTCGCGTCCGTGTTCAAGACGCCCTCAAAGAGGGTCAAGAAGTCGTCGTTCAAGTCGAGAAAGAAGAGCGCAGCAATAAAGGTGCAGCACTAACTACCTTCATCAGTTTGGCCGGTCGCTATCTTGTACTAATGCCTAATAATCCTCGCGCTGGCGGGATATCTCGCCGTATCGAAGGTGATGAGAGGGCTGACTTGAGAGAGGCAATGCGGGGTCTTGATATCCCTGATGGTATGGGTGCAATTGTAAGAACAGCCGGCATCGGTCGAGCGACCGAAGAGCTTCAGTGGGACTTCAACTATTTGTTACAGCTGTGGAATACTATTACTGAAGAGTCAGGGAAGGCTAAGGCGCCCCACTTTTTATTCCAAGAGAGTAACGTGATTGTTCGTGCAATCAGAGACTACCTGCGTCAAGACGTTGGAGAAGTTATTGTCGATGGCGAAGAAGCTTACGCTCTTGCGGCAGCCTTCATCACTACGGTCATGCCTGACTTTAGAAGCAAAGTGAAGTTTTATCAGGATGAAATTCCGCTTTTCAACCGCTATCAGGTCGAAAACCAGATTGAAACAGCTTTCTGCCGAGAAGTGAGTTTGCCTTCTGGAGGATCGATAGTGATCGATATCACCGAGGCATTAGTCTCAATCGATATCAACTCTGCTCGCGCAACCAAAGGTGGTGATATCGAAGAAACTGCGTTTAACACCAACAAAGAAGCAGCAGAAGAAATAGCCCGCCAGTTGCGTCTGCGCGATGTGGGTGGCCTCATTGTCATCGATTTTATCGATATGCTTAATAGCCGCCATCAAAAGGATGTCGAGAACAAGATGCGTGATGCTCTAGAAGTTGATCGTGCTCGGGTACAGGTAGGTCGAATCTCTCGCTTTGGCCTGTTAGAAATGTCCCGACAGAGACTGCGTCCGTCTCTCGAAGAAACAATGTCTCGAACATGCCCTCGTTGTAAAGGACAAGGCACCATTCGTGGGACTAGATCCCTTGCTTTATCGATATTAAGATTGGTAGAAGAAGAAGCTCAAAAAGAATTCAGTCGGGAAATTCGGGCCATAGTGCCGGTTCCAGTAGCCACCTTTTTACTTAATGAAAAACGTAAAGAGATCTCAGATATTGAGTCGCGAAATAACATTAGGGTTACTGTGTTACCCAACACTGAGATGCAAACGCCTCACTTTGAAGTGGTTAGAATCCGTAATCAAGATGAAGAGACCACCGACTTTAGCTATCGGCTTGCAAATGAACTTAGCAAACCAGAAGAGGAAGTCGTACCGGATACTGCAGCGCCCCAGGCTCTAGCAAAACCAGCAGTTAAAACGGTAATTCCCTCCACCCCTGCTCCAGTTATGGCCCCTGCTCCAGTTATTGAGGAAAAAAGCCAAGGCTTTGTTAAACGACTATGGGCGAGTATGTTTGGTGAGACTGAAGAACCAGTCGTAGAAAAGAAACCAAAACCTACTAACAATAGAGGTCGTAACAACCGCAATAATCGTAATCGTGGCGGGCAAAACAACCGCAACCGTGGCGGGCAAAACAATCGCCGTCCTAACGAGCGTAACGCAGAAAACAAGAATGCCAGTACTGAACAGTCAAATGATCAAAAAACTGCTCCTAAAGGCAATCAAAACCGCAATAATCGTCGCAATAAAAATAATCGCCCGAAAGATGCGGTGGCTCCTAAGGAAGCGGCAGTTCAAAAAACCACTGACACCAAGCCAGTAGAGACTTCAGCAAAAGCAGAAGGTGGCGATCAACTGAAACGGCGTCCCGACGACAAACGTCGTGGGCCCCGTCGTCGTCGTCAGCGACAAGATGTACCAAAGGCTATGCTGGACCAAGCGAGCGCGCTAACTAACTCCCCTAGCGACGGAGCTGTAGATAAAGCCCCTACTTCACAGTCTGAGGAAGTCAAGACGCCCAAGGCAACTACCGATCGAACGCCAGTCAAAGACGTTAGTGTAGCCGACACTGCACAGCCTAAAGAAGCCAAACCTAAACCTAAGCCCAAGCGAAAAGCCGCGCCTAAGGCAAAATCATCACAGGATGAACCAAGTAGTAAAGCTATTGATACTATAAGTGATTCAGTCGTTGACAACGCAGATACGCCCAAGAAGCCAGTAGCCAAGAAATCTGCTGCGAAGGCGAAGGCGAAGGCAAAACCAAAAGCTAAACCTTCGAAAGCCGATAAAGCTAAGCCTGCAGGCGACTCAGAAGCTTCTCCTGTAGCTGATACAGCGGTAAGAGCCAGCAATGATCCTCGCAAAAAACCTAAGCCTGTTGTGGAGGTCAAGGTGAGCACAGAGCGGGTTGAAATGCCCTCTCCAACGGTTTCATCGGAGCCGACACCAGTAGCTAGCAAACCCAAAAAAGCTGGACCAAGGGCCTCTAATGACCCACGGAAAAAGCGTGCAGAGACAAAGCCAAAGGCTACTTCAAAGGCTAAAAATGCTGACTCTGAAACTGGTAAAACCAATCCATCTGAAAAATCTTCAGAGGAAAATACACCAAAGTCTTAATTGGGACTTGTTCCAAGCAAAAGGCGCTGTATAATCGCGCCTTCAAAAGGTGGGATGGCAGAGCGGTTGAATGCACCAGTCTTGAAAACTGGCATACGTTAATAGCGTATCTAGGGTTCGAATCCCTATCCCACCGCCATTTACATTAATTAAACCTCTGTTTCTGCAGGGGTTTTTTTATTCGCTAGCTTTTATTTACCTGTACGACACCTCAGTCTAATTAAATCTATCTGAGTCTCCTGAACAGATAACTAAAAAGTTTTACAACAATCCACTCGTTTATAGATCTAGATCAAAAAGACTTACCAAGCAGTCCCTTAAATTGATGCACAACATCACTGATATGAAAGGAAGAACTGTAATGACTCGAGTAAACCGCGAGGTCAAATTATTCGCAATAGGACTTCTATCTGTCCCCCCAATCCTGTGTCTAGTTGTTGTTCTGTTACTTACCGCAATACAATGACAGCATACAAAAGATCGGAGAACGGTAATTAAAGATATCTTAAGCCTGTCCATTTAAGCTTTGTTAAGCGGTTAGTAAGAATTTGCTACTTCTTTACACCTCCCAACTGAACGGTACACGTGGTATTGAAGCGCAAACTCGAAACTAGCATGCGTGCATATCCTTGGCGGGAGTGTAAATGTCTACGAAAATCCATTAAGTGTTAGCTACAAAGTTTTGGATTAACGATTTCTTGATCTTCATAGCAATCACTATTGCGAAATAGTCAGTTTCCTAAAAATAGCTCACAAAGTTTCAAATGAGGTGCTAGTCTTTAATTATGCACTTATGGTTGCCTGTGTGATAACAACCGGTGCACAAATAATTCTAACAAGAGGAGTCATACATGGAAAAGTTAGCAGTGACATTAATAACGATCATTATGAGCTTAGGTAATTTGGCCTATGCAGATCAACACGCAGACTCTAGTGAGTCTGAGGTTTTAGAGGCCTTGACGGCGTATATGGATGCTCGAAATACCCGGGATTTTAAAGCAGTAATAGCTCTTTCGAGTAAGTCTGGCACTTTGGACACTAACTCAGATGGGAGCTTTCACAAGCAACCTGCAGTCCAAACAATCGCTGGGTGGAAGAAAAGTGGTGATGCAATTACGCAATACTTTTATCCAGAAGCGACTGCCATCGCGGATGACGTCGTCCATGTGCGTTTCTACTCAGAAGGCATGGTGGGTAGTAATGGCAAGATGAATGACTATAGAACTCGAGTAACAATGAATTGGGTAAAAGAGGACGGTAATTGGGTTTTGCGAAGCGCCCATTATTCACCGGCTAGTTACGGCGGTGTTCATAAAACACAAGCTTCGGACTTTGAGGATTAATTATGAAAAACTTACTTATTATATTGGCACTTATCAGTGTTAGCTTTTCAGCAACAGGTGCCCACCACGAAGAAGGTGAAGCAAGCCCAGAGATGAAAGGCAATAACTTTGCCTATCTATCTTCATACACCATTCCTGCAGGCAGTAATCCAGCTATCTTAGCTAAGAGCCTTAAAAAATCTATAGCATCTCTTGAAAGTAGTGGCTTTAATGACTGTGGCCTACTAAGGCATCAATTTGGTGGAGATCGAGCATTTTATACTTATTGTTATTTTGATAGCTGGGAGCATTTTGGCGAAATAAATGATACTGACGAGCCTGCGGGGAGAGAAGCTAGGCAACTTCACGGCAATCATAGCGATCATTTGGTTGCGGTAGTTGAGGCTAACCTTACCAAACTGACGCCTTATGTAGTTATGGCTCGTTATACCTTTGGTCCTTATCTTACTGATAACGAAAAAAGGGCGAATGCGTCAACCATCTTTAGTGCTTATGATTCTGCATTTGGCGGGTGCAATATGATGGAACATTTCTGGGGCCCTGAGCAGGCTTGGTATTTCGTCTGCGGATACGAAAGTTATGCTGACTTTGGAGCCAAAGTCGCCGCTGTTTCTGTCATTCATGAGAATGAACTAGCCGATATGAAATTGGACGTATTAGAGCACTCAGATGAGTTAATGATTCGAATTAAGTAATAACCCTACAAAAAAGCCCTTTTCCTAAAGGGCTTTTTTCATCTAACAAATGAAATTTCATGATTTTTTGTTTTAAACGCTACCTATTATTCGTCATGACCGAGCTCAAGACCCGCTGCGTTAGCTCGCAGCCGCCAAAGCTCTCTAGCACGTTCTTGCATATCAATATGACTATCTGACTCATCAACAATTTCCATACCTAGCATGGTTTCTACTAGGTCTTCCATCGTAGCGATGCCAAGTGGATCACCGTACTCGCTCACAACTAAGCTTATCGAAACCCGCTCATTAACCATAGTTTGCATCAGTTCAGGCAAAGCTTTTACCTCTAAAGCGCTCAATAGCTCCCGCTTAAGACTGTCAAGTCTAGTATCTAAACGACCTTCGGCGATCTCTTTGTATATATCGTCTTTACGGACAAAGCCAACAATATCATCATCATTGCTGTTATAAATTGGAATTCTTGAAAATCTCAAGGATGGATCACTAGGAAGAATGTCTCCTACTCGAATAGCCCCGGACAATGTAGCCATGACTGTTCGAGGTGTCATAACGTCTCTCGCAGTCAAACCTCTAAATGCCAAGAGCGTACTTATTGCGCGTGCCTCGTTTGCATTGATAACCCCTTCTCTGCGACCCATATTAGCCAGCATATGGAAGTCATCCCTAGATACTGTGGGAGCCTCACTCTTAGGAGCCATCCAGCCTGTTAATATCTTCGCCATCACGACTAATGGGTACATCAAAAATTGAACCCACCAAAGAATATAACCACAGATTGGCGCTAATTGACGCCAATATCTGGCGCCAAGTGTTTTAGGGATAATCTCTGAAAATACGAGTATCAACAATGTTAGAACAGCAGAGATTATTCCAAAGTATAACTCTCCAAATAACTTGGTCGCTTGAGCCCCAGCACCAGCAGCACCGATAGTATGCGCTATTGTATTCAACGATAGGATTGCAGCTAAAGGTTTATCGATATCTGATTTAAAATTGCGCCACAACAAACCCAGTTTTGGTCGTTTGTTCTCCAGGCTCTCTAAGAATGTAGGAGTAAGTGACAATAACGTTGCCTCTAATAACGAGCACAAAAAAGAAACCGACAGCGCCAAACCAATATAAATCGCCAACAAACCCATTTATATGCCTCCAAAAGAACTATCCACGACTAGGTTGTATATCTAATTATAATTTAGTTTCAGTGCTTAGAAAAATGTATTGAGATGATTCGAATCAAGCGGGAGGCCAGTACAAATAGCTCTTTTACCCTTGAGCTAATATTTCTTCACCTAACTAATAGGTTTCTTAGTTCTTACTGCACCAGCTTGCGGGGAGTCCCCTTTTTTTACCATTTTGAACCAGTCGCTAAAAGGCCCTATCGTGTTTTGCCAGTATGTACGGTGATATGACTGTGTTTTGGGGCCAATGCCCCAGGGCGTATATTCATCCCTTTCTGGAACATACAGTGTTCCAAATAGCCTATCCCAGATGCTGGTAACTGCCGCAAAGTTTTTGTCCCAGTGGGGTTCAAGGTAACTGTGGTGTATGTGGTGCATCGCTGGACTATGAAGCCATAGCGAAAGCCAACGCGGATAATTAAATTGCACATGGTAATGGCGAAAAGAACCGTTAAATCCGAAGAGTAAAGAAAAGAAACCTATATTAAAAAGGGTCGCTGCTGTTATGTCTCCGCCAAACAGCCACGCAAATACCCCACCAACGAGCCCGTAACTGAGGCTGCTTCCAGCTGCCCAGATAGGACCCGCCAAAAAGTGCTCTCTGTAGCGTGTGAGAGGCGTCAATACTTCAGCTGAATGATGCACCTTATGGACTGCCCAAAGTACCGGTACCTTATGCATCGTGTAATGAATAATGAAAAAAATAAAGTCGTAACAAAGCAGAGTAACCAAGCTATATAAAAGCATCCAGCCATAACTGACCTCTAGCCCAGGCGAAGCTCCAATAATCCCTTGCAAACTTGCTATCATTGCAGACTCGGCACCTGGCCCTACAGTCGCCATTAAACCAACAAACCAAAGTGGTCTCAGCACTCTCTCGGTAATCCATAGCCAAATGTCTACTCGAGCTGAAATATGAGTATAGATATCCTTGGGAAATAAAAACTTCAGTAAAGGTGCTGGTCGCTCTCTCCCATCAGCCCCGCGAGAGCCATGTCCTTTCCTTACTAGCCAAATGAAGACGGCAATAACTAAGGTTATAGCCAAAAACTGCCAATGCAGATCTCTAGGAAGGTTATCGCCTATTATTTGCCATATAAAACTACCAATTTCTTGACTAGTTTCACTTAATGGCCCTACTAGCTGTGTAGTAGCGGGTTCAGCAGACGCTTCAATCTCAAGATATTTCTGTTGGTCTTCTAGTGCCATGACGTGAAGCGCCTTGGTGATTAGGATTTCAGTAGGTAGCCTTTTTCGTCGAATTATTTAAGCAATATCGTCTATGTGCTGTCAATCTCCTAGTAGAAAAGCCTACTGAGGTTTAATTTTGCCCATTTTTAGTGCATCTGGTGAATTTTATTGAGTTAATCGGTAAACTATGGCCCATGCCGACACCCTCTGACATTCAATTTTTCTCTTGTAGCGATCCCGGCAAAGTTCGACGTACTAATGAAGATTTCCTTAAGATTGATTCAACCCTGCAAATAGCGGCTATTGCAGATGGTATGGGTGGTAACGATTATGGTGAAGTTGCCAGCCAATTGGCAGTTGATGCTTGTATCGAATACCTGCGTCAGGCCGACAAAGATCTATTGGATAAATACCCCAGCCGTGAATTAGGTAATGCTATTAAGTATGCAAACGAGACAATCATTACTATACAAAGAAACGAAGAGAAGTATCGCTCTATGGGGACAACCCTGACCTGTCTATGGGTTAAAGATGAACAACTACATTACTCATGGGTGGGCGATTCCAGAATTTACTTGATCAGAAGCTCAGATAAGACAATTAAACAGTTAACCAATGATCACACATTAGATAGAAACAAAATTGACGCAGCCTTAGCTCCTGATTTATATCGTCGAGCGCCTAGTATTTTGACACAAAAAATTGGCAGCATATTATTAATTAAACCAGATTCTGACAGAATACAAATAGCCCCCGGGGATATTGTCCTCGCCTGCACTGATGGGCTCTCTGACAAGGTTAGTGATGAGTTAATGCTCGATTACGCAATCGCGTTTACACATAGCCTAACTGAGTACGGTGAAAAATTACTGGACAGAGCGCTGGATTGTGGAGGACAAGACAACATTTCTTTTATTCTGGCTAGGATTTGAATTCGGCCTGTTTATACCCCTAAACCCTCTTTAAGTAGGCGTATTAGCTCTCCAACACTATGCATTCGTTTATTAGGGTCTTTGGCCAAGCACTGCATAATAATGTCATCTAACACCTTTGATATGGACGTCGAGGATATTTCTGATGGGATGAGTGGAATATCATTTAGCGTGCTTGCCTTTATCTTATCCATGGTGTCTCCTAAGCTTGGCTTAACGCCCGTTAAAGCCTCATAAAGCACTACACCAAGGCTATAGATATCCGTTCTACCATCTATGTCAGGGGCCTTTTTAATCTGCTCCGGAGACATGTACGCTATCGTTCCCTGCAGCTTTTGAAAGCCAGTCATTGTTGGATCTTCCGTTAGAGATTCGGAGGTCATATCGTCTATCTCCGAGGCTGCCCCCTCCTCGCTTCTTACCTTAGCCAAACCCCAATCTAATAGCAGGACTTCACCAAATGGACCCACAAGAATATTTTCGGGTTTAACATCTCGGTGGACAACACCGTGAGTATGCGCGTATTGCAGAGCATGACCTACTTGAATAATGATATTAACGAGCTGCGTCACATCATAGCGTTCTCGATAATCAATAATTTCTCGAAACGTATAGCCGTGGACTAGTTTCATGGTGAAATAGCAGTTCCCATGATGATCGCGGCCAACTTCATACGTAGGCATAGTATTAGGGTGCTGTAACATTGCGGAGACACGCGCCTCACGCAGCAGCCTTTTTTGTTCAATAGGATCGTTGGCAAACTCAGGCAGCAAGGATTTATGACAGACTACTCGACCAAGGTGTAGATCTTTGCACGATTGAATAAGAGACTTGCCACCCTTAGCTATGGTTTTAAAATAGGCATAGCGCAGGCTTGGGTGTAAACTTTTCGCCAAATCCTTGTCGGTCTGCTCTAAATAGAGTTTAGGGTAATCAGCTTGTCTAAACTTTGGGAATTCGCTCATACTTAACTCAAATTGAAGTCATATTTTATAGATTGGGCTAAAGACTAGCGTTCGTCAAATGCATCAGAGGTCTTCTTTGAAATTATTGCCTAACTAGCTCATTGAGGACGTACGCTTTTTCTGTCTTAACTACTTAAATAGCGCGCTAAAGATTGGTGGGCTCGGCAGGAATCGAACCTGCATCTAAGACTTAGGAGGTCCCTATTCTATCCATTGAACTACGAGCCCAGAGGGGCGCCATTATAGTGAACTCACTCACAATTACTACAAAAGGCACGCTCAATTTATTATCGATTCCGCCCCAGAGCGTCATGACTAGTTACCCAGTCTCCAGCTATGACGGCACTCATTAAGGAGATTTCACCTGCCATTACTGTCGCACCAATAATTTCAGCCAGCTTGTTCACCTTACCGGCTCCGCTACATCCCATCATTTTGAGACATTCTTGCTGCGTGGGTAAACCCGTACCGCCACCATAGGTAGCGACAATTAACGAGGGTATGGTAATCGATAAATAATAATTTCCATTATGATCTAGGTCTGCATAAACAATAGCCGCAGAGGATTCCGCAACATTAGCAACGTCTTGCCCTGTGGCGATAAAAGTAGCAGTAATACCATTTGCCGAATGCGCTCCGGTATTAATAGAACCAGCCAGGAAAGACCCAACCTGGTTTACAGAGCGGGCCTTATACAAGGCTTCAGCGGTTGTACCCATTACTTCTTCCAGTAAGCCGCTGGGAATGGTTACCTCAGCGATAACACGCTTCCCCCTTGTATGCAGCGTATTAAGCTGTGAATGCTTTTTATCCGTGTCCATTGCGCCAGAGAGGGCATAACGCTCAATTCCTGGATAGTTCGCTTTAATCCATTCACAGGCCACAAACGTAGCTTTACCAACCATATTTTGCCCAGCTGCGTCGCCTGTGGTGTAGTTAAATCGCAAGTAGCGCATACGAGCAGCCGCAAACTGTTGAATATTCCGCAGTTTCCCGGAGGAAGTTGTTGTCTCCGCTTGAGCTGCTATCTGGTCAAAATTCTCTTCTACCCAAACGCCAAATTCGCGTGCCTCCCGGGCATTTTTAAAAATAAAGACTGGAGCTCTTTGCATGGCATCATCTACCACTGAAACTGTAACCCCGCCAGCTTCTCGAAGTAAGCGCGCTCCACGGTTATAACTTGCAACCAATGTACCCTCGCTGGTGGCCATGGGAACATAAAATTCACCTTGAGCATGCTCACCGTTCACTAGTAAAGGACCCATCAGGCCCATAGGTATCTGAGCTACCCCAAAAAAGTTTTCAATATTTCCCGCGGTTGAACCAGGATCGACGGAATAATGGCCAATATGGTCTAAAGGCGTCGACGTCTTTTCAGAGATAAATTCTCTCCTTCTGCCAGCCATTGTTTCCGTGTAGTCATTACTATTATCTCTCGGTATTTTATCTGACATTATCTGCCTCTATTTTGGATTATTTTGAGCTAGTTCATTTTGGGCTAGGATTCCCGAGCGCGACCACTAATGAGCGATAAGCCAGCCTCCATACCAACATCGACGTGAGACTTTAGGTCATTGATGTTTTCCTGTCAATCGGACTAGATAGCGACGCTGAAAAGATAATTTTCCGGTACAATTGCCCCTATGAATTTATTGCTCCTTAAATCAGATACTATCGAAAACAACGTCGCTAAGATCACCGGTCGCCAGTTAGATCACCTTGCACAAGTGCAGCGGTTAGCTGAGGGTGACTTTCTTAATTTGGGCGAAATAAACGGTACTATGGGTAGAGGCAAAATCACTACACTCACCGATGATCACGCGACTATCTCCTTGAAGCTAGGTGTTCAACCACCTAAGGCTTTACCTATTACCATCATTCTCGCTCTACCCCGGCCGAAAATGTTGCGGAGAATCCTCCAAACCATTGCCGCTATGGGGGTAAAGAATGTTTATTTGATAAATTCTAGTCGAGTTGAAAAAAGCTTTTGGCAGACCCCATTCCTTAAACCTGAAGCCATTGAGGAACAGCTTATTCTGGGGCTAGAACAAGCAAAGGATACCATCCTCCCCTCTGTTTATCTGCGTAAGCTGTTTAAACCTTTTGTTGAGGATGAACTAACCGACATCGTTGGTAACTCCAGAGCTATCATTGCTCATCCAGGAGCCAAAAAACCCTGTCCGATAAACTTAAACAGCCAGGTAACTTTAGCCATAGGACCTGAAGGAGGGTTTATCCCTTACGAAGTAACAAAACTCTCGGCAATTGGCTTTGACCCTATGCATTTAGGTCCACGGATATTGAGAGTCGAAACTGCTGTGCCCGCGCTTCTGAGTCGATTGTTTCCGGTTTAAAGCGTGGTTTCTTCAAACATTAGATATTCACACTGATGCATGCCACTGTTTTTATAGGTTTTGTGGGCAGCAATATTTTCTGTTTCCGCATAGAGCCTAAAACCGCATACCGGAGTGGCTTCTGCACTTGCCATAGCCTTAAGCTTTTTGTACATGTTTTTATACACCCCTGCTCGCCTAAAAGCTGGTTTTACATAGACTGATTGAATCCACCAAAATAAGCCGTTACGCCAATCAGACCACTCATAGGTAACCATCAGACTGGCAATCGGTTGTCCGTCGACTTCTGCAACTAAATAAAAACCGAATTGCGGCCTATCAAACAGACCGTGAACACCCAATTCTGCAGATTCTATATCTAATACTTTTCCTTCGGTTTCTAAGGCCATGGCACAGTTATGCTGGGTTAACATTTTGGCATCTTGGTCAGCGTTAGCGTTACGTATCATTAGCATGTTTTTGACCCTATTTTTATATAAGTTGATAAGATGAATTAAACCAGTAAAAGTGTCAATTGATGATTGCGTATAATCTATTTAATCCATAAAGTAGCCGGCCTAGAGATAGATCAAACTGCTAAATCAGAATGATGGAAAACTTAAAGCCTAATGAAATCTGTTACCTGCCATGAAATACCCTATGTCTGCGACTGCACAGGACTTTTTGATGCAATCAGGGATATGCCCGAGGCTATCTGGCTTGATAGTGGTAGGCCCACGAGTTCTCAAGGCAACATTGATATTATCTCAAGTTCAGCGGATATCATTATCGAAACAAAAGGCGATACCTCTACTATTTTTGATAGCCAGGGCACTACCCAAAGCACGAAGGATCCTTTTGATCTTGCTCACGAAATATTAAAACCTTTACTGCCGATACAGGAGGGTTACGAAAATCTTGCATTTACCGGCGGTCTTTTAGGCTTCTTTGGCTACGATTTAGGAAGGCGCTTCATCGAAATTCCTGACTTAACTACAGAGGCAGTAGATTTGCCTGATATGAGGATTGGTCGGTTTTTATGGGCCCTAATAGTAGATCATAATGAACGGGTCGCTCAGATCATCATTCATGAGAACTGTTCTGCACAACTTAGAAACGAGGTTCTAGACCGATTAAAAAAAGCAAAACAAGTGGATTGTTCGTTGGCAGATGAATTTGCACTTACCGCTGATTTCTCTGCGACACTGAGAGCTGATGAATATCTTGAAAATATTGAGCAAATCAAAGAATACATTAACAGCGGAGATTGTTATCAAACGAACTTCGCTCAACATTTTTCAGCACCGTATTCTGGAGATGAATGGGATGCGTATCTCAGACTAAGAAAGGTTGTAGCTGCGCCCTATTCAGCTTTTTGGAAATGGACAGATAGAGCCATTCTATCGATGTCTCCAGAGCGGTTTTTAAAGGTATCGAAGCATGAATCTGCTGGGGGGTTCACAGTAGAGACCAAACCGATTAAAGGAACCATCCCAAGAGGTAAATCTTCCGAGGAAGACGTAAAAAATGCAGAAATTTTGCGTAACAGTCAGAAAGATCGAGCAGAGAATGTAATGATTGTTGATCTGCTGCGTAATGACCTTAGCAAAAATTGTACTCCTGGATCTGTTACCGTGCCAACACTCTTTGCTCTTGAAACATTTCCCAATGTTCATCATCTTGTAAGCACGGTAGTTGGCAAATTATCACCAACCAGCAGCGCTTTAGACGCCCTTCGAGATGCTTTTCCTGGGGGCTCAATAACTGGTGCACCAAAAAAACGCGCCATGGAAATAATTGAACAACTTGAGCCTTTAAAACGCTCTGTCTATTGCGGAAGTATTGGATATATAAGCGCTAATGGCAGAATGGATACCAATATCGCCATAAGGACCGTTATAGCGAGCAATCAAAAAATGCATTGCTGGGGCGGTGGCGGGATCGTTGCGGACTCTGAACCCAGTGAAGAGCTTGCAGAATCCATCAACAAAGTTAGCATAATTCTAAAAACATTGGAGGCATAGTCCATCTTAGAATTATATTAGTAAACATCTTTACAGCTATTATAATAAGTCAGTAATATTACGATCCGAGCGGTCGATAAAACCAATTTTCACCAACAGGTTCATCCTTAATACAGCTGGAGTTAGTACAAATGGAGGCAGGAAGTCAGGCTGAGATTGCATCTAATCTTAAGAGAATTTGGAATATCCGAAAAAAAGAGATGAAGGTTACTCAAGCTCTAGCTGCGACTCAACTCAACTGGACTCAGGGTGCGTTAAGTCAGTACCTAAACGGCATTACAGCTATGTCATCTCAAACTATTATTAAGCTAGCTAACTATTTAGACGTTCACCCCACAGAAATTGACCCTAATATCGATAAATCTCTACCGTCCCTCGCAACTAAAGATGTCCGATACAGTACAAACGACCCCAACTTGGTGCTAGACGAATCAATAGTATGGCCCGAAGAAAGCTGCAAATTTTTTATTCGCGTCGACAAGGAATACCTGATAGAAGTAGACGATGGTGCTGGAAGACCGTGGCAGGCTTTCAAAGGAATGTTGTTTAAATGCATAGATGTGCTTAACGATATTTCTTACAAACAAACTCGTATGTCAACCAATAAGCCTTTTTATCTGGTTCAAAAAATAGGTACAGATGAATTTGTTATCTTTTCAGAGGGCTCTGCGCCCCCCAATGACAAGCTTGCTAAAAAGTTTCTAATACTCGATTTGTCAGTTTTTTGACGTCTAAAAAATTATTCTAGGTAGCCACACGTTTGCGATACTGTGCCAATTAAGATAACATCATATATTAGTGTTACTAATTGTTTTAAAGAAAGCAATTGGAATTTGGAAGGAACCCAACAAGGATGTTACCTAAAAAAGAAACATCAACAACACATGTGGTAAGGGTCGCTTCAAAATTCCACATACGGAACCTTAATAATAAAGGACCTACCGAATGCTTTACGAGTCGATTAGTCACCACGAAAACGAACCTGAGGACGACGAGGACGCATATTTAATGTCAGTGGGTTTGGCGTTTACTCTAGGGTTTGAGGTTTTCAGAAATAAATTCGAATCCTTAAGTGATGATCAGATTAATGAACTTCAGAATTTAATAAGTCAATACGATAATCCGTAATAGCCTGAGATGAGCGCCTAAATTTGGCGATAACTACAAGGTAAAATCCCATTAGGCTCGTACCAGAGTAATATCATAGTACTACCCTTAGTCCTTTCTGCTAGTACATAATTGCTTTATGAACAGCGGTCAGTTAAAAATATCTAATACTAAGTTTATCCTTCAGCTAGTGCTGACGATGGCATTCTTCCTTGGAAGTACGGTCACACATGACCTCATGCACCTGGATACTCAAGATGACATATTTGAGACTGACCATCATAACTGCAAATCTTTGAAAAATATTATGCTCGCTCTCGGCGAAACCGAGAAGATTCTAATCATCGCCCCGATCTTATTTACTGTAGCCCAGTACACTAGTCATACCCCTTCGCTACTCCGTACGTGGTTATCACGAGGACCCCCAAAGGTGTAGTTTTAATCGACCTTGTTAAAACGATTCTTAGAACTCATGGAGGATCCTTAAATGCGATTTATTAACAATGCTATTGTGCCCGAAAGCACAACCGAGATTAATCTATTAGAAGCCTTTAACTCCG
>Ga0206679_10000681_pt1 | contig 28545 bp, 47 predicted proteins | sample M110012015metaG_FD_155464 | JGI IMG/M metagenome (GOLD analysis project Ga0206679, IMG submission 155464) | Ammonia-oxidizing marine archaeal communities from Monterey Bay, California, United States - M1 100m 12015 | ecosystem: Environmental > Aquatic > Marine > Intertidal zone | place: USA... | reverse complement strand
TTATATTTTGCTTTTAACTTATATTTCATAATTAATCCTTTTTAATAAGTATAAAAACATCTAATATATTTAAAAAAAAAGAGGATATATCCTAAGATATACCCTCTAAAAGTATTAAAAACCTCTTTAAATCTGATTAATAAGCTGGAGAAACAGTAAGCCCAGTTATATTATCAAAAGGAGTAGTAGTATAAGTACCACAGTTACGCATAGGCTCAGCCTCTTGAGAAGTAAAAGTCATCTCATATCCAGCCATATCTCCATAGGCTTGCCCAGTAGCAGCAGTACCAGCAGTTAAATCAGCTCCATTAACCTCACCAATAGCCCATTGGTTGTTATTATTATCTAAAACAAAACAAACAAGTCTATTTTGAGCTAATAATTTAACCTCATCTCTATCAGCAGCGGATAATTTATGCAGTTTTATAGTTAAAGTATCCTCAAAAAAGAGGCTACCATTTTCAGTAGATACAGTAATAGCCTCACTAAGTGAGCCAGTACCTTTAGGTAATTCATACCTATAAGCAGTAGCAGAAGCTACAGCACTTAGTATATTACCAGTATATGTAGGAGTATAATCAGCAACCTCTAAGAATAGTACAGAGCGTATCCCCCCTACTGCATCTTTACAGTCCAATAATCTCCCAGCAGTCAAATCACAAGCCATATTATTATTATTTTTTTTTAATTAAAGGGAGTATATTTCACCTCCCTTATTTATTCTAGTTAGTTACTTATTAAGAGTAAAGTACACAGTCAGCACCTACAGCGTGATTAACTCCTATAGAGAAGTTAGCAGCTATTCTAATTGAGTTAGCTCCTATAGTATCTCTCATATCAATAGTTTTGAAAGTTGTAGCATCAGATACTAAATCAGTCGCTACAAATAAGTTAGATACTCTTGCAGCTACCATAGTATCAGCAGCTAATCCAGGACAATGTACTACCTCAACACCTTCAAAAGTTAAAGGTACATCTCCAGCGTGGTAAGCATTCATATATCCTAAAGTACTCATAGCAGCAATATAAAATCTTACAGCATCAGTACCTAAGTAGTATTTTAAGTCATCTTTACCATATACAGAAGAAGGTACATCATCTCTTAGTTTACCTAATTCAGCTACAATATTAGCAGCAGTTAAAGTAGCACCAGTTACATCTACTACAGTAGCATCAGCTAGTAAGCCAGTTTTAAAGTCAGCCCAGATAGCATTTTCAATATTCTCTCCAATTTCAGCACCTAAGTACTCCATAACAAAAGCAGAAAAATCTCCAGCCATAGCAGAGTTATTAGCTCCTGGCGTCATTTGTGCAGCTTGCCAATCTTGTTCTAAGTCAGTAGCACAAAGCTCTAAATTTAATTTTTTCTTAACTGGCTCTACTGCTCTATCAGCAAATGTCATAGTACCAGCATCAAAATCACAATCAGCATTAGCAATTAAGCCAGATGATGTAACGATAGTTAAGTTTCTTTTGTACTTAACTCCTTCTAAGATAGTAACATTACCATCTGCAATAGTTTTACCACTTTTTACAGCAGCTCCAATATAACCTCCAGCTTCTCCAGCATAAAGACTACTTGTTGTAATAGGATTACCCATAATTTTTCTTTTTTATTTATTAATTATTAATTTATTATTTATTCAATTGAGATAAGTTATACTTAACTCTATCTTTAGTAGATAATTTACTTAACTCTACTTTAGATAATTTCTTTACTTCTACATTAGCAAACTTATTTAAAACTACCTCCTCAGTAGCTGGCTCACTAGATAACTCTGTTAATTTAGTAGATAAATCAATGTTATCATTTTCTAAAGTTTCATTAGCTCCTCTTACTTCTGATAATTCAGCTCTAATACTCTCAATATCTTTTTGAGCCTCAGCTAATAACTCAGATACTACATTAGTTATCTCCTCAATTACTTCTTCTTTAGAGAATTCATACTCTTTAGTCTCTTTAATCTTTTTAGGCATAGGCTCAGCTACTACCTCAGCAGATAACTCTTCCTCTTCCTCTTCTACTACTTCTGGAGTTTCTTCTACTACTTCCTCCTCTTGCTCTTCTGCTACCTCAATCTCAGCTATTACTCCTTCTACTTCTACTACAATTTTAGTACCATTCTCTAACTCATAATTACCTGGAGCAATAAGAGTAGTTAATCCATCCTCTCCTAAAATACTTAAATCAGCTCCTACTTCTAATACATCAGCCTCTGATACTACTATAGTACCATCTACTAATTTCTCTTGTACTGCTAGCTTAGTCTCAGCATCTAATCCTAAAGCTACTCTAATTCTGTTTTTTAAATCCATTTTTAATCTTTTTTAGTAAATATATTAGTTTATTGTTTATTGTATTTTCATTATCTCAGCTACTGCATTAAGTATATCAGTATCAGTATCTACTTGCTTACTCAACTTCTGTAATTGGTGAGTAAATAAGCCCTCTATACTAAAACCTTTTACATTCTTACTTTTAATCTCTTGCCATACATCATCATTATCTATCTTTAAAGATAACATCCAGCTACCAGTAGGAACATTTATACCATATAAATTGCTCTTATCCATTTTACTATCAGCTACTATCCAGCTCTCAACTGCTGATATACCAGATAATTTAATACTATGCTCATAAGTAGCAGACTTCTGATTATTACTTTGTAAGTATAATTCTGAGGCTCTTTTAATAGTTTCTTTACTAAAGAATATATTAAATTTTTCTCCATTCTCATCTACTCTTAATATATGCTTATCTGGTATTAAAGCAGCTCCTATAATTAGCTTTTTATCCTCATCTATTTTAGCTAAAGATACTTTATTTTCTTTACTCATAAATACCCAGTCGCTTTCCATAGCTGGGAATTCTACTAGGCTTACTGCATCTATTGTAAGCTCTAGGTTATTCTCATCTATCAATAATTCTACTAAATCCATAATTTTATTTTTTAATAAATATATTTATATTAATTATATACTACTTCTCCTCTTAATTTTAGAGGCTCTATCCTGGCTGGAGGTCATCTCATCACTAAGTACAAAAGCCTTTAAAGGCTCATTACTAAATCCATTAAATCCAGCTCCTTCTGATGGAGTAGTAGCACCTCCTCTAGCAAAGCCTACACCTCCTCCAGCTACATTCATTCCAGATAAAGCACCTCTAAACATTTTAGCACTTTTAGCGTTAATTACTACCTCTCCTTTAGATAGCTTAGCATTTACACTATCAGAAGTACCAGAGCCGTGCCCTCCTACTACTCCTCCTCTAGCCATCTCTGGAATTTCTGTAGCATTAATAGCATCTACTTGTTTCTGCCCTTGCGATAGAGCTAATCCAGCAGCTATAATACCTAGAGCAGTACCTACAATAGGTATCCCAGCCATAGAGGTAAAAGCAGCCTGAGCAGCTACTAAAGAGTTAATCCTAGCCTCTGCTATTTTCATATCCTTCCATTTTTGCGTGCCTTCTGTTTCCTGGTCTGCTAGCTTACCTAATAAACTAGATGCAGCTCCTAAATCTCCTACTCCTAATTTACGCTCTGCATCAGATGTAGCTTTATTCTGAGCTTGTTTTTTTAGGTTATACTTCTCATTAATAGCAGCCTTTGTAGCCTCTGTATTTTCAGTATCAGCTACACTATCTAAAGCATTCTGCCTATCTATCTCTATTTTAGCTAGAGCTCTCTCATTAGCATCCTCTATTAATAGTAAAGCATTCTCTTGCTGCATAGTTAGTAACTTCTTTGCCTCAACTTGTTGCTCTTTAGCTCCCTCCATTCTTATTTTAAGCTCCTCATCAGTTTCACCTTTTATTCTTTGTAAGTTAAAGTCTGTAAGTGCTTGTAAGTCTAATTTTTCAGATGCTATTCTCTCTTTTTCTTTTGTCTTTTTATTTGCTGCTATCTCATTAGTTAAAGTCTCCATCTCAGTAGCTAGTCTTTTCTGAGTTTGAAAAGATGCAGTTTGTAGGTTAATTAACTCTACTTCTAAAGCTGCTAGCTTATCTAAATCCTCTGCCATATTTTCAGATAAATCCATAGTCTCATTCTGTATCTTAATCTTCCTTTTTTGCATTGCTATAACATCTTCAGTAGTTTTCTTCTCTAAGTCGTTAGCCCTCTGTACTGCTGCTAGCCTCTCCTCTACTGTTTTAGTCTCATCTAAAGCATCTAATCTAGCTTTTTGTATATCTTGCCTAGTCTGTGCTCTTACTTTACTAAATTCTCTCTCCTCATCTTTTAGCTGCTGAGTTAATCCTTTTAACTTCATAGCAGCAGTTACATCCTTCTCTATCTCATCACCTAAAGCCTTAAAACCAGCAGCCATTTTACCAGTAAAATCATCTACTCCCGTAGCTGTTTGTATCATACTCTCGCTAAAGTCAGCAGCTCCAGCCTTTACTCCCTCCCAGTCTAAACTAAAGGCTGCTTTTATTGTATCACCTAACGCACCAAAAGTATCAAACAATCCCTCAACTCTATTTACTATATTAGTCTTTATAGCCTCCCATAAATCAGCTATAGCTTGTTTAGGGTTTTCAAAAGCACCTACTATTATCTCACCAAAGCTAGAGAATAAATCAGTAATAACATTAACTACTGCACCTACTCCAGCCATAGCTCTCTCTAACATCTCAGCACCCCTCTTAGTATTCTTAAAGTATGCAAATAAAGAGGCTATAACTACTACAAAAGCACCTATTCCAGTACTAATTAAACCAGCTTTAATAGAGCCAAATAATAGCTTACTCATAGCTTTTACTTTAAGCATAGCTCCTCTTACAAAATTCATAGCACCCCCTAGTAAAGTAGTCTCTGCTGCTGCTCCTTTAGTTTCACTACCTAGAGCATTCATATCTTTACTAGCTTTACTAGTCTCTGCTACTACTTTTAATATAACCTTCTCAGCCATTGTCTTTTATCTTTTAATTTATAACTCTTTAAATCTAACTTATCAGTATTATTAATTACTAGCTTAATATAACTAGCATTTAATATAATATCATTTTTTATGCTGATAAATCTACTCCAGTTTTTATCTCTGTTAAATTCCATTGTATAGCCCATTTTAAATCTCTGTTATTCCTTCCTACTAATTCTAAATATAAATACTCTCCAGTAGTTTTAGCCTCAATACTCCAGCCAGATACAGTACCAGAGCTAACCTTTAAAGTTTTTATCCTCTCTATAGTTAAAGTACCTCCTATATTTACTACTGCTCCCTCCTCGTGCCATTTTCTAAAATCTCCTTTATCTCCAGAGCCAGTACCTCCAGTCCTTACTGCTAATACATCAGCACTAAAAGAGATAATAGTATTTTCTGGTACTTTAATCATAGTAGCACCATCATTATTAAGATAAGAGATAGTAGGAGTAGCATCTGTAGTAGCAGCAGCAGCCATAACTTGTACAGCTTGCCTCTCGCCTAGCTCATCAGATATATCATTACCTCCTAATACTTTACTATTATGATAGACTACTTCTCCTTTAGTACCAGATACTATAGAGCTAGTTACATACTCATTAATAGCATTATTCTTACCAGTTATTAAGCACCTATTAGCTCCAGTCCTTTTAATATTACTAGAGCCAGCCTCTATAACATTATCTATCTTCTTTAAATCAGTTTTTTTAGCTGTTATCCAACATTTACTATCTATATAGTTAAATCCATAGCCTTTGCACTCATCTTCTGTAGGAGCTACCTCTACTAACTCATATCTACCACTTACAAGCTGATACTCCTCAAAAATAACCTCACTAAGAGTAGTAATTTGTTTAGGCTTTACATTATATCCTATCTTAAAATCCATTTATAAATCTTTTATAGTTATTAATTGTAATTTACTCATAGCTCCACTTTTATACTCTATCTTTTTTATCCTATAATTCTTATTTTTAATTCTTATAATATCATTATAATTTAAAGTAGATAAATCCTTAGCAGTTAAAAGTATATTCATCTCTGCTATCCTGGTATCTTTATGATAAAGCTCATCTATATACTTTGCCCAGTAAACATTATACAAGCTATTTAGTACATCAGCTCCAGTTATATCATAATTAACTACTCCAAAATCTACCGATAAAGTGTTAGCAGTAGTAGGATATTCATTAGTAGGAGAGAATAATAAATAATCAGTAGATGTAAAAGCATAAGAAACAATATCATCAATAGTCATAGACTGTACTCCAACATCATAAAGCATCCTCCATTTATTTTCCCAGTCAGCGTTATAATCATTATCTATAATCATAGGGCATATTACCTCTCTATCCTCAAATCTATTAATATAAGTACTAGAGAATTCTTTAACCTCTATATCTTGCTCGGCATTATCAAAAATCTCTATATCATTTACTTGCTTATAAGGATATCTCCAGATATTAGGATAGTTATGATTAACAGTTATCCAGTCTGCATCATCAGTAGCTAGCTTAAAAGTTAATCTCTTAGCCAGCCCATCAATAGGAGTATATTTAATATCAGTATCATCTACTTTATTAGTCCAATCCAGTTGATTACCAGCATCTACCCAATCTTTATAAGGCTCTATAGATAGGTTATTAGGATTATTCTCATCCGACATTATAAGTAAATTGTACTTAGTAATTATACCTTTTAAAAAGTCCCATTGACTAGTATTACCTTTATAACTTGCTAAGCTATCATTAACAAAAGTAGTCTCACTAGCTACATAGTATCTTAAAAAGCTATTACTATCTAAAGTAACACTACCAACACCATTAACCTCTATTTTAACCTCTATAGTATCTCCTGGGAACAAACCAGCTACTACAACATTAACATATATTCCTAAATAATTAGAAATTGCGCCATTATAAAGATACTGAGATAAAACACCATTTTTAAATATTCCTAAAGTTACATTATTACTAGTCTGAGTAGATACAAAATCTAAAGAGGTCTCTATCTGTACTACACTAACTCCAGGAGTAACAGTAAAAACCTTAGTAGAAGTATCATAGTAATTACTACCTACTATATTAACGCTATTATCTATATTATCAAAATCTAAAGTAGTAGATAATACGCCAGTATATGTAGTAGTATTATTATTATAAATCTTAAAAGAGCCTACTCCCCAGGTCGGCATACTCCAGCCTTTATTAAAATCTACAAATAATTTAGTAAAAGTAGTAGTATTAAAAAAGTTAGAAGTAAAAGAGTAGCCAGCATCTCTCAATATATTCTGTATTATATACTTTAAATTTACGAATGGTCTAAATATATCACTTTTACTATTAGCTACTATACTAGAAGTACCCATATTAACAAAGCTATCATTATTCCATTTTACAAAAGGATATTTTAATACATCAGTAGTAGTACCAGTACCAGCAAAGCTATCAGCTGGAAGAGTAGCATCTACAGTTAAATTACCAGTCCAACTATCCTTTATATTATCCTCATCAAAAGTATGGTCTAGCTCTGACAAGTCTAAATCTCTCATTATTTTACTACTTAAAGTATCTTTTAAGTTTACGCTCTCACTAAAAATAGTAATTTCATAACTTAGCTCAGAGCTTTTATCTACTATCTCATTAAGTTGTAAATAGCCAGAAAATATATCTATTCCATCCTCCTTAATTTTTACCTTAGTTTTGAGATGAGTATTAAAATCACTATCAGCAGTAATCTCATAAATATTATTAAAGAATAAATTATTAATTTTAGTACCTGGTATATCAAAACTCTTAGAGTAGCTACTAGCCTTCTCAGCTACATTAGTAAAATCATCTACATTTAATACTAAAGGTATAGGCTCATTTTTATATAAGTCTAGTATTACCTCTCCAGTAGGATAAGATAAAGGCTCTGTAGTGCCCTGAGGATATGCTATTAGCTGTAAATTCATTTATGCTCTTTGTGTTCTTTTATTAATACTATACTCAATATCTAATTCATACTGAGCTACTTTATCATTAGCTCTAGTATATCTATCATAACTCTTAGAGGTTACTACTACTGGAGTTAAATACTTACCATACTCAGCACCATAAGTAGCAGTATCAGAGCTAATAAAATCTCCTAATATATAAACTTCTGGAGATATAAATAACTGCTCTAACCAGGCAGCCTCATCATCTGTATCCATCCAATCAGAATTAAGGCTAATAGTTTCAGTAGCATTAGTATTTAATACTCCTCTACCTCTATCAAATCCATTCTTACTAAAAGAGCTAGCATTCCAGTTACCCTTAATTTTACTATACTCAGCTCTAGTAATATTAGTACTTCTTATATTCTTTTTAGTAAAAGTATAATAATCCCATACTCCATACTTATTTAACCAGGTTAATCTAATCTTCTCAAAACCTTTACAGTCTGCATTTTTTTTATAATAAGAGTAGCCAGCGGATACTGCTGTAGCGCCTACTAGGTACACATCATACCTATACCAGTTAGATGGTATAGTAACTCCAGCTCCTAGCATATTAGCAGTACCTACTCCCACGTGCTGCATTTGTCTAGTGCTCCAAGTTAAAGCAGTATCATTATAACCAGGATAGCCTCCAGTAGTACCAGATAAAGTATAAGAGCTCATAGATATCCAAGTACCATCAATATCGTAAAAATGAGTTTGACAAGCTATAGCATCCGAGCCTTTAGAATGGCTAGGAAAGTACCCATTTAAAAATGATAAAGTAGCATACTCTTTATCTCCTATATATTGCTTATCAGAAGGAGCATCAGTTAAAAATAAAGCAGTATCATTATCAGTAATAAAATCTTTATTATTCCAATTTTCTAAATCTATACCATACTCATCCGATATATTTACCTCTTCATTATTATAAGCTACTCCATTCCAAAAAAGATAATTAGAGCTAGTTAGCTCATTAAGGTACTGAGTAGGAGCATCTGTAGCATTAGCGCTATACTCCTCACCCCATTTAATAGTAAGCCTTCTAATACTATTAGTAGCTACACTAAATTTATCAGTCAACTGTAAAGGATGAGTTAAAGTAGCACTAGCATCTATTCCTTTAAATTCAGACTTATAAGAAAAATCATAAGAGCCTAATCTATCTGGGCTTACATACTGCTCTAGTATTTTACTAATATCTATTATACCATTACCAGTACTATTAGGAGAAAATTTAAGCCTCATCTCATAAGTATTACCAAATATACCTATATATAAATCTGCTATATACTTAAATTTATAATTCCCAGCATAGTTAGTACTACTGATAGTAAATACCCAATCAGTACCAGCTGGCATCTCTTTGTATGCTACATCTTGCTCTAGTGTTATTGCCATCTTATTTTATATTATCTTTTAATGTTATCTTCATAAATTTTGCTACATCTTTAGCGTAAGCCTTTATTATATCTTTATTAATTCTCTTATAGTGCATCTTAAAAGCATCTCTAAAAAACCAAGTAGGCTCTACTCCATAAGCTCCTATATGCTTAGCAATACCAAAAGCGGCAGAGTTTATATTAGTATCAGTCTTAGCTTTAAATCTACCAGTACCCTTAACCTTAGTACCATCTTTTTTGGTATAGCCCATATCTCTAATCTTAATAGGCTTAATCCTTATCCATTTAGCTATAGCACTTACTGGAGGCATCTTACCAGGCTTTCTACCTTCCTCTACATACTTAAAATAATCAGCAGCCTCAAATCCTAGCTCTAATCCTCCAGACTTATAAACCTTTAATTTATAACCTAAGCTATTACTTAATTTAGCCTCCTTAGTATTTTTCTTCCTTCTCTTTAAATAGAATTTAGCTCTATGTATTACTTTCTTAGCAAACTTCTTAAATTCTAACTCTGTACTTTTAATACTAAATTTAGTAGCCATAATTAATTAAAAAAATATGTATTTATATATATCATTCTTGTTATGTGCTCTTTACTATGCTCTTTTTATTTTTACTATCTTTATATCTTACTCATTCTCATTAACTTACAGACTTCTCAGCTATGCTCTTTTACTATGCTCTTTTTTTTTATTATTTTGAGCAGTTATTAAATCCTCCATCTACAAAATTAATACCATCAAAAGTATAATTAAAGCTATCACAAGCTCCATAATTATGAGGCAAAGTTATAGAGTAGCTACAATTCCAGCCAGATACTACATTGTCAAAACGCTCAGTAAAAGGCTCTAGGCTAAATTCATTATCCTCTTGCATATAATCTCCTAAATTATCTACTAGCTTTTTACCATTTTTAAACTCTGCTAATATATCAGTTAATATAATTAGAGTATCAGATAATACCTCTTGCTCATTACTCTCATCATTCTGTACTAAATCCATAGCCAGTATGTTAAAGTTAAAAGTTAAAGCTCCAGTATCAGCAGCTACAGAAGTAGGTACTATATGCACTAAAGGATATTTAACAGCTCCAGAAGTATCTATATTCTCTATGTCTCCAGTACTTACAGTATGCACAAATCCGTGTGCTTGACTAATACAGGCTAGAGTATCTATTACATTATTATAAGTCTTATTCATTTAATTACTTTTTTTATTCCTCTCCTCTTCCAGCTCTATCTCCTTAGTATAGGCTAGCCAGTTAAGGCAAGTATTAACATTCTCTTTAGTTACTTTATTCATTTTTAGCATATCTCCTCCAGCTATTTTATGTATCAATATATACCATCCGTACTTACTACCTATAGTAGCTCCTTCTCTCTTATACTCTTCTTCTTCCTCAATACTTTGTTCTCCTCCTCCAAAGATGATAGCATAGTTGTTATATGTTTGCTCCCTATAGTGTAAAAAAAAACCAGGCTACCATAAATAGTACCTATACTCATATTATTTTTAAAGAGCTCTCTCCTCTCTTTTATATCATCTAGGCTATAAGGCTCTATCTGGTATTTATCTCCTTCTCTCTTTATAACTCTTCTGTATAATATAGCTAGTATCTTATCCAAGTTATTCCAGCTATCCTGGAGGTAATTATCTAAGTCGCAAAACTCACCAAAAGTAAGAGCATCAAAATCTGGTATAAATCCATAAGCAGTACCATCTACATCTATAATCCTTTTTAACTCAGTACTAGGCATAGTAGCAGTTAAAGTAGATAGCTCTGCATAAGCCGTTTTAAGATACTTTAAAGGGACTTTACTAAGTGTACTAACATCTATACCCACTAAAGCCTCTAAAGTCTTTATAACAGCCTCTATCTCATTACTACTATCATTCTCTAAAGCTATCATTAGCTTACTATACTGCTCTAGACTTACCTCACCCCAGGAAGTAGGCAGCTCATATTTAGTAGCTACCCCATTATTATCTAACTCTAATACTCTCATTTTATATAAATATAATTATTTTAAATACAATATATTAACTATTTTAAGAGCCTCTAATCAATTAACATAGCTCTACAGTACTACACTATTAAAAAACTCTATTACTTAATTAGAGTAAATTTACTAGGTTAGCGTACTGAGTATTTACCTCTACTTAATCCTAGCTCATAGTAGCACCTCATCATTAACGCATCAGAATAATCAGGACTTCTACCTATTAAGTCTTTTATCTTATCCTTACTCATTATAGCTAGCTTAGTATCTTTATCCATATTAACTCTCCTTACTTGCTCTAGCTCTTGTATCATAGCCTCCTTAAATCTAATATCATTAGTGCTTATACCTATCTGCCCTTTATTAATTAAATCAGCCAGCTTATAATAGCATTGAGTTTTTAAGTTAGTATAATTCTCACCTCTAATAGCTTTACTATTATTTACAAATCCTTTACATCTTAATATATCTTTAGCTCCTCCTCCTACTCCATCCTCATCTACTATAATATTACTTAGCTTAACTCCTTCTCTCTGCTGTATCTCTTTAATCTTATTAGCTACATCTACCATACTACTCATATCTAGTACTACTATCTCAGCTACTTGTAGCCCATTCCATAAATATATAGCAGTCTTATCTTTACCAAATCTAGCAATATCAGCAGTTATATACTTATCTCCAGTAGGTACTACATTACTAAAAGTATTTATGATAGCATCATACTCTATTAAAGCATCCTTACTATCATCATACTCCCAATCTCCTCTAAGTAGTCTAGCCTTACTTATCTCATCTAGTTTATTAAGCTGAGCTGTATAGTGTTTACTAATATGCTTGTTATCTGATACTAGAGCCTGGATAAATTTCTTATGCTGAGGCAGTGTATTATCTCTACTATTCTTATAGATATTATATACCCATCCTTTAGCTGGGTTACAGCTCATATATAACTTAGGTATTAATCCGTACTCATCTAGCTTATATCTTAGCCTAGAGCTTAGTACATTCTTAGCCTTCTCAGTTATCTGGTTAGCCTCATCTATACAGGCATAAGTTAGCTCTAAACTTCCTAAGCTATCAAAGTTAGCATCTGAAGGATATAAGAATAAATCCTTTAATAGTATCTCACTATCATTATAAAACTTTATTATATTACTCTGAGCATTATAAGTATAGTGCTCTCCAGCCTTAATATCCCATTGGCTGCATACATCAAAGAAGGTATTTAGTGTAGTCTTTTTAAGAGCATCTAATTTACTCCTACCTATTAAGCCTCTTACTCCTGGATATTTTAAGCTAGTTATAATAGCATAGGCTACCAGTAAAAAACTCTTACCTCCTCCAGCCGCTCCTCCATATAGTAGCTCTGTAGTAGTATCATCAAACATATACTTAAGAGCTTGTTTCTGCTTAGAGGTTAAGTCTGGATTAATATCTATCATCTCCTTTTACGAATTATTAAGCAGAATATAAATAGTAATACTAGCAGTTTGGAGTCTCATCTAAATTAATATTAATCTTAATCCTCTCACCTTTACTAGTTATATCTTGCTCTTGCCTCTCCACATATCCTCTGCTCTTAGCCTTAGTCTTTAAGAAAAATAATATACTAACTGGATTACCCTCCTTTATTAACTTCTGTAGCTGGCTCTCAGCATCATCTATTAAGCTCTCCTGTATCTCATCTACTACAAACTTAAAAGCATCTTCTTTATACCAATCATAATAAGCCCTCCTACTACAGCCTAAGGCTTTACAGGCTCTACTAACATTACCAGCATTCTTAGCTAGTAATTCTAAAAATTTCTCTTTGTCTTTATCTGAGTACATATCTATTCTTTTTTATAGTGTAAGGTTTGTTATTTTATCTCCTATATATAAATATAAATAAGTAGCTATTATTCAGCATAATAATCTACTCCTACAGCATACCTCTTTTTATCATACTTCTTAGCATCTGCTACTTCACTTCTTTTAGGTTGTATATACTCATATCCGAACTGCATAAAGTAAGTTAAATCTTCAGTTATTATCTTAGGTAATTTAATAGGCTTACTTATATACTTCTCTTTAGGTGCTCCTTTATATCTTAATCTCATATATTTTTTATTAAAACAATTTATATTCGGTTTCTTTTATTCTTTGCTCTGCAATCTTAAAATACTTCTCATCCTGTTCTATTCCTATAAAGTTTCTGTTAGTATTCTTTGCGGCTACTCCTGTACTTCCTGAACCCATAGTTAAATCAACTACTAAATCATTCTCATTACTAAAGGTTTTTATTAAATCTTCTAATAATAAAACAGGCTTTTGCGTTGGATGATGTCCTTCATAATCTTTTTTATATTTAAGAATATTGCTTTTGTATTTATTACCATCCCATAAATTAAAAGTACTTGCAAATTTTATTTTAAAATCATTGTCAATACTTTGCAAATAACCAAACTCTTTAAAACCTTGCATTTTATCTATTTCAAAATACCTAATTAAGTCTTTGTAAGTTTCTAAAGTACATAAATCAAATTGAGAACTTTTAAATCTAAAAACGTGGTCTGCTCTTTGCCCTACAACTTCCATTATGTATTTTTTAGTACCTCCAATAAATTCAAATACTTGTTTAAAATATGGTCTTAAAGGGTGCAATCCTTCAAACTCGTTATTTTTACTAAAAGCTAAAACATCCTCTATATAACTTACGGGTGCTTTATTACACATTAATACATTACCAAAACTATCTTTTTCCCAAACCATTCTATAATTAAATGGTATGTTTGGTATTGCTTCACTAATTAGTTTAGTCGTGTAAGGTTCTTGGCTAAATAAAATCATTTTTCCGTTTTTTCTTAATATACGGTTTGCAATTTCATAAACTTTTTTAGGGTGTATAGTTGTATCCCATTCTGTTTTAGATTTATCCCAAGTGCTTGGTGCGTTTTTCATATTTCCATAAGGTAAATCAGTCAATATTAAATCAACGCTACCGCTTTCTATTTTATCGCTTTCTATTAAGCAATCGCCTTTGTATAATTTAATCATTTATCTTTAATATTATTTAACTTATCTATCTCAAAATTAAGATGGTTTATTGCCTTCTTAATATCATCTATCTCCTTATCTATCTGGCTTAGGCTATTACTACTTTTAACTCCAGCTCTGAGGAGGTAAGATACTGCTACTCCACTATTATAAGATAGGTTATAATCTTCTACTACCTTCCTAGCCTCATAGCCATATACTGAGCCTATATAATAATTAGGTATTTTACTCATCTTTTAATCTATTCTTTAATTTATTATTATTTTTCTTTACTGAGATAGTATCTAAATATAAAAGTATAAATAAGATAGCTATAAAAATTACTGTTATTATTCCAATTATTTTAAATATCATATCTCTTTATATTTAGTTAATTTATCTATTATCTCACTATCAGTATATACCTTCCTAGCACCTTTATAAGTTTCTGGATTATATAAGCTCTTTACTTCTACTATCTCATCTTTAGAGTTGAAGTATAGTACCCAGCCTCTACCTATTCCAGAGCTATCTACAGCTCCCTCAGTTTTTTTAATCTCATTTATTAAGCTCATAGTATTTTTTATATAGTTTAGCTATTCCATTATATACATCAGATAAACAAGCTCCACAGCTAGTACTTAGTTTATACTTCTTATTACCTACTCTATTCCAGAAGGCTACAGCATCCTCTTTTTGCTGCTTACTAGCTGCTCTACCAGTCTTTATATTATTCCAGATAGTATCTACTAGCTTTATATCTTCTTTGCTTAAATCCATTATTTACTCCATTTATTTTCTGGGCAGCTCTCAGTACTCCATTTAGCTTTTACCTCAATCGGACAGCCGCACTTATTACAATCATCAGTATCTACATTATAAAAAGGACAGGCTAAGCAAGTTAATACTCTACTATCATATACCTCCTTAGAGCTCTCTATAAATCCTCCAGCTGCAAACTTAGCAGCAGCTAAAGTAAAATTACTCAGTTTCTTTAATTTGCCTGGCTTTTTCATTTATATTATCTTTTATATAGTCTTTTACTCTCTTAATAGTATTAAAAATACTGGAGCGGCTTATACCAGTCTTATCACTTAAAGTATCTAAAGTATAAGAGCCTTTATAATAGGTTAAAAATAACTCCCTATCATACCAGTATAAATCCTCTATTAGCTCCTCAATAGCATCCAGCCTAATATGAGTACTACTCCTCTCATCATCTCCTGGCTTATTCTCGTAATAATCTGGAGAGTATGTAGCAGCAGAATTATTACTATCTACTAGCTCATAGTATTTATTATATTTATAGTAGTATCTACTAGTCTTACTCTTAATATTAAGATTAATAATCCTTATTACATACCATAATAATCCTCCTTTATTATATATATCCTGTAGAGTTTCTTTAGGCATTTTTAATACTGCCTCCATAGTCATCTGTACAACATCACTAGCCTTATCCTCATCATTACAGATATTAAGAGCTACATCCTTAAATTTAATATAACCCTCTTCTAAGGCTTTATATACATCTTTATTATTCATTAGTAGGCTCTACTATGTTAAGGCTCTCTAAACACTTAGAGGCTGCTTTAAGCACCTCAGAGTAGTATATATTGCATAGCTCATTATTATCCTTATTCTTTAATCCAGATATAAAGCCAGCTACTGCATAAGTTAAGCTAGTAGGTATAACTCTTAGCCATTCATAAAAAAATATATCTCTCTCCTCACTAAAGCTATTAGAGTAGTCTATAATTACTAGCATTATATCCTCTAATAATCTATAATTATCATCACTAGGATTAAGTTTACTCAGTGCATTATCTATACTCTGATAATACTTAAGCATAATAACCTTATGCTCAGCAGATACGAATATAGTATCTTCCTCTAATTTAGAAAGGTAAGTCAGTTTCCTCATTCTTAGTACTTGCATTATCATTATTAGGTTTTACATATACATCTGATAGAGCTGCTGAGAAAAATTTACCATTTTGCCCCTCTTTAATCCAGAGAGCTATCTGCTGCTCAGTACCATCTTGTAATAATATCTTACCTTTATAATCTGGCTGGTTATCAGTAGTCTTATAATCATTCTTAAAGATACTACCATTACCAGGTTTATGCTTAAATTCTGCCATTTTATTATTTTTTAAATTATTAGTACTACAAATATACCTACTACCTATCTTAATTAAATCTAATTTATCAACTAATACTAACAGATTATCCTTACTCATCTGTTAATACTACAATACTTCCTTCCTCACTCCAGTACTTCTCAGCAGTTAAAGAATATACATAACTATCCTCATCTAGTAGAGCATCTAAAAAAGCCTTAGCTAGATTATCTATGTCTGGTTTCTGCTTATGAGGTTTACCTAGCATTAAAGCTCTCTTCTTTTTACTCCAGCTTTTAGCCATAGGAATAAAAAAGATTAAGCTAACTTTATCTCCTGGAGTATATTCTAGCTTATGAGCTTGCCTCTCTAACTCATTACAAAAGCTCCAGTATTTAAGTACTATAGGTCTCTTCTTCCATCTATCAGCTCTAGTCATTCTAGGCTTAGGGCACGGCTTTATATTAAATTCTAATCTCATATTAAAATATCTCAGTTTGTATTACTGGATTATATGCAGCATTATAATTTTTATTATCTCCTTTAGGATATGTAAGGCTAGTGTATTTTAAATTTTTCGTTATATCTCTTTTATCTCTTTTATTAGCTGATATAAAAACATATCTATTTTTAGGTTTAATATCTACTTTTTTTAACTCTAGCTTTTTAATTATGTCCTTAACATCTGCAACCCATTCAAAATCCAGCATAACATCATCAAAAGTATCATCTAAATTTAGTAAGTCTTTTAACTTCATCCAATCATCTACTTTAACAAAACTAAATCCTCCATCAGTTCTAAACCAATGGGCAGCAGTATCTTTATATCCGAATATTTTATCTAGTTTTTTAGCATTTAACTCCCCTTTGTTTTCTCTAATATAATTAGCCATATCAATTCTATTTATTTTATCTTCGTTTAATCTCCTTTTAACTATAGTAAACTCATCATTAACTACTCTATTTATTAAAACTACACTTCTCTTACTGGGCTTTTTTGTTAAAAAAGCTCCTCCCCTTGCATTATTATATGGTACTGGAGTTTTAAATTGTTGGTAAGTTAAATCTATAATCTCATTTTTATCATTTTTTAAAAACCAATGAGTAGAATTTTCGTGCTTTATATGATAAATTTTAAGTTTCTCAGTAGATAGATGGTAATAAGTTTCGCTAGCTACATAACAATGTCCAGTAAATTTATTTTTATCTAATATATTTAGGTATTCTTTTTTTAATAAATCATCTGACAAATTGTTAATTATCCTTTTTTTTATATTTATGCTATTATTTAGTTTCTTTTGTGTATGTCCGATATTCCTAAAATGAAACTCTTTACCATCTTTATCTATATACTGGATAACATTACTACTCAATCCAGTATAAATAAAATTAGTAGCTTGATATATATAGCCATTATGATACATATTATTGTCAGAAAATGAAACTATAATTTTAGGCTTAGGTAATTGACTAATAGCATTACTTACAAAATAACTTAGAGCATTTTTATCTAAATCATCATTACTAACTAATCTATTAAGCTCTAGAACTAAACTTTTATATTTAGCACCAGCAATACTCTCACATAAAGTACTGCTAGGAGGCATACCAAAAGTACACACTCCTACTAAAATATTACAATTATACAAGCCAAAAGAATATGATATGCTAGGTAGTCTTTTTGCATAGTGCTTTTTTAATAGCCACTCATAAGTTAGCTCTTTTTTTATGCTCAGTACTTTGTATTTATTTTTTATACTCATATTAAAAAGGTTTAAAATCTTCACTTGTAAAATTAGAGGTAGCTCCTCTAAAGTCTAGCATAGCAGTACCTAAACTACCAGCTCTATTCTTTGCTACTATTACCTCTGTAGTAGTATCATTATTTTTAGCATAGTAGCCATCTCTAAATATAAATAGTACCTTATTAGCATCTTGCTCTATAGCTCCAGATTCTCGTAAATCGGATAACATAGGGCGTTTATTACCTCTACTCTCTACTGCTCTACTAAGCTGGCTTAAGCAAATAATAGGTATATCTAACTCCTTAGCTAAGGCTTTTAATTGCCTACTTATAAAGCTTATCTGCTGCTCTCTATTTTGCTGCTTATTAGTTTTATCTCCTCCAGATAATAGCTGTATATAATCTATAATAATCATATCTATTTTACTCTTATGATTGAGCTTTTTAGCTACATTCTTTATACCAAATAAATTAGAAGTTTCAGCATCTACATTAAGTAAGCCAGAGTTAATAATAGCAGCAGTATCATTATATACTCCTTTATACTCCTCATCTGTTAGCTTGCCTCTATGTATTCTATCTCCTTCTATACCAGATAGATTAGATACTAGCTTTAATCCTAGCTCAGTAGCAGTCATTTCTACAGAATACATCAGTACCCTCTTCTGCTGTTTTACAGCCTCTAGCATAAAGTTAAGAGCTAGAGTAGTCTTACCCATTCCAGGGCGTGCTGCTAGTATTATTAACTCTCCTTTACCAAATCCATTAGTAAGCCTATCTAAGTCATTAAATCCAGTAGATATACCAGTACAGCCTCCTTTATTCTGGCTAGCCTCCTCAATAGCAGTAAAAGTATCTTTAAATAGAGTAGTAGTATTTACTATAGTTTCCTTAGGAGCTGCACCTACCTTATCAATATAGCTACTTACCTCAGCAGTTAAATCAAAAATATCAGTATCTAAGTTAGCAGCCTTCTGCATCTTATTTATTCCAGCTAGCATATCTCTCCTCATCTCCAGCTCCTTTAATACTCTACAATAATCTGGTAATACCATCTCATCAGCAAACTCTCCAGCTATCTCAGATATATATATTAAATCTACTTTACCTTTAAGCTCAGCAGCTACTAGGCTCATATCAGGAATTTTACTAGCATTATATAAATCTATACAAGTTACATATATAAGCCTATTTTCATTAGTATAAAAACTGCTAGGCTGTAGTACTGAGGCTATAATATGTATAGCCTCTGTAGTATTCATTAAAGCAGATAGTACCTTACTCTCTAAATTCTTATCATTAGGTATATTTATCATATTAATTTTTTAATTGTTTTTAAAGGCTTATAAATAATATCATTCTTATTATATGCTCTTTTTATATTTTTACTATGCTCTTTTTTATTTTGCTCCTGGTATTTATTCCAGCTAACTATCTTAATATGAGTATGATAGGGAGTACTTTTAGTACTTATCATCTCTGCTCTTTTTAGCCTCTTAAGTATGCTCCTTACTTTGCTTACCTTCATACCTAAGCTATCAGCTAAAGTCTGTAAAGATACTAAACATTCTCCAGCTTTTACAGAGCATAGCTTACCTTTATAATTCCAGCTATTTTCAGTATGATTAGTTCTAATAAGGAGCTCCAGCCATAAGTGCATAGCAGAGCTATCCTTATATAGTTTAGTATCTTTAATCTTCCTATGCAGCTTAATAAAGCCCTTACTCTGCATAACTATAAGTATTCCTATGCTCTACACTAAAAGAATAATTAAAGCTCTTAAAAGCCTCCTTAAGCTGCTTAATAGCCTTATCTAAGTCTGCTGTATATATATGAGCCTCAGAGTAGCCTATCTTAAAGCTAATCATAAAAGAGTTATTAGTATCAGATACTATACCAGCCTCAGTAATTATCCTAGTCATCTCTTTATTAGTCATAGCAGCGTTATCCACTCCTACATAACTAGCCTTAATATTATCGTAAAGCTCCCTATACTCTCTCCAGTAGTTATAATTATCTCTATGCTTACCCTCATAGTGATACATATTAGTTCTATCTCTACCTAAGTATTTAGCTATATCTGTATAGTGATATTTGAGCTCAAAATTTAAGAAGTTAGCCAAAGCCATCCTACCACATATTAAATCTCTTCTCCTATTATTACCTAATAAAGCGGCTTTATCTACATCTATTAAAGCTGAGGTTAAAGAGGCTAAATCCTCCATTATCTTTTTAGTATTCTTAATCATTTTTATTATTATTTTCTGTTAGCATTCTAGTTAAAGTATCTTTTTGCTTTTTAGTCATTTTATAATTATGCATTTTAGAAGATACAGCTGAGCCTTTACCAGTGTTAATAAATTCTAACATAATATTATAAATATCTACAGTCATAGTGGGCTTAGCTTTAACTGCTGGCTTTACTTCTTTAGGATTAGTAGTACTATCAGCATCTTTAGTATCATCTAATAAAAATAGATTACCTAAAGCGTACTTTTTAGCGTAAGAGCTACTACTACCAAAACTCTGGGCTATATCCATTCCTTTACGCTCTGGATTAATACCAGCCTGAGCCTCTACAAACATAGTCTTATCTCCATCTGAGATAGTAACTCTAGAAGTTAATACTAAATATCCAGCTATCTCATTAGTAACCTCTGTTATAGTCAGATGACAATTATATTTTTTTAGTAAAGGCTTTAAAGCCTCTAGTATATCCTCAGCACTTCTGTACTTGTATTTACCAAAGGAATTAAATTGGTTTTTAGGAGCTTTTAGCTCACTTTGTATAGCTACTAAGTAGTCTATTTTTTTAGTTTCTTTTGCCATTTTATTTATTTCTTTTAATTATTAATTTACTTATTTTCTCCAAATTTGTTTTTAAGTTACCAGCCTTCTCATCTAGCCAGTTAAATACTATATGATTATTAGCCATTAGCTCAGAATATAGTAAGGAATACATAGCCTCACTATCTCCATTAGTTTCACGCATTAACCATTTTTCAAAAGCACGATATTTTTCTAGTTTTTTCATTTTCTTAATTATTTAATTTAATAGAGATAATCTCTTTACCTCCTTTATAGATAGGAGCTGTTATTAGCTCTCCAGTTTCTAAATCTATTACATCTACCTTTAAAGCAGCCTTATGCTTATCTTTAAGAGCTTTTAACTCTATCTCCTTAGCTACTACTTCTGGTATATTAGAGTAGTCATATCTTCCAGCACTACTCTTATTAGTTATCTCAGCATCTGCAAAGGTAAAAGTTTTACCATACTTAGTAGCCTCATCTATTACCATATCAGATATATTAGCCTTAGCCTTCTTAACTATCTCCTCTAGCTTTTTAAGGCTTACAATAGCCTCTAAAGGGTTTATATCTCCATTATTTACAGAAGTAGTAATATTTGCTACTACCTCAGCTACTTTAATTGTCTTTAGTATCTCCATTATTCAGTATCTATTTTACAGCATTCTTTAGAGCAGTAGTAACTATAATCTCCTACCTCCTCATTACAAGCTCTACAAGTTTTAACCTTCCTATTATTATCCATCTCATTATATTGCTCTACTATATACTCCTCAATCTCTCTAAATATCTCACTATCATTATCAGCCTTTATACCTAAAGCCTCAGCTATTTTATCATATACCTTACTATCGTTAAGTATATTACTTACTATCTCTACTCTATCCATTTTCTTAAATTAAATTAGTTAATATCTCTAAAAATAAGCATCCTAAAGCTAAACTCATAGCAAAAAATACTATAATATCTAGTAAACTATATGCTACCTTATTTAGTTTATCTATTATAGGAGTATTGCTAATATACTCAAAAGAGTACTTTAAATCAAACTCTCTATTTATTAATTTTCTCCTTAGTATCTCATCATAATTAAGATACTCTACTACTTCTGTTTTTAAATTGGTAACTTTGTAATTTTTCAAAATTTTATATACCTATATTAAGCGTAAAGGGTTTTATACTATAAAAAAAGGTAGATAACTTAATATCTACCTATATTATTTATTTTATTATATTCATATAAATTAAATACTCCTCTTTTACTTCAAATATGTGAGGTAATATAGCTAAAGCTCTAGTATCATTATCACATTCTTGTAAAACAAAATCAACTACTCTACTCTCTGAGTACCCATTCATTAATTTGTTAATTGCTAATTCAATAATTTGTAAATTTCCCATTTTTTTATTTTTTAATTAATTTAATTTTATGTTGACAAAACTAAACCTTTTTATTTAACTACCAAACTTTATTAACATAAATTTAATAAATATTTATTTACTAGATAAGGATATAAAAAAAAGAGCCTATAAAAGCTCTTTAATTTTGGTATATGTTAGTATTAAAAACTTCTAAAAGCCTCTTAAAAGCATTTAAAATAAGTTTACTAGAGAGGCATAGGCTCTAAAATAGGTAAATTACCATTATCTAATATTACTCCTACTGCTACTATAGGCTTTTTAGTAAAATTCTTAGCATAGTTTGCAGCATAGCTATTACTATCAAAAGCAGCTCCTAGCTGCATACTCCATAAGAGGCTATCCTTATTAGCGTGATATATTATACTAGTTTCAGTATGTATATGTCCCTGTACAATTTTAGTGTTCCAGTTAATAGCTCTATTTATAGCTCCATTCCTACCACTACTACCAGTACCGTGTATATACTTTACTCCATCTATATCAAAACTATCAGCCCAAATCCAGCCTGGAGTACCTAATACATCATTAAAATCCTTAAGCCATTTTTGAGATAATCCAGAGGCTACTAGTTTCCTAGATATGATGGCGTCGTGGTTTCCTATGCAAATCGTTGCTACTCCCCATTCCTCCCAAAAAGGTTTTATCTGCTCTATAGCCATAGCTAGCTCATCTCCAGCACTTTTACCATCTGGGCTTATTTCGTGAAAGCTAGAAAATGAGTTATCTAATAAATCTCCTGTAAAGTGAACAGCATTACAATTATATTTTTTATAGATATTTTTACAATGTTCAAAAAAGCCAGGCTCTATAAAAGGAGCGTGTAAATCTGGTATTACTAATACTCTTCTTTCGTGGTTTTCTCTATTCCTTTTAATTAAAGCTGCCTCCTCTGGAGTAAGTCTATATTGTTTATTAATCATAGGTAAAATTTTTATACTACAAAAGTAGTACATAGGTTACTAGTAACTATGCAAGTTATAAAAAGTAATTAACTGATTATTATTTACCTTTGTTAAAAGATAGAGCTATAAGAGGTAAAACTGCTATAAAGCTCAATATAAGAGCGTTAGTACTTATATCTCCTTTAGTAGCTATATCTGTAGTAGCAGCTATTACTAATACTCCTGATACGCTCCTCCTAGCGCTAAATTTACCAGTAGCTGTATGCTTAAATACTCCAGGTATAGAGCCTAAAGCCTTAACTATCTCTTTTAAAGGGAGTAGCTTATTCATTCTCTGGTACTATAGCATCTATTAACTTATCTACATAGTTAAAAATCGCATCATCCTTAACTCCAGGAGTTAATCTTACTATTACTTTAATTAAAGCTAATAACGCTAATAAAAGCTCTGCCCAGTTTCCTAAAATAAAATCCATTTTCTAATTATTTAATTATATAACCAGCACGCTGCTGGCTTAATATTATCTATATCTATATGTATAAAAGTATTGCCTATACCTACTCTTACTATTCCATTTTTATAAATAGCATTTAATAGCAAAGTTCTATCAGCTGAGTTATTACAATGTAAATCTGCTGCTAATCCTTTTAAGTGAGATGAGCCTACTCTACCTCCTACTTTTAAATTATGAGCCTTACTTCTGTAGCCAGAATTAACTCTTAAAGGCTTACCAAAATCAGCTCTAATTTTATCCAAAATAAGTAAAAATCCTCTACTCATTTTAGCACCACTACCAGCCTCATCTGGGCTATCAAATTCATCTAAACTAAAGTATTTTAAATCCATTTTAAAGCTATTTTAAGCACTTCTAAGCAACTTTTACCCCTTTATAGTATATTAGTATCAAAATAAAAAGATATTCATTTACTAGATATAAAAAAATAAAGTTTGCTTTTTACTTGTTTTTCTTATTTCTTTTTCTATGAGTTAGCCATTTATCTACAGTATATGCAATAGATACAAATAGTAAAAGTATCTTTAATCCTATCTCAATATTAGTAAAAGTAATAGCAAAAGTAGTGCTATTTAATGTTGCTACTTGTACTAATTCCTCTGCTGACTTTTTTAACGGCATCTCTTTTTATTGTTTTTAAAAAGGCTTTTAACTTCACCTCATTTTTAACTTTTTTATATCTTTTACTCATCTAAAATAAATTCATATTATTAGTATAAGTAGTCTTACTAGGTCTTAACTCATTACCCTCATTAGTACTATACTCTGGGAATAAATCGTTATTATAACATAAATAATCTACCATCCTAGCTCTATACCATTCTGCTGTATTTTTAATACTAGCCTTTAAATCTCCTAGCTCCTCTACAGATAGAGCATTACCACTCTCAGAAGTCTTAGAGTAGATATTACCATTCTCAATCTTATAAGCTAAGTGAGGTATAGCCTGGAGAGTAGCATAGTGTACTAAAACATCTTGTATATAATCATCTACTAAAATTTTATAATTACCAGTAAGAGTACCAGCTAAAATATCATCTTGTAACTTCTTATATAAATCAGTACCTAGAGCACTCTCTATAAAAATTCTCTGAGCATCTTTTAAGTGTGCTAAAATATGCGTGCTAGATACATTACCAGCAATAGCATAACTCTTTAATTTTTCTTCTGATATAAATAATACTTCTGCCATTTTATTTTATTTGTTTATAAATCCTTTGTTAGGCATATCATTAGGAGCTACTGGTACTTGTTGCTCATTAGCTACTGGCTTAAATCCTTTACTCCTAGCCTTTGTAGTAGTTAATACCTCATCATCATTAATAGCTTTATTACCTTTTTGTAGGTAAATCTTCCTAAACCATTTATGCTTACAAGCTCCTCCTCCTTTAAATTTCCAGATTGAGTAGGTATTTTTACCTCCCTCTCCCCATCCTGGATTAACTGCCATAGTACTCATTTTCATTATATCCTCTTTACGATATATTTTATTAGCTCTTAACATAGCCTTACAGAATTTACGCTCTGGAGATTTATTACCAGTATAAATATATCTTACTCTAAATAGCTCTCCTTTTTTATTAGTGCCATCTTGCTTACTCTTCCTATTAGGATAGCCTTTACCAGTTTTTACTGATTTAGCTAAATCTATCTTACCTAAATTTAATCTATTCTCATAATCTAAATCATCCTCATCCTCATCCTCTACCTCCTCAGTAGCTATTAGCTCATAATCTTCTAGTAAGTCCTCCTCTAGCTCTCCTAAGCCCTCTAGCATAGCCTCTATTTCATCTTCTGCTAATTCCTTAGATAACTTAGCCTCTTCTGTTATAACCTCCTCAGCAGCCTCTAAAGGCTCTAAGCCGAGCTCTGCTCTTAACTCGTCTTTAGTTAATACCTCTTTAAGTACATCAACTCCAAATTTATTAGAGAATGGAGCTACATCTTTAATAGTAAAATCTACATATATACCAGCTACAGAGAATACCTTAGATAAAGCCTTAACTATAATATCCTGGTAAGGCTGTACTACACTTCTACTATATAACTCATAAGCCTCTAGTAGCTCATTTTTTCCACCGAGCTGCCCTTCCGTTTTTACACCCATTAATGAAGGTGATACCACTCTATGACCTATCATTAAATTTTGTATTACTAACTCATTTAAAGTCTGATACATATTGTGAGCATCAGATAAAGCTAAATTTTGTATATCTGGAGTATTAGTACCCTCATCAGTAAAAGTTAATACCATCTTTTTACCTCCTACTCCAGTCATTTTCTTATTAATAGCCCTCTCTATAACTTGCTGCTCCTCTTCTGTAGGCTGCCCATCATTAAAATTAATCCAAGTAGTCGGGCTAAAGCCCTCATTTACATTATTATAGTGATATTCAGATACTAAACTATCAGTTAAAATCCAGTTAGTACTAGCTGTATAGCTAGGAGCTCCATATAAATCTAGTCCTGGAGTATAATCTGCTACATATAATATCTGGTTTGCCTCAGTTCTATCATTAGGATTAAAGGCTGCTACTGGTTTAGGAGTATGCTCTTTTTTACGATAATTACCCCAGTCAGAGCTAATCCAAAATGTATCCACTATACCGTTAGAATTTGGTACACCAATTCTTAATTTTTCAGTAGGAATATGAGTAATACTAGCTATACCTAATTTATCCTTAGTATAAATTATATTAATAGCAAAGCCTCCCTGTAAATATAAATCTTTACCTATCTTATTTAATAAGCCCTCTATAGTTTCTTTAGAGTTAATATTTTTAAGTAGTAAATTTAACTTACTAGTCTGCTCTATATCTCCTTTATCATCTATTAAAATACCTTTACCAGCTATATAGCTACTAGCAGCATCTACTATAGCTCTATGAGTAGCTGAGTTATTATACATATCAATTAAAAATTGAGGATATAAATTTTTAAAAGGAGGAGTGTTACCATAATTAATCCAGCTATCTCCAGCACTCTCATAAGCTGAAGGAGTTACTGATTGAGCTAAATATACCTCTCTTAAAGGAGATATATAAGGCTTACTATCTTTTTTTATTTTCTTTTTAGCCATTTTATAAAGTTGATAACCTACTATTAATATTATTAGTTAAATCAGTACTAGTAGAGCTAAATATCTGTATCTCTGTTATATCTCCATCAAAACTATCTATATCAGCGTTTCTAATACCTATAGCATCTATCTGACAAGTACCAGCTATAGCACCCGCTGGAGCTTGATATACTCCATTTACCCACAGATGGAAGTTATTAGAGCTATCTCTAATTATAACTAAATAATCATCTCCAAAAGTACCAGTATCTTTACTTAAATTAGCTTGAGTACCTCCTATTTTAACTCTAATCTGGCTACTTGTTGTATATTTAAAGAGCTCATTATTAATAGTATTATCTCCTAAAAATGTATCTCCAAAAGCTGTAGGATTAATCTTAATACCTATAGTAAAAGCTCCAGTTAGGCTAATCTGAGAAGTAGTCTGTAAGCTATCATTACTACCATCAAAAGTAATAGTATTATTAGAATAAGTAGGCTGCTCAGTAGCATCAGCTTGTACCATATCATAGCTATTAGCACTATCAGCCCACTCAGAAACAGCTCCAGAGCTATGAGTAATACCAGTATCTTTTTTATACCAGGCTACTACTGTACCCTCATCAGTAGGCTGCCAGGAGCTACCAGATACTTTAGATGCTATTATATTAGATAAGCCTAATTTCATTAGTTACTACTATCTCCATCATTCTCTACATAGCCCATCCCTACCCCAGATGCTAAAGTAATAGCAGTACATCTACCAAAAATAGTACTACCAGCTGCTATAGTTAATCCATTTAATCCAGAGCCAGTAGCATTAGCTAAAGTAATAGTAGTTATTACACTCTGTACTGGGAAGTAAACAGCGTAAAAATCCTTACTAGATTGAGCAGCAGTAGTAAATACTTCTATAGCTCCTTTACCTAGCTGCTCTCTTAATAGTGTGTTATTATTATCTATTAAACTCATTTTTTTAATTTTTTATATATAAATAATTTGTTGTATTTGTTGTATCTGTATGCTCTGTATATTCTACCTCAGCAGTACCTTTAATATTAGCCTTACCCTCCTCTAATAGCTTTATAACTGCTGGGCTAGTAGTATCTAAATTAAAGCTGCTATTCTGCTCATAAACCTTATAAGAGTAATATCCATTATTAACTAGCTTAAATTCTCCATTAGTGCCTATAGGATTACCAGATGTTATTAGCTTAATACTTACTCTGCTTAATCCTTCAGTAGTAGCCTCTCTATTTCGTAAAACTCCAGTATATTCCTCTTTAGTCATATCATTAACTAGAGCTAATAAAAAGTAATTACTAGTATTAGTCATCTTCTCCTCTAAACTAAGGTAAACTACATTATGAGTATCTTGTTTAAGCAGTATCATTAATCTTCCTTACTCTTTTTAGATGCTTTTACCTCAGTAAAGTACTCAGTATATCCAGCCTTAATTAATAGCTCTATTTGAGCCTCTGATAAGTACTCTAAAACTATCTCTTTTGCTCCTGGCTTAATCTTACAGCCTTTATATTTTGCTTTTAACTTATATTTCATAATTAATCCTTTTTAATAAGTATAAAAACATCTAATATATTTAAAAAAAAAGAGGATATATCCTAAGATATACCCTCTAAAAGTATTAAAAACCTCTT
>Ga0206679_10000679_pt1 | contig 28577 bp, 21 predicted proteins | sample M110012015metaG_FD_155464 | JGI IMG/M metagenome (GOLD analysis project Ga0206679, IMG submission 155464) | Ammonia-oxidizing marine archaeal communities from Monterey Bay, California, United States - M1 100m 12015 | ecosystem: Environmental > Aquatic > Marine > Intertidal zone | place: USA... | reverse complement strand
CCAGCCGTCACCAAGGATGCTCCAAGTATGATCAATAGAACATGCTTCTCAACATGAAGAAGACCTCCAATAAACGCCAATGGAATCGACACGGAAGTCAACGGAATAACTTTGCGCCAAGGAACATAATTCGCCAGCCAAAACCGGATCGTAGATCCACTCACCACAGTGATGTTGCACAAAAGCGAAGTCATGCGAACAAGATAAACATCAACACCTACCCAGGCGAGTAACGCCGTGTATGACGAACCACCTCCAAAACCGACCGAACTGTACAAAAGGGCGATAATGAAGAAGGTTGCTATAAGCCAGATTTCAGGCATGTGGCAAACTTAGGGGTTACGCCTTTGACGAGAAGACAAGATTCCAAGATAGTAGAGTTAAAGTCTGAGGGTCTATTAGATCCAATCCCGCTAAATTCTCGACTAGATTCTCGAAATCTTATGACTTTCATCCCCGCATCCAACGATTTGTTCATTATTCTCCAAAAACCAAAAACCAAAAACCAAAAACCAAAAACCAAAAACCAAAAACCAAGAAACACCTAGAATAATGCTCCTCCAAAACTTATCCACCCCCGTTGCCCTTTACCTAATGATAAACTAGCTTTCCGCAAATTTCAATTGTGCGCTGCATCACTATCCGATCATAGGATTCAACGTACCATTGTCCTTCTAGTAGACTCTTATGAAATACGGCTTCGTAATCGACAACCGAAAGTGTATTGGCTGCCATGCATGTACCGTCGCTTGTAAGTCTGAACACGATGTTCCCGTTGGCGTTAACCGCACGTGGGTCAAGCAAGTGGAGAAAGGCGAATATCCAGACACGAGAAGAGTATTCTCGGTAATGAGGTGTAATCACTGCACCGATGCTCCCTGCGTAGACATATGCCCCACCCAAGCTCTTTTTATCCGAGAAGACGGTATCGTTGATTTTGATAATCGTAGATGTATCGGTTGTAAAGGTTGTATGCAAGCGTGTCCTTACGACGCACTCTACATTGATCCAGACACACACACCGCGGCTAAGTGTAATTATTGCGCACACCGTGTCGATGTTGGTCTCGAACCCGCCTGTGTGAACGTGTGCCCAGAACATGCGATCGTTTCTGGAGACATGGAAAACCCGAGTTCAGAGATCGCACAATTACTGAGTAGACAACAAGTTACTTTGAGAAAAGCTGAGAAGGGAACACAGCCCAACGTATTCTACATAAATGGTGATGAGGCATCTTTAAACCCAACCGTTACAGAGCCAAAAGACAACTACATGTGGAGTTCTCAATCCGGAGGGGTTGGGCATTTTAGTCGATACACGGAGAAGCTAGTGGCGGACAAGAATCTTCTCCAAGAAGCTGCCAAAAACTCTGAGCCAAAGGACAAGAGACCCACCACTACCGTGGAGGCCGTAATGAACAAAACAAAACGTGTCTATGATGTACCTAGCAAAGGCATGTTGTGGGGATGGGAAGTCAGCGCCTACGTTTGGACCAAAGCAATCTCAGCTGGACTTGTAATGGTTCTAGCTTTTTCGGCTTTGTTCAACGCGTCTTACATGAACGATTCATCATGGTACTCAATATTAGGTAGTGCTCTGTTTTTCCTAGTCTTAACCACAGCCCTTCTAGTCATGGATCTCGACCAACCTAAGCGATTCATCTATGTATTACTCCGGCCTCAATGGAAATCTTGGTTAGTAAAAGGCGGATATGCCCTGACCATTTTCGGCGGATTGATCACGTTGGCAATAGCAAGTCGCTTTTTTAACTGGGGTATAGATAAACCCGTCTTATATGCCGCTGCAATCATCGGCGTAGTAGTAGCTGTTTATACCGCATTTCTATTTGCACAAGCCAAAGGGCGAGACTTCTGGCAAAGTCCAACGTTAGCTATTCACATGTTGCTTCACAGCTTTATCGCTGGAACGTCATTCCTAGTGATCATAATGTATTTCTATGGATGGTCACATTTCTGGCATGGCTTTGTCACAATCGTGTTGTTTGGCAGCATTGGTTTGAATTTGATAGTAACTGCATTTGAACTCTACACCACACACTCAACTAACGACGCAGAAATTGCTGTAAAGTCTATTGTTAGCGGAAAGTATGCAGTTCGATTTTGGGCGGTCGCCATCGCTCTGGGAAATATCATACCACTGATTCTTATGTCAAACTGGGGCCCTGAGGGTATGTCAAACTGGGGCCCTGAGGGTTATTTGATTGCTTCTGTGTGTATGCTGGTTGGTTCTCTTATTCATGAAAAAATCTGGGTCGAAGCACCCCAACAAATTCCTTTAAGCTGATGAAGACTCCGAAGCCAACATTAGTCGAAAAGATTGCGGAATCGTTGAGGATCATCCCCGGTCTTAACGAGCCCGAAGGCATGGAAATACCTTCACTCACTGAGCATGGTGATTTGACTAAATTCCCTCCTCCTGAAAAGTGGGACGACTGGACCGAATACGAGGCGAAAGGATGGGCACGTAAGGAAAAGAAGAACTATTCGATTGTTCCAACTACGTGTTTCAATTGTGAGTCAGCATGCGGATTACTTGCATATGTAGATAAAGATACCGAGGAAGTTCGAAAATTTGAAGGAAACCCTTACCACCCAGGTAGTCGCGGTCGAAACTGCGCCAAAGGACCTGCAACTATCAATCAGATTAAAGATTCTGACCGCATACTTTACCCGCTAAAAAGAGATGGGGCACGTGGCTCTGGAAAATGGAAACGTGTATCCTGGGATGAAGTACTCGAAGACATCGGAGGACGGATGCGGAAGGCGATGAAAGAAGGGCGTCAAAACGAAATTGCATACCATGTGGGTCGCCCTGGCCACGAAGGTTATATGGATCGTGTTCTCAAAGCATGGAATGTAGACGGTCATAATAGCCATACTAATATTTGCTCTTCGGGAGCTCGGTTTGGGTACAATATTTGGCACGGTTACGATCGGCCTTCACCCGATCATGCCAATGCCGATTTCATACTGCTAATCAGCGCTCATCTTGAGTCTGGTCATTACTTTAACCCTCATGCTCAGCGAATTATAGAAGGCATGATGGCCGGCGCCAAAATGGCATGCATGGATCCACGCTTGTCGAATACTGCTTCGATGGCCAACTACTGGATACCGACCTATCCTGGCACCGAGGCTGCCGTGCTTTTGGCAATGGCTAAGATTATATTGGACGAAGGGCTTTACAACGAGAAGTTCATGCGAGAATGGGTCAATTGGGAGGAATACCTACAAGCCAAGCATCCAAATGATGAAGTGACATTTGAAAATTTCATCCTGCGTACCCGTGAGTTATACGCCGAGTACACACCAGAATTTGCGGCAAAAGAAGCCAACATAGATGTGGCTCAAATAGTGGAAATCGCTCACGAAATTGGAAAGGCTGGAGAGAAATTTGCGACTCACAACTGGCGCAGTGCCGGTAGCGGAAATCTAGGTGGTTGGTGCGTTGCGCGATGCCTTCACTTCCTAAACGTATTGACGGGATCAGTAGGAACTGTTGGTGGCACTTCTCCGAACGCTTGGAATAAATTCAAGCCAAAATTCTTTGACAATCCACCTGCTCAGAAATTTTGGAACGAACTTCATTTCCCGAACGAATACCCTTTAGCATTTTTCGAAATGAGCTTCCTTTTACCTCACTTCTTAAAAGAAGGACGGGGCAAAATGGATGTTTATTTCAGTCGAGTATTCAACCCAGTTTGGACATATCCCGATGGGTTCTCTTGGATGGATGTTCTACAAGATGAAGAAAAGGTAGGAATGCACATCGCCATGACTCCAACTTGGAACGAAACGGCCTATTTCGCTGACTACGTGCTTCCAATGGGACATGCATCAGAAAGGCACGACATCAATTCGTATGCTACACATGGTGGCACCTGGATTGCCTTCCGTCAGCCAGTTTTACGAGAAGCAGCTCGCAGAGCTGGTAAGAATTTCAAGTTCACATACGACGTCAATCCTGGTGAGGTTTGGGAAGAAGATGAGTTCTGGATTGAACTCAGCTGGCGAGTAGACAAAGATGATGATCTGGGCATTCGAAAACATTTCAAGTCTCCTTACCGAGAAGGCGAGAAAATCAATATCGACGAATACTATCAGTACATTTTTGAAAATGTAAAAGGACTTCCAGAAAAGGCTGAAAGTGAAGGACTTACGCCGTTGAACTACATGAAAAAGTATGGCGCTTTTGAAGTGGAAAAGTCTTCTTACAACAAACACCTCACCCCAATATCCGAGGAACAATTTGCAGGGTCTAACATCGACGAATCGACTGGTGTTGTCACCAAAGATGGTGAGCCAATCGGAATCATGATCGATGGTAAAGCGGTCACTGGATTCCCCACCCCTTCGAGAAAACAAGAGTTTTACTCTCAAACGATGGTGGACTGGAAATGGGGTGAGCACAGCACTCCAACGTACATCAAAAGTCACATTCACGAAGAAAAAATGGATCGCGAAGCGGGCGATTTCCCTTTGGTTCCGACGTTCAGACTTCCAGTTCTAATCCATAGCCGTTCAGCTAACGCAAAATGGTTGACCGAAATCGCTAATCGAAATCCGATCTGGATGCACACTTCAGATGCTGAGCACTTTGGCATCGAGTCGGGAGATCTTTTACGAATCACCACAGAAATTGGCTATTTCATCGATAAAGTGTGGGTAACCGAAGGCATGAAACCGGGTATAGTCGCCTGTTCTCATCACCTAGGAAGATGGAGAAGACCGCAAGATGTAGAAGGAAATCGATGGGCTACCAACACGGTCAAGATGGATAAAGAAGGCGAAGTGTGGTCTATGGAAACGATTAATGGCATCAAGCCTTATGAGAGCTCTGACGCTGACTCAAAACGTATCTTTTGGAGCGATGGCGGTGTTCACCAGAACATTACTTTTCCCGTGCACCCTGATCCGATTAGCGGCATGCATTGTTGGCACCAAAAAGTGCGTATCGAAAAAGCTCGCCCAGGCGACAAGTACGGCGATGTGAGCGTAGATACGAGTAAGTCAAAGATGGTCTATGAAAAATGGCTTGACATGGCTCGCCCAGCACCAGGTCCAAATGGATTGCGTAGACCGTTGTGGTTTAAAAGAGCCTTGCGGCCTGACGAGAGCACTTATTACATCGACGACAAGTCGAAGAATGACTAACGTGAGTTAAACGGATTTTGACGAAACAAAAGCCAACATATAAAATCTTCCCATTCCTTACCTGGCTGCCACAGGTAAATGGAAAAACAATAGGGGCTGATTTAATAGCAGGAATCACTGGGGCGGTTATCGTTTTACCTCAAGGTGTGGCCTTTGCTATGATAGCTGGTCTCCCTCCTATTTACGGACTGTATACGGCCATGATAACCCCCGTAATCGCAGCCTTGTTTGGAAGTTCCTATCACTTGGTTTCTGGTCCGACTACGGCGATTTCCATCTTAATGTTTGGAGCGTTACAGCATTTAGCCCCGCCCGGGAGTGCCGAGTTTATAGGGCTTGCGTTGACAATGACCTTAATGGCCGGAATCATCCAATTCGTGATGGGATTAGCCCGTCTGGGAAGCTTGGTCAACTTTGTCAGTCACACCGTCATCATTGGTTTTACCGCCGGTGCTGCAGTTTTGATCGCCACAAAACAGTTGAAATACGCTGTCGGCATCGACGTTCCCCAGGGCTCTAAATTCTACGAAATAATATATGTCCTAGCAAGTAAGATCGGATCAGCCAATTGGAAAATCATGATAGTGGCTTTTGGGACTTTGGCACTTGCTATTATTCTAAAGAAAATCTGGAAAAAGCTTCCCAACCTTCTGCTAGCCATGATCGGCGGTAGCTTGATCAATCTCGCATTAGGTGGAATGGGAAATGGCGTAACCCTAGTAGGCGAAATGTCGGCTACTCTTCCAGACTTTGTCATTCCTAATATGGCTTGGGAGACCGTCCAGACTTTGACGCCAAACGCCTTTGCAGTTGCGCTCCTCGGACTTATTAGTTCTGTAGCCATCGGCAAGTCTATTGCCATGAAAAGTGGTCAACAGATCGACGGAAATCAGGAGTTTATCGGTCAGGGCCTGAGTAATATTGTGGGGAGCTCTTTGGGCTGCTACGCCGGAGCAGGAAGCTTTACGCGTTCGGGCTTAAATTTCGATGCTGGTGCCAAAACGCCTTTATCGGCTGTATTTGCAGCAATCATTCTTGGAGCGATTCTGCTGTTCATTGCGCCATACACGGCCTACCTTCCTATCCCCGCGATGGCAGGTGTCATTATGCTTGTGGGATACGACTTAATTGACTTCAAGGGAATTAGAAGTATCGCTAAGATTTCGGGTCGTGAATCGGTGGTCATGGGAATCACATTCCTTTCAACTCTTTTCCTTCAGCTTGAGTTTGCCATTTACTTAGGCGTCATATTCTCGCTGATCTTCTACCTTCAAAAGACCTCCAAACCACGCATGGTCCCTCTAGGTATTATCGTAGAGAATGACCAAAGAAGAATCGTTAGCACCATAAGGAAGAAGACCGCTTCACAAATTGACAAGCTGGCTATTTGGCGTGTAGATGGATCACTTTTCTTCGGATCCACTGAGCACGTTCAACAAGAAATCAAGCGAATTACAGAGAAGGACACCAATATTCTCTTAGACTGTGGAGGCATAAACTCTATTGACATGGCGGGAGCTGATCTGCTGGCATCTTTAGCTAAAGATCTACGTGAGGCCAACGGAGGGCTGTACTTATACGGACTCAAGCTCCCTATCCGTGAGTATCTGCTTCGCGGAGAATACTGGAAAGAAATCCACGACAGCAACAGCTTCGAGGAGGGCATGCAGGCTATTGAGTGGTTTGAGAGTCAACCTCGCAGTTAAGAATGTCCTCCTTCGTTGCAAAAGACCCTAGAAAGACAGCTACAAGAACTTTCAATAGATAAACTCCATCATCCCCCAGCCGTGTCTTTCATTCGTCTTCACGTGCTGCAGTCCAAACTGAGCGCCATGATCGATGAGCATCTCGCAATCTCCGATGTAGAAGCCGCTGAATAGAATTGTCGCGCCAGTATTCATCGATCCGACATATTTCGCCATATCATTCATCAAAATGTTCCGGTTGATATTCGCGATAATAAGATCAAAATGATCGTCCCCTAGAACTTCCGATCCGCCGTGTCTCACCTCCATATGGGTGCAATCATTGAGTTTCATATTATCCTTGGTGTTCTCCACGCTCCATTGGTCGATATCTATACCAACAAGACTCGTGGAGCCACGTAGTTCACAACAAATCCCTAACACGCCAGTCCCACAGCCCATATCGAGAACCTTTTGATTTGTGAAATCAAGACCCTCTAAATGAGCCAACATCAAATGCGTCGTCTCGTGATGACCGGTGCCAAAAGACATTTGCGGCTGAATGATAATCTCTGCTCCAGCAGATTTATCGTGAAATGGCGCCCTAACTATAAGCTTGCCATCAACATCGATAGGCTGGAAATTGGCTTCCCAGTTTTCGTTCCAGTTCTTGTCTTCGAGCGGTGCCTTGGTCCAAGAAGACTTTACGTCTTCTCCCAAACAGTCTAGTGCTTTCACAAGCTCAGATTCATCAAAACCCTCGTTTTGAATGTATGCTTTGAGCCCCGAAGAAGTTTCCTCGAAGCTGTCGTATCCCAGCTCGCTCAATACAGCTAAAAGGATTTCTGACCAAGGTTTTACAGGGCAAAGACAAATGTCTATTACAACATAAATAACTGACATTTAAGCATTTGCATTGATTATTGAAATAAAATCTTCAGCATTTAAAGCTGCTCCTCCGATGAGCCCACCATCAACATCTTCGCGCTCAAAGAGCTCCTGAGCATTGGATGGTTTACAGCTTCCGCCGTATAGAATTGAACAGACGCTTGCAATCGCTTCACCGTACTTCGCTCTTACCTGCGCTCGAATCGCTGCATGCATTTCTTGTGCTTGATCAGAGCTTGCTGTAAGTCCAGTTCCTATTGCCCAAACTGGTTCGTAAGCAATGGTCACTTGACTAAACTCACTTTCATTAAGATCAAAAAGTGCCGATTCAATCTGAGATGAAACAATGGAAATAAAATCACCAGACTCGCGTTCCTCTAGTGTCTCACCACAACAAAAGATGGGCTTGATGCCCATGAAAAGTAAAGCATTGACCTTCTCACCCACTACTTGATCCGTATCTCCATAATAGCTTCTTCTTTCCGAATGACCGACAATGCAATATTCAACTCCACACGACTTAAGCATCTTGGCCGAGATCTCTCCTGTGTAAGCACCGCTAGCGTGCTGACTCACATTCTGTGAACTCAACTTCACCTTTCCTAAATCAGCCTCATTGAGCTTATCAAGGTATATTGCAGGCGGAGCAATGATCACTTCCACATTTTCTGGATATGAATCATGCCCGGCCAACTCATCGACTAAGGCTTTTGCCTCAGTCTTTTCCATGTTCATCTTCCAATTACCTGCTACTTTTTTTCGACTCATCTATCTTTGTTATTAGCGACCAAAAATAAGTCAATCATCCACTCGTAAAACGTGCTCGAAAAGGCCAAACAAATACTCGAAACAAACTGGGGCCATTCCGACTTTCGCCCAGGACAAGAGGAGATCATTCGTCTCGTCTTAGAAAGTCGCGATGTCTTAGCGCTTCTGCCTACAGGCGGTGGCAAGAGCATTTGTTTTCAAATTCCAGGCATCCAGCGAGGCGGGCTATGCCTAGTTATTTCGCCTTTGATCGCACTGATGCGAGATCAGATTGAAAACCTGAAAACACGAGGGATCAAAGCCTCCAAGATTGTGTCAGGAATGTCGAGGCGGGAAATTGAAATGACACTTGACAATTGCCAATTTGGCGGAACACAGTTTCTCTACATCAGCCCTGAACGACTACAATCCGTTGATTTTGTCACCCGACTGAAACTGCTAAAGGTCAATACAATAGCAGTAGACGAAGCTCACTGTGTAAGCCAATGGGGTTACGATTTTAGACCCGCCTATCTTCGGATCTCTTCTCTGAGAGAATATTTTCCAAAAGCTCCAATAATTGCTTTGACCGCAACAGCCACAAAAGCAGTGCGAAAAGACATCGTAGAAAAACTTGAGCTCAAAGGAGGGCAAACTATCGTTCAGTCGTTCGTTAGACCAAACCTCAGCTATGTGGTCGCTTTTGAAGAAGATAAATACGCAAGACTACTTAAGCTTTGTCAGAATGTTCCCGGATCCGGGATTGTTTACGTGAGCACTCGAAAGCGAACGCTGTTAATTGCCGATTTTCTCAAGAAAAATGGAGTCTCAGCAGAGCACTTTCACGCTGGCTTAAACGCACGTGTTAAGGCTAAGACGCAAGAGCTTTGGAAAAACAATGGTGTGAGAATAATGGTTTCTACGAATGCCTTTGGCATGGGAATAGATAAGCCGGATGTTCGATTTGTCGCTCATATGGACGTGCCTGGCGAACCTGAGTCCTATTTTCAGGAAGCAGGAAGGGCTGGACGTGATGGCCTCAAAAGCTACGCCGCCATTTTCCACAACAACGAGGACTTAGATAAGCTGAACACTAGAGCAGAGGAACGCTATCCTCCAATCGATTTAATCAAAAAAACTTACAGACTGATTTGCAACCACTTTCAGATTGCTTACGGAACAGGTGAAGATTCGGTCTACGACTTTGATTTTCGCGAATTCGTGGGCAAATACGACGTGACAGCAACCGAAGCCCTGTTCGCGATTAAAATGCTTGAAACTGGCAATTACCTCACGCTCAACGAATCATTTAACGATGGAGCTCGGATTCATGTTAATGTGGATAAGAGTACGCTTTACGACTTTCAAGTGCGAAACCGCCGACTAGACCCAATGATCAAACTTCTTTTAAGAAGCTATGAAGGAGTTTTTGATCATGCCACTCGCATTGATATTCGTCAGATAGCCGGAAGAACTTCGCTCTCGGTATTGGAAGTTGAGAAACAGTTGATTGAATTAGACCAAAAAGAGATCCTTCAGTATTTCCCGAGCAGCGACAAACCTAAAATGAACTTTGTCCAGAATAGAGTTCAGGATGATAGAATTCATCTTGATCGATCGGTATATCAAGACCGCAAGAAACTGGCCGTCATGCGCGCTAAGTGGATGGAACAATACCTTCAAGCTAGCAAGTGTCGAAGCCAACTTCTGCTTGCCTATTTCTCAGAAAAAGAAAGCGAAGCATGTGGTATATGTGATTACTGCATCTCTCAGCGTAAAAAAGCAATTACCGATGAAGAATTTGAGAATATTGCTAATGCCGTTGCTCAGACAATCAAGGATAACCCATTGACAATCAACGAAATAAAAGAAGCTCTTAGTGAGCTAGATCAAGATAAATTGATCCAAGCAATCGCCTGGAAATTAGACTCTGGGCAATTTGTAATCAACAAAGAAGAGAAACTCGATTTGATAAGCTAGATCAGCTTGATTCGCTTCATCAGCGCCTCCTTGTAAGTACGAGAAACAGGAATGTCGGTCTGCCCTATTTTAAGCTGAAAATTCTGCGTATCGATGTTCTCAATCTTATCAATATTCACCACAAAATTTCGGCTTACACGAGCAAACTTATCGCTCGGAAGCTTGAGTAAAAGATCTTTAAGAGAAATCTTTAGGTAATACTTACGCTCCTCCACAGAAATGGAGCTGTACTTACCTTCTACCTCAATGAAGTCGATGCCACCTGTAGGAATCTTCTTTAGCTTGTTTCCAATCTTGGTGAAGAAATAATCCCGAACCAAAACATCTGCATCCCATTGACTTTGGGAGCGTACAGTCTTGCCGAAATTTTGAAAAGCCAGCTCGATGTTTCGTTCTAGATTCCTAGGCTCAACTGGCTTTGTGATGTACGCGTATGGCTGGGTTTTCTTGGCTTTTGCAAAGATTTCTGTCTCCTCATGTGAGGTTAGAAAAAGAGTCGGAATCTTGTCTATTTCATTGAGCTTGTGCACGAGCTGAATTCCATCTAACTGACCGTTTATGCTAATATCAGCGATGACCAAATCTGGTCTATCCTTACCAAATGCCATTATCGCATCAATGGCATTATCAGCATGCGCAGACACCGAATGCCCCAATTGGTTGAGCAGAATTTCGAGGTGCGTGTATTCTACGAGATCGTCTTCAACGACTAAGATTTTAATCTTTTCTTCCATCTAAGCTACTGTACAGGTTGCGCAGTCAAATTGGTTAAAGTGGCGAAACAAAGCTAACAATTCAGAGAACCTACCAAGCACTCGAATATACTTGAACCCAAAGCTGTTCACAAAATTGTGTTGCTACTACCGTTATCCCTGGTTAGAATAATTGTTTTAAGACACTATCTTTGTGCTTCAAATTACACAAATGGTATATAACTCTAACCCTCAAGTCGAAGAAGCTGTCCTAACTCAAGAGGAAGAAGTTTTAGAGAATAAGATTGTGCTTTTTGATGACGACGTCAACACATTTGATTTCGTGATAGAGTCGCTCATGAATGTTTGTGGACATGATGATCTACAAGCTGAACAATGCACCCTTATCGTGCATTACAAAGGTAAATGTGACATTAAAAATGGTGAGTACGGAAAACTAGAACCCTTGTGCACAGCACTTTTGGATCGCGGTCTTACCGCTGAAATTCAATAACATTCATCCACTGAAAGAACCAGGCGCCTAGAGCGCCTTTTTTTTGTGCCTAACATTTAGGTAAGTGTGACCTCTACACCATAAGTTTTTTTACTTTCGATGCTACATTCTGTTTACCAGAATTACCTGAATCAAATTATATGCAGAAGTTACTTGTCACCCTTTATTTGGTGTGCTTTTCGACTTTATTATTTAGCCAAGCCGTCAAGGGAAAAGTCACGGACAAAAAGGGCTCTCCCCTTCCTGGAGCAACGATCCTTACCAACGACAATGGTGTATTTACGGATGGAGATGGAAACTATCAGATCACCTTTTCTGTTGCTGGCGAATATGAAATCAAATGTTCTTTCATCGGATTTGAAAGTCAAACCAAGAAGATCTCGATAAAGGGAGGAGAAGTTCAGAGCATCAATTTCAGCCTAAAAGACGATAGCTACCTCATGGACGATGTGGTAGTCGTTGGGTATGGAGTTCAGAGAAAGCGAGAAGTCACGGGCTCAATCGAGAGAATTGAATCCGAACAGATCACTGCATTACCGGTTCCAAGTATCGAAGCCGCTTTACAAGGACAAGCAGCTGGAGTTCAGGTGTCACAAGGTTCAGGACTTGCTGGCTCGGGCTCTTTGGTAAGGATACGCGGCATCTCTTCTGTATCTGCGGGAGGTGATCCACTCTATGTGATCGACGGCATTCCAGTTACGCAAGATCAATTCCTTTTTGGAAACACTAACGCACTCAACAACAACCCTTTAGCTACAATAAATCCTCAAGATGTAGAATCGATTGAAGTGCTTAAAGACGCCGCTGCCACTGCAATATATGGCTCGCGTGGAGCAAACGGAGTGATCATCATCACCACTAAGCGAGGTAGTGATAGGGGGGTGAAATTTGACTTCAATACCCGCGTCGGAATCTCAACACCAGCTACCCTACCCAACATGCTCAATACTGAGCAGTACTTAGGCCTTCGCCAAGAAGCGTGGGAAAATGACGGTGGAACTGGGTACGTATGGCTGCCGAATTATTCTAATGCTGCGGACGATCCTGAAACGAGACGAAATGCATACCTCGCTGCAAGCGAAGTAGATACTGATTGGATCGATGAGACTGTTGGACAAGGTTTTAAGCAGCTCTATTCGCTTTCAGCTCAAAGGGGCGGTGACAAAATGGATGGATTCTTTAACGTGACCTACGATGACAATCAGAGTTTCTTCCTCAACAATCGATACGAACGTGTTAGTGGACGTATGAATCTTGACTTCAAATTGAGTGATCGTCTCGAGCTTTCCATAAATGAATCCATTTCTCAGGGCAGTAATTATAAAGTAGACGCAGCATGGTCTGGTGGTCTTGGTGATGCTATGAGCCACGCTCTGCCTATCTACCCTGTTCTTGACTCAGCAGGCAACTACAACTTGTTCAACGAATCTGACTTCGGGTGGCGCATTGCCAATCCAGTAGCCCTAGCCAATCAGAGAAATATCGTAGTGACCGAAAATCGTTGGATCTCTGGACTTAAATTGACTTACCAGCCAATCGATAACTTGTTTATAAACCTGAACGGCAACTACGAGTATTACGATGCAAAGGAAGATGGATATTCATCGGGTGTACTCAGCCCCGGTGCAGATGAGGATTTTCTCGGGAACTCATGGAGGAACAACGGCTACGTCAACAATTACAACACATCAGCTACCGCTAATTACTTGCATGACAAGGGCATCGATCACGCTTGGAACTTCATGATAGGAACGGAGTACCAACGAAGCCGTTACCTAAGCACAAGTCAATGGGCCAACGACGTATCTGGATCGTTCAGTGATGTGGCGAGCTATCCTGACAGTATTGAAACAGGCAAAGACTCTAACAATCCGGTGTTCTGGGCCTTTATCTCTGGCTTTGGACGAATCAATTACGCATACAAAGACAAGTACTTTGTACAGCTCACATCACGTACTGACGGTTCATCCCGATTTGGAGCAAACAACCGCTACGCGACGTTTCCTTCACTTTCCGCTGGATGGATCTTGACTGAAGAAGGGTTTCTAATTGAAAATAAGACGATTTCATTCTTGAAGCTTCGAGGGTCATTCGGGTACACTGGAAATGCTGGAATCGACGCATCAGCCCGATTCGCTCTATACGAGGACAGCCAATCCCTCACGTATAACGGACAACCGATAATCTTTCCGACACAATTAGGTAATGAGAATTTGAGATGGGAAACTGCTCGGGTAATTGACGCTTCCATAGAGTTTGGACTCTGGGAAGATCGAATCAGCGGAAAGTTTGAGGCCTACCACAAGCTAGCGAAAGACGTTCTTCTCCAAGTTGGAGTGTCTCCCAGTACAGGGTTCTCATCCTATTGGGACAACGTTGCCGAAGTGGTCAATCGAGGAATAGAGTTCTCAATTCAGTCCATTAATGTTAGCTCCAAAGATTTCTCATGGATCACCAATTTGAATATGGCTCGCAACTACAATGAGCTTAATAATATTGGGGGCTATACACCGGATGCAGTTAGTGGAGGAACAAATGACTCCCGCGTAGTTCCCGGCAAACCAGTTGGCTCTTTCTACCTAGTTCCATTCTCCCACATCGATGACGAGTCTGGCCGCCCCGTGTATCTCGACGCAAATGGCGATGAGACTTTCGATTATGACTTCGTTAACAATCGTCAGTACGTGGGAGATGGATTGCCTGATTTTGTTGGCGGTATGACTAACGCCATTACATACAAGCAGTTTACACTTTCCTGCTTGGTCAACTTTTCAAAAGGAGCTAAGATTTTTGATAGTTCTGCAAAAAGACAAATAGGAGTTGTGACGGGCTGGAACATGAGAGAAGACGCCCTCGATCGTTGGACAAAGCCAGGAGATGAGGCTATGTATCCCGTATTGACCCTAGAAGGTGCAAACTGGGGAATCGAGGAAAGCGTGCCATGGCTCAACACAGACTTGTATGTCTATGACGCCGACTACCTGAGGGTAAAGAATCTCACCTTGGCATATATGGTTCCAGACTTTCTGATTCGCAAAAGAGCAATTACTAGAATGACATTTACCGCGGGTGTCACCAACGCCTTCTTATGGACCAACTTCCCTGGCCTTGACCCAGAAGTAGTTCGTGATTTTGAAAATCAACAAGACAGAAACTTGAGTGGAAATGTGACCTACCTCACTCCACCACAAGAAAGAGCATTCACCCTCCAATGGAGCTTTAGCTTCTAAAAGAGATAGCCATGAAAAAACTAGCGTTAGCAATCGTTTTGGGAGCCATAGCACTTGGATCATGCAACAAACTCACTGAATTTGGCCCTGCCAATGATAGTGTTGTTTTAGCTGAAAATGCTCTTGAAACTCCTGAAGATCTTCAGGCCCTCTTGAATTCATGCTACGACGTCCTTGCAAATGCCTTTGACGGTCGCACGCAGAATCTATCCGAGCTTATTAGTGACAATTTGGACGAACCGAAAAACAATCTGGATTTCCAGACGGTCTATGCGCGAAATACCAGTACAATCACTGCAGCGACAGGAGGCGTTTATCGAGAATTCTACTTCGCCATTTATCGAGCGAATGCGATGATGCAAAACTTCGACTTGATCACGGGCTTGTCCGAGGCCGATCGCAAGCGCACCGAAGCCGAAGCACGGTTCATCAGAGCAGTTGGGCACTGGGAAGAAGTGAAACTCTTTGCTCACCCATATGGCTACACACCTGGCAACACCCACAATGGGGCTGTTTTGAGGCTGGAAGCAGGACAAGAACCGCTGCTTCGTTCGTCTGTAATTGAAGTTTACGCGTCGGTCATCGAAGACCTTCTGCATGCCTACGAGAACCTTCCAGCTGAAAATGGCGTGTATGCCACTAAGTATTCGGCAGCTGGGTATTTGGCCAAGGTCTATTTTCTCATCAATGACTATGAAGACGCCAAACTATACGCTGAACGAGCTATGGACGGCGGTTTTGCCTTGGACACACTCTTGGCTAGATACAGCCCAGATGTGATCTCAAGTGAAGGAATATTCAGCACAGTTAGTTTCTTCGAGGATAGCCGAGTGGAGAATCTATCTGGAAACTATAGATCGGACAACACCAACGAACCGCAGCTGACCATCTCTTCTGCCGCATGGGCTGAAATGTTTACGGACAATCAAGATTTGAGAGACAGCTTATACTACGAGTTCAGACCGGAGTCGAACAAATACGTAGTGAAAAAGTTTGACAACCAGTCCTTCAATCAAGATATCGTCAGTCTGACCGAAATCATGTTGATCCATGCAGAAGCCTGCGCAGAACTTGGAATCGAATTTTCGACTGCGATCGAAGAGGTAAACGCAATCCGCTCAAGAGCTTATGAAAACGACATCTTCAATTTGAGTGAGTCGGCAATTGCGGAGCAAATTATTGAAGCTGCTCGCCTCGAAAGACGAAAAGAGTTTCTTGGAGAAGGAAAGCGTATTGACGATTTGTATCGTCGCGCTGTGACGGGTGAAGACATTATGATTCGAGGATCTGCATGGGATTGTCCAGGGATGGCCCTTCAAATACCTCTAGGTGAAAATACCGTATTAGGCTTTCAGTTTAATGAAGAAGGAGGCTGTAATTAAAATTCTAGAATTCAGGTTTGAAATCGACCAAAGTGGCAGGCCGAGCGCAGTCAAGGTCGACTCAGATATAAAATTGAAAAAATGAACAGAATACTATATATCACCTTGATTATCACTCTGATCGCTGGCTCTGGTTGTCGGCCTGAAATTGGTGGCGATCTTGGTGATGGATGGGATCACGTAAAGGGTATGATTGGCAGCTGGCAACTGAAAGAGTTCATCCAACAAGACCTAAATAGCCCTGTCAAGGAAGAGCGCGATCTCACGCATATGTACGCAGCCGATGGCGTGACGCCTTTGGAATTGACATTTAGCCATAACCCAAGAGATTACTCTACCTCTATAGAAATGGGAAAGAACTTCTTCGGCGATGGCGGCTCCTGGTCTTTTGACGATGACCTCTACCCTTCTTTTCTGTACTTAGATACAGGCGTTGACACACTTTACTTTGATTTGGGAAGAATGGTCCGAGAAATAGACAACGAGATGCATCTGGAGATTCAAGGTGGCTGTCGAAACGACTGGGACATCATCACGACGGAGACAGTTATATACAAGTTTGTATTTGAGAGACAATGAGATTGAAAGCACACATACTTACGATCGCAGCTTTGGCTGCCACAACATTGAGCTTTTCACAAGCAGCTTATGTATTGCCGACTCCCACTGGAGCTGATGAACAAATGACGCTTTATATCGATGTTGCGCAAACAACAGAGGGCGTTCTTAAAGCTTACCTAGAACAAAACCCCGGTAGCGATATCTACCTGTGGGCATGGCAACCAACAGAGCCAGTGCACGGCAACGGTGATTGGAACGACTCTAATGAAGAAGCTAAGTTAACCCACGAATCCGGCATGCTGTACAGCATGACATTTGTGCCCACCGAGTTCTTTGGCATAGATGGTCCGACTTTCTATAACAACGGAATATCTTGTTTGGCAAAGCTTGATGACGGATCGTTTATCGAAGATTTAGGAGGCGAACCGAAGTGTGAGGACTTGCACATCGACATCGTTCCTAAGTTATGCGACACGAAGTTTTGCGTTTTCCCACAAGTAGCTGAGGCCCACGATTTTATCACGATCAACTACGATCAAAACCAAGAAGATATTGAAGGGCTCATTGGCGCTGACGCCAGTGAAATCTACTGCTATATGACAGCTAAGACGGGCTTCTTTGATTTTCACCCATATATCGCAGTGGACATGGTGACGAGCACAGACGAACTTAGAATGACCGAAGTTGATGGCGAGCCAGGAACTTTCCGCCTGACGATTATTCCAGAAGACTTTTGGAGCGACATCATTGATCCAGAGCTCAAGATCACCGAGTTGCAATACTACATTCTGGTACCCGGATTCTCGTATATAGGCCAACCCCCCTCTCAGCTCATGCCAATGTTAGATTGTCAGTAGAGAATAACACAGCCACTCATGGTATAGAAAGCCAATCAAAGGTGTTCAAGACAAAATTTTTCCAATCGTAATTGCTATCATTCATTCCTGCTTTGAACCTTCTACTCTCACCTTCATTAAAAACCATTGCACTCACAAGCAGAAATATGATTTTTTTCATTTGAAAGTCACTTTTGCCACCGCAATAAGATTACATCCGGAACAATCGCATAATCTTGAAATAATACTATGTTATCGAAATATCAATAGCCGCTAGACATTCACAAGCACTTCGAAATCCTTGACCGACACCACTACTCCATTCACTTTCTCTAAATGATCATCCTCAAGATGGCGCAATTGCCCACCAAACACGCTCTTCCAGTGGCTTTTTGTCTCAATTTCAATCTCATGAGTCCCGCCTTTTCGGAATATCACCATTACCTCTTCGTCCATGTATTTTCTAGTGTAAACAAACCTGTCGCTGCTTGATTCGATAATCTCAGTCGAACCGTAGTTCAACGCCATACTCCCCCTTCTCAACTGAATAATCTTCTGAGTCAATTCCAACATACATTGTTGACTACTGTCCAACTCTTCGAAAAGCATCATTCTCCTGTTGTCAGGATCATTAGCTCCGGGCAGCCCAATTTCATCGCCATAGTAGATACAAGGGATACCAGGTGTAGTCATTAAAAAGACCATAAGTGACTTGAGCCTATCAAAACCAACCTCACTTCTGTTGTTGATCTCCCTCGTCCATCCGGCAAGCTTTGCGTCTTCGGCAAAAGCCACTGAACTATCAGCATAGCTGATAAAACGAGCGCGGTCTTGGTTGCCCGTGATATTACCCATTACGTGATGAGAACCATACCAGGTAAGACTTTCATCCAGAACTCTTCCCAGATTCTGAAAGCCACTACCCCTTTTTGCGAAGGCATCTACAGCCGCGTCGTATAGATTGAAATCAAACTGGGAGTCCATTTGGCCAGACCCTACATAACCCGAAATCAACTCTGGATTTCCATAGGTCTCACCTATCTGAAACAGCGCGTCACCGCCAGCTCGGGCAGTCTTAATTTTCTTAGTCAATGTTCGCCAAAACTCCTCTTGAATGTGCTTCGTGGCATCGTGTCTGAATCCGTCGATATCATAATTCTCAACCCAGTACATAGCACTATCAGTCATGGCGTCAATGACTTCTTGTCTTGAGAAGTCTAGAGTTGGCAAAAACGTATCAAACCATGTTGTAAGACGTTGCTCATCCCAAAGCTCGGTATTCATGCGCCCATCAGGCAAATAGAGCTCTGTAGCCCAATCAGGGTGCTGCTTATAAATAGGATGCTCTTCATGCACATGATTGGCTACGTAATCTACTAGGAGATTCATGTCGTTAATGTGCAAAGTCTCAATTAAAGTCCTCAATGTACTGTCACTTCCAAAGTGGTAATCGATAGTCTTACTACTAACAGGCCAATAGCCGTGGTATCCGCTAAACTTGCTGGTCACGCCTTTATTCCATAGGCCCCAAGCCCCTTCTGGATTCTGAGTTATTGGGCTGACCCACAACGTATTAACTCCCAACTTGTCAAAGTAACCATCATCAACTTTTTGAGTAATTCCCGTAAAGTCTCCTCCAAAATGATTCGCAATTGGCAGAATGGAATCATCATCGACAGGTAACGTGTTATCCAGATTTCCGTCTTTAAACCGATCCACCAGCATGAAATACATGATGTTGGCTTGGCGATCGTGTCTAGTCAATTCGGCTGTTGATTCTACCAGAACGCCTTTTTTTAATGGAATGAGAATGTCATTGGAAATGTGAATCCCGTCATGATACCAAACCCGCAGGTGAGTCCTTTCCAACTCGTTGAGTTGTTCGTCAAGTTCCCATACCAGCTCACCGTTTTTCCCATTTAAGACCTCGAGCCTTTTGTTCTCATGGTACACAAAGAGGTTTTCAGCCAAAGTGATATTGGTTTTGAGCTCAACGGCTGACTTCAATTCAATCCAAGGTGTCTCAGCTTTTGGATCACCTACGATAAAGGTCGAATTCCAGCCGCCCATACCATTCTTTTTAACACTTGGATTGTTGGCATCGAGAAGCCATTCGCCATCTTCTACCATCTGGTATTCATACAAGCCTGGATTCAACCATATGTCGAAATACCAAAAACCATCTTCTCTTTGCTCACACTGTCCTGCTCTGGCGTTCCAGCCGTTTACGCTTCCTACGATCTGCACGTCTTTCACATCTGGATTGGAGGTCTTGTATTGCAGACTCATTCTTTGTTTCGCGGAAGCAAACACAGGAATATCATATTCAAAATCACCGGAATAGATCTTCATATTCACGATAGGTTTTGAAGCACCACCCATGATATAAATTCCTTTTTGACTGTAGTCTACACGACGTTGAAACCCCTCCACGATCACCGAATCAACAAGAGAAACATCGTCTAAGTAATCTTCTAAATGGATAAAGGTTGAGTCAGGATTCAGCCTAACGGGGCTCGCAAGAGCAGCGATCCTTGCTCCTTTCAAGTTAACAGGCGCGGGAGCTAGACCTGAATCATCACAAGAACAAAGCAGGGCGACAAGAACAATTGGAAATAGGTACTTCATGTATAGATAGCGGCTTGAAATATGCCCCTAATCTAAAAAAGATGAAGCTGCAACAAGCGGTCTGCTTCCGTTTTGGCAAATTGCGATGTGACAGGAAAACATGTGGACATTCTCAACTGCGGATTGATTCTTCTTTCGCTTATACTGGCTTATGTGCTTCCCTTTAAGCTTTTCGTCTTTTCGTATGTCGTTCTAGGGCCACTCCATTACATGACCGAAATCGGTTGGCTCGACTCCAAGAGCTTCTTTGTGCGAAAAAAAGGAGACGCATGGTGGCTCGTCGGCTTGTGTAGTTTGGCCTCAATTGCCACGGTTGCCAACTACTTTTCAGATGGTTTATATCCATCTGAGAAGATCTTATACTTCATCCACCCTTCTAGGATTGTCATAGCCACCGTATTGGCCGCTATCGGTTTGGTTTTTGTTACATCTGGCCTATGGCGAATGCTCTGGGTGATTGGGGCCTATGCGTTGGTGATTTTCATAGATCAACTTCCGACTCAAATTCTCTACCTGTCACTCTTCGTTCCGACCGTGATCCATGTTTTTATCTTCACGTTCTTCTTCATGACTCAAGGTGCGATTCGGAGTAGATCAGGATATGGTGGATTGGCTTCGTTATTACTTCTAGCCGGCGGCGCTGTGGCGCTATTTCTATCCATTGACCCATTCCTCCCCGATGATTTTTCTAGAGAATTCATGGAGTCAAGCAAATTCAGCCACCTTCATCCTCAAATAGGCAAACTACTTGGCATCTCCGCTTTACATCAGATTCAGGTGTTCCTGGCTTTCGCATATACCTACCACTACCTCAACTGGTTTAGCAAGACAGGAATCATCAAGTGGCACAAGATTCAAAGTTGGAAATTGATTTCAGCCATCATAGTTTGGATTGGATCTGTAGCACTTTACTTCGTGGACATGCACTTGGCTGTAATGAGCCTTTTCTTCCTCAGCCTGCTCCATGTATTCTTGGAGCTTCCCCTAAATGTCTTAAGCATAACTGATGTGGGAAAGGCCGTTGTGCAGTTGGTAATACCGAATGAAAAAAGTTGAGCACAGTGTTTCGTCTTTACGTATCAAAGCAACATTTTTACACGATCATATGAGGTTACGATTCAATAGATTTTTGTCCGCGTAACATCCTGGGGCGACCATTGATATCGGATCGAACTTCGACATGCTTAAAGCCAGCGAAACCAACGATATCAGCTATTTCATGAGAATACTTTTCAGTCAATTCGAAGAAAAGCCAACCCCCTGGATTCAACTGGCTAATGGCAAAAGATGCAATACTGCGGTAGAACTTGAGCGTATCCCCAGATGAAAAAAGAGCCAAGTTCGGCTCATGATTAAGAACCCTGGGATGAAGTGAATCGCGCTCATCCTCACCAACATATGGCGGATTGGAAACGATGAAATCCAAACCGGAGATCTCGGGCTGCCCTTCTAGAATATCACCTTCAAAAAACTTAATTTCTAACGCATTCTCGATTGAATTTTGGTAAGCTATGTCCAGAGCGGGTTTACTTACATCGCTAGCATTTACCGTGGCGTTCGGGACAGCATGCTTCAAAGCCAAAGCAATGCAACCGCTACCAGTGCAGAGATCTAGGATTGTAGGCCATTTGGAATCTACCGAGTCTAAGACCCATTTAACCAACTCTTCTGTTTCTGGCCGAGGAATCAAAACGTCTTCATTTACCTTGATTCTCAAACCGGAAAACTCAGTGTAACCGATGACATGTTGAACAGGTCTTCCTTTCTTAAGTTCTTTTAGGGTGTTGTGAATTTTGAGAATCTCGGACTCGCTCAACCTATCCTCCGCTTTCATCACAAGATCGATCCTAGATAGCCCCAAGAGCTCCTCAAAGCAAAGCTGAGTCACGTTCAAAGCCTCACGTTCATCATACTGATTAGATAACCCAGATGACAGATAAGAGAACAGTTGTGCGATGGTATTATCTGTGACAAACATCTAGTCCAACGTGGTGGCCCTGAGCAACATCTCAGCAGTTGCTGGATTTGTAGCTAACGGAATGTTGTGTACGTCAGAGATACGCATGAGCATCAGAATGTCAGGTTCGTGTGGGTGCTTATCCAATGGATCCCTAAAAAAGAAAACCATCTGAATCTTCCCTTCAGTTATCTGAGCAGCAATTTGTGCATCTCCTCCCATAGGTCCAGACATGACTCTTTCCACTGTCAGGCCTGCTTTTTCGGCGTGTGAGCCCGTAGTGCCTGTAGCGATCAACTCAATTTCTTCTTGCTTGAAAATATCGAGGTGATCACTGAGAAACTGAACCATCTCAGCCTTTTTTCCATCGTGTGCGATTACGGCTATTTTCATTTGATAAGAATTTCGACGAATGTCGTTATGCAGAGAAAATATACGCTTCCTCCTTATTAACCTTTAATCAAGTCTTACTTAACAAAAACCTGATAACCATAAGATTCAAGCTTGATATCGGAGTCATTAAAAACGCTCAAGGTCTGACCATTGAAGATGCTCGTATACTCTCCGGAAATGGCTTCTTCAAAATCAACGGTGTTTGGATGATCTGAGAAATTCAATAACACAATTATCTGGCTCTTGTCCTTGGTTCTTGAAAACGCAAAGATCTCTTCATCATTAGCGGTAGCAATTCGCTTATAATCTCCACCGTGCATACCGTTCCAAAGAGCCGGCTCTTCTTGATTCAACTTTAAGAGCTTGGTGTAGAAATCTTCAAACTTATATTCTCCCCATGATACAGTGTCCTTCTCAAAAAACTCAAGTCTCCTGTCGTTTCCAGCCTCTTGACCACCATAGAGTAAGGGCATCCCATTAATCGTATAAGCCAGCGTAGCGTAGAGGGCATGTGCGTCCCCGTAACGTTCAAATACAGTCCCATTCCAACTGTTTTCGTCATGATTGGTGATAAACATCATTCGGTAGGCATCCTTCACGAAATTGGTGTCTTCCTTGGCCATATACACATCGATGTCACTCAAATTCTTATTGCCTTTAGCCAGCTCATTCATGATGTGCATAAATTCCCAGCTGTAGCTCATATCAAATGCACGAGCATGATGATCCGGATGTTCAGCCTCTGCCAACATGAATACATCTGGCTTTACGGTTTCAAGCTCCGCTCTAGCTCTTTCCCAAAAATCCGTTGGAACCCATTCAGCAACATCACAGCGATAGCCGTCAATGTCAGCAACATCTACCCAAAACTTAAGAGCCTTAATCATCTCAGTTCTTAGGCCCTCGTTTTCATAATCGAGATCAACTACATCCGACCAGTCGTCAACGGGAGATTTCATTGCACCTTCCTCATTCAATGTATAAAACTCAGGATGTAGCTCAACCCACTCACAATCCCAGGCACTATGATTGGCGACCCAATCGATAATCACCTTCATCCCATTACTATGAGCTGTTTGAACTAGATTTTGCAAATCGGACATATCGCCAAACTCTGGATTGACCTCGAAATAGTCCCGAACGGAGTAATAGCTTCCCATTCCTCCTTTTCGATGCTTCTTTCCAATTGGGTGTATCGGCATGAGCCAAAGAATGTCAATTCCCATCGCTTTGATGCGTGGAATATCCTTTTCAAAAGCCGCAAAAGTACCTTCCTCCGTATGTTGACGAATGTTGACTTCGTAAATCGTAGCATTCTTCGCCCAATCAGCATGGCTCAAAACGTCGGTTTCAACGGTCTCCCCTAACGGCTGAGCTTCAGAAGTAGCATTATCTGTTTCTGTGCAAGAAACACATGCGAGGCTAAAAGTTAAAGCAATAAGCAGCTTGTTCATCAGATCAAGATTTTAGACGAATGTATGAATATGTGTACTTATGACACTTACTCGAACAATGAAATCTGCGGCGGCTCCTCATCACTGTCAGGTGTATCAACACTGAGTTCAATTGGCTCACTGACTTCATCCTTTTGGGGAGCTATTTTAGCTTTCGGTGGCACTTTCAATTGAGGAGCGGGCTCTGCTTTAGCTTCTGTCGTCGCAGGAGCTTTAGATGGAGGAGCTTCGAGCTCTTGATTTTCCTCTTTTGGCGGCTCAGATTCCGCTGGAGCCAAAGAAGCCATCAATTGATCGAGCTTAGCTTGTTCCTCTTCTGGATTTGGATCTGAAACCTCGACATCTGTAACTGGCAAGGTCGTCAACTTGTTTCCAATCGCTTTGTATCCCTTCACAGCGATAAAATCAGCAACATTTACTATATCAGGTTTCTTATCGCGTGTGTGCTTGAATTTCTTGTTGTAACGTATGCTAATTAATGGAATCATGTTTGTTGTGACAGCACCCAATCTAGAGTTTTCGTGCTCTGTAATGAAAAGAACTTTTTTCGACGAGGACTCCACAAGGAATCTCTTGGCAAACCAGTTTTCCTTGTCACCATCGTAATAAACGCACGAAACAGCTTTTTCCGGAATCCATTTCTCAAGATGAATCATATTGTCATCGAAATGGGTGCTTAGATCAAAACCATTGAGCTTATATTCTCCAGTATCCAGGAGCACCAGAATCTTATCGTCGGGTTGGAAATCTCCTAAGAATGTACCTCGAGATTCACCATTTAGGCGCTGTACAGTTGGGTCCCACCAGATCTTGCGTGCTCCTAATGTTGAAACTCCTCCTTCTTTAAATTCGACCCTCTTAACCGGATATTTGGTCACCATATTTCCACCAGCACCACGACCCTTGATCGTTTGCTGAGAAAAATCAATATCAAACTTGAGCTTCTTTAATCGCTGAAGCTGTCTCAAATGAACCGTAACTACTTCGGCTTCTCCATTTCGATTTGCTGTGAAATACAACACTTTCGAATTCTCCGTGCCTTTCGTTAGATCGTACTCCTTGTCACGAGTAATTGATGTTACAGAGAAACGCTTCATCATCGTTCGCCCTCCTTTACCATCTTGGTACATCATATTGTAGACCGTACGGGAATCCCCCTTTTTCCAAACACCAACATGGATGATTCCTTTGCCAACAAAGGCTTTGGAAGATACTCGGGTAACAATCATCTTTCCGTCTGAACGGAAAACGATTATATCATCAATGTCAGAACAGTCACAAACGAATTCACCCTCGTCTCTCTTCATCCCGATGCCAACAAAACCCTCTTCGAAGTTGGCTTGGAGCTTTGCGTTGATGACAGCTACTTTTGTAGCGTCAACCTTTTCGAAGGTTTTGATCTCGGTTTTTCTACCTCTTCCCTCACCAAATCGGGTCTTGATGTCCTTGAAATAAGCAATCGCAAATTCCGTAAGCTTAGAGAGGTGCTTCTTGACGTCTGCGATATCTCCTTCGAGTGCGCCGATCTTTTCATCCGCTTTGAAACCATCAAACTTAGAAATGCGCTTGATCCTAATCTCAGTCAGTCTTGTGACATCATCATCTGTAACCGCACGCAACAAATGCTTGACATGAGGTTTAAGTCCTTTGTGAATAGTCTCAATAATCGCCTCCCATGTTTCGCATTCCTCAATGTCGCGGTAAATTCTATTTTCAATAAAGATCTTCTCAAGAGAGGCAAAATGCCACGTTTCCTCAAGCTCATCTTTCTTAATCTCTAATTCAAGACGCAACAATTCTCGAGCTCGATCAGCAGCAATTCTTAATTGCTCATTCACCCCCATAAACTTGGGCTGATCGTCTTCAATAACGCAAGAATTTGGCGAAATACTCACCTCGCAATCCGTAAAGGCATAAAGCCCGTCAATGGTCTTGTCAGGAGAAACTCCTTTTGGCAGATGAATCATGATCTCCACAAACTCAGCAGTGTTATCATCGATCTTTTTCACCTTTATCTTACCTCGATCGTTGGCCTTGAGAATAGACTCTATCAACGAGGTAGTAGTAGTCGCATATGGGATTTCGGTAATGACCAAGGTTTTGGCGTCCTCTTTTCGAATACGCGCTCGCACCTTAACTTTTCCTCCCCTTAGTCCATCGCTATAGTTGGAGAAATCCGCCATTCCAGCAGTTGGGAAATCCGGAAGAATGTTTGTCTTCTTTCCTCTAAGGCAATCGATACAACCGTCGATCAGCTCCACGAAATTGTGTGGTAAAATCTTACAAGCCAATCCAACTGCAATACCCTCAACGCCATGTGCAAGCAGTAGTGGGAATTTCATTGGAAGAGTCTCGGGCTCTTTATTACGGCCATCGTACGAAGCGAGCCAAGTTGTTGTCTTGGCGTTGAAAGCAATCGCTAGAGCAAACTTACTAAGCTTAACCTCTATATACCTGGGTGCCGCTGCACGGTCACCAGTGTATAGGTTACCCCAGTTTCCTTGCATATCAAGGAGCAATTCCTTTTGCCCAATCTGGACCATAGCATCACCAATAGAAGCATCACCGTGCGGGTGGTACTTCATGGTGTTACCTATCGCGTTGGCCACTTTGTGGAATCGTCCGTCGTCTAGTTCCTTAAGAGAATGAAGAATTCTACGTTGTACGGGCTTAAGTCCATCGTGGACGTGTGGCACTGCACGTTCCAGGATTACGTAGGAAGCGTAATCCAGAAACCACTCGTTATACATGCCATTTATCTGAATGACATTCTCCAGCTGTTCCTCGGAATCTTGATTCTCAAATTCCTCGTCTCTCTCTATGCTATCTTCTTCGTGTTCGTCGCTCATTTCTATCCTACTGTGGTGCAGACCGTATAGATCCTGCCCCAAGATTCGTGATTGCCTAGCTGATACTCGGCACAAATTTCATCACCAGGATTGACATAGAGATATTCGATCTCATAATAGTCTTGCCCGTTTAAATTATATCTATTCAAAACTTCAACACCGGCTGGCATCGAAAATACAACCATATCTTCCTGAGCAACAGGCAAATAAGGATATCCAATTAAAGCAATAAATAAAATGAAATACTTAATCATCATGCAGCGTCTTCCTCCACTTTATCCTTCTCCATTTTGAGATTTCCGATGATAAACTCTTGTCGCTCAGGCGTGTTCTTACCCATGTAAAATTTCATCAAATCGCTAATCTGAGACTCCTTTCCCACGACTACAGGGTCGAGGCGAATATCTTCTCCTATGAAGTGTTTAAACTCATCTGGAGATATCTCTCCAAGACCCTTGAATCGAGTTATCTCCGCTTTAACTCCCAGCTTAGTAATAGCATCTACCTTCTCCTGATCGGAATAACAGTAAATCGTTTCCTTCTTGTTCCTCACTCTGAATAAAGGAGTCTGCAGGACATACATATGACCTGCTTTCACCAACTCTGGAAAAAACTGAAGAAAGAATGTCATTAAAAGCAACCGGATGTGCATACCATCAACATCGGCATCAGTAGCCACTACAACATGATTGTATCGAAGTCCATCGAGGCCATCCTCAATGTTTAAAGCGGCTTGCAGAAGGTTGAATTCCTCATTCTCATAAACCACCTTCTTGGTGAGACCAAAGCAATTCAGAGGCTTGCCCTTCAAACTGAATACAGCCTGAGTATTTACATCTCGCGCCTTCGTGATTGACCCACTTGCGCTATCACCCTCGGTAATAAATAGCATTGACCCTGGACCCTTCTCCTGCTTTGGATTATTGTAATGCGCTCTACAATCGCGTAGTTTCTTGTTGTGGAGACTTGCTTTCTTTGCTCTTTCACGAGCGAGTTTCTTAATTCCAGCGAGATCTTTTCGCTCTCTTTCACTTTGAATGATTCTTTTTTGAATCTCCGAAGCGATCTCGGTGTTCTTGTGGAGAAAGTTGTCGAGCTCTTTTTTGAGAAAATCATATATAAATGCTCGCACCGTTCGTCCGTCAGGCTCAATCTCCGTCGATCCAAGCTTTGTCTTAGTCTGAGATTCGAAGACGGGCTCCATAACTTTGATAGAAACAGCCGCTATGATTCCAGAACGGACATCGACTGCCTCGTAGTCTTTACCGAAGAACTCTCTAATCACTCGAACGAAAGCTTCTCTGAATGCGCCTTGATGCGTTCCTCCCTGAGTAGTGTATTGACCGTTAACGAACGAATAATATTCCTCACCATAAGAGTTAGTATGGGTGATGGCGACCTCAATATCATCTCCCAGCAAATGGACGATCGGATACAACGTTGGTGTACTCAAGTTAGCCTCTAGCAGGTCTTTAAGACCATTGTCACTATGATATTTCTTACCGTTAAAGTTGATTACGAGACCCGTATTCAGAAAACAATAGTTCCAAACCAAGCGCTCTATATGCTGCAGCTTATAATGGTAATTCACAAAAATCGAAGGGTCC
>Ga0206679_10000676_pt1 | contig 28626 bp, 27 predicted proteins | sample M110012015metaG_FD_155464 | JGI IMG/M metagenome (GOLD analysis project Ga0206679, IMG submission 155464) | Ammonia-oxidizing marine archaeal communities from Monterey Bay, California, United States - M1 100m 12015 | ecosystem: Environmental > Aquatic > Marine > Intertidal zone | place: USA... | reverse complement strand
ATTCATCAAATACCTCTATCAACTCGTCAGGGACTCTAAAGTTAATTAACGTTCTATCACTACTCATACTTATTACTCCTATTACCTTCCTGTGTGTTTCTATACCTATCTATCATATTTCTTTCACACAGGACTAAAACCAAGAACCCAATCTCGGATTAACCCATCGTGTGTTAAAGGTCATTTGTGACGACAATAGATATATATATCTTTACCATTTATTTATAAGACAAAGTGTTTATAGGACGGACCTTTCAAATATTGAGAAGTGTCCTTGTTGTCTTAACGTATCGGAATAGGGGACGATGAAAGGTTAAGTCGGGACTTTTGATCGATAAAATTTTTATACGGGATTTTTTGAAAACACACGACATAGACAAGGGTTTCATATATCTACCCTAATATATGTTAGAGAAGGTATATCTGAAACCGGAGCAAATAACCCCCCATAGAGGTGTGAAAGGGACTGGAAGACTCGGATCAAAACTATATCTGAGACAGTTGCTATACCCCTCTCTGTGATCGTCCGAGAGAGTGTGAATAAGAACATCGAGTCCATACTACACTGATGACCAAAGGGTACTCAAAAGAAACTCCTAGACACACTTAGAGTGTGATAAATCAGACTATTCTGATATAACTATAACCATGAAAAAACTTCTCACCATCTTCTCTCTGGTTCTTCTGAGTTCTTGTTCCAATGAGGTTCCATCAGACCGACTCGTTCAAAGAAAAGGTATTTCCTTCGAAATCAATTCTCAAACACCCTTTACTGGAAGTTCTGTTAGTTACCACGAGAACGGTCAATTAGAATATAAAGGAAACTTCAAAGACGGAAAAGTAAACGGTTTTTCTGAGAGATACCATGAAAACGGTCAATTGAAAGAAAAAGTAAACTTCAAAAACGGAAAAGAGGTTCGTAAAATAGGTTTTAAATACCACGAAAATGGTCAGTTAAGATTAGAACATTATTACAAAACAGAAGTTGACGAAGACGGTAGAGCAAATCGGGTAGTCAACTATATAAATAAATGTTTTCACACAAATGGTCAGGTGTGTAGTGATGATGACACATTTTTTGATATAGACGGTGAACCAATATCTTGGGAGAGGTTTCAACAACTCTATATTTATTTATGGTCTACAGACTAAATCCCATCCAACACCACACTTTTGACTAATCAGACGTATTTGTTATAACGAGGTTTATGAAACAACTTCTCACCATCCTCTCCCTGTTTCTTCTGGTTTCTTGTTCTCAGGAAGTTCCTATAGAACCCTCTACAGAAGTTACTCTCCAACCTCTAGAGGTCGTTACGGGACCCGTTCGTGTGAGCGACGGGATCACTTATGACCAGAACACGAACGAACTAGTGACTGGGATTGTTGAAAAGTTCTACGAAAACGGTGAATTTGAGACTCGAATAAGCTACAAAGAGGGAAAAAAAAACGGAGTTGCTGAGTATTACTGGGATGACGGTCAATTACAGGGTAGACAAAACTTCAAAGACGGAAAAGAAGAGAGTATTGAGTACTTCCATCGTAACGGTCAATTATGGTTTTACTTAAACTTCAAAGACGGGAAACAAGAGGGTCTCTATGAGTCGTTCCACGAAAACGGTCAATTAGAGGAGAGAGCAAACTACAAAGACGGGAAACAAGAGGGTCTAGCAGAGTACTTTGACAAATACGGAAACTTGACCATGACTGAGACGTACAAGAACGGAGAACTGGTCCAATGAAACTTCTCACCATCCTCTATAAAATCCCTCACAAATAACCTATAAGAGACATCATAGGGTCCATCAATAGACCCCATTGACCTATTTTTCCGAGTATTTTTACTCATTTCTGTCCATCTTTATCATCTATTTATCTAGACAGGAATCGTAAAACACTACCCTACACACCCATATATCACTTTTACGATTTTATTAATTCTATCGATATGTTCTTGATGGACTCGTTCTCTATTTTCTTCAAATACTTCTTATACATCCGTTCAACCAACTGTGGGGACAGGGGTTTACCTCTCCTAGACACGAACCCCCTTGATTTGAGATGGTCGGATATCTCTTTATACATCCATGACTTCCCTCTTAACTCCTCTATAACTCTTATCATTTCCCAATAATACTCATCAACTCCTCTAATAAAGGAAAGTTTAATTTCGATGGATATTTCGAGTTCAACAAACCCAGATTTATGAGGACTTGATAAGAAATCAAGAGGGATTGATAAGTTATAGGGTGGGGTAAGACTACTCCACTGTCACGGACTTGGCTAAATTCCTCGGTTGGTCGACATCAGTTCCTTTAAGTAGAGCAACATGATAAGACAAAAGCTGAAGCGGCAAGGTATAAACAATAGCCTCAAGACTTTTTGGGATGGGGGGCATGTCGATGACGGTAATCCCCGGCTCACTTTTAAAGCTAGCGTTACAGTCTGCAAACACGAACAGTTCGCCACCGCGTGCTCGAACCTCGTGTAAGTTCGACTTTAACTTATCAAGCAGTTCGTTGTTGGGCGCGACAGTCACCACCGGCATATCCTCGTCTACCAGGGCCAGTGGCCCATGCTTTAATTCGCCAGAAGGGTAGGCCTCAGCATGAATATAAGAGATTTCTTTTAACTTCAAAGCGCCCTCAAGGGCAATCGGATACTGTTCACCGCGACCCAAAAACAAAGCATGGTGCTTGTTCGCAAAAGCCTCCGATACTTTTTCAATCACTGGGTCTAAAGCCAATACTCGCTCACACAAACCGGGCAGTTCATGCAAATTTTCAATCATTTGCTTTTCTACAGAAGCGTCCAAGCCTGTGTGCCTACCAAGAGAAAGAGTTAATAGCTGTAATGCCACCAATTGCGTAGTAAATGCCTTAGTTGAGGCAACACCGATTTCTGGACCTGCCATGGTCATAAGAGAAATATCGGACTCACGAACTAAGGAGCTGTTGGCCACATTGCATATCGCCACGAACCCCAAATACCCGCTTTCTTTCGCTTTACGCAATGCAGCAAGGGTGTCAGCTGTTTCACCAGACTGAGATATGGTGACAAATAATGTGCCTTCAGGTACTGCTGCATTTCTGTATCGATACTCACTGGCGACTTCTACCTGACAGGGAGTTCCTGCCAAATCCTCTAGCCAATACTTAGCAACTAATCCTGAATGGTAGCTGGTACCACAGGCAATAATATGAATATTTTTAGTTTGTGTAAAAAGCGTTTCTGCCTGATACCCAAAAATTGCCTCGTTTATATGATCTGTGCCAACTCGGCCAGCAAGCGTGTCTGCGATAACAGATGCCTGTTCAAACATTTCTTTTTGCATGAAATGCCGATAGTCCCCTTTGTCAGCTAAGTGATCCGTGTCTTCAAGTTGATGCACTTCACGATCAACAACTTTGCCTTGCCCATTGATCACTTTATATGACTCGCTGGTGAGCTCGACTACATCGCCTTCCTCTAAATAGATAAATCGGTCTGTTACTTGGCGTAATGCCATCTGATCAGAAGCAATGAAATGTTCATCCATGCCTACGCCCACCACTAATGGGCTTCCACTGCGAGCGCCAATCAGCAAGTCTGGATGATCTTGTGACATAACACCCAATGCATAGGCACCCTCTAACCTAGAGATGGTTTTTGTTACTGCTTGCCGCAGATCAGTGGCTTCATCCAAGTAACTATGAATCAGGTGTGCGATAACTTCACTGTCAGTATCAGATGCGATGGTGTAGCCCGCATTCCGCATTTCTTCTCGCAGCGCGTCATGATTTTCTATAATCCCATTATGAACAACCGATATACCAGCAGACGTATGAGGGTGAGAATTGACACTACTCGGCTCACCGTGAGTAGCCCAGCGAGTATGGGCAATACCGCTATTGCCAACGGCGAAATCTGTTTTACATAAGGCCTTAAGATCTGCAACTTTGCCAAAAGTCTTCCGTGTCTGGAGTATTTGATCTGCATCTAAAACAGACAGGCCAGCGGAATCATAGCCTCTGTACTCAAGGCGATTAAGGCCTTCTATTAAAATCTTGTAAACATTTCTTTGGCAAACTGCGCCTACAATTCCACACATAAATCAGTCTTCCTTTCCTTTTTTAGTGGGCCGTTTCCAGCCGTCAATATTGCGCTGCTTGGCGCGGCCTACAGCCAAACTATCCTTTGGTACTTTGCTGGTAACCGTGGAGCCTGCTGCAACAAAGCTACCGTTATCAACGTTTATGGGCGCTACGAGCGTGCTGTTAGAGCCAATAAATACCTTATCTCCAAGACTGGTTTTATGCTTGTTCACCCCGTCATAATTGCACGTAATAGTGCCAGCACCAATATTAACCTCTTCGCCTAACTCTGCATCACCGACATAGCTAAGATGATTAATTTTGCTACCCTTGCCGACCAAGGCTTTTTTGGTTTCAACAAAATTTCCGATTTTTGTGTCGCTAGCTAACTCTGTCCCTGGGCGCAGTCTTGCGAAAGGCCCGATAACCGCGCGATCGCCAACCACTGAAGATTCTATAATCGTGTTCGGTAAAATCTGGACACCATCACCAATAACGCTATCAGTAATATGGCAGTTAGCACCAATTGTCACGCCACTGCCAATGGTGACTTTACCCACAAATACACAGTTAACGTCGATAAAATTATCGGTGCCCGCAATCAACTCGCCACGCTGATCGAATCTCTCTGGATCCGCCAGGCTAGTACCCGAAACCATGAGCGCTTCGGCCAACTGCTTTTGGTGCGCTCTTTCTAATTGACTAAGTTGCACTCGATTATTCACACCCTCTACCTCGGTGGCTGATTCTGGGTTAATACTGACTATTTCCACGCCGTGCCGCCTAGCAATGGCAATAAGATCAGTCAGATAATACTCCCCTTGAGCATTATTGTTAGTAATTTTTGGTAGCCATGCTCGGAGATGTTCAGCTTTTAAGGCCATTACCCCGGTATTAACCTCAGTAATACTAAGCTCATCTGCAGTGGCATCTTTTTGCTCAACAATGGCCTCAATGACATCGCCGTTACCGCGAACAATCCGCCCATAACCCTGGGGATTATCCAAATGAATCGTGAGTAATCCCATGGTAGTGGAGGACACCACATCCAATATTTTTGCAATGGTCTTTGGCCGGATTAAGGGAACATCGCCATATAAAACAATAACCGTTGCGTCATCGCCTAGCGCTGGCTCTGCCTGCTGTACTGCATGCCCAGTCCCTAGCTGCTCCGTTTGCTGAACAAACTGAGTAGTGTTATTTTGAAACGCAGCCTCAACCTGTTCTGCCCCATGCCCTGTGACTATGATCTTTTGAGCTATTCCAAGACTATCTACCGCGTCCACCACGTGGCCAAGCATCGACCGACCAGCCAATTTGTGTAGTACTTTTGGCATAGCAGAACGCATCCGCGTTCCTTTGCCTGCTGCGAGAATTACAAAATTAACTTTATCCATTGATCATGCCTTGGTTCTTCGGTGGTTCCATGTTTTACGGTACTTGTTATAAAGCCACAACTCAAGGCTCTTATATTTACTTTATATGTACTATTGAATGATATTTAGGTTAGACGAAAAAAAAGAGCAGTCAAGCTGCTCTTTTGAAACTGGTAACACTAAGTTTATCCGCCAAGTTTCTTCCGTATGGTCTGCACTGTACGCAGTTGTGCGGTAGCCTCAGCAAGCATTGCCGCAGCTTTAGAGTATTCAATTTCACCTGTTTGATTAGCTATTGCAGTTTCAGCGGATTTGACTGCTTCCGCCGCCGCCGCTTCATCAATATCTCCTGCTCTAACGGCCGTGTCAGCAAGAATCGCTATACTGCCAGGCTGAACCTCTAGGTATCCGCCAGAGAGATAGTAAACTTCCTCTTCACCCGTCTCTTTAACCAATCGAACAGGACCAGGACGCAGATCGCTTAGCAATGCCGCGTGACCGGGAGTAATACCAAGCTCCCCTAGAGAACCTGTAGCAACGACCATAGTAACCGCACCCGAAAATAAGGATTCGTCTGCACTTACGATGTCACAATGAACAGTTATCGCCATTTTTTACAGCCCTTGATCAATGGTTTAAACATTCTTACCTTTTTCTACCGCTTCTTCAATTGAGCCAACCATGTAGAAAGCTTGCTCTGGGAGATCATCATAGTCGCCATCCAAAATACCTTGGAAGCCAGCAATAGTATCTTTCAAAGAAACATACTTGCCTGGAGAACCAGTAAAAATTTCAGCTACGTGGAAAGGCTGAGATAAGAATCGTTCTATTTTACGCGCTCGAGATACGGCAAGCTTGTCTTCTTCAGACAACTCATCCATTCCCAAGATAGCAATAATATCTTTCAATTCTTTATAGCGCTGTAGTACTGACTGAACGCCACGAGCGACTTCGTAATGTGCCTGGCCGATAATCAGCGGATCCAACTGTCGTGATGTTGAATCCAAAGGATCTACTGCAGGGTAAATACCTTTAGAGGCAATGTCTCGACTCAATACAACAGTAGAGTCCAAATGCGCAAACGTCGTAGCAGGAGAGGGGTCAGTTAAGTCATCTGCTGGTACATATACAGCCTGTACCGAAGTAATGGAACCCGTCTTAGTCGAAGTAATCCGCTCTTGAAGTACACCCATCTCTTCTGCAAGAGTCGGCTGATAGCCCACCGCAGATGGCATACGACCTAACAGAGCTGAAACCTCAGTACCGGCCAAAGTGTATCGGTAAATATTATCGACAAACAGAAGAACATCTTTTCCTTCATCTCGGAATTTTTCTGCCATGGTAAGCCCAGTCAGTGCTACGCGCAGCCTGTTTCCTGGCGGCTCATTCATCTGGCCATATACCATTGCTACTTTTGAATCACTTGGTGTTTCAATATTTACAACGCCAGACTCTTGCATCTCGTAATAGAAGTCATTACCTTCTCGCGTTCTCTCGCCAACACCAGCAAAAACAGATAATCCGGAATGCTCGGTAGCGATGTTATTAATCAGTTCCATCATGTTTACAGTCTTGCCCACACCTGCACCGCCAAAGAGACCTACTTTACCGCCCTTAGCAAATGGACAAACTAAATCGATCACCTTAATGCCGGTTTCAAGTAACTCATCGGACGCTGCCAACTCATCATAAGCAGGAGGCTTACGGTGAATTGCCATGGCTTCTTTCGCGCCAATAGGCCCTTTTTCGTCAATAGGGTTGCCTAGAACATCCATGATTCGGCCGAGAGTTTCAATTCCCACAGGAACTGAAATCGGCGCCTTGGTGTTTTCAACACTTAAACCTCGGCTAATACCTTCCGAAGAACCCATAGCAATGGTTCGGACCACTCCGTCGCCCAACTGCTGTTGAACTTCTAGGGTTAACCCTTTGTCATCAACTCTTAGTGCGTCATACACGCTGGGGACTTGATCTCGCGGGAATTCCACATCGATCACAGCACCAATAATTTGTACGATTCTTCCACTACTCATGTTCGGTTCCTCTTGACTAAACCTTTTTAAATTTCGTTAGACTTTAAACAGCCGCAGCACCACTTACAATTTCTGACAGCTCTTGGGTAATCGCTGCCTGGCGCGCTTTGTTATAAAGCAATTGCAATTCATCAATAAGCTCACCAGCATTTTCGGTGGCATTTTTCATAGCAAGCATACGAGCTGCCTGCTCGCAGGCTTTGTTTTCAACAACGCCTTGATACACTTGAGATTCAATATAACGAATCAATAAACCATCCAGTAATTCTTGGGCATCTGGCTCATAAATATAGTCCCAGTGATGGGAAAGATTGCCATCTGTAATAGGTGCGAGTGGCAAAAGTTGCTCTACAGTAGGCGTCTGGGTCATTGTGTTAATAAACTCATTACTAACAACGAACAGCTTGTCCAGATTACCTTGGTCGAAGGCGTCTAACATAACTTTGACGCCACCAATTAAATCTTGAGCAACAGGCTCATCGCCGACGTCTTTAATCGCCGCAACCACATTCCCGCCAACCGAACCGAAGAAGCTTGCCGCTTTGTTACCAACCACACAGATATCAACTTCTACCTCTTGGTCAGACCATTCCTTCATTGAGCGAAGCGCCGCTTTAAACAAGTTAATATTTAAGCCGCCACAAAGGCCTCTGTCGGTTGACACAATAATATAGCCGACGCGCCTAACGTCTCTTTGCTCAAGATACTGATGCTTATACTCGGAAACAGCATTAGCAATATGGCCAACCACATCACGAATACGCGTAGCATAGGGTTTCCCTAGAGCCATGCGATCTTGGGCACGCCGCATTTTACTCGCCGCAACCATTTCCATGGCGCTGGTAATTTTTTGCGTACTACCGATACTAGCAATTTTCGTTTTTACTTCTTTTCCGATTGCCATCGTATGTGTCTACCTATTTAACTTGGATTACCAAGTTTGAGTTGAAACAAACTTTTCCAATGCCGCTTTAAATCCAGCTGCAATATCGTCGTTATAATCACCAGCCTGGTTGATCTGATCCATTAGATCGCTGTGCTCTGCTTTCATATATGACAGAAGGGCAGACTCGAAATCACCAATCTTGCTCACCTCAATCTCTTTCAAAAAGCCCTGATCTGCGGCGTAAACCATCACGCCCATTTCTGCAATACTCTGAGGTGAGTACTGTTTTTGCTTCATTAGCTCTGTTACTCGCTCACCATGATCTAGCTGTGCTTTAGTTGCGTCATCAAGATCAGATGCGAACTGTGAAAACGCTGCCAATTCACGGTACTGCGCCAAGGCTGTTCGGATACCGCCTGAGAGCTTCTTAATAATCTTAGTTTGAGCAGCACCACCTACGCGTGATACAGAAATACCCGCGTTCATGGCTGGGCGAATACCCGCGTTGAACATATCTGCCTCAAGGAAGATCTGACCATCAGTAATCGAAATTACGTTAGTTGGAACAAAGGCTGACACGTCTCCGGCTTGGGTTTCAATAACTGGCAGTGCAGTTAGTGATCCTGTCTGCCCTTTTACTTCGCCATTGGTAAACTTCTCAACATAATCAGCATTAACTCGCGCTGCGCGTTCTAGCAAACGGGAATGGAGATAGAAGACATCACCAGGGTAAGCTTCTCGGCCTGGAGGGCGCTTCAAAAGCAATGAAATTTGGCGATATGCCCAAGCTTGCTTGGTTAAATCATCATAGATAATTAGCGCATCTTGCCCACGATCTCGGTAGTACTCGCCCATCGAACATCCGGCAAATGGTGCTAAAAACTGCATTGCCGCTGGATCGGACGCAGTAGCAGCAACAACAATTGTGTGGTCCATTGCACCGTGCTCTTCGAGTTTACGAACAACAGCGGCAACAGAAGCTGCTTTTTGGCCCACGGCGACATAAATACACTTAATGCCCGAGCCTTTTTGGTTTATGATCGCATCAACAGCAATGGCTGTTTTACCAATCTGGCGATCGCCAATAATAAGTTCTCGCTGGCCGCGACCAATGGGTACCATTGAGTCAACTGCTTTCAAACCAATCTGAACAGGCTGGTCAACTGACTGACGATCGATAACCCCTGGCGCTACTTTCTCTAGTGCATCTGATAGGGCGGCGTTTACCGGACCTTTGCCGTCAATTGGATTTCCAAGGGCATCTACAACGCGACCTTCAAGCTCGGGGCCCACTGGAACTTCCAGCACACGACCAGTACATCGCGCTTTTTGGCCTTCTGCCAAGGCTTGATAATCGCCCAAAACCACAGCGCCGACAGAGTCGCGTTCGAGGTTAAGTGCCATGCCGTAAACTCCGCCGTCAAACTCGATCATCTCGCCATACATAACATCGGCAAGGCCGTGTATACGAATAATACCGTCTGAAACGGAAACAATGGTGCCCTCGTTTTGGGCTTCTGATGAAACATCTAAGTTGTCAATACGACTCTTGATGATTTCACTAATTTCTGATGGGTTCAGTTGTTGCATTCTCAGGCCTCGATCCTTAGGAATTAAATGACTCGGCTAATTTGGTCAAACGACCACGAATAGACCCGTCTATGACGGTGTCCCCGGCGCGAATTACTGCGCCCCCCAGCAGGCTTTTGTCTAAACTAACCTGCATGTTTACTTTGCGTTCTAGTTTCTCACTTAGTGCATCGGCCAACATTTTTTGCTGACCCGCATCCAACTCTTGAGCAGAAGCTATGTCCACATCAACCGCTTTCTCCCGGTTGGCTTTCATAATTTCAAACTGCTGAGAAATTTGAGGCAATAAAGTTATGCGTCTGTTTTCTGACAGAATAACAATAAAATTCTGGCAGGCTTCACTTAGGGCATCTCCACAAATCTCAATAACAGCTTCCGCTTGTCTCGCAGAAGTAGAGCTTGGTGAGTTTAAAAGTCTTATCACCGAAACTTGCTGAGTTACAGCGGCCACAGTAGCTAAACTATCAGCCCACCCTTGAAGGTCAGATGCGTGAACAGCAGATTCGAAAGCTGCTTTCGCATAGGGCCTTGCTAATGTGCTCAATTCTGCCATGGTGAACCTCTGTTAAAGCTGTGACGCAAGCTTGTCAACAAGCGCGCGATTTGCCTTCTCATCAATCGACGCCTCTAAAACTTTTTCTGCGCCCGCAAGCGCTAATCCAGCTACCGAAGCTCGAAGCTCTTCTTTTGCTCGATTAATCTCTTGTTCGATTTCAGCTTCAGCAGCAACCTTCAAACGATCACCTTCCGCAGTAGCCTGCTGTTTGGCTTCATCAATTATCTGATTGGCTCGTTTGTTGGCCTGATCAACGATCCCAGCAGCTTCCTGCTTCGCTTCTTTCATTTGATCAGTCGCCTTGCCTTTAGCAACCTCTAAGTCACGCATGGCTCGGTCCGCAGCATCAAGGCCGTCAGCAATTTTTTGTTCCCGCTCTTCCATAGCTTGCAAAATAACAGGCCAGACAAATTTCATGCAAAACCATACAAAAATTGCAAAGGTCACCATTTGACCAAAAAGCGTTAGATTAATATTCACACCAATACCTCATTAATAAAGGTCGGATTAAAAATTTGTTGTGTGTTACGCACCAACACTTGGAGCAACAACAAAGATCAAGTACATTGCGATACCAACGCCAATAATAGGCACAGCATCAATCAAACCTGCCAAAAGGAACATCTTCCCTTGCAGCATTGGCCCAAGCTCTGGCTGACGCGCTGTTCCTTCAATCAACTTACCACCCAACAAACCCATTCCAATAGCAGCTCCTAAAGCGCCCAATCCGAGCATAATTGCCGCAGCAATGATTACAAGTTCCATCGTAGACTCCCGATTTCAATAGTTATAAATAAAAATTAATGATCTTCTTCGTGCGCCATACTTAAGTAGACGATCGTAAGGACCATAAAAATAAATGCCTGGAGAGTAATTACCAAAATATGGAAAATTGCCCAACCCCACTGCATTAACCCACCACCCAGAGCAAAGACGCCGCCTGCTACCGTTAGTAAACCCAACGTTAGAAGCACTGTTCTGCCCGTAGATATTTTCCCTTGGAGATTCATCCAACAGACTCCGCAGACTAAAATAAAGATAGCTAACCAAAAAATACCATTTGTCTCTGCGCCAAACAGCTGAGCGTTTAATCCACCAAACAAGACTCCTGTCCCGGCTCCTGCAGCAAACATCATGGCAATCAATATAAAGATCATCTCTCCAGCATACATATTGCCGAACAATCGCAGTCCCAGAGAAAATGGTTTTGCCAAAAGCCCCACCAACTCCATGAACAAGTTAATTGGAATAAAAGCCCAGTGGTTAAAAGGGTGCATCGTTAGCTCTTTAATAAAACCTGTCCCTTTAATTTTGATGTTGTAGTAGAGCATTAATACAAAAACGCCCAACGCCATTCCCATAGTTATATTCGGATCAGTGGATGGAACGATCTTTTGGTATTCAACTCCAGCTAAGACCATTAACTTTGGAATTAGGTCAACTGGCAATAAGTCCATCAGATTCATCAAGAAAATCCACACAAAAATAGTAAGCGCCAAAGGGGCAACCATTTTATTTTTCCCGTGGAAGCTGTCCTTTACAGATCCATCAATAAACCCTACAACTAATTCAACGAAATTTAAGAACCCTGTTGGAACACCTGTTGTAGCGCGGACAGCGGCTCTTCTGAAAAGCCAGCAAAAAATGATACCAAGACCAATCGACCACGCCATGGAGTCAACATGAATCGCCCAAAAGCCCATTGCTGCGGCTTCTGCTGCACCGTGCGCCATGGTCCATGTGTCTGCGGTTAACACTTCTGTACCTGCTTCAGTATGGCGTTCAAAACCTTCCGGCAACTTCCCATAAACTAGGTTTTGCAGGTGATGCTGGATATATTCAGTTGTGCTTGCGGGATTCTCGCCTGCCATTTATATTAACTCTTTTAACCCTAAGTTTCGTTTACGAGCGCTTGCTCATAACCGACTTAAATTTATTTCAACGCCCTTACTACTAAAGCAAGTTGCAGTGGAATCATGGCAATGAACGCGCCCATAAAACCAATTATGTTTACATCTTCGAACAACACAAAAGTTCCAATACACCCAGAAGCTGTCAAAACTATTTTCCCAGCCTCTCCTCGATACATCGAGCTTAAAACTTTCTGTGCCTGGCTCGCTCCAGCATGTTTAAATGCTTGATAAGTAAACCAAAACTGCGGCACCCACTGAGTTAAACCTCCTAGCAGGATCGAATAACCAACCACAATATCAAACCAAAAAAAACCTGCGCTCACTGACAGCAAAAACAATAGCTGTATCAATGAAACTTTTAAAACTGGCGGTTTTGGAATAGTCGTCATTAGTCTTTATTGCCACCGTTCTCTAAAGCTAATCCCATCCTTGACACTACCTTTAGAGGCGGGGGCATTATAGGGATACTGATACTTATATTCAACACACGAATTACTGTCTATGCCGGCTATTTAGTTTAGTGATCCCGAGGTTTAATTATTTGATGTGAGCCAATATCCCCTCTAGCTCATCAACACTGTGATATTTGATGATTAACTTCCCGGATCCTTTTGTGGAGTGTTGAATAGTAACCGCAGCACCAACTTTTTGAGACAGGTCTTCTTGGGTTCTTAGAATATCTGCATTGACCGTGTTTTTAACTCCTGATGCCTTGTTTGAGTCAGGGGTTTGTAGCCTCTTTATCAAAAGCTCGGTTTGTCTCACGGTCATTGCGTTGGCGGCCACTTCACGTCCAGCTTTTACTTGCATGCTGCCGTTGAGCGCCAATAAACACTTAGCATGACCAAGCTCAATTTCACCCAATTCAATTTGTTTCTGTACCGCAGGCTCTAAAGTTGCCAACCTCATTAGATTCGTCACCGAAGATCTAGATTTTCCAACCGCGTCAGCAACCTGCTGCTGAGTTAGTTGGAATTCATCTTGTAGGCGAAGCAGTGCTAGACTTTCTTCAATGGCATTAAGATCTTCACGCTGAATGTTCTCTATAAGCGCCATAGCAATTGCCGCTTCGTCGCTAATATCTCTTATTATTGCGGGTATTGAATCTAACCCTGCTTGCTGGCTGGCACGCCAGCGACGTTCACCAGCAATAATTTCATATCTATCTGTATTTATTTTCCTAACGACAATAGGTTGCATGACCCCTTGCTTGAGGATAGAGCTTGTCAGTTCTTTGAGGGCGTCAGCATCCAAGTCTCGGCGGGGTTGATATTTGCCTCTTTGAAGAAACTCTAAAGGCAACTGCTTTAGGCTCCCATCAACTTCATTTCGCTCTGCTGCCTCTATAGTTTCTGGCGAACCTTCCTCGGCCAGTCCCAAAAGAGCATCTAGTCCTGTACCTAAACTCTGTCTTTTTGCTGCCATGTTATTGGGCCTTTGCCGTCGCTGTTGATTGTTGTTGTTGTTGTTGTTTTTCGAGTCTTAGGATTTCTCCGGCGAGTGCCAAGTAAGCCATAGATCCCTTCGAATTGCGATCATACATAAGGGCAGGCAATCCATGGCTTGGGGCCTCCGCTAAGCGAACGTTTCGAGGAATGCTAACCCTGTAAACGCGATCTCCAAAATATTTCCTTAGCTGTGCTGTGACTGCATTAGTAAGACTACTACGCGGATCGTACATCGTTCTTAAAATACCTTGAATATAAAGCTTAGGGTTAATTAACTTGGCAATTTGTTTAATGGTGTTGTTTAGGTCTGCCAACCCTTCTAGAGCGAAGTACTCACATTGCATCGGGATGATGACTCCCTCACTTGCAACCAGAGCATTAACAGTTAGCATGTTGAGCGTTGGTGGACAGTCGATGATAATATAATCGTAGTTTTCTTCGACTTCATTAAGAGCAATCTTAAGGCGAGACTCTCGTCCAATTTCTTTCATTAGTTCAACCTCTGCCGCGACCAAATCTCTGTTGGCAGGAAGCACGTCATACTTGCCCGAATCTGAGTGTACGATAGCCTCTGCAGTGGAGTTTTTACCCGTTAGAATATGATAAACACTTAGCTTACACGACTGTTTGTTGATACCAGATCCCATGGTGGCATTACCTTGAGGGTCTAAATCTATTAAAAGCACTCGTTTTTTGTAGGCAACCAAAGAGGCACATAAATTCACGCTGGTAGTGGTTTTACCAACACCGCCCTTTTGGTTTGCAATTGAAATGATTTTGACCAAGGTTTTATTGTCCTAAGTGATTTCTCAGTGCCTGACTATTTTTATTAGGTGCCTCGCTCCATCAACTCCAGGAACATTTAGTGGATGTATCTCGTCGACCATATAGCTTTTCGGGATGTCACTCAACTCTGTTTTATCGATACGCCCCTTCAACGCCAAAAAACTTCCACCGGTTGTTAAAAGGTGATCACAGTAGCTAACCATATCACTCAGTGAACTGAACGCTCTACTTAAAACATGGTCGTAGCCATGTTCGGGCAAATATTTTTCTACCCTTGTGTTCACTTCTTGGATGTTACTAAGTTTTAGTTCTATTTTGGCTTGGAATAAAAATCTGGTTTTTTTTCCATTACTATCAAGAAGGGTAAATTTTTTTTTGGGGTTCATAATGGCCAGCGGTATTCCAGGTAACCCTGCGCCGGTACCTACATCAATACAGCTTTCTCCACTGAGCATTGGTGAAACTGCTAGGCTGTCTAACAGGTGAAGCCCAATCATTTCTAGTGGGTCTTTAATAGCGGTTAAATTATAGGCTTGATTCCACCGATCTAACATCTCAAGATATGTAAGTAGTTGGTCAATCTGTTCGTCTGAGCAACTCAGTCCAAGCTGTTTTACACCACGTTCTAGTACTAACCGTTTTTTCGTTTTAAGGCCTGTTTGATAATGTGTTGTTGTCACTTTTAAATTAACGCCCTATGCCGCATTTTTTTTCAACTGAACTAAAAGTAAAGATATTGCTGCTGGGGTAACCCCCGGAACTCTAGCGGCTCTTGCTAAGGTCTTAGGTAGGGCATCGCTTAATTTTTGTTTTACTTCGTTGGACAGCCCTTTGATGTTTGAATAGTCAAACCCATCTGGTATCGCCGTGTTTTCATGTCGCTGAAGGCGGTCGATCTCATCTTGTTGCCTACTAATATAACCAGAGTATTTTGCGTCAATCTCTACTTGCAGGGCAATCTTTGAGTCTGGTTTTTGTTCTGGCAATAGGTCACCTATAATTTGGTGGTTGAGTTCTGGGCGTTTTAATAAATCAAACAGCGAATATTCATGAGAAATTCTGTTATCAATATGTTTAAACAGCTTTTCCGCCATATCGCTGTTAGGTTGTACCCAGGTGTTTTTTAGCCTTTGGGTTTCCAATTCAATGCCTTCTTGTTTTTCACAAAATGCTTGCCACCTATTATCGTCGACCAGCCCCAACTCACGGCCTTTTGCCGTTAACCGAATGTCGGCATTATCTTCTCTTAACAGTAATCGGTATTCAGCTCTGCTGGTAAACATTCTGTAGGGTTCGTTAGTACCCATACTAATAAGGTCGTCCACTAGGACTCCCGCATAAGCAGTGTCTCGTGTGGGGCACCAGTATTCTTTTTCTTGGACTTGTAAGGCTGCATTAGCGCCAGCTAGTAGACCTTGGGCAGCGGCTTCTTCATAACCAGTGGTTCCGTTTATTTGGCCTGCAAAAAACAACCCTTTTATTGATTTGGTTTCCAAAGAGTAATGGAGATCTTGAGGGTTAAAGTAATCGTACTCAATAGCGTATCCTGGTCTTGTAATATGGGCATTTTCAAAACCCTTAATCGACCTAACTAGGTCTAACTGAACATCAAAAGGAAGACTTGTAGAAATCCCATTAGGATATAATTCATAAGTATCTAGACCTTCCGGCTCAATAAAGATTTGATGTTGATCTTTATCCGCAAACCTAACAACTTTATCTTCAATTGACGGGCAATAACGCGGCCCTACGCCATCAATAACGCCAGTATACAAAGGCGACCGATCCATCCCGCTATGAATAATTTTATGTGTCTTTTTATTTGTGTAAGTAATCCAGCAACATGTTTGTTCAGGGTGATCTTCTAAACGTCCAAGATAAGACATTACCGGTTCTGGCTTATCTCCCCACTGTTCTTGAAGACTAGAAAAATCAACGCTTCGAGCATCAATTCTTGGTGGTGTTCCAGTTTTTAAACGTTCTACCCTAAAAGGTAAATCTCTCAACCTCTGAGCCAGACTCTCAGAAGGTGGATCGCCCGCTCTGCCTGCAGCATGATTCTCAAGACCAATATGTACTTTGCCTGCTAAAAAAGTTCCCGCTGTCACTACTACCGTTTTAGCTTTGAAGTGCAATCCCATTTGTGTAATAACACCGGTTACACGTTCCTGTTCAATAATTAAGTCGTCCACCGCTTGCTGAAAAATTGTTAAGTTTTCTTGGCTTTCTAGAATTCCTCTAACAGCAGCTTTATATTTTATCCTGTCAGCCTGAACACGTGTAGCCCTCACTGCAGGGCCTTTCCTAGCGTTTAAAACCCTGAATTGAATTCCAGACCGGTCGGTAGCTAGAGCCATAGCACCGCCTAAGGCATCAACTTCTTTGACTAAGTGGCTTTTGCCAATACCCCCAATTGCAGGGTTACAGGACATTTGCCCTAAGGTTTCAATGTTGTGAGTCAACAATAAAGTTTTACAACCCATTCTAGCTGATGCTAAACAGGCCTCGGTGCCGGCGTGTCCGCCGCCAACAACTATCACATCAAAGTGCTTGGGGTATTCCATATCAACGTCTAAAAATAAGTGGGTAGCCATTATACGTGGGGTTTTTCAAAAATATTGTTTTATTATTTAGAGTGCTTATTATCTTTTAAGATATGAATAATATATTTATATTATTAGTTAGTTATTTTATTGTTATTGTTATTAGCAACCATCTTAATTGTGGATTGTTTTGTATTGTCGAGTGAAAACATAGCTTTAGACTGTTTTTTGGTTTGTATATCCCCGTATTTTGGCATGTGGTTTAATTCTTTATAAGCTTGTTTTATTAAATATAAAAACACCGTGTTTTGTTTTTTTAAGTAAAACTCTTTGGTTTTGTGGGTAACTAATTTTTTAAATACTAGGTTAATAACAATTTGTTCAAGAACTCTAAATATTGCTTTTTCCTTGTGAGGTTACTGTTAATAAGTTGTTATTTTCTAAACGGCTGGTTTTCAAGCTGAAAATCACGTGATTTTCGCTGTTTTGTTGAATAAATCATTGAAGTACGGTGTTTATTTCTTTAGAATCGCGCACCCTTACGAGGTAATACACTAATTTTTTGGACGCAATACCATGAAAAGAACATTTCAACCCAGTAACTTAAAGCGAAAGCGCACTCATGGTTTCAGGGCTCGAATGGCTACAGCGGGCGGCAGAGCGGTGCTCAATCGACGTAGAGCGAAAGGCCGAAAGCGCCTTTCAGCCTAAGGCTTGGGCTACGTGCCCAGTTTATCTTTCAGTAAAGACAAGCGCCTTCTCAAGGCTTCTGAATTTCAGCAGGTTTTTGATTTAAATACCTGCAAAGTATCCCACCCAAAGCTACTGATTTTAGCAAAGCTCAATGAGACTAAGGTTTCCCGCCTCGGTTTGGTTATCGGTAAAAAAAACATACCTACTGCTGTGGGGCGAAACCACATCAAAAGAATGGTTAGAGAAACCTTTCGCTCCATGGATTTCCCTGAGGCTTTAGATGTGATTTTTCTTGCCCGTAAAGGGGTGGATAAATTGGACCGCAAAGAGATGAACTTGTTGTTACAACAATCTTGGTGCAGACTGCGTGATCGTTGTGAAAGCCCAAAGAGAAATAATGCGTAAAGTAGCCACCTTACTAATCCGCGGATACCAATTGGCCATCAGCCCTATGTTAGGGAAAAACTGCCGGTTTGAGCCGACATGCTCTTGTTACGCTCATGAAGCGATAGAGCGCTTTGGGGTTTTAAAGGGTGGATATCTTTCAGCAATAAGAATTGCTAAGTGCAATCCATTCCACCCTGGCGGTTATGACCCCTTGGTGGACGCAACAAACAATAACAACACATTTAACTGAAAACATAGGGTCACAGGCAATATGGACTGGCAGAGAACACTTTTAATTTTTGGGATGGGAATGATTGCCTGGTTGTTGGTTATTCAATGGAACCAGTTTCAAGAAAATCAGCCACAAACAGAATCAAGTTACAGCCAAGTAGAGGTTGATCGGTCTAAAAATTTGGATATGGCCGGCCTTAAGGAAAGAGACTATTCGGGTCAAGTGGAAGGAGATTTACCGCAACTTGAGAGCATGCCGATACTTGAGGTCACTCCGACGCCATCCCAAAGTCGGCTAATAACCGCCAAAAACGACGTATTAGAGATTACTATTGATACTTTGGGTGGCGATATTGTTAGCGCAGTATTGTTGCAGCATTTTGATCGAAAGATAGATGAAGGAGGAAAGCCATTTCCTATTCTGCAAAATAGCCGTGAAAATCTGTATGTAGCTCGTAGTGGCTTGATCGGGCCTAACGCAACAGACACAAATAAAGGAAGACCTCAGTTTGCGGCAGCATCTAATAACTATATTTTAAATGTTGATGATCAAGAGCTCAGTGTTGATTTAACTCTAAATGCTGATGGTGTAAGAATCGTTAAACGATTTATTCTTTCACGTAATACCTATGATGTTGGCGTTCAATATTTTATCAACAATGGATCTGCTTCCCAGTGGAGCGGTGTTTTTTATGGTCAAATCAAAAGGGATTCAAAGCCTCCAGTTACTGATATTTCTGGATTTAGCATGCAACCTTTTCTAGGAGCAGCAATACAGCAACCAGAAAAAAATTATGCCAAATTTGATTTTGCTGATATTGAAGATAAAACAGTTAAAACTACAATAGAAGGTGGTTGGGTGGCCATGGTACAGCACTACTTTATTAGTGCTTGGGTGCCGCCAGCCAATGATGTAAACACTTTTACTTTAAGGAAGCAATCTCAAGGGCAAGATGTTTACTTAATGACTTTTACTGGAGCACCAATCAATGTGCCCGCCGGGCAGTCAGATGAATATACCGCAAGTTTTTACATAGGTCCCAAGGACCAGAGTGCTTTATCAGAGCTAGCGGAGTACCTTGATAGGACAGTAGATTATGGGTTCCTATGGATCGTAGCCGAACCAATATTCAAGGCTATGAAGATCATCCATGGTTTTGTGGGAAATTGGGGCTGGACGATCATAGTTCTAACACTATGCATAAAGTTGCTTCTTTACCCGTTGTCTGCAGCAAGCCTAAAATCAATGGCGAAAATGCGAAACTTACAGCCTGAGATGGCTAGATTAAAAGAGTTGTATGGCGACGATAGACAAAAAATGTCGCAAGAATTAATGGGGTTATATAAAAAGGAAAAGGTAAATCCCGCTGGCGGTTGTTTCCCTATGTTATTGCAAATGCCCGTTTTTATATCGCTTTACTGGGTGTTAATGGAGTCTGTTGAAATACGCCATGCGCCTTGGATATTCTGGATTCAAGATTTGTCAGCTAAAGATCCTTTCTTTGTTCTGCCTCTTTTGATGGGTGGAAGTATGCTGGTAATGCAAAAGCTGCAGCCCATGCCTACAGACCCTATGCAGGCGAAGATAATGCAATTTATGCCCATTGGTTTCACGTTTTTGTTTATGACATTCCCTTCCGGGTTGGTTCTTTATTGGACAGTAAATAACTTATTATCAATGGCACAACAATGGTTTGTAAACCGCCAGCTTTCAACAAGCAGATAACTACTAAAGGCTCCGCCAGGAGCCTTTTCTCTTTGGCATACTGAAGCTTATGTTTCAAAACAGTAAAGATACAATCGTTGCTATAGCTACTGCCTCTGGTAAAGGTGGAGTCGGAGTGGTTCGTCTTTCTGGAGAGGATCTAGAAGATTATATTCATGGCATTTTAGGCAAGACAATCAAACCGCGACAAGGCACCTACAGCCAGTTTTTAGATGCAAACGGCGACACCATTGACGAAGGCATAGCTCTTTATTTTCCTGCCCCCAATTCCTTTACTGGAGAGACCGTGCTTGAGCTTCAGGGTCATGGAGGTATGGTCATTCTGGATGCGTTAGTACAGCGCTGTGTAGAACTAGGCTCGCGAATGGCAAGACCTGGAGAGTTTAGCGAAAGAGCTTTTATTAATGACAAAATGGATTTGGCCCAAGCTGAAGCCGTTGCTGATTTGATCGACGCTACATCTATAGAGGCAGCACGGTCTGCCGTTCGGTCTATGCAAGGTGAATTTTCTGCTCTTATTACACATCTCGTTGAGGATATGATTCAAACAAGAATCTACGTAGAGGCCGCGATTGATTTTCCCGAAGAAGAGATTGATTTTCTAAAAGACGAGTCTTTATTAGCCCGTTTAGATAAGCTCACGAATGATCTTTCTTCTGTTTTATCACAAGCGCAACAAGGCTCTTTGCTCAGAGACGGCCTTACACTGGTCTTGGCGGGTAAACCAAACTCTGGTAAGTCTAGTTTGTTAAATGCACTAGCAGGAAATGATGTCGCTATCGTAACGCCTGTTGCCGGCACCACTAGAGATGTTCTGCGTGAGAGGATTATTTTAGAGGGGTTACCTTTAAATATCATAGATACAGCAGGTTTGCGTGATACTGAAAATCAAATTGAGCGAGAGGGTGTAAGACGAGCCTGGAGAGAAATAGAAGCAGCCGATCAGATATTGTTTTTAGTCGACTCGACCGAAGGAAAAACCCCAGATCTAAAAAGCGTATGGCCAGAGTTTTTTGAGAGATACCCTGAATCCAAACAGCGACTTACTTTACTGCTTAACAAAATTGATATTTCAGGGATCCCGGAGGGCGCTGTTGTGGGACAAAAAGATGTTTTTGGGATCTCTGCAACAGAAAAGACAGGGTTTGATGGTCTAGTGTCTCATTTAAAGGAAAGTGCTGGGTTTTTCGGTGATTCAGGCGGACTTTTTTCAGCAAGAAGACGCCACCTCACATCTTTGGAGAAAGCTCTTGAGCTTGTGACTATAGGTGTAGAGCAACTCCAGAAAGCTGGCGCTGGCGAGCTGCTGGCGGAAGATCTCCGCCAAGCACAAAATGAGCTCTCCGAAATTACCGGACAGTTCACCTCAGATGATCTATTGGGGCGTATTTTCTCTTCTTTTTGCATTGGAAAGTGACCAAAAACACACTGTGGGTCATGATACGTCTGAAAGATTTTCTACTACCCAAAAAATACTCAAATAAGGGCAATAAACACTGGATTTAAACTGTATATATACAGGTTACTAACATTTTTTGGTTAATAATTAAGCTTTAATTAAAATGTAAATGTGAGTAAATATTTCCTTGATATTTTGCAAGATGTTGTTTTTATTGAATTTTATAAATAACCCGCGTTTTTGACTCTGATTTTATTTTGTGGATAATCCCGTTTTTGTTGTATACACTAAATCCTACTATAAGAAAAAGCCATTGTTAGCCTATTTGCAATGTTTTTAATTACGCGGGGCGGTATGATTAGTAAGTTAATAATAAAAAATAATCTCTTTTTGAGTACTTTCTCTTTGACCACCAGACTTTCGTTTTCTATTTCCTTAGAGGTCAACCAGCGTGCAAACTGATATGGCTTCTCTAGCGTGGTCTCAATGTCAAAATCAACTTCGTAGTGAACTTCCTGAGCAGCAATTTAATACATGGATTAGGCCTCTTATTGCCCAGCAAGGGTTAGAAGATGAGGTCCAATTGTTGGCACCAAATCGATTTATCGAAGACTGGGTTAAAAATAAATTCCTAGGTCGAATAGAGGAGCTTTTAGTCCAGCTGGGCGGGCAGGATGTAAATGTAGCGATAGCTGTGACCCAAAGCTCAAACAATGGGCTTAGTGGTGTTGCGGGAACCCGCGCTTCAAACGGACTTGATTCCGATCCAGAGGCGGGGTGGGTGGCTCCCACGGTGGTTAAGCAAGAGCCTCTTGATAGGGGCCCGGCGATTATTAAGTCAGCCGCGGAAAGCAGCCTAAAGACAAATTTGAATAAGAATTTTACCTTTGACAGTTTTGTTGAGGGCAAGTCAAATCAGCTGGCTTTTGCCGCAGCTCGACAGGTTGCAGAAAATCCCGGCGGATCATACAACCCCCTGTTTATATACGGAGGGGTTGGTTTAGGTAAAACGCACTTAATGCATGCTGTTGGGCATGCTATGAAAGAAAAAAATCCAGAAGCAAAAATAGTTTATTTACATTCAGAAAGATTTGTTGCGGATATGGTTAAAGCTCTACAGCTAAAAGCGATAGATGAGTTTAAGCAATTTTATCGATCAGTTGATGCCTTGCTGATTGATGACATTCAGTTCTTTGCTGGCAAAGAGCGCTCTCAGGAAGAGTTTTTCCACACCTACAACGCTTTGCTTGAGGGTGGGCAGCAAATGATACTTACCTGTGATCGCTACCCTAAAGAAATAGATGGTGTTGAAGAGAGGTTGAAATCTCGGTTTGGTTGGGGGCTAACTGTAGCGGTTGAACCGCCTGAGTTAGAAACGCGAGCGGCCATATTAATTAATAAGGCGCAACAGTCAGGCATGGAGCTTTCTAAGGATGCGGCGTTCTTTATTGCCCAGCGTATTCGTTCAAATGTTAGGGAGCTAGAAGGGGCGCTGAAAAGAGTGATGGCTCATGCCCAATTCACTGGACGGCAAATAGATATTGATTTAATTAGGGAATCCCTTAAAGACTTGTTGGCACTTCAGGATAAGCTAGTTACCATAGACAACATTCAGAGAGTTGTAGCGGACTATTATAAACTCAAGATGTCTGACATGTTGTCTAAGCGCAGGAGCCGATCAGTGGCCAGGCCCAGGCAAATGGCAATGTCCATCGCTAAGGAGCTTACAAGCCATAGTTTGCCAGAGATTGGAGAGTCGTTTGGTGGTAGAGATCACACGACAGTGCTGCATGCTTGCCGGAAAGTAAAAGAACTTGAGGTTATGGATAGAGAGGTGCAAAGAGATTTGAAGAATTTATACCGAGCTCTTTCTACTTAAAAACTAACATAAGTAATTGATTGTTGGAGATAGATAAATATTATGAAATTTAGTTTGTCGCGCGAAGCGCTTTTAAAACCATTGCAGCTTGTTGTTGGTGTTGTTGAGCGACGACAGACGCTACCTATTTTATCAAATGTTTTGTTAAGTCTCGATCAGTCAAGGCTGTCTATGACAGGTACTGACCTAGAGGTTGAAATAGTCGGGGTGACCGATATTGGCTCTGGTGGAGAAGATGGCGATGTCACCGTTTCAGCTCGTAAGTTGGTTGATATCTGTCGGTCTCTTCCAGAAGAGGCACAGATTGATTTTTCAAGTGGTGACGGCAAGGCAACGCTGAAGAGTGGTCGAAGCAAGTTCACCCTGGCAACACTGCCTGCCAATGAGTTTCCCTCCGTGGATGAAGGCGAGAAGACCGTTGAATTTATGGTGCCGGGCTCTGCTCTTAAAGCGTTAATAGAGGCGACTTCGTTCGCCATGGCGCAACAAGATGTTAGGTACTATTTAAACGGCATGCTTTGGGAGTTAAATAATAACAAACTTCGTGCTGTGGCCACAGACGGACATAGAATGGCTATGTGTGATGGAGTGTGCGAGGTTGCAGTCGCAGACCCAGTGACTTCCATCCTGCCTCGTAAGGGAATTATTGAGCTCTCTCGGTTGCTTGATGAAGATGAAGTTAAGGTTGCAATGGGATCTAACCATATCCGAGTTACGGGAGGTGACTATTGCTTCACTTCGAAGCTGGTAGATGGCGCGTACCCTGATTATGATAGGGTTTTGCCCAAAGGTGGAGACAAAACAGTAGTCGCGGATCGGGCAGAGCTTAAGCAGGCATTTGGAAGAGCGGCTATCCTATCCAATGAAAAGTATCGCGGCGTTCGGATTTTGCTGTCAGAGGGCTCCATTAAGATGGTGGCAAACAATCCAGAGCAAGAAGAGGCAGAAGAGGAGGTTACCGTTACGTACTCTGGAGAAGATCTTGAGATAGGGTTCAACGTTAGCTATTTGCTTGATGTACTAAATGTTATTACAGGCAGCGAGGTTCGTATTACCCTGTCCAACTCAAACAGCAGTGCGTTGGTAGAAGACGCCGCGGATGGCTCTGCCGTCTATGTCGTTATGCCTATGCGGTTGTAATGCTAAACCAGCGAGGCTTGGGCCTCGCTACCTTAGGTTAAGCTCTAATGTATATCCCCCACCTTGAGGTCTCTCAAGTCAGAAATCTTAACAGTCTTAAAACAGACTGCCATCCCTTGGCAAACATAATTTATGGCGTCAACGGAAGTGGAAAAACCAGTCTTCTTGAAGCGATTTATTTGTTAGGGCGGGGCCGGTCGTTTAGGCACCGGGATTTACGTTTAGTTGTTAATCACCAAGCCGAAGAGCTCGTTGTATCAGCAAAAATTGAGAAGGGCATTCCGGCCAAAGTCCATCAAATGGGAGTTAGGAGGACATCCTCGGGCAAGTTTGCAGCGCGCTTTGATGGGAAAACTCTTCAATCTTCAGTGCAACTAGCCTCAGAGCTACCTCTGCAACTAATTGATGCCCATAGCTTTAACCTGTTAGAGGGTGGTCCTTCACAGAGACGACAGTTTTTAGATTGGGGAGTGTTCCACGTGGAACAAACCTACGGGGATGTTTGGAAGAGGTTCCAAAAAGCATTAAAACAGCGGAATCAACTGTTGCGACATGGTAGAATAGAAGAAGAATCTTTAAGTGCTTGGACAGCCGAGCTTGTTCCGCTTAGTGAACAGGTTTCAAGGTTGAGAGATAAGTATTTAAGTGGTCTTGTGAAGCATGTTAGAGAAGTAGCGAGACTGTTTGATGGGCTGGGTAGTCTTGATATTGAATATTACCAGGGCTGGAGTGGTGAGGCTTCGTTAGCTGAGGTTATGAGTGGCGACAAGAAGAGAGATTTTTCTGTCGGAACGACGAGCCACGGAGCACACAAGGCAGACATGAGAATAAAAGTGGACGGCGTCCCTGCATCAGAGGGGCTGTCTAGAGGGCAAACCAAACTGTTGGTTTACGCCTTAAAGTTGGCGCAGGCGACTTATTTTAGAGAGACAACAGGCGACTCGTGTGTATTTTTGCTTGATGACCTCCCTGCGGAGTTGGATGTGCACCATAGGCAGCAGGTGGTTGCATGCCTTTATGGATTGGATTGTCAGTTTTTTGTCACGGGTGTAGACAGAAGTGATTTTGATGTTTTGGTGAAGGATAGGCCACACCAAATGTTCCATGTGGAACATGGTGCGGTGACTGCAGGTTGAATAACAGGAAATAAACCGTTATGGCTGAAGAAGAAAACTACGACTCGTCGAGTATTAAGGTATTAAAAGGGTTGGACGCGGTGAGAAAGCGCCCTGGTATGTACATTGGAGACACTGATGACGGCACAGGCTTGCACCACATGGTATTTGAGGTAGTTGATAATTCTATTGATGAGGCCTTGGCTGGGCATTGTTCAGAAATTCGCATCGTGATTCATCCTAATGAGTCAATCTCCGTTTTTGATAATGGCCGCGGAATACCCACGGAAATGCACGATGAGGGTGTGTCGGCAGCGGAAGTTATCATGACGGTACTGCATGCAGGGGGAAAGTTTGATGACAATAGCTATAAGGTATCTGGCGGGTTACATGGTGTTGGGGTTTCTGTTGTAAATGCCTTGTCTAAAACTATGAGGCTAACTATTCGCAGAAATGGCCAGGTGCATGAGCAAACCTATTCTCACGGTGTTCCGGATGGTCCTTTGGAGGTCATTGGGGAGACAGAGGAGACAGGAACAGAGGTGTTTTTTGTCCCCTCAGAAGATACATTTACCAATATTCAGTTCCACTTTGATCAGCTAGCAAAGCGGTTGCGAGAGTTGTCCTTTCTTAATTCAGGGGTTCGTATTGTTTTGCATGACGAACGGACCGGGAAAGAAGAGGTATATGCGTACGATGGTGGATTGAGCGCCTTTGTAGAGTACCTAAATACTAATAAAACCACTGTGAATAAGATCATGCATTTTAGCAATGATCGAGAAGACGGAACCAGTGTAGAGGTTGCTCTGCAATGGAATGATGGATTCCAAGAAAATATCCTGTGTTATACCAATAATATTCCACAGCGAGACGGCGGCACCCACTTGGCCGGATTTCGCTCTGCTTTGACTAGGGGTTTGAACACCTATATAGAAAAAGAGGGAATTAATGGAAAATCAAAGGTAAATACAACAGGGGATGACGCTAGAGAGGGCTTGACAGCAATAATTTCCGTTAAAGTGCCTGACCCAAAGTTTTCTTCGCAAACAAAGGACAAGTTGGTAAGTTCTGAGGTGAAGACGGCAGTTGAGCAAGAGATGGGCGATAAGTTTAATGATTATCTGATGGAGTTTCCCCAAGAAGCGCGAGCGGTGGTCGGGAAAATGATAGATGCAGCGCGAGCGAGAGAGGCGGCGCGCAAAGCAAGAGAGATGACGAGGCGCAAAGGTGCTCTAGACATTGCAGGATTGCCTGGGAAACTCGCAGATTGTCAGGAAAAAGATCCTGCTCTTTCTGAGTTGTACCTTGTGGAGGGAGACTCAGCAGGAGGGTCGGCTAAGCAAGGCCGGGCGCGGAAAACTCAAGCTATTTTGCCATTGAAAGGCAAGATATTGAACGTTGAAAAAGCACGGTTCGATAAAATGCTCTCTAGTGCAGAAATAGGCACTTTGATCACAGCTTTAGGTTGCGGTATTGGGGCGGAAGAATTTAATTTAGAAAAATTACGCTACCATACTATCGTCATCATGACGGATGCTGATGTGGATGGATCTCATATCCGTACGTTGCTACTGACTTTTTTCTTCAGACAGATGCGGGAGTTGGTAGAAAATGGCCATATATTTATAGCCCAGCCCCCTCTTTACAAAGTAAGTAAAGGGAAAAATGAGCAATATGTGAAAGATGATGCGGCGCTGTTAGTATATTTAACTCAAAAGGCACTAGAGAGTGCCAGTTTGCATGTCAATGCGAGCGCTCCTCCACTCCAAGGGCAGGCTTTGGAGTCGCTAGTAGGACAATTTAGAAGCGTTAGTGGGCTCATGGATAGAATGTCTCTTGTATACCCCCTAGATATACTCGAATCACTAATTTATGTTAGGGGTTTAGATAGTAAACTTCTTCAAAAAAGCAGCGAAGTTGCCGCCTGGTGCGCCGAACTCCAGGAAAAACTTGAAGAGTCGGATACTGGGACCCATCGGTATCAGGTCAGTGTGAAAGAGGATAAAGAGCGAAAAGTCTTTTTGCCAAACGTTGAAATTACCGCCCACGGCGTTCCTCATTACCACACACTTAGTCGAGACTTTTTCGTATCCAGTGAATATGGCGCCATTGTTCAATTGGGGGAGACGCTTCAAGGACTGATAGAGCCGGGTGCTTACGTAAAGCGAGGCGAGCGTATACAGGAAGTGACTAGTTTCAAAAAGGCTTTAGATTGGTTGATGTCAGAGTCTCGGCGAGGGATAAATACTCAGCGATACAAAGGCTTGGGGGAGATGAATCCTGAGCAGCTTTGGGAGACTACGATGGATCCTGAAAGTAGAAGGATGCTTGTGGTGACCATTGAAGATGCGATTGCTGCAGATCAAATGTTTACGACTTTGATGGGCGATCAAGTAGAGCCGAGAAGAGACTTCATTGAAACTAATGCGTTATCCGTGGTTAATCTAGACGTGTAATCTTTGCGAGATTTGATTTAGGCCTTGGAAATATTATCGCCTAGCGAGGAAGCTATCCAAGAGCGTGCCTTGTCCGTCAGACTTCGTGCGTTATCCAACGATGAATCGATAGCAGGGCCTATGGTTACTTGCACTGTCCCGGAATATTTTAACCAACCAGTAGCCGGCCAGTGGGCTCCGGCATTGTGGGATATCGGCAAAATGGGGACGCCAGATAATTTAGCAAGGGCTGCACCTCCTGTTTTGAAGGCACCTAATTGGCCGTTTGGATTGCGCGTACCCTCTGGATAAATAACTATCTTAATTCCTTTAGATAGTCGCTCTTGCCCAAGCTTAAAAACTTGCCGCATGGCACCGGCTGGGTGAGATCGGCGAATCCCGATAGGTGCCATAGTG
>Ga0206679_10000674_pt1 | contig 28748 bp, 25 predicted proteins | sample M110012015metaG_FD_155464 | JGI IMG/M metagenome (GOLD analysis project Ga0206679, IMG submission 155464) | Ammonia-oxidizing marine archaeal communities from Monterey Bay, California, United States - M1 100m 12015 | ecosystem: Environmental > Aquatic > Marine > Intertidal zone | place: USA... | reverse complement strand
CGGATCGCAAAGACAGGCCATTACCCCACCATCAACGGGCAGGTTGCATGGGCTCACAACGTCGCAGGATCTAGCAACTTCCTGGGAAACAAAACTGACCAAAAGAGTCTCTCCCTGAACCTTAACGTTCCCATCTATCAGGGTGGAGGGGTTAGATCAGCTGTTAAACAGGCCGGTTACAACCTCGAGGCGGCCCGGCAGAACCTTGACCTGGTAGAAAAGCAAGTCGCTGAAGCTACACGTATCCTCTACACCGCCATCAACACTGACGTAGCAAGGGTCCGCGCCAGACTGCGCGGTATCGAATCCAGCCAAAGTGCTCTGGATGCAACCCAGACCGGTTACGAAGTAGGGACACGTAACATCGTCGACGTTTTGAACGCCCAACAAAGCCTGTACTTGTCCCAGTTTCAGTACGCAAAAGCTAGATATACCTATGTCATCGATACTCTGCTCCTGAAACAGTCTGTTGGCACCCTGAACCCAGAGGACCTTTACGCACTAAGCCGCTTTCTCGATAACAAGGACACAATTTCCCGGAACACACCAACCACTCGATAGATAGATTCATTGATTATGCGCATTTTTGGAGCCTCTTTAGTCATAATTGCAGTCACCGTTGGGTTATTTGTATCTGCTACCAATAAGGAAAACCCAACGGCCATCGCTACCGCAGAAACCACACCGGTATTTTTGACAAACGATGAACAGAACAACATATCAGTTTTCAAGAGCGCCAGCCCAAGCGTTGTGTTCGTCACCAACACACAACTGAGAAGACAGCGTTTTTCGCTCAACGTCATGGAGATACCCCGGGGCAGCGGCACCGGGTTTATCTGGGACGAATCGGGGCTAATTGTGACGAATTTCCATGTCGTGCAGGGCGCGAACAAAATCACCATCGAGCTTCAATCCAACAAGAGCTATCAAGCAACGGTTATTGGTAGCGCACCAGAAAAAGATATCGCACTCCTGAAGATCGACGCCCCAAATGAAGATCTGCAACCTTTGCCACTGGGTGACTCAACATCCCTCGCCGTAGGCAGGAAGGTACTCGCCATAGGCAACCCCTTCGCATTGGATACGACACTGACTGTTGGCGTGGTTAGCGCACTGGGCCGGGAAATAAAATCCATCACCAACCGAACAATCAAAAACGTTATTCAGACTGATGCTGCTATTAATCCTGGCAATTCCGGGGGGCCGTTACTGAATTCAAACGGTCAACTGGTCGGTGTTAATACCGCCATCTATTCTCCAACAGGCGCAAGCGCAGGTATCGGATTTGCCATTCCCGTCAATGCGGTCAAGGTCATCATTCCACAGCTGATCGAACACGGTAAGTTAATTCGCCCTGTACTGGGAATAGAGACCTTAACCGACTACTGGACCCGGCGCCTTAGAGTAAAGGGCGTTGCCATCCTGTCAGTTAGAGAAGGCCTTCCGGCCGCCAAAGCCGGAATGGTAGGTGTCAGGGAGGACCGGCGTGGCAAAATCCACCTTGGCGATGTGATCATCGCAATCAACGGTCAAAACGTCATTAATGAAGATTCCCTACTCAACCAGCTGGAACAATTTTCCCCCGGTGATACCGTCGAGGTCACCACCCTTAAAGATGAAAAAATACATAACTACAACGTACAACTGGTAGCACCGGCCGAATAAATGTTCCTCTACGAGTTCGACCAAAACCAAAAAGAAACTCGGGCCTTTATGTGAACATATCTCTACCACCAGTAGTTCTGCTATGCCTGATAGTTCTGCTAAGCAGCTGCGCCAGCCGGTCCGATAACGCTACCGAAACACCGGACACCAAAAACGAAACAGGTGAAAGACTATTGGCCGCTCCGCCAAAAGACTGGGTAAATATTTTCCAGCTCAATAATGACAACACTCGTCTTACCGATTTTATCCCCCCGGACCAAAGTAAAGGGGACTGGTCAACGAAACTGTCATTCGAGGCACACACTACAGAAGTGCTATCACTCGACCCAATTGAGCTTCTATTCTCTGAAGCAGAGACAGATCAGTCACGGTGCAACCGAGTTCGTCACTACAATATATTCTCTGGTCTGGAAAATAACTATCAGACATCAGTACGACTGTTTCTTTGTGGCGAGAATACTTTTACCAACCGTGGTGAGATTAAGCTGATAAAAGCTATCAGAGGGAACGACTACCTGTACTCTGTAAGAATAGCAAGGCGAACACCCCCTTTTGACGTGAACGAGGAAGAAATCCCCAAAGAAGAAGTTGCGCGCTGGTCTACTTACCTGCGTAAAATCTCCCTCTGTGACGGATCGCCAGGTCACCCATGTCCCCAGCCTGAAGCCGGGGCAGAATCTCAGGGCTATTCGAGTCAATAACGCTACCTTCACACAGCGTTAGGCCCGTTGCCTGGCTGGATTGCTGTGCAACACTGGTTTTGTGAATCTACGCGCGAAACTCCATCAACTGACTTACTACCTCTTCCCTGGCCAGTGCATCCTGTGCAAAAATCTGACCTACCGCCAGTTGGACATCTGTCTCGCCTGCGAATCAGACTTACCCTGGTTAAGAAACTGCTGTCCCTACTGTGCTGAACCTTCCGCAGACATACTTCCTTGCGCACGGTGCCTGCAGAAGCCACCGGGCTTTAGCGCAACCCTCAGTGGGTTTGAATATCGATTCCCGATAAATGTGCTAATACATGCTTTCAAAGACAGCCAGCACCTTTCCTCTGGGTATGTACTAACTCACCTGGCTTACGGTCGCCATCGACAAACGTTAAAAAACATCTCGGGAGAGGACCTTCTGGTTGTACCAGTACCACTGCACCCCCGAAAACTTCGTGCACGAGGCTTCAATCAATCACACCTGATCGCACAGCAACTGGCAGACCTGATACCAGCGAAGCTGGACCAGACATTACTGTACAGGGTGATTGATACAGCAGATCAGAAGAGCCTTCCTCTGGCATCAAGAAAACATAATCTAAAGGATGCCTTCCAAGTTGAACGGAATCTCAATGGCGCCCGCATTTTACTGGTCGACGATGTCGTAACGACAGGAACAACTATCACGGAAATATCACATCGCCTCGTTCAATCGGGTGCTTCCGATGTCGTTGTTTTTGCCGTTGCAAGAACGCCGCCCTCGCAACCGATCATACCGGGCCTCCTGCAGTGAAACAGGCTGTATGTTAAAGTCCTTCTTTTTTAGCATTGAGAGCCATGGACTGGGAACATGCCAACATCAGTGACGACTTCAATCCGGGTTTAACTGAACCTGAAGCATCTGACCAAAGTTATCACATTGTAATTTCGGACGGCGAAGTGCTCTGCATTGACGGCCAGTATCCGTGGCGGCCCCTGACGCGAGATGAATTTCAATGGTGCGGCCTGGATGCCATCTCATCGCACTATCTCGGTAACCTCAGCAGCACTCCGATCTATGCCGTCGAAGTCGACCCTGATGCAGATGAACCCTCAGGTTATGGTTTCGAATCCTTATGGTCATTCCTAACGAGCGTTGAACAACCTGTGTTCTACCTGATCGGCAGAGCCAAGCAAGTCATCGAGTGGCATCAGCACCATAACTTTTGCGGCGCATGCGGACAGGTAACTTCAACAACACCCCTGGATCGTTCAAGGAAATGTGAATCCTGCAACATCTCCTTCTATCCCAGGTTGTCTCCATCCATCATTGTCCTGGTCCACAAAGGCGACGAGATTCTTCTTGCCAAAAATGCACACGCCCGCGGCAACTTCTACAGCACCCTGGCGGGTTTTGTAGAACCGGGAGAATCCATTGAAGAAACGGTCCATCGCGAAGTGTTTGAGGAGGTCGGACTTAAGGTCAAGAACCTCAGGTATTACAACAGCCAATCATGGCCTTTCCCTAATTCACTGATGCTTGGTTTCCACGCTGAATACGATAGTGGTGAGCTGGTACTCCAGGAAGAAGAAATCGCAGATGCACAGTGGTTCCACTACAACGACCTTCCGCACAAACCGGCGATGATGTCCATCTCTGGATGGCTAATAGATGACTTCATCAAACGGATGGATTAGGCGCAAGGTTTTAGTCGCAGGCGTTCTAATACCCCTGTTTGTTCATCCATCCTGTTATGCAGACCATCTCAGGATAGGAGTAGCATCCAATTTCAGATCAACGCTCGAACAAATCGCAACCGGGTTTGAACTCGCGCACAACATAAAGGCAGAGGTCAGCGCCGCATCAACCGGTGCGCTTTTCGCTCAAGTAAAAAGTGGTGCGCCTTTTGACATCCTGTTTGCTGCAGATAGCGTCCGCCCGGCTCTTCTTGAATCAGAGGGGCATACAAGATTGAGACGAACCTATGCGTATGGCCGACTGGTATTCTGGACGCCTGGCAAGCCGGCCAATGAGACTACCTTGAAACAGTACAAGGGAACTATGGCAATCGCGAACCCAAGGCATGCCCCCTACGGCAAAGCAGCGACAGATACTCTGGAACTCATGCAGGTCAATTCAAATCGAATTGTTTACGGCACCAACATCGCCCAGGCTTTCAATTTTGTCAGGACAGGCAATGCACCCGCAGGATTGATCGCCTTGTCGCAAATCAAGTACCTGAACGTACCGGCAATCGAATTCTGGGTTGTTCCACCCGAATCCTACGCTCCCATTGAGCAACAATTAGTCGTGCTGAAGGATGCATCCATGAAAGCAGAGCTATTCGTGGCTTACACGTTCGATCCTGGCACCACCCGACTCATCGAAAAATCAGGATACCGGGTATCAGATACGGGTAATCAAACAGGGCCTGGTGCTGATCGATGATGGACTCGGACCTGGTTTCTTTATGGCTCACACTTAAGCTCGCTGGCGCAACAACACTCGTTCTTATTATTTTGGGAACGCCACTGGCATGGTGGTTATCCCAGCGTTCCCATTCCAGCAAAAGAGGTTGGCTACGTAACACGCTACGAAACATCGTCGAACCACTCGTGGCCCTGCCGATCGTTCTACCGCCAACGGTCGTAGGATTTTACCTTCTACTGGCATTCTCTCCTAACAACCTGCCCGGAGAGCTCTGGCAATCCGCGACTGGAACCACCCTGGCATTTTCTTTTTATGGGCTGGTCGTGGGCTCAGCAATCTACTCACTCCCGTTTTATGTACAACCACTACAGGTTGCTTTCAGTGCACTGCAACGGGAGTTGATTGAAGCGGCTGCAACACTGGGCGCATCGCCGCTGGATCGGTTCTTCAGCTTGATCGTTCCACTTTGCCGTCGAGGTTTCATCATCGCCATCTGTCTGTCCTTTGCCCATACCGTCGGTGAATTTGGCATTGTACTGATGATCGGCGGCAATCTGCCTGACGAAACCCGGGTGCTGTCCATTGCCCTTTTTGATCATGTTGAAGCGCTCGACTATGGAAAAGCACACGTCCTGGCGGGTGGTTTACTCGGTTTTTCTTTTGTCACACTGTTCCTCCTTTACGCCGTCGACAGGCGTTGGCAAAACGGCACACGGACAACCTAGGGCGCCCTATGTCATTGTCAATCCACGCCAGAGTAAAACGGGAAGGCGGTTTCGAGCTCAACGTCGACGTTGCCTTTCCTGACAGGCAAGTGTCTGCACTCTTTGGTGCGTCGGGTTCGGGAAAGTCCACCATCCTAAGGTTGCTGGCCGGTCTGGACCATATCCCCGGTATTCGTGTGAGTTTTAACGATACGGTATGGCAGGACAAAAAGACCTTTGTACCACCTAATCAACGTCATATTGGCTACGTATTCCAGCACCTTAATCTGTTTCCGCACCTGAACGTATCCGGGAACCTGGATTACGCTGAAGCTCGTCGCCAAAGCGGCGGTGGATTAAGCAGGCAAGACCTTCTGGATATCCTGAACCTTTCGAGTCTTCTCGAAAAACTACCCCGGCAACTATCGGGCGGAGAACAGCAACGAGTCGCCATTGCGCGCGCCCTGCTATCCAATCCTGACCTGATCGTCATGGATGAACCACTTGGATCTCTGGACCAGGTGGCGAAGGATCGAATTCTTCCTTACCTGCAACGACTACACAGGTCTCTGGAAATACCGATTATTTATGTCAGTCATGTCCTGGACGAGATCCTATACCTTGCAGACACTGTGTTCGAAATAGCCGATGGGAAGATCACAGGAGAGAGCTCTGTTATTGATTTCTCAGTCTCTGGCACCCACATAAATCAGCCGGAAGCTGCAGCGATCGTATCCTGCCGCGTCAGGTCAGAAAATGAACAGTATTCCCTGACAGAACTGCAGTTCGAAGATGCACAGCTCCTCGTTTCTGCAGGCCAGCTGATTAACGGTGAATTAGTTCGAGTAAAAATTCCGGCCCGCGATGTCAGTCTCTCAAGACAGCGAAATGAATCAAGTATCATTAATGTTATTGCGACGACAATAGAGCACATTCATGACCCTGGTACCGGCGCCTCTGCTATTGTTAAATTAAAATGCGGAAACCAATTTCTACTAGCGCTAATTACACGAAAGTCGCTCCAGGAAATGCATTTCGAGATAGGTGAGCCCATCTTCGCGCAAATCAAAGGTGTAGCATTGATGACACAGCATGACTCATAACGAACATCCTTTTTCGAGGCTGAATCCCGACTTCATCATGGATGCGATTGAATCAGTCGGTTACCGGTGCGATGCCAGAAACCTGGAACTCAACAGCTACGAGAACAGGGTCTACCAGATTGGTATTGAAGACAGTGAACCAGTAATCGCCAAATTTTATCGACCAGACCGCTGGTCTCTTGAGCAGATAAAAGAAGAACACGATTTCACGATCGAGCTCAAAGATCACGGTCTGTCAGTGGTTGCGCCGTTAGCCATCAACGACAAGACCTGCTTTCAATATGACGGCTTTAACATAGCGATCTTTCCGCGTCGGGGCGGCAGGGCGCCCGCGGTTGACGACCTTGACTGCCTTGAAGTGCTTGGGCGGTTCATCGGGCGATTGCACGCCGTCGGTGCCAGTGATCGTTTTTCATATCGCCCGACCATCAGTATCGAAGAGTATGGTATTTCCTCTCGTCGCTTTTTACTCGATCAGAATTTCATTCCCGATGAGCTCCGGGAGTCTTACTCTACGATCACTGAGCCCCTGCTTAAGTTAATTCAGGATCGGTTCGACCTTGCTGCGCCAGGATTGATTCGACTTCACGCCGACTGCCATATGGGTAATGTGCTATGGAGAGAAGACCAACCTCATTTTGTAGATTTTGATGACGCAAGAATGGGACCGGCGGTTCAGGACTTGTGGATGCTCCTGTCAGGTGATGAGGGTTCCCAGTCGATACAAATGAACCAGATACTGAAAGGATATCGTGACTTTCGGGATTTCAATACCAGCGAGCTATTGCTGATTGAACCGCTGCGAACCCTGCGAATGATGTATCACGCCGCCTGGCTGGCCAGGCGATGGGACGATCCTGCATTCCCGAGGGCGTTTCCGTTTTTCAACACACAAAGATACTGGTCGGAACACATCCTGGAGCTAAGGGAGCAATGGGCTGCAATCGAGGCGCCCGCTATCTCCCTATATAGTTAAAGAAGGTATAGTTAGTCAGATACTTTCCGGGGTATCCGAATCTGAATTCAGGACCCGCTCACGATTAAGAACCGGGTTTGCATACATCTTCAACCAGTAGGACCTGTACTCCGGCGGACAACTTTTCAGCCGCTGCGTAAGTGTGAGCAGTTCCTTTTTCTCTATTGTCGGTACCCCGTGTGACAGGGATTGATACGCTGGGTCTTCCAGTCTGGACATGGCCCAATAGTTGATAGGAAAAAGTTGCAGGTTAGCTATGATCTGGCGATCAATTTCTGCCGCAACTTCATTAGCACTCTCAAACTCTCCATCCAGCGGCGTGCCAAGTCTCAGTATCACCTTACCCTTCTGGCCATTTAGCCCCCTGACGAGTGACAACAGGTCTTCACCGGCTGGTTTCCCATACTCACCATCTCTCTCAATCTTGCCGAGCTCTGTCGCCTTTAACGTATCACAAGGATCAAATTCGTATGAAATCGAAAGCGGAACAATATTGAGCGACCTGATGACTTCAGAGAGAGGTTTCTTTCGATCCGCGAGGACAAACATCTTGATAATGGCAGGATCAGTCACGTCAAGACCATTCTTGCTCCGGCCTTCACTCTGCGCAATCCAGATGGAATGTCCCGTCTGGATAGAATGCTTGATGTATTCGGACGCCTGAATCAATGCCGCATAAGCTTTCCTGACGCCCACGACTGACCGCTTGATAAAAAACCCCTTGTTCAGTCTCATCAACGATGTAACAAAGTCACGCTGGACCAGGTTATCCCCGATCGCAATCCGAACCGTTTCCAGGTTATTCAGGTAAAGCGCATAGTCGAGCAACATCGAATCACCTGCAATGTCACGGTGATTGCTGATAAAAAGGTAGGCCTTCCCGGGCTCCAGCGAATCAAACCCCTCGTAAACAAACTCTGTCAAACCATCACGGACAAGTTTCTTCGCATAGTTAGCGACGATTTCCTGGAAACCAGCAATATCATCTACTTCCCGGATGGCGCGTTTGAGATACAGTGATATTGCAGCTGATACTATGCCAGGAAAAAACCGGTTCAGACGAGGGGCCAGCCAGCCAGCGAGAAACTCAGTGAGCTCCGGATCAGCGACCAACTTTGCTAGCGCATCAGCGACTTCTTCGTCGTGATAAGGTCTTATATCTTCAAATTCACTCATACAACAATTAAGTAATGATTGAGCCCACAATTATCCAATGTTTCATTTCGAAACGCATGTAGTAATAACCATGGAGCGAACACCCACATAACATTGTGGACTCAAGTACCTGTCACCCCATAATCAGGCAACAGACTCGTCGCGATCAGAAATATACCCGTAACTATCAATATAACGAACACTAATCTCCGCACCAGGTGATCGGGCACCAGCTGAACATAGCGGCTTGCCACCAGGGTCACAACAATCACCAGCGGGATAGCCATCGCGCTCATCTGCAAAATTGCCAGGTTGAGTTGACCTGAAACGCCAATCATCGTCGCCCGGATCGCAGTTGATACACCGAACACCGCCAGCAGGCTGAACCGGATCGTGTTGATTGATAGCGGTTGCCGATACGCAAAGTACGCAAGTGGGGCCCCACCGGCACTATACAGACCCGCCAATACCCCCCCCAACGTCCCAAATAAGGTAAACATCAAACCACTCGACCGGGCGCGAAAGGGTGCCAGGGCAATCATTAGACTGGTTCCGGCAAGAATAATGACGAAGCCCAGCAAGGTCTTCAGCAGCACGTAATAGTGTTCGCTTAGGTAAGTGAGCAGAATAATCCCCAGCGCCATTGCGGGAATCATGCCCAGGAGAATCCTTCTTACAAACAGCCAGTCAACATATCGATGCCCATGTCTAAGGGCGACGCCCGCATTCGTCAGGCTGATGAAACTTACGACGGCTGCTGCAAAAGCAATGTCCGTGATATCGAACAGAGCGACACCCACGATGATAATCAAACCCATCGCGAAACCAGTCAGCGTCTGAACCAAAACACCCAAGACGACAATGACCAGAAACAAAATTGTGTTAATCTCGGGCACCAAAACCTCAACTCTCACTACAACCGCGCAGTATAGGGGAATTTTTGGACCTTAATCTCGAAAACAAAAACGTTCTGATTACTGGCAGCAATCGGGGCACTGGCAATGACATCGCAAAAGCCTTTCTCGAAGAAGGCGCCAGGGTTTTTGTTCATTCACTATCAGAAGGTGCCAGTGAATCTGCCTGCGAAGCACTGGCGAATGATCTGGCTCTGCCACTCTGGGGGGATATAACAACTGACGCTGGAGCCAATCAGGTTCTTGCCCAGTACCTTGCCCATGAACACCAACTGGATGTACTGATCAATAACTATGGTGAGGCCAGGCGTGGAAAATGGAGCACTACGTCGACCGAAGACTGGATCAAGCTCTACGATATCAACACCCTGTCAATTGTTCGCATGGTGCAACGGTTTTTACCGCACCTGCCAGACAACGGACGGATTATCAATCTGGGGACTATCGGATCTACCAGGCCTAACAACGTTATGCCCCACTACTACGCTGCCAAGGGCGCACTTGCCACACTGACCGTCAGCCTGTCCAAGGAGGTCGGACCCCGGGGCATTACCGTCAATCTGGTATCGCCGGGGCTGATCCGCACACCCGAGGTTGAGTCTTCGTACCTGGAGAGGGCCAAAAAAGAAGGCTGGGGTGACTCGTTCGAGGAAGCGGAGGCGAAGATCACGGAAAACTACTTTCCAAACCCGCTTGGCAGGATTGCGACACGACGGGAAGTATCAAGCGTTGTGCTGTTTCTCTCAAGCAAACTGGCCTCATTTGTAAACGGGCAAAACATTCGCGTCGACGGCGGCGCCGTGGACTACGTCTGATGCTCTGGATCAAAACATTTCACCTACTGTTCGTGATGGCATGGATGGCCGGGGTATTTTATCTGCCTCGAATTCTCGTTCACTATGTTGAAGGTAAGGCGGCAAGTGAAGACACTCGCAGGCTTGTCACCATGGCCGAGAAACTTCTCAAGTTCTCCACCATAATGGCAGCGCTGGCCATCTCTCTAGGCATGATTCTCTGGCTATATTACGGTATCACCGGCGGCTGGATGCACGCGAAACTCCTCCTTGTCGGGCTCCTGGTTGCCTACCAACTACAGACTTTTCGATACCTCTCACGAATGAAGCGAGACGAAGTACTCAACACATCTCTTTTTTTTCGCCTTTACAACGAGGGCGCACTAATTCTGGTCGTGCCAATCCTGATTCTCGTTGAACTCAAACCTTTTTAAAAACGGTCGACTGTGCAGGCACTTACAGAATTTATTGACGCCACTCTTAACCTCACTGAATCCGGCCTGTTGTCGTCGCCATTTCACGCTGACTGGAGATCACCAAGTGAACTCCATCAGGACTCGGGCCTGACCTACTGGAAACCCATCAGGCAGCAAGCACCTGTTTCTTTCGAAGGTGTATCCCATGCGCTGGAGCTGGAGATTCACGCGGACATAAAGGCGTATTACGCAAGCTATTGGTCAGGCACGCTGGAAGCGGATAGTTCGGAGGGCCGCGTCAGCCTGATCCAGTTGTGGAATGTTGAAGACTTTGATCGCCTGATTGCCAACCTGATCGGTCATGCCATGGTGAAACAGAAATCTCGCCAGGGGTTCACCGTGTTTTTCGCTAATACAGATCCTGACACAGAGATTTTTCTCTCCATCGACAATTCTTCGGGCGCAATACTTCTGGAAGAGCCCGGTAAACCTCCCCTGCGCCAGGTAGAAACCGATATACACACCTTCCTGCGAAGATTGAAACCGAAAAATCGTCCAGCTGACATATACTAGCGCCATGAACCGAAACCGAAACCAGAACCAGGACCAGTTAACGCTAGCGCCAATTCGACAGATCACCGGCGAAGTAACTTTGCCAGGTTCTAAAAGTCTGTCTAATCGAGCCCTGCTCCTGTCAGCACTCGCCAACGGGAGAACCCATCTCAAAAATCTGTTGCGGTCGGACGATACCGAGCGAATGGTGGAAGCATTGCGGCAGCTCGGGACAGGCATTGAACTGTCAGAGGACTGGAAATCTGGTGACGTGCTCGGGAACTCTGGATTATTCAACACCCCCGATGTAACAGACTTTTTCCTCGGAAACGCGGGAACAGCGATTCGTCCGCTAACCGCTGTTCTTAGCCTGATCCCTGGCGATTTCACCATTGACGGCGATCAGTACATGCGTGAACGGCCCATTGAACACCTGATCGATGCACTTTTGGCCCTCGGCGCCCAGGTGAGTTATCGCGAAAAGGCCGGTTGCCCACCTATCCAGCTCAGGGGCGGGTTGGTCAATGGCGGCAATGTCAGCATCCGCGGCGACATCTCAAGTCAGTACCTGACCGCACTGTTAATGGCTTTGCCGCTTGCGGCTAATGACTCAAACATCATGATTCAGGGTGAACAGGTGTCTAAGCCTTACCTTGATATCACACTCGGTATGTTGAAAAAATTTGGAGTTACAGCGAGCCACGAGAATTACCAGACATTCAACATCCCGGGAAACCAAGCATACCGATCACCAGGTGGTTTCCTGATAGAGGGCGATGCTTCATCGGCCTCGTATTTCTTTGGGGCAGCCGCTATTGGCCAGGGCGCGGTGAGAGTCCATGGGCTGGGCAAGCACTCGGTCCAGGGCGACTATCAGTTCCTCGACATCATTGAGCTAATGGGCGCAAAGGTGGACAGAGCGGATGATTGGACCGATGTCACGGGCGACGAGCTGCATGGCGTTGACGTTGATCTTAACCATATCCCGGATGCCGCGATGACAATTGCCGCCATGGCACTATTCGCGAAAGGGCAGACTGTCATACGCAACATCTACAATTGGCGAGTCAAGGAAACCGACAGAATGCATGCGATGGCAGAAGGCCTGACACGGCTCGGTGCAATCGTGCAGACTACCGAGGATTCCATCGCGATCGACCCACCCAGCGAAATTCAGGCTGCGACCATCGATACCTACGGTGACCACCGGGTTGCGATGTCTTTTTCGCTGGCGGCACTGGGTAACGCACCAGTCACGATTAATGATCCGGACTGCACCAGGAAAACCTTCCCGGACTATTTTGACGTTTTTCAATCCCTCTCCACGAATCGATGACTTCGACTTGAATCTCCATAAACTTCCAAGCGCTCTGCTCGTCACGGCTATCCTGGGATTGACGTGGACGGATGCCTACGCGTGGGAAACACGGCTTGATGAAGATGGCATCCTGATTCAATCAAGGCTCACATCAGTGGCCAAATACGAGGAATTCCGGGCTGAAGTCGAAATCGATGCAACAGTCGCCCAGGCAATAGCGCTTCTTATCGATATCTCGGCATGTACGCGGTGGTTGTTCCGGTGCAAAGAAGGCCACGTTATTCGAGAAACCAGCGCCACTGAAAGGATCTTTTACCAAGTGACATCGCTCCCTTTCCCCGCAAAATCGCGCGATTCCATTTTTCATGCAGCAATCACGTTTGAAGGCCTGTCATCGGTACGAGTAACGATGAATTCAATTCCCGATGAAATACCCCAGACGAAACACGTCAGGATACGGGAGGCATTTGGAACCTACATTCTTGAGCCAACCCGGGAGAACAAGCTTCGGGTGACCTGGCAGCTGTACGTCGACCCGGCTGGCGCGCTCCCTGCCTGGGTGGTCAACTCAATGCTGACCGATCTACCGTTCAAATCACTGCGGGCATTCAGGGAACTGGTCCAACAATCACCCTACCGCGACGCAAGATTGGTCTATGGTCCAGACGGGACACCAACGGGGATCACCTTTACCGGCTCGCAAAACTAAGCCCGGGAGATTCAAGGTTTAACAGAAAGGACTTTGCCGCTAGCCCTCCACCAAAGCCCGTCAGGCTACCATCTGCACCGATAACTCTATGGCAGGGAATGACAATGGGCAGTGGATTACGACCATTGGCAGCACCGACCGCCCTGACCGCCTTCGGACGTCCAATGCTCTCTGCAATATTGCGATAGGTGGTTGTCTGCCCATAAGGAATTTCCTGCAGCGCTGCAAGAACGCTGAGCTGAAACGGTGTCCCGCAGGGCTTCATCTTTAAATCGAATCGCTGTCTTTCGCCCTCGAAATATTCGTTAAGCTGGTCTTCGGCCTGTTTGAAAACAGAATCATCCTGAATCCAATCGTCCCCTGGGCAAATAATCCCCTTCCCTTCCGGAAACCCAATCATCTCAAGGATGCTGGTTTGTCCCCCGAGCAAAAGCCTCCCGACGGGCGATGGTATATATTTGTAGTACACAATCGATTCCTCTCAACGCTTCATTTTACGCTTCATTTTACGCTTCATTTCACTGCTATTCAGTCTGCCGACGCCCGCCACAAATACATACCTGCGTATCCACGCCAGGGCCGCCAGGCTTCCGCTCTGTTAATAAGTTCCTTTTCCGAGCTAACACCCAGGATTTTCTCTGCTACTTTTCTAATCACCAGGTCACCATGCAGAAAGGAATCCGGGTTCGATAACGCACGCAAGCAAATATATTGAGCTGTCCAGGGCCCGATACCCGGAATGGCAATCACCTGCTCGTAAAATGCCCGTTCATCCATATCAAACCCAAGCTCACCATCCGCAACTGCAACAGCGAGCAGTTTTATGGCTCTCGCACGTTTTGAAGGCATTGGCAGCGACGCAGGATCCAGGTCAGCCAGAATTTCCGGGGTTGGAAACACCCGCCCAACCTCTGTCTCGGTGCCATACTGGTCAGCGACCCTCCCCATGACCGTAGTCGCGCCCTTAACTGAAACCTGTTGCCCGACAATCGCCCGTACTGCGATCTCAAATTCATCGAAGGCACCCGGTAGCCGCAGCCCAGGACGCTGCTTCACAAGCCTGCGCATAATCCTGTCCTCGCAGAGCACAGAGTTTATCTCTTCTGGCACAGCGTCAACGTCAAACATTGATCGGACTTTACCCATGATCCGCATCAGCGAACCCGTGCTCCCCCCCTGAACAGCACACACCAGTTGGTTGCCAGATTGCGACACTGACAAATGGCCGCTCTTGCCATCAAGCACAAAGGATCGTTCGTAACTTTCACACGCATTATCCTCACCCGCATTGTCCACACGTACATTTTCCACACCGGGAATCGCCCTGATCCGATAGAACTCGAGCAGGCTCTGAAAGTCATAGGGTTCCCGATACGAAATCTTCAGCTCGACACTTCCATCGGATGCTGATCTGGTTTTTCGGAGCGAGCCGGGCGATCGACTGTACGTTTTTGCGAAATGGTCGTTGAACCGCCCGACACTGCCATATCCGGATGAAAGAGCAATTTCAGTCATCGTAAGACCGGTTTCATCAATCAGCTTTTTAGCGAACTGAAGACGACGTGTCCGGGCAACCGTTTTCGGTGAGGCACCAAGATGGTTAGCGAACAACCCGGCCAGGTGCCTGGTCGTTACGCCCAGACGATCACACAACACGGCGACGCTCCCCTGATCCAGCGCACCATCGTTTATCAGCTTTAGCGCACGAGTCACCGTCGTGGACGATCCGCGCCACGTAGGCATTCCGGGAGCCGATTCAGGGCGGCATCGAAGACATGGCCTGTATCCCGCTTCACTTGCGGCCGCCGCACTTTCAAAAAAGGTGACGTTTTCTTCGCGAGGCATTGTTACCGGGCAAACAGGACGACAATAAATTCCCGTCGTCCTGACACCGATGAAGAATCTGCCGTCGAACCGAGGGTCTCTAGCCTTTCTGGCCTGCTCAAGTTTTCCACCTGCTGGTAGCATTCAAGAAGCCCAACCAAATAATTGATCCCATCTTAGGCGCTCATCGAGGGTCCTACTAGCCAAAATAGGGCCTCGTTATCGGCGCGTTTAGACATCAGCTTCGGTACAATAAGGCAATGAAATCTCTGGGTAAGCTTGAATCAGTATCGCCGGACCTGCTGGACATGCCGGGCACGTCTCATTTCTGCATCGAGCATTTCGCGGACTATCAATCGCAGCCGACATCGATCCAGCTACAGGTAATCCTGCTGCATGAGGGAGGTGAGATTTACACCATAATATCCGACCATGAATTTCCACCTGGGACCGATCCAGATAATCTTGGGGACCTGACGGAGGCTGCAAACAAAGTGGGTAGCGAGCCAATTTGTCTTACCCGACCATTTGAACTTGAAACCGTCAGCATCCAGAAACCCTGGGGACAGGAGGTCTGGTATTCCGGCATCGAACAACGAGGTGTATCCACGGTAAAAAGTGTCCCCCTCCCCTGGTTACTATCTGTATTCGGGGATTATCTTGGGTGTGCAGGCTCCCCCATGCTGCTAAAAATTCTTGCCCCTTTTCCTGAACCAAACCTGGGCGACCTGTATTTTGAAATGCACGAAAAGAAGATCGAAGTTTACGTGGTCACACAGATCGACCCAGAGGCATGGCCAACCGGTTCAGGAAAGATTCGCTACGGCTTCGATCAGGACGTGATCAAAGAGTTCGAATCAGTTGCTAGCTTTCGCGATAGCTACCAATTGGCCGTCACCGAATATCGACTGATCAGGATCGAAGTAGATGCACAGCTTAGGTCGCTAAAAAAACAACAGGGGCTTGTCGCTGGCGATCTTCTTGCGCCCGCTGAGTACAACAAACTTATTGCGCAGATTGATCCTGAACTTAACGCCAGGGAAGAGCAGTTGAGGAAAATCATGTATCGACACACCGGAATGCTGGATTTAAGCATTGGTGATGTCGTGACTGTCGCGCCGATGGTACCCCACTCGCTGCAACACGGCGTAAGAGTCATCGAGTTCCAAACCCCCCATTATGAAAGATACATCCTGTCGTTCGGACAAGAGGTCTTGACCCAGGATCACTGGGACACAGACAGCGCACTGGCAGGTGCGAGAACTGATATCTCAACACCTGCGCCTACCGCACAGATCTCGCCAGGCCTGGACCTTATAGCCGATTTCGATGCTTTCAAAGTAACCAGGCTCATGCTAGAGCCAGGCAATTCAGCAAACACCCAACACACCAACTACACAATGATTATTGGCGTGGCTGGCGAAATGGCTCTGGACGATCTGACAACAGTAGGACCTGAACAGGCTTTTTTCCAGGCTCCAAAGGAAGTGCTTCGATTTACTAATCGGGGTAATGCCCCGGCGACTGTTCTCATCGCCGAGGAAAATACCCCTCCCCGCTAGGAAGGAAGGAGGTCCCTCACTGCGTCACGTTCTTCTGCGAGCTCAGTCTCGGTATCGTTCATTTTTCCTTGGCTGAAATCGTTTATGTCAAGTCCCTGAACAATGGCCCAGTCACCATCGGCACAGGCACACGGGAATGAATAAATCAATCCTTCTGCAATACCGTAACTGCCATCAGAATAGACTGCCATACTGACGACTTCACCATCAGTACCCAGCGCCCAATCGCGCATATGCTCAATAGCAGCATTAGCCGCTGACGCTGCACTTGATAACCCTCTTGCCTTGATGATCGCCGCACCCCTTTGTTGAACCGTAGGGATAAATGTTTCTTCTACCCAGGCCTGGTCAACCAGAGACTCTGCAGCTGTTCCGCCTACTGACGCATGGCTGATATCTGGATATTGGGTAGCCGAGTGATTACCCCAGATGGCCAGCCCTTTCACGTCTGCTACGTGATTGCCTGTTTTTTGAGCAAGTTGAGTCACTGCACGATTGTGATCCAGCCGGGTCATCGCTGTAAAATGCCTGGGATCAAGGTCCGGCGCATTACGCTGTGCAATCAGGCTGTTGGTATTTGCCGGATTGCCCACAACAAGCACCCTCACCTCTCTGCTGGCGTGATCATTCAATGATTTACCCTGAACAGAGAAAATAGCAGCGTTCGCTTCAAGTAAATCCTTTCGCTCCATACCTGGACCGCGGGGTCTCGAACCTACAAGAAGGGCATAATCAACATCTTTGAAGGCGACATTCGGATCGTCCGTCGCAACAATCCCCTGGACCAGGTCAAAAGCACAGTCATCCAGCTCCATGACCACACCGGAAAGCGCCTCCATGGCCGGTGGAATCTCCAGTAATTGCAGAATGACTGGCTGGTCTGCCCCCAACAATTGCCCTGATGCAATTCGAAAAAGAAGGGAATAGCTAATCTGCCCCGCTGCGCCCGTTACCGCTACCCTGACTGGTTCTTTCATACTGATCCTCATTTTACAAATTAACGTATTCAATCAAGCTTCAGGCATTACTTGTGCTTGAAGCGGGCGCAGATTATAACAAGCTTACTAATCACTGCATTATGAATTATGGGTTATGTTTTTAACTTCCCTAACGCTCGAAGATAAAAGCCTTCCAGACGATTTCCCGTTTACGGTACCCTGCATACAGGCCCTGAGAACGCTGGCTTTTGACTCCCCGGTAACAATTTTTGTCGGCGAGAATGGATCGGGTAAATCGACGCTGCTGGAGGCGATTGCCTGCGGAATGAAGTGCCCTGCCATCGGTTTGTCTGATCTTTCGAGAGATCCAATGCTCGAGGATGCCAGACGGCTGGCGAAGAAATTACGTCTGTCCCGATCTAGCTATCCAAAGGTAAAACTGTTTTTCCGGGCCGAGGATGCCATTGGCTTCACCCGTCGGATGACAGAGAACATCCAGGGCCTGGATGAACTAAAAAACGAGTTTAGCGAAAGCCTGTCTGGCTATGGAAGAGCTCTGGCAGTGGGTGCAATGGAAAACCAAAAGGCTGGCATCATATCGCGATATGGGGAAAACCCGGATGCACTCTCGCACGGAGAGTGGTTTGTGAACATCCTCCGGGAGCGGATACACAGCAAGGGGCTTTATCTACTGGATGAACCTGAGACACCACTTTCACCTATTCACCAGCTGTCTCTATTGTCGATCATTAAGGAGGCTGTCAGTCTTGGTGCCCAGTTCCTGATAGCAACGCACTCTCCCATTATAATGGCGTGCGAAGGCGCAACAATTTATAACCTGGACAACACAACCATCACAAAAACTGCCTGGGAAGATGTAGAGCACGTTAGTCTTATGCGGGCATTCCTCGCGGACCCTTCGAGTTTTCTCCGACATCTTTAACAACCTGCAAGAAAGTCCGTAAGGTTCGATATTAGCCACTTGGGACGCCAATTCTCCTGCCCCTGTTGAATGGCGGACTATATTCACGAAGAAATCAATCTCCATTAAAGTTCCAGTTTATAAATATTGTTTTATTTCAATGAGTTAGAATAAAAAGAAATGGCGTGGTACGTGCCTATACCCTTGACTTTCACCAACCGGATGCTATTGTTTTCGACCCGCTGGATAGCCGAGCTCGTATCCGGTGAACCCGTTGGGCATCTGCACTTTAAACAAACCAGAAATTGGGATTGGGTCAGTCCGTTTCTGGGTCGACTGACGCGTCGAATCGACAGGTTCAAAAACATAAAGCAGGACAGTTAAAGCAAATGAATAGCAAAAGAATCGATGGCAAGATCGGGTTTCCCGAAAAGATCGGGTTATATGATCCCGCCAATGAAAAAGATTCCTGCGGTGTAGGGTTCGTCGCCAATATCAAGGGTGTACCCAGTCACGAGATAATGACTGATGCCTACCATATCAACTCAAGAATGGATCATCGTGGCGGTTGTGGGTTTGAAGAAAATACAGGAGACGGCGCAGGTATTCTGACCGCCATTTCACACAAATTTTTCCAGAAGACGCTCGCAGACCTGGGGATCACCCTCCCCGAACCCCAGGCTTACTCAATAGGAAATGTGTTTCTGCCTAACAATCCCGAGGAACGGGCACACTGTAAACGGGTGATGGAACGCGTCATCCAGGAAGAAGGCCAGCAATGCCTGGGCTTTCGTGAGGTCCCCATAAGCCCTGAAGAAGCTAACATTGGCCCGGCTGCAAGAGACGCAATGCCATTTATCGAACAAGTCGTCATCGGGGGCTCGAAGACCACCGGCCATGCTTTCGACCGCGCACTCTACCTGATTCGTCGCCGATTCACCGTAGAAACAAAGCAGAACTCAAACCTGAAAGAGGCGCACCAGGTTTATGTCTGTAGCCTGAATTCGCGAATCATCGTCTATAAGGGCATGCTCACACCAGGCCAGTTGTTCCCTTTCTATCCGGATCTCGAAGACCCTGACTACGAGAGCCATCTGGCAATGGTTCACAGCAGATTCTCCACCAATACTTTTCCAAGCTGGGATAGAGCGCAGCCAAACCGCTTCATGAGCCACAACGGCGAAATCAATACCCTCCGTGGCAACAAAAATAATATGACCGCCCGCGAGGGCGTCGTCAGGTCGGAACAATTCGGCGACCGAATTAAAGACCTTTTCCCGATTGTACAACCGGATTATTCCGATTCTGGCACCTTCGATAATGTGCTTGAATTTCTGCTGATGTCTGGCAGAAGCCTGCAGGAAGCCGTGATGATGATGATCCCGGAGGCCTGGCAGGCAGACGTCAATATGCCGCAGGAAAAGCGTGATTTTTACGAGTATCACTCAGCCTTAATGGAACCCTGGGACGGCCCAGCATCTATAGTTTTCACAGACGGGCAATACATCGGCGCTGTGCTCGACCGAAATGGTCTTCGTCCTTCACGTTATTACGTGACCCATGACGACAAGGTCGTGATGGCGAGCGAAGTGGGTGTCTTACCGATTGATCCTGCCAACGTTAAAGAAAAGGGACGCCTGCAACCGGGTAAAATGTTCCTGGTCGATTTCTTTGCTGGCAGGCTCATCCCAGACGAAGAGCTGAAGATGGATTTCGCCACCCAAAGGCCTTATGGCCAATGGATCGAAAACCAGAAAATCGAACTGAGTGATCTGCCCAGTACTGGCAATGAACTGAACTATGAGCCATCAAGCCTCGTGCAGCGCATGCAGTCATTTGGATACACCTTAGAAACGATGGAGTTTATGTTATTGCCTCTCGTGACTGAGGTTCGAGACCCTCTTGGATCCATGGGTAATGACTCAGCACTGGCCTGCCTGTCAGACAAGTCACGCATGATCTACGACTATTTCAAACAGCTGTTCGCCCAGATTACCAATCCAGCAATTGATTCCATCCGTGAAGAAGTCGTGATGTCCTTGTCCTGCTTTATCGGCCCTGAGCGCAACCTGCTAGAAACAACCGAAGAACACGTGCACAGACTCAGACTGCCGCATCCGATCCTGTCCAATGATGAGCTCGCCAGCATCAAGAATATAAATAAGCGGGACTGGAAAACGCGGACCATCGACATCACCTTCGAGAAGTCGGCTGGCAAGACCGGCATGCTGGAGGCGATTGACCGTATCTGTCATGAGGCGACTACTGCAATCAAAGATGGGTTTCCCATTATCGTGCTGTCGGACAGGAATATCAGCGCAAGTCGTATGGCGCTCAGTTCATTGATTGCCTGCGGTGCCGTACACCATCATCTGGTGGAAACTTACCAGCGAACCCGTATCGGGATTGTGATTGAATCCGGCGAGGCTCGGGAAGTCCACCACCATTGCCTGCTGATTGGATACGGCGCTGACGCAATTAACCCCTACGTGGCTTTTGAATCACTCTGGCAGGCGCAGCAGGACGGTTTACTGGACGCCACCGAGTACACTGATATCCACAAGATAGTCGCCTCCTATAAGAAAGGCGTTGCCAAAGGCATCCTCAAGGTAATGGCCAAGATGGGTATCTCCACGCTCCAGTCCTACAAAGGTGCACAGATATTCGAGGCAGTAGGCCTCGCAAAAGAGATTATTGATCGCTGCTTTTCAGGAACCACCAGTCGTGTGCAGGGCGTCGGTTTTGATGTGCTGTTTGACGAGATGAAGGTTCGACATGAGATCGGTTTCCCTCCAAGAAACGAGAACCTGATCCCCGTACTACCTAATCCCGGAGATTTTCACTGGCGTCGTGGCGGTGATACACACATGTGGGATCCTGACACGATTTCCAACCTTCAGGTGGCAGCGAGAACGAACAACGAAGACGCATACTGGCAGTTCGCCAACCATGCGAACGGCGAAAGCACACGCAGAGCGACGTTCCGCGGTCTGCTCGACTTTAATTACGCAGAATCCAAAATCGAGCTCGATGAAGTCGAAGCTGCCAGCGAAATCGTCAAACGGTTTTGTACCGGCGCAATGAGTTTCGGTTCCATCTCTGCAGAAAGTCATGAAGCACTCGCCATTGCCATGAACAGGTTAGGTGGTAAGTCAAACACAGGGGAAGGTGGGGAAGACCCGATCCGTTTTGAAACCATGGAAAATGGTGACTCAAAGCGATCAGCCATTAAACAGGTAGCCTCGGGCAGGTTTGGGGTAACCATCTGGTATCTGGCCAACGCTGATGAACTGCAGATCAAGATCGTCCAGGGTGCAAAACCGGGAGAAGGTGGCGAGCTACCCGGTGCAAAAGTGGACAAAAACATCGCAAGAATCCGTCATTCTACGCCGGGTGTTGGCTTGATCAGCCCTCCCCCGCATCATGATGTCTACTCAATCGAAGACATCGCACAGTTGATTCATGATTTAAAAAATGCCAACCCCGACGCACGTATTAGCGTGAAACTGGGTTCCGAAATTGGTGTCGGCACGATCGCTGCCGGCGTCACGAAAGCAAAAGCTGACCACCTGGTGATCGCTGGCCATGACGGTGGTACCGGTGCTTCCCCACTGACCTCAATTAAACATGCGGGTCTACCCTGGGAACTTGGCCTCGCCGAAACCCACCAGACACTCGTCATGAACAATCTTCGCTCACGCGTCGTACTGCAAACTGATGGCCAGATCAAGACAGGTCGCGATGCGGCTATGGCACTGCTACTTGGAGCAGAAGAGATCGGCTTCGCCACGGCGCCTCTGGTCACTCTTGGCTGCATCATGATGCGCAAGTGTCACCTGAATACCTGCCCTGTCGGAATCGCAACACAGGATCCCGACCTCAGGGCCAAATTCACCGGCAGCCCTGATCATGTCGTGAATTACCTCTTTATGGTGGCCGAAGAGTTACGCCAGATCATGGCCAAACTCGGCATTCGCACTGTTAATGAGATGGTTGGTCGCGTTGACCTCCTCTCCAAAGATAACGCTATTGAGCACTGGAAAGCGCGTGGACTGGATTTCACCAGCCTTCTTACCCCGGCGAAGATCGTGTACGAAGGTACCGAAGTCTATCGAACGAAGGACCAGGACCATGGTCTGGAAAAGGCCCTCGACAATACGCTGATCAAGCTGGCAAAACCTGCACTTGAAAGCGGCGAAAGAGTTGATATTGAGCGTGAAGTGATCAACATCAACCGTGTTGTAGGTACCATGCTTTCCCATGAAGTGGCGAAGGCAACTCAGGGCGAAGGATTCCCTGAAGACACCATTAATATCAAATTAAATGGCTCCGCAGGGCAAAGCCTGGGTGCCTGGCTGGCAAAGGGCATCACCATTGAGATCGAGGGCGATGCAAACGACTATGTCGGCAAGGGGCTCTCCGGTGGAAAGATCATCGTTTATCCTCCCACCAACAGCAGCTTCGCCGCAGAACACAACGTGCTGATCGGTAATGTTGTGCTTTACGGCGCGACCTCGGGTGAAGCTTACTTCAGGGGAATAGCCGCTGAAAGATTCTGTGTACGCAATAGTGGTGCACATGCTGTTATTGAAGGGATCGGGGATCATGGTTGCGAATACATGACCGGCGGCCGAGTGGTCGTTCTTGGCTCGACCGGACGAAACTTTGGTGCCGGCATGAGCGGAGGTGTTGCCTACGTATGGGATACCGACGGTGACTTCAGTGGCAAATGCAACACCGGAACTTTCGAACTGGAAACGGTCCAGAGCGAAGCCGACATCAGTGAATTGAAGAACATGATCCAGAAGCATGAACAATACACAGGCTCAGTCGTTGCCAGACAGATTCTGGACGACTGGTCTTCTGAGTTGCACAAGTTCGTCAAAGTAATGCCTACGGATTACAAGCGAGTTCTAGAGGAGCTTGCAGCCGAAGACGCACTAACAGCCGCGGTAGGCTCCTAAGTAGTAAGTAGCTTCTTAAGTAATAAGTAGGTTTAAGTAATAAATAGAGTGTAGTTATGGGTAAGCCAACAGGGTTTAAGGAATTCGACAGGGAAGTAGCACCCTATCGCAACGCAGCTGAGCGATTGGTTGATTTCAAGGAAATCTATACCGACCACAACGATGAGCACCTGCAGACTCAGGGCTCACGGTGCATGGATTGCGGCGTACCCTTCTGCCAGTCTGGTCATGGCTGTCCAATTCACAATCTGATTCCCGAATGGAATGACCTCGTGTACAAAGGCCGCTGGCGCGAAGCACTGGACCGGCTACACAAGACCAACAACTTCCCCGAGTTTACCGGCAGGGTTTGTCCTGCCCCCTGTGAGGGAGCCTGCGTTCTGGGTATCACCAATCCACCGGTAACCATCAAGAACGTGGAATCGGCTATTATCGACAGGGGCTTCACCGAAGGCTGGGTTGTCGCAAACCCGCCCTCTACGAGAACCGGGAAAAAAGTCGCCGTCATAGGCTCGGGCCCTTGTGGACTGTCAGCGGCAGCACAATTGAACACGGCAGGCCACCAGGTAACCGTTTACGAACGCGCCGACCGGCTGGGCGGCCTGTTGATGTACGGTATCCCGAACATGAAACTTGAAAAGTCAGATATCGAACGACGAGTTCAGCTGATGCGCGACGAGGGTATTGAATTCATCGTCAGTGCAGACGTCGGTAACAATGTCGACATTAAAGAACTCGTTGACGGCAATGATGCTGTGCTTCTCGCAACTGGTGCAACTCTCGCCAGGGACCTTCCAATACCAGGACGTGAAGCGGAAGGTGTTCACCTCGCCATGGATTTCCTGACTGCAAACACCAAGAGCCTGCTGGATTCGAACTTTGAAGACGGCAACTACATTTCCGCCAAAGACAAAAACGTTATTGTGATCGGCGGCGGTGATACTGGAACAGATTGTATTGGTACTTCACTGCGACACGGCTGCAAATCACTCATTAACTTCGAGTTGCTGCCACGCCCTCCGGAAGAGCGTGCAGCCAACAACCCATGGCCACTGTGGCCAAAAATCTATCGAGTGGATTACGGGCACGCAGAAGCTGCACAGAAGTTCGGTGACGACCCTCGTGTCTATTCGATTATGAGTAAGGAGTTCCTGCAGGATGAAAATGGCAACCTCAGCGGTATCGTCACCGTCAATGTTGACGATCAACTAAAAGAGATCCCAGGCTCTGAGAAAACCTGGGAAGCGGATCTCATCATGTTATCAATGGGATTCCTCCAGCCAGAACACTACATCAACGAAGCCCTTGGGATGGAGATAGACGAGCGCGGCAACTTCCAGGCGACCAAAGACGATTTCAAAACATCTGTACCAAAAGTCTACGCCGCAGCGGACTGCCGAAGAGGACAGGATCTTGTCGTCAGAGCCATTAATGAAGGCCGTGAAGCAGCAAGGGAGATCGACAGAGAGCTGATGGGTTCTACCCAGCTACCCTGACACCGTTACTCACAGAGTCGTAACCCAGCCTCGAGTGTCTCCCTGAGTACACTCACCGGCACATCCTGGACGATCTCGGTCTTTCCAATACCACCTTCGATCAATACGAACCTCAAACCTTCATCCGTTGCCTTTTTATCCTTCGCCATAAAGGCCAACATGGCATCCGTGGACACCTCTGAGGGCCCTGCAATCGGCAACCCTGCTCTTTCCACCAACGTTTTTATTCTTTGACTATCGTCAAGAGAACACCGGCCAAGCCTGGCTGAAAGATCAGCGGCCATCACCATTCCAGCGCCTACCGCCTCACCATGCAACCACTGCCCGTAACCCATTCCGGTTTCTATGGCGTGGGCAAAGGTATGGCCAAAGTTTAACAGTGCCCGTCTGCCCGATTCTCTTTCATCTTGTGCAATGACCGCTGCCTTAATCTTGCAGCTGCCCTTAATGGCCCTGATCAGTGCCGACTCATCTTTTTGTCGCAATTGATCGATGTCTTTCTCCACCACCTCAAAGTAATCGGAATCCGCGAGCACGCCATGCTTGATAACCTCTGCCAGCCCCGCAGATAGCTCCCGTTCGGGTAACGTCTGCAACGTATCGGTATCGACATAAACTCCTTTTGGCTGGTAGAAGGCCCCAATCATGTTCTTACCAAGCTCATGATTAACGGCGGTTTTCCCTCCGACCGAAGAATCCACCTGCGATAACAAGGTAGTTGGTACCTGTACAAAAGAAACACCACGCTGGTATGAGGCTGCAGCGTAACCGGCAGTATCACCCACCACACCTCCACCCAATGCGACGATCGTCGTGGACCGGTTGTGACCCTTGGCAAGCAGATCACCAATGATTGATTCCAGCGTCTGCAATGTTTTGAATTGCTCGCCATCCGGCATCAGGTGCACATCTGTGTCAATCCCCTCGAACTGGTGCAGGAGACTATCCAGATAGTGGTCCGCAACCACCTGGTTAGACACGACAAATACCCGCCTACCCTGGATCTTTTCCCGAAGCACATTACCGGCTCGCAGCAGCCCCGACCCAATACAGATGTCGTAGGAATGCTCTCCAAGATCAACGCGAATCTTTTCCATTAGTCTTGTATTAATCCTTCTTTTTTCAGGTTTTCCAATATCTGCGATACAGCTTTCCTGTTGCTGTTGTCACCAATGAACACGCGAACATCTGACACTTCCCTATACAAAGGATCGCGGTCTTTCTTGATTTTTTCCAGGATCGCTCTTGGGTTGCCGTTCTGGAGTAGCGGACGTTTCTTATCATTGGCAGTACGTTTCACCAGCAGGTCAACTGCTGTGTCAAGGTGAACAACAATACCCCGCTCTTTAAGGTAACTACGATTTTCATCTTTCAGGACGGCACCCCCGCCAGTTGCGACCAAAACTCTATCTTCCTGAGTTAATTCATCAAGCACGTGAGACTCACGTATCCGAAAACCTGATTCTCCCTCTACATCAAAAATCCAGGCAATATTAGCACCCGCACGATGTTCAATTTCCTGGTCACAATCAACGAATCGCAACCCCAACTCATTAGCGAGCATTTTACCAATGGTGGTCTTCCCAACACCCATTGGACCGACTAGAAAGAGTCGTCGGGGTCTGGAAACGTGAATACGCATAAAATTAAACGAGAGATGAGGAGTTCATCCCCACAAGTTATCTGGACGTAAGTGAATCACGAATCAACCGAGGCGTGATGAAAATAAGGAGTTCCTGTTTGTCATCCTGCTTAGTTTTGCTTCTGAAGAGACTTCCTAACCAAGGCAGGTCACCCAGGATTGGCGTCTTCTCCACCCCCTCTGACACAACTGTCTGGAAAACACCGCCAAGCACAATGGTCTCACCATTGTTAACCAGTACCTGGGTCTTAATCCTATTGGTCTTAATACTCGGTATACCAGAAAACACGGCCCCAATTGAATCCTGGCTCACCTCCAAATCCATGATAATCCGGTCATCAGGTGTGATCCTCGGCGTCACCGTGAGGCCCAGTACCGCATCAATAAACTGGGTGGCGGTCGCGCCACTGGAGGACGCTTCCTGGTAAGGAATCTGGTCACCCGATTCAATCGTCGCCTCCTGCTTGTCGGAGGTGATGACCTTCGGACGGGCAATTACTTCACCTCGACCTTCGGTTTCCAGTGCACTAAGCTCCATATCAAGAAGATAGTCTTCACCAATAATGCCAAACGCAAAACTCGACCCAGCACCAGGTGCAGGCAGGTCTACAATCAGGTTATCTTCCGGTGAGTAGGTGAGCCCTCCTCCCGCGGTGAGGGAATCACGAATCTCACCAATTGTGGTCAACGAGCCTCCAAACTGGGTATTAATATTACCATCATCGTAACTACCGTAACCTAATGCACCCCAACGGACACCAAGAGACTCGCCAAAGCTCGAAGATGCAGTAACAATACGCGCCTCGATAAGAACCTGGCGTACTGGTACATCAAGTCTATCCAGCACTTCACGGAACTTATTAATCCGATCAATAGTTTCAGTAATGATGATTGCATTGGTCCTCTCATCAACAATGACCGAACCACGTGCTGAAACAACACCTTCCCCGCCACTTTCTCCGGCGCTCTGGAACAGGCCAAAGATTTCCGCTGCACTGGCGTACTTCACTTCAATAAATTCTGTTCTTAACGGTGCCAGTTCAGATATCTGTTGCCTGGACTCCAGCTCCAACTGTTCACGGGCCGCCAACTCGGCTGCCGGCGCGATCATCAGGACATTACCTACTAGTCTCTTGTCCAGGCCTTTGGTCTTCATAATGATTTCAAGCGCCTGGTCCCATGGAACGTTCTTCAATCGAAGCGTAATCCGACCGGACACTGTATCGCTTGCCACGAGATTCAAATCTGTAAAATCTGCGATCAACTGAAGAACTGAACGAATCTCAATGTCCTGAAAATTCAAGGACAGTTTTTCTCCCTTGAAACGGAATGCCTGGTTAGAAAATTCAAAGTCTGCAGCGGACATCGGCTTAACTTCAAGGGTGAAAACGTTGTCGGCTTGATAAGCCAAGTAGTCAAAATCTCCTGACGGCTCAATGACCATCACGGTATTGCCATTTTCCGGCATCGAATCAACCGTTATCACCGGGGTGGCAAAGTCAGTCACGTCCAACCGACGCTGAAGTCTCTCCGGGATAATCGTGTTGGCAAACTCGACTTTGATGTTTCCACCTTCACTGGTCACATCAACGCCAATACCAACCTCAGACAAACGCACGATAACGCGTCCTTCGCCTGACTCCCCTCGCCTGAAATCAATTTCCTGAACGACCGGAAATTCGTCTCCGTAAAAATCTTCCTGGGGAGCTAAAACCTGCGGCTGATCGCTGCTGACAAGCGCTGAATCGTCTTCACCAACCAGAACATACAGTGAATTACCGATTACCCGAGCACTATAAGCAACCAGTTCACTCATGGAGACGATTACACGGGTTCGGTCTCCTGACTCCACCACCATAACACTTCTGGCATTACCTGAACCTAATGCGTGATGCTTGGCAGCAAGCGCGCTCGCGACTCCGCTCAAGTCCAACGCAATTCGTGCTGGTTGTTCGATGGTATAACCGGTAGGTG
>Ga0206679_10000673_pt1 | contig 28748 bp, 25 predicted proteins | sample M110012015metaG_FD_155464 | JGI IMG/M metagenome (GOLD analysis project Ga0206679, IMG submission 155464) | Ammonia-oxidizing marine archaeal communities from Monterey Bay, California, United States - M1 100m 12015 | ecosystem: Environmental > Aquatic > Marine > Intertidal zone | place: USA... | reverse complement strand
CCCGATTGTAGGCAATGCGCCTGGATATAATTCTGTAACAGCTTGTGCCAATAGGTGTGCTGCACTGTGGCGTAAGATGTGTATTCCGGCATCAGAATCTGAGAGAATGCCTTCCACAGAACAACTTGAAGAAAGTTTAGTTGACATGTCTCTTTCGATTCCATCAACAGTTGCTGCCAAGCATCCATGCTTGCGTCCTAATGCATCAGTAATCACTTCTGCACAGGTAATTCCTTCCGCGTATTCATTGACAGTTCCATCTGGTAAAGTTACGTTAATCATTGACATCACACTAGCCTCAGATTGTTGAAACACGCCCCGCAGGGTGTGCCCGACAATCCTTGGGGGGCGTCGCCAACCTATCAAATCCACCTTTGACTCTGATTACTCAAGTATCAATCAAAGACGAATTTGATAATTACCAAGAGGCATCAAAGTCATCACCGATTGTTGAAGAAGGCTTATCTTTGATTTCTTGTTTAGGTTTTTGTGGTTGCTGTGCTAAGGCTTCAGCCTCAAGCCGAGCATTTTCCATAGCTATGCGTTCTTCTTCAGCAGGACTCGTAATGTCAAGTCCTCGTTTTGTTTCTAGTGTAGCAGAATTTGGCTTCACTACAAATGATTCTCTTGGTTCTACTGCATCAATTTTGTAGCCATACTTTGGTTCTGATGCTATAGTAGGTTGAGTTTCGGAAGAAGGGGCTTCAATTGTTTGCTCTTTTGGCTCAGATGATTTGATTTTACTTTCACCAATTTTCAATTCTGCAAAGCCACTGGCCAGAGCATCTTCTAGGTTTGGAATAGTCTCATCATAACTGCGCATAGCATGGCTAGAAGTTGGTAACAATTCAACATTGTTGAGAATTGTCCGGAAAATTTGCAATTATTTTTCTCCGCACATTGATGAATGTTGAGCAGGTGGCAGTGTCATGCGAGTCGGTATCGTCGTTAACCCTGATGCTGGCTTAGGTGGCCGCTTAGGCTTCAAGGGTAGTGATGGTAGGGCCGAGGAAGCAAGGGCTGCTGGGGCACAGGATAGATCTGGTCCACGAATGCAACAATGTATTGACAAGTTGAGGCAACTTCTTGACAGTAGCCTAAACCGTCAAGGTAAGGAAATAGAATTCATTTGCTGGTCTGGCCGCATGGGTTCTTCTTGGTTAGGGCAAACATCGGCTACCATAATAGGCGAATCTCCACAATCAACTTCAGCACAAGACACTACATCTTTGGTAGAACAATTAATTGATTCAAAAGTTGATCTCATTCTTTATGCCGGAGGTGACGGAACTACGAGAGATATTGTAAAGGCGCTCGAGAGCATTGGCGAGGACGCTTCTAAAACTGCAATTGTAGGAGTTCCAGGTGGTGTAAAAATGCATAGTGGTTGTTTTGCTACAACACCTAAAGCGGCTGCTGAAGTTGTATTAGCATATCATCTTGGAGATTTACGAACTGGAATTACTGAAGTTATGGATTTGGATGAAGAAGTCTATCAAACAGGTGTTTGGAAAGTTCGAATGTATGGTGAAGCATGGACTCCTAGTAGTCCACGATTTATGCAAGGTGCCAAGGAACAGGTTGAACGTGCAAGTGAAGAAGATACTATCGAAGCACTTGCTGAACATGTCAAAACTTTAGTTGCAGAAAATGATGAATTGATGATAGTTTGGGGCAGTGGTGGAACTTTGAAGCGTATGGCTCAGCACTGTGGGCACGAATTGACTCTTCTTGGTATTGACATAGAATCTCCTTCAACGAATGGAAATACTAATCGTACAATTCACCTTGACTTAAACGAACAAAGTTTGTTAGAAATTATTCACCAGCATGTAGATGATAACGGTGAGGCTAAGCCAATTTTGTTACTCCTTTCTCCGATGGGTGGCCAAGGATTCCTAATTGGTAGAGGCAATTTACAACTTTCCCCCGAAGTTCTTATGGAGATTGGAATTGATAATATTCTTGGAGTTGCAACACCGAGTAAATTGATTGGTTTGTCAAATGTTAGGATTGATACAGGCGATGTTGCACTTGATGAAATGTTTCAGAAAAAGAGATTCATCAAAATATTGCAAGGATTCCGTACTACGCGACTCATCAGAATTGCAGAATAATTTGAATCTAGTTGTTTTCATTGAACTTTGCAATATTTGTTAGAAGAATCAATGTTAGAGTTAGGTATAGTAGTCCGAGAATAATTACTGTTTGCATACATTATACTTGTTTCTGCTACTTCTAAAGAGTATTGGCTCTAAGTTTGCAGTGGACCCTATTAGAACCACTCAATTGTTACAAGCTGCTTGAAGCAATCCCAAAAACGGAGGCGATGGCCGGTTTGGCCTGCTCTTGAATTCAGGATGATATTGTACTCCTATGAAATATGGATGTCCGTCTAGTTCAAAGATTTCACAACGCTGTCCAGTTTCATCTTTGCCAACAAACTTCAACCCAGCCGCTTCAATTTGCTCAATTAGGTCTGGATTGACTTCATATCTGTGGCGATGTCTTTCATCAACTGAATCTCCATCTCCATATAGTGATCTAATCTTGCATTCATCAACTTGCCACAATGTAGGTCGACTACCTAATCGCATTGTTCCACCCAAATGAGTCTTTGAAATCTCTGGCATGAATACAACTGCTGCATGTTCAACATTTTCATCAAACTCTGTTGAGTTTGCACCTGCAAGTCCCAAGACATTGCGGCAAAATTCAATGGTTGCAATTTGTAATCCTAAACAAATACCAAGATATGGAATATTGTTTGTTCTTGAATAATTAGCAGCGAGAATCTTTCCTTCAATACCTCTATCACCAAAGCCACCAGGAACCAATACGCCATCAGCACCTTTCAGCAACTGCCATGCACTTACAGATTCTTCAGCATTATCCCAGTCCTCTTCAAGATGTGATGCTTCAACCCAATCGATTACCAATTTTCTATCAACTGCCATCGCAGCATGTTGTAATGATTTGATTACAGAAAGATATGCATCACTCAATCCTGTATATTTGCCAACCATTGCAATTCGAACTTCTTGTTCCAAAGTATCTAGATGTAACGCCATCTTTCTCCATTCAGCCAATAATCCAGTAGATTCACAATCTAGGCCAAGAATCTCACACAAACCTTGTTCTTGTAGCATTAAAGGAACATGGTAAATGTTTGGAACATCATGTGTTGAGAATACAGCATCTGGGCTAACATGGCAAAATGCAGCCAATTTTACCCGAGTTTCAAGGTTCAACGGTGCGCTAGACCTACAAACTAAGATATCTGGGGAGATTCCGAGACCTCTTAGTTCCTTAACAGTATGTTGTGTAGGTTTTGTTTTTTGCTCACCGACAGGCCCCATTACAGGAACTAAAGATACATGAACGAAAGTAACGTTTTCTCTACCGACTCTAAATTGGAATTGTCTTAATGCCTCAATATAAGGAGCAGATTCAATATCACCAACAGTACCTCCTAATTCGATGATACAAGCATCTGGAACTAGATCTGTCCCATCTGCTGGCTGACTCGCAACATCCTCAATCCATTCCATTATCGCATCGGTAATATGTGGAATAACTTGTACAGTTTTTCCTAAATAATCACCACGCCTTTCAGCTTCAATTACTTTGGAATATACTTTTCCAGTAGTCAAATTGTTATCCTTGGCTAAGTTGATGTCTAAAAATCTCTCATAATTGCCGAGATCTAAATCAGCTTCGCCACCATCGTCAAGTACGAAAACTTCTCCATGTTCAAACGGAGACATTGTTCCAGCATCGCTGTTTAGATATGGGTCAATTTTTATTGAAGTGACTCGCAGTCCAGCGGATTTGAGTAAAACTCCTATGCTACTTGCAGTAACTCCCTTACCTAATCCGGAAAGGACACCTCCGCTGACCACGACGTACTTCATTGACATCAACGGGCTTTTAGGCTGTCGCGCCTCCTTAATCAACATACCCGTAAACATCCCAATTGCCAATATTGCAAAATAATCAATATTTTGAGAATTGACATAGACTAAGCCAATAATCAAAAGGTGGCGTCTGCAAGTTGATTATAGGGGAGCGCGATGAGTATCATTCCAACAACGATGATGGCATGGACAAAAACCGCTGATGAACGGGGCGGTTTTTCTCTTTCACAACATCCAGTCCCTTCACCAGGGGAAAATGAAGTCCTTGTCCAAACTCTAGCAACATCAATTTGTGGAACTGATGTTCATATCTGGAAGTGGGACCAATGGAGTAGAGAAAATGTTCCTATTGGAACGATAACAGGCCATGAAACATGTGGTAAAATTGTAGCAGTAGGGGATGGAGTTTCCGAATCTAGAATAGGAGAAACCGTTGCAATAGAATGCCATTTTGCATGTTGGAATTGTCCGCGATGCGATGAAGGAAATGCTCATATTTGCGAAAATGGAACAATATTTGGTGTTGAAGTTAACGGGGCGTTTGCACCATATTTCACCGCCCCAAGTATCAATGCAAGAACGATTCCGGAAGGAATAGATCCAAAGTTCGCATCAATACAAGACCCATTAGGAAATGCAATTCATACATTGACAGGTGGCCCAATCAAAGGCGCAACTGTAGCAATACATGGGCTAGGTCCAATTGGATTATTTGCGGTTAATGCAGCCAAAGCGATGGGGGCAGCGAAAGTTATTGCTATTGATTGGGATAACCAATACCGTATGAAAATAGCAGAGAAATTAGGTGCTGACATGGTGCTTGGGAAAGAACATGATATCGTTGCTGAAATCCTTTCGGCAACCGATGGTAGAGGTGTGGATAACTCATGTGAATTTTCTGGCTCACCTAAAGCTCTAGCCAATACAATTAGTTCAACAAGAATGGGAGGTTATGTCAATGTGCTCTCAGTATATGGTAATCCGACACCTGAAATTCCAATGAATGAATTGGTATTCAGATATTTACATTTGAAAGGAATCAATGGTCGAAAGATGTGGTCGACTTGGGATACGATGCATGAATTGCTAAGCGCTGGAAAGATTGATGTTGAAAGTATAGTTACAGATCAGTTTCCAATATCTGATTTCGTACAAGGAATGGAATTAGCAACTTCGGGAAATTGTGGTAAAGTAGTTCTGCAATTTCCTTAAGATGAAACCCATTCATAGTGTCTTGAACCTTCCATGACACCTTCTTCACCGATTTCAACCAAAGCGAATTCTCCTGTTGGTGAAATAACCGAATTATCTTGAGTACCTTTGTGCAGATTTTCGTATGTAACTTGGTCTATTGCAATTCTTCCAGCAAGTCTTTCAAACAAATGCCAACGAGAAACAACTTCTCTCCACTGAGGGTTAACCTTTGCTTCGAATACTTTCGCTTTAGCCCCAGAACCATATCCACAAAGTCCGAAATAACTATCTTCTAAATTACTATTTTCTTCTAAGTCCGATTCAAATGTTGACATTAATGCGAGGAAGATAGATCCTGTGTATTGATTCCCTATCAAACTAGAGGCTCTTTGACCCTTTTCAATTCTAGATGCATGGAATTCAATGTATTCTTCAGTCTTTGAAATAGCACGGCGATAACTATCCATTTCCTTTTCCCATGCTTCAATGACTTTTTCATCCTTCGATTGTGGTTCAACAGGCGGAGCACCTATCTTGTCAACAATCAGTTCCCATTCTGGGGTTTCAAGGCGGTCATGACGAAACACATCTGGAAACATTCTTTTAGCCTGGAATGCATAAGGAAGGTGCATGATAATTCTTGACCATTGCTCGGTAAATCTTTCATCAACCTCAGGGTCATATCTTCCACTTGATTGTGATTTCTCTACAAAATTCTTGAATGCTTGACGGACTGCAATTTGATAACATCTATTGGAAAATTGTCCATCAAAAATCGGCTCATCACGATGAACACTAATCGAATTTTCGCCATGTGCAAAAATACCTAATTTCCTTACAGTGGATTCGGGGAGATGCTTAATCATCCTATTGACAAGACCCTTTTTCACTGTTTGACCAGTTTCTTGAGCCAATTGCATTACATTACTTATTACAGAATGAATAGAAACATTGCGTCTTGGTTTAAAGAAATCATGCACAGGAGTCGTTGAAACTCCAATACAATCTGGAATTTCAAGTAATCTAGGATTTTGCTTAATCAATAATGCACCGCCACCTGCACCTTGAGTATATTCTCCAGTGGATTCAAGTACATACTTAGCATTATCAGAGAAAATAACAACCCCCACCCGCTCGTCTTCTTCTGTTGAACGAGCAACCCAATCCAATGTGGTATGTAGGGCATCAACTGCACCAATACATGCAAAAGTCATATCCACAACATCACAATTGACGAAACAATCAGTACCATAGCGTTCCCCATATCGTTGAGTTAGCATGTCAACGATGTAAGTTGCAGTCGGTTTTGAACCATCCAATGCAGATTCAGTCCCTAAATACATTCTTCCTATATCTCTTGGATTCAAACCGTTACGGTCAATTATTTGCATTACGGCCATTGCCCCCATTGTCGCAGTATCCTCATGGACATCTGGAATTGACATTGCAGTTAATCCAAGTCCCTTGTTTAGTTTAGCAAAATCCGCACCGCGCATTTCAGCAAAATCTCTCATATCCATGAACAATCGAGGAAAGTGAATTGCGATATCATCAATGCCAACAGGAATTTGAGATTCTTTACTCATAATTTCATCTAATCACATCTTGTATTTGAATAAGAGTCCGGCATAAATATTAAAATGCCTAATTCAGCATAGCGTGAGAGAAGTCACATTCAATCCATTTCAGGCATATCTGGCATTACAGCATCAGCCTTTGCCCATAATACATCATCAATACGTAGAATAGAAACAGCAGCTTCAGTAGCACCGCTAATCGCTTGGCGAGTAATACGTAGAGGTTCAAGAATTCCACCATCAACCATATTTGCTGCTTTTCTTGTGTCTACATTTAATCCAAAATAATGAGAGAGATCTTCACTAGCATTGCTTTGCGATGCAACAATTTCCAATAATGTGTTTATTGGATCTAATCCAGCATTTTCAGCGAGAACTCTTGGAACAATCTCCAATGCATCAGCAAAGGCTTCTATCGCTAACTGTTCCCTACCAGGAATAGTTTCACCATGTCTCCTCAATCTTCTAGCTAAGGCAACGTATGTAGCGCCTCCTCCGGCTAATAACAAAGGCTCTTCCATTAATTGACATGCAACTCCAAGAGCATCTCCAAAGCATCTCTCAACTTCGCCTAAAATATCTGTCGTAGAACCGCGAGCAATGAAAGTTGCACCGCCTTCTTCAGTTTCTACAATCCAGTGTGAAACCCCATTCCACATTTCATTCCTAGATTCAATAAATGCACCCAAATCTTGAACAGTTGAATGTTTTACATCATGAACTAATGTTGCTCCACAACCTCTAGCAAGCAAATCCAAATCATCTCTTGCAACTCTTCTAAATGCTTGAATACCAACATCATTCAGTGCCGAGCGAATATCATCATCAATACCTTCTCTGCAGGCTAACAAAGTGACACCAAGAGATTGCAGATGTTCGACTTGTTGTGTCAACATCTCAAGTTCCTTATCTCTAAAGGATTGAAGAACACCGGTTGATGTTACATTTAATTTCATTTCAGATGCCATGGCACGTCTTTCAATTCCACCATTAATTAACAGAACTTTACCAGCACCTATTTTTTTAGGCATCGCTTCAAGGATGCGTTTTTTTGCTAATACTAATCCAGTTACTAATTGAGAATCAGTAACAACTGCACCACTTTGTGAAAGCACCTTGACTCTAGTCGGGTCAGCAATAGTTACACCGGATTTGGTTTCTGCAATTATTTCAGCAGCTTCAACAGATAATCGGGCTAAATGCATGCGCATCGCTTCATGTCCTTTACCTGCGAGTGAGGTTTGAGTTGCAACTAAATGGTCATCCTTTACTGCATCTATTGTAAATGAAAGAAGTTCCTTGCGACAAAATTCTTCAGCCATACGATAGCCACGTGCAATCATTGAGGGATGAACTCCTTGAGTTACCAAATGCCATGCATTATTCAACATTTCAGCACTGATTAACACAGTTGTAGTAGTGCCGTCTCTAGCGATTTTATCTTGTACAGACGAGGCGTTGATTAGCATTTTTGCTACAGGATGCTCAACTTTTGCAGTCTCAAGAACAGTAACTCCATCATTTGTTGTCAAAGTTCGTCCCGAATCATCAATTAACAATTTGTCAAGGCCTCGTGGACCAAGGGTTGATCGAATTGCACTAGATAATGCAAGTGCAGCTTGAATATTTTTGCGAAGAGCGTCGCGACCTGTAGTTCTCTCAGTATCGGAGAGGATTGACGCATCGCTCATAGACAAGCCACCAATCACTCATCAATAAGCCAAACGCTTTCAATTTCATCAATTAGAGATTCAATCTTCGTCAACTACTTCAAAATCAGCATCGACGACACCATCTTCACCAGAGACGTTGATTTCACCGTCATCAGAATCGGAATTGCCTTCTTGTTCAGCCATTTCAGCAGCAGCAGCTTCGTATAACTTCGAGGAAACTGCATGCATTGCTTCTTCAACTTCCTTGACCTTGGTCTGAATTGATGCTTCATCAACATCTTCAAGATCTAGAGGCTTACCCTCTTCATCTTGAACCATTTTCTCAAGTTCATCCAATAATGACTTCACAGGGTCGACATCAGCATCATCTAACTTCTCAGCATTTTCTTCCAAAGTTCGACGAGTTTGGTATACTACTTGGTCTGCCATATTGCGCAGTTCAACCTTAGCCTTGCGAGTTTTATCTTCTTCAGCGAATTTTTCAGCCTCTTCAATCTTAGACTGGATTTCATCTTCAGATAGTGAAGTATCGGATTCAATAGTAACGGATTGTTCCTTACCAGTACCCATATCCTTTGCACTAACATTAACGATTCCATTTGCATCTATATCAAAAGTAACTTCAATTTGAGGAACTCCGCGAGGAGCAGCAGGAATACCACCGAGATGGAATTGCCCAAGAGTGATATTGTCCTTTGCGAATTCACGCTCACCTTGTAATACATGTATTTCTACAGCAGGTTGATTATCAGATGCAGTAGAATATATTTCCGAGCGTCTTGAAGGAATTGTAGTATTGCGTTCAATCATTGTGGTCATCACACCTCCTAGAGTTTCAATTCCAAGAGTTAGAGGCGTGACATCGAGTAGTAGAATGTCAGAAACGCCTTCATCACCTGCAATGATTCCTGCTTGAATAGCAGCTCCCATAGCAACAGCCTCATCAGGATTAATACCCTTGTATGGCTCTTTTCCGGCTTCCTTCTCAACAGCAGTCTGAACTGCAGGTACACGAGTTGAACCGCCTACGAGAATTACTTTGTCAACATCTCCTTTCTTAACACCAGCATCTTTCATTGCTTGGCGAGTTGGACGCATTGTCTTTTCAATCAACTTGGAAATTAAATCTTCAAACTTAGCACGGGTTAAAGTGATGTCCAAGTGTTCTGGTTGACCATCTTTCATTGTAATAAATGGTAAATTAATCTGAGTACTTTGAGTTCCAGAAAGTTCAATCTTTGCCTTTTCAGCAGCTTCCTTAAGACGGGAAAGTGCTTGAACATCCTTGCCCAAATCGATTCCGGTCGATTTCTTGAATTCACTAACCAACCATTCAATTACCAAATCATCAAAGTCATCGCCACCAAGTTTGTTATTTCCAGCTGTTGCCTTAACTTCAATTTGCGGCTGTCCATCAACTTCGTATATCTCAAGTACAGATACATCGAATGTACCTCCACCAAGATCGTAAACCAAAATAGTTGCTTCATCTCCTTTGTCAACTCCATAGGCTAATGCAGCAGCGGTAGGTTCGTTGATAATTCTTAGAACTTCTAGGCCAGCGATTCTACCAGCATCCTTCGTTGCCTTTCTTTGAGCATCAGTAAAGTATGCAGGACATGTGATGACCGCTTGCTTTACTTCAGAACCTAAGTATGCTTCAGCATCAGCCTTCAACTTTTGTAAAATAAATGCAGAAACCTCTTGAGGAGTGTACTCCGAATCATCAATCTTGGTTGACCATTCAGTGCCCATATGCCTCTTTACAGAGAGAATTGTACGTTCAGGATTTGTCACTGCTTGACGTTTTGCAGTAACTCCGATAAGTCGCTCAGAACCATCCTTTGCAAATGCAACAACCGAAGGAGTAGTTCGCGCACCTTCAGCATTTGGAATGATGACGGGGTCACCATTTTCTATCGTTGCAACACAGCTATTTGTAGTTCCTAAATCTATTCCTATTACTTTACTCATTTTTTCACTTCCTTGTTTTTTGTTCAATTATTGTTTATTCTTATATTCAGAAAATTGGTATTCCACCATCATCATCTTCATCATCTTCATCATCATCCGCTAAATCAATACTGATATTTTCGGATAAAGGAGTTTCATCATCATAATCTTCATCTTCCAAATCAACAGCATCTTCTATTGATTCGGTGGCTGAACCTTGAGGGGTTAATTTTAGAGTAATATCCAAAATTCCATTGTTTAGACTGAATTCAACAACATTTTCACATTGATGAGGAAGGGCAATTCTTGCCAATGGGTGTGTCTGGTTATCCTTGAGGACTTCAATTTGCTGTCCACCTTTGACCAGTGATAATTCAACTTGGTCTTGTTCAACATCACCGCGTAATGAAAAGTCAATTGTAACACTCATATTCCATCCGTCTAAGTAAATATCATCGGTTGGTAGATCAATGATTTTGTCATCTTTCTTTTCAGGAGTAGGAGTAGGAATTTCTACTGCAGCATCAACTTCTACAGCCATGCCCATATTCTTCAATATGTCACTAAGGTCCTCGCCCTTAGCGAACATTTTGGCTAGATTGGATAAATCAAAGTTGAAATTAACTTCACCCTTTGCAATCTTTTCAGCATCAATACCCATTTCTTCAAATTGGCCACGAAATTGATCCATCAATTTGCGCAATTGGTCTTTATCGATTGGCATGCCCATGTTTTGAAACATTTCCGACATCTGCTCAATCAATTTCTCTTCCCAATCTTCGCCACCTGACATCTTTGCCACCACTACTGAACCATCGGTTACATAGTGGCCTATGTGCTACCCTATATGAACTCAACGATTATTGCAACTTTCACAAATGGCCAACAATCATAATGAAGCGAATAATAATTATTCACTTTTTAGGGGGAAATCAATCGATTTACATCATTTCATGGCCAACTACTAGCAATATGATGGTGATAACTAACAAAGCTCTCTGTGTGTGCAGTGCTCTTGCTCTCTTCTTGATTGCTTTAGGTGGCCACTTCCACATTATCAATCCTCCAAGAACTGACATTGCTAGCATTCCAAACCAGCCAGCCCAAGCAGCAGAACTTTCCCAATCTGGCATCTGAGAACCGATTCCATGAACCAATCCAACTATTGTAGCTGCAGTACCTGCGACGATATGGATTCTCAACATCCATTTATTGAATCTCAATAATTTCTTTTTAGCAGCCTTGACGTCAGTAATCCCCCAACTCTCTGCATTATTTTTTATTCCAGATTTTTGCAACCAGATGTGCAATGGTTTCCAGGCGATTAGAACGATGGTTGCTATCAATAATGATTTAGCGATATCACCCAAATCTTCGCTGAATTCTTCAAAACCATCTTCCTCATCATCATCCTCTTCTTCATCATCGGCATATACGCTAGGCGCTAATAAGATGAATAATGCAAAAAGTAGCAGCAGTAATTTGGAGACTTGTAACATACCTAGAATGCCCTCAATAATGATGCTATTGGAATTTTATCACTGTGTAATTAAGTGGTAAAGAGTTCTAACATGAACTCCAGATGCTCCATGTCCAACCATGTCGTTTGTTTTTGCACCCCAGAAGGTACCTGCAATATCCATATGAGCCCAAGGGATTTGTTCTGCGTCATCTCCTTCTCCACGCTTAGGTACGAATTGCTTCAAGAAAGCAGCGGCAGTATTTGCACCACCCCAACGGCCAGCACCGAGGTTACGGGTGTCAGCAATTTTTGAATCTGTAATCTCCTTTTCAAATGCAGGTAATAGCGGCATTGGCCACGCAAGTTCATCAACAGCATTTCCAGCTTCATGGATACTTGTTCGGAAGTCATCATCGTTTGACCATAGTCCGGTCGCTTCATGTCCAAGTGCAACTACACAGGCTCCTGTTAGAGTTGCGAAATCAATAATATATTCAGGATCATAATCACCTGCCTTCCATAATCCATCTGCAAGAACCAAACGTCCTTCAGCATCGGTATTCAAGACTTCAATCGTCTTTCCAGAAAGAGTTTTGATAACATCACCTGGACGTTGAGCATTGGAAGAAGGCATATTTTCTGCCATACATGTAATTCCAATGACTTTACCAGAGTGTCCTGTAGAAGCAAGCGCTTCCATCATACCGAATACAGTAGCAGAACCACCCATGTCGTACTTCATTTCATCCATATTCTGTCCTGGCTTCAATGAGATTCCACCGGTATCGAATGTAATTCCTTTTCCAACGATAACAGGACAGCGTCCCTCAAGGTGCTCATTCATTTTGAAAATAACCATGCAGGGTTTTCTAGCACTACCTTTTCCAACAGCAATCAATCCACCCATTCCATGCTCAATAGCCTCTTCGTAAGTTATTACACCAACACTGACATCGTCATATTGCTTAGCCCAATCCATTGCTTTCTTAGCATATGCCATTGGGTACATATCATTTGGAGGAGCATTTCCTAAGTCTCTTGAAAGATGAACACCAGAAGCAACACCAGTAGCAATACGGACAGCTTCATTCAAGTCAACTTCAATATCTTCATCACAAATAATTCTAGTATTAATGTCATCTTCTTTATCATCTTCATCAATTGTTTTGTAATGGTCATATGAGTAATCCCGCAACAGTAATCCTTCAGCAAATGCAGCCGCCAATCCAACTTCAGTTGAATTCAATTTTGCAGTCAATTCTGTTCCATGCTTTTTTCCTCTAACCTTGACTACAGTAGCACCTGCCTTTCTGTATGTATTTGCATCAGCATCTTCTTTCTTACCAAGGCCAACAAGCATTGCCTTTCCACCTTCGCTTCCAAGAAGCGTAAGAGTAGATTTTGCCTTTCCTTTGAAATCCTTATCGGATAATACGGTATTGATTTGGCTTCTTAATTGAGCCGGAATGCCTCCGCTTGAGTCATCTAACTTTTCTGTACCCTGAAAAAGTGGTAGAATTAGAGTTCCATTGATGTTGTTTCCTGAACTTACTGTGATTTGCATGCTTTCACCGCTTAACGCCTACAGGCTACAGCACTTCAACCTAATTACAACCTAATTTCAAATAATTTGCACATTAGTGAATCAATCATCAAATAACTTTCATCGTTTAGGTTTGATTTGGGCCATTATCGCTCATTAGTCACTTTGATAACAGGGGGCGTCATGAACGAGGCATGCACATCGCAAGCAAAGTCATCCTCCTCATCGGAGTTATCATGTTCATCGGCAGTATTGTTAGTATGGGTTTAGGCATCGGCGACATCATTGATTTGGGTGAAGAAAACATTTACCTTGATGAACAATCAAGTGGAACTTTTACAATTGATGATAATGAGTCTTGGGAAATTGATGTCTACATTATTCATCCAGTAGATTGCGAATCGGTTGATTTGCAAATCGTTGACAGTTCAGGTAATGATGTGGCTGAAATCTACGATTGTGCTTGGGAGACGCATAGCGCAAATGATGATGGAGATGGATACAGTGATGGTAGCAGAGAATATTATGCTACCATTAATCATGTTACTCCAGGTATGGAATACACTCTAAGTAGTAATGTCGAGGTTGATGTTGCTGGATATTATTGTGACGAAGCGTGCGAGGAAGAAGCCATTAGCAGCGGTATTGCGATAGCGGGAGGTTTTGGAGGCATTTGTTGTTCAGTACTAATACTAATAGTGGGGATCATTATGGCCTTTACTTTAGATGACTCTAATATACACACAACAATGCAAGTTGGGCAAATGCCCGTTGGTCAAACGATCTACCAAGCACCTATTACGGGACAGGCTCCAGTGGCACAAACCATGTACCAACCTCCAGTTGAACAAACCCCTCAACCAGTTGCAGTTCCGGTTACGCCAATCACTCCACCACTTACACAACAACCTGTGCAAGAGGCTTGGTGGGGAGAAAAGCCTCCGCAGTGATTTCAAATCACTATTCAGAAATCTCAATTTCACCTAATTCAGGCTTGAGAATTGCTACTACGGAGAGTGCCATTATCATTGATAATGGATTGAATAATCCATATCCGAGTAAGAAACCATCATCTTCAACTTTAATGATTGAAACAAGTGATTCATTCACTGTTTCATTTACCCACTGCGCACTGTTGATAATTCGTTTTTGGTATGATAGCCTCCAGACTCCATTATCATAATCAAATCCATTAGTCGAAACACTGGTTCTACTTGTAGTATTAACAGTGAAATTATTTGATTGCCAAAGAATTTCATCAGTTTCTTCATTTAGATATTGTAGTGTAGCATTCCTTGTAGTAGCCCTTCCATCATTGACAACGTCAAAATTTACTACATCATCTTCTATTGTAATTTCTTCAATCGTTAATCTTGCTCTCCAATACCAAACATTGTCAATCAAATATTTCATAACATCTAATTCTTCTCCAAGTCTATCTGACAAAGGCTCGGTTGTACCAAGTAACCATTGCTCATCATCAGTTTCAAATGTGAAAGTTGGGAATCCCATTATCCCGTATCCATAGTCTCTGCTGGTTCCACAATTTGGATACAAACCCTGATTTGCATTTTGAATTGGAATCTCTGAGATATTTGTGTGGACTTCTTCCCTTATTCCGTGGAATAACTCCCAATCTGAGGGTTGGTCTGGCCATTTACCCCAAGGATAGAGCATTATCCAAACTCCAGTATGCATCGTGACATAGAGGTCAGCATCAGGCACCATCGTATTCATGTAATTAGAATTCGCGAGAGTTTCAGATTCACTAAATGCACTACTTCCTGGCTGGGTCGTCTCGCAGGTATTCCAATAATGGTCGTAATTTCGATTCAAATCCACTTGGTTGATATTCCAGCGTGTGTCGATGTCATTGCCATCAGCATTCAACATGATGAGAATGTGTAGTTCTGTTGTAGTTAGGACATCGACAACTTCCTGTTCTCCTGCTGCCCAACCCTCTATGTAATATTCAGCGGTTAAGAATGCCAATTCAGTTCCTAAGTGCTCATTTCCATGGTGTCCACCATCGATGTAAACAACTTCTTTCTGTGTACCATCTGGTTTGGTATTTTGAGTCCAATCAGAGATTTGAACAACCCAGAGATTCCTACCAAGCTCAGTCTGTCCAGCAACGGTCAATTTGACGATATCAGAATGATCTTCAGCCCATGATTGTACATCAGTAGTCAGTGTCAAATACGAATGATACCAATGTTCCTGAACAATGTCTGGTTGTTGTGCAGTAGAATTTCCCAGAGCTGGAGTAAAACTGGCCAGCAATAATATCGCTACCAATGCTATGCCACGCATAAAATCCCCTCAATTCTTCACCCTAATTGGAATTGTGGTGTTAAGAATTACCATTTTGCATTGAATGCATTTGGATTTTTGACCCGTTCTCCTTCCTTTGTCCAAATTACAGAACCGTTACCGCCATAGATGTCAGCGAAGGGGTCAATGTCTTCAGGTTCGAGATTACGTTGCATGTATGCTTCTACACGCTCGCGAAGATCTGGTTTAAATTTCCAATAGTGGATTCTCCATTCCCGACCATCCCAAAGGGTTGTTTCTTCTGATTCGGTTGTCAGTAGATCATAATCTTGGAACATGTAAAACAAGTTTCGGTCAGTAGGTTCTAGTGCATTGTCAATAATCCTGTTATAGAAGCCGAAGAACCCTAAGGCATGTTCGGCCATTCCTTGGGCAACTTCCGAATCCATCTCGGTATCGATGTGTTGTTGAATAGCTCTCGTTAATTCTCCCATTGTCATTCCCATTTTGATTCCTCCGCGCTAGGATTGACCCGGCATTGCCGATAATCTCCCCCGACTACCATTATGTATTGTCTTCCGACACATATTAACCTCTCGCCGTTTTTTCATGAAAAGCACTATATTTTGTGCTTTTTTGAAAAAGAATTTGCATTATTGCCAAATGTGCGAGAGATATTATTTCCGTTTTTCTTTTAAGGAAAGTTGGTTTGAATGAGTTCGGTGGGCTTATGTTTGTTGATGGTAACTTCCTAGGTTTGCCCGAAAACGGCGATATAGTAGATGTCGTAATATTGCAAATTCCATATGAATTGACGACATCTTACGGGCAAGGAACTTCACAAGGTCCAGCAGCTTGTATTTCTGCAAGTGGACAAGTGGAATTATTTGACCCACTTCTTGGAAGCGATTTGCCAAATGGTAATGCAATTCATACTAATGAGCCATGGAATGGCGAAGGTAATTCATTATTACAACAATTAGATGGAATCTCAAATTACCTTCAACCATGGTATGCAGGGGATTGTTTTCCAATCTCACTAGGTGGTGAACATGGTATCTTACCACCACTGGTAAATGCAGCAAAATCTCACCCATTAATTTGCAACGATTTGTCCAAATTAACTATTGTTCAAATCGATGCACATGCAGACCTCCGTAGTCAATTAGATGGCGAGGTCTATTCTCATGCATGTGCAGCTTCCCGCAGTCTCGATTTAGGGGTAGGTAAATTATTGCAAGTTGGAATCAGAGCATTTAGCCAAGAAGAATATCAAGCCATCAATAATGATGAAAGAATAACAACTTTCTTTGCAAGTGATACACAAAACCATTCAACTGGTAGAGAGGTTTGGCAACAGTGGTTAGACACTTTGTCAAAGATAGAAGGTCCTGTTCACCTAAGTATAGATCTTGATGGTCTAGATGGCTCCATTGTACCAGCAACTGGAACACCGGTACCGGGGGGACTATCATATTGGCAAGTTGTAGAAACAATTGAAGCCCTATTCAATGCGGAAAATGCAACGGTAATTTCTGCAGATGTCAATGAAATCGTACCACAAATCGAATCACCTTTAACACAATTTACCGCAGCGATGTTGACAACAAAAATTGTTGTAAATCATATCCATGCTAAAGATACAGGAAGGTGGACTTCTATCACTCAACAAATGGGTAAAAATAGAACAATTGGTGAATCTACTTTTTTCCAAAAGGAGGCCGGGCAATGAATAATATCAAGTCTCATGGAAGTCATATTTTTCTTGATTACACTGGTTATTCACCAATTGGTGATGATGGTAATTGGATGTTACAAATTATGCGAGATGCTGTAATTAATAGTGAAGCCAAGGAAGTGCACTCACATGTTGAACAATTTGATGGTATTACATCACCGCCTGGTTTTGCAGCAGTAGTATTGTTAGATGAATCACATGTTACTGCGCATTGCTATTCAGAAAAAGGCTGGCTTGCAATCGATTGTTTTACTTGCGGACAATGTGACCCAAATACAATCGTAGACCAAATTCACCTAGCGCTTGAACGAGCAATACCAACTATTAGGCTAATCAAAAAATCTAATCAAGAACGATTTCTCCACGAAGATGAACCCATGGAGGAGTAATATTGTCTGTAAGAAAGTTTGTCAATGAACACTACCGTCATTTCAATGCCGGCTCACTAGCTTCTGCAAGCGAATCATTACTTCGCTTCCTAGATTCAGGTGGTAAGATATTTTTGACTTTGGCAGGGGCGATGTCAACAGCAGAATTAGGGCGCAGTATTGCACCGATGATCAGAGCAGGCCATATAGCAGCAATCTCATGTACAGGTGCAAATTTGGAAGAGGACTTGTTTAATTTAGTCGCTCAAAATCACTATCAAAAAATAGACGATTGGCGTTCATTATCAGCACAAGATGAGGCTGAATTACTTGCTAATAACATGAATAGAGTTACTGATACTTGTATTCCTGAAGACAAAGCGTTTCGCAAAATAGAATCATTTTTGATGGAAAGGTGGAAGAAAAGTAGTGACCTTGAGCAATCAAAATTACCACACCAATTTTTCTATGATATATTGTTAGAAGATGAATTGGAGTATCAAGCAAAACCCGAAAATTCATGGTTGTTAGCAGCAGCACAAGCAAATCTGCCCTTGGTCGTACCAGGTTGGGAAGATTCAACACTTGGCAATATCTTTGCAGCAAGGGTAATACAAGGAAAAATCAAGCAGCAAACAATCATTGGTGGAATTGGATATATGACTGAGTTAGCAGAATGGTATTGTGATTGTAATCATCCATTGGCTTTCTTGCAATTAGGTGGTGGAATCGCAGGAGATTTCCCAATATGTGTAGTTCCAATGCTCAATCAAGACTTGGAAAGAGATACGCCTTTATGGTCTTGGTTTTGTCAAATATCAGAATCAACACCTTCTTTCGGCGGATATTCAGGAGCGCCTCCTAATGAAAAAATAACTTGGGGTAAGTTATCGGTTGAGACTGAAAAGTTCGTAATTGAAAGCGACGCTACGATTGTTGCTCCGCTAATGTTCTGCTATATTTTGGACCTCTGAAAGAAGTACCATTGAAATCATTATTCAACACAATTCATCAAAGGCTTTGAATGGGAGTGTGAGAATCCTATGTTCATGTCTGAGAACAAGTGCATCACTTCTATTGTTCTAATTGGGCTTCTATTACTCACTCCACTTTCTGTTTATGCAGATGGAACTGACCCGTTGAATATTGATATTACAACCGCTTGGACAAGTCAAAGTGGAACGGATAATGAACACGCGTACCTATTGACTTTCTCGAGTAATTCAACATTTGACATTACCACTGAAATAACACATATCCAAAATGGAACTGAATTGAATGTAAGTATTTTCACAACATGGGGTTATGAAAATGGAGTTAGAACTGCTCATTTATTGTTAAATTCAACCATCCAATGGGGCGATCTAGTAACAATAGATGTTACTGTAAATACAATCGATTCAGTCGTAACTACCAGTAATAATTTTTTCACTAGAAGCATTGAAATTGGAACTTGGAACCAACCGATGGCTGACCATGAGATTACGCTAACAACCTCTTGGGATTTATTACAAAATTACACTACAGTTGATGGCGATCAATATTTCAGATTGGGTTTTGATGGGCACGGATGGCAACAGAGAATTGGCGATGTCCTCAATTCATGGGAATTGGGAGATGGTGTGATGGTAACCGAAGAAAACACCGAGGGTGAATCAACAAACATGTCATTCGTATTAGATTCAATTTGGAAAAATGAAACCATTACAGCCGGATTATTAACTTCTCAAGTTATTGATGCTAGAGGCTGGGGATATCTCGTAATCACGTCAGAAGAGGATGAAGCGGTAACACAAATTATCGCTAATGTTAGTGATGCTTGGATAAACCACAGTATGATAGATGGGATTAATTCTGAAAGGATTCGCTTAGAGGCAGGAGGTCTAATGACGATTGATTCCACCAATGAATCTTCAACCACAATTGATATCGATGCAGAACTCAGTGTGTTTTTGTTTGAAACTTGGGACGAAAACGGTATAAGAAAACTAAGTCATAATCAAATTGAGGCATTAGGTGATTTCATTATTATCGACGATGGCTTTAGAATGGATATTACCCTTGATGGGTTAGAAATGCTTGAACGGTGGGAAGATGGAACTCGTACACAACATAGAGAGAATATACGCGGGCATGGAACGTTTGGTGCGGAAGATCAAGATGATAATGCCACAATGGTCATCAATGGTACTATTTTCAATCTAGAAACAGATGTTGTGAATGGACTAACCGTGACTGATGATATCCATATTGATGGAACACTTTCAGGGGATGTTCAAGGAACATTTGGAATCGTCAAAGGTATAGAAACCTCTGGAATGCAGAGTAATTACTCAGGTGATGAATTTGAAGTAAATGTCATCCATGAAGAATCTTGGTTCAATATTACTGGAGTCAATGGTGGTAATTTCTTTGATGGTGCTGGTGCAGGAGCATATCACAATAATTCTTGGAATTATCAAACTGTTAACAGTCATTGGGATAATAGAACAGTTAGAATCGTTTGGGAGGAAACCGGTCCTGATGCAAGTAGTGGAGATGATAAACCAGAACGCTCTCCGATTCAAAACAATTTGACACAACCGGAAATGGAACAAGCGCTTGGTAACATTACTGTTGGAAGAGAAACAGGATTAGTGCCGATTCCAATGGTAATTGGTGATAATGTTAGATTAAATGGTCAAGATGGAATCGTTCTAGATGTTGTGGCGAATTCTGTTGGCAACGACCCAAGAGATAATCATAACTTCCACGTTGTTGAGTGGACTGGTAGTTATGGTGATTCAGGTGATGCAGGTACTGCGTTTGGTTCAATTATCGATGAAGGACCATTGCGAGGATTAGTTTCAAGCGTTACTAGAAGTTTTGAAATTGAATATGGTGCTAATGATGAATCAGCATTCCTAAATGAAACTCAATACATTGACAGGGTATTATCTCCTTCAATTGTTACAGCTGAAGAAAATACTGACCCAGTATTAGTTAGTTTAACTTTGGAAGAAGGACTGGTAGTAGGCGAAGGAGCATCTGTGGCACATCTTGTTGCCCACGCTACTGATGATGAATGGAATATTGAAACAGTAACTGTTGATTTGACTGATGTTGGAGGAGGAATTGTAACATTAAATGACAAAGGTTTGGCTGGTGATAATGCAATTGGTGATGATAGATATACAACCCAAATGATGGTGCCAGGATTAGAGGTTGGAAACTTTACAATCAATGTTACAATTACAGATTACTTTGGTGCTATTACCGAAGGTTCAGGAATCATTCAAGTGGTCAATGATGCACCACGCCTAACCTCTGTAGAATTTGTTCCACACATTGCCAAAAGAGGAGATTTGATAATTGTTAATGCGATTGCATTTGATGGCCATGGAGTTGAATCTGTGCAAGTTGATATGCGAATATTTGGAGGACAATTAGTTGATTTAGTATTGTTAGAAAACGATGTTTGGGCAGGCAATTTCACTCTACCTAATGGAATGACCCCAGGCTCACATGATATTCCATTTATTGTAACAGATTCTATTGATGGAAAGCAAATATTGAGGCATTGGATTGACATTGATAATGGTGACCAACCAGATGCAGCAACACCATACCGTCTACCTGATGGAGAGCATGTTTCAACTACGATTACAGTTCTCAATACTGCACCACAAATTGTTGCAGAAGATATGAAAATAACGCGAAGTGATAGTGCAGTGACCGCTCTATTAGAGGCAGAAGTTAGTGATGCAGACGGTGTGATGTTAGTACGGGCGAAGTTAGGAATATTCAATCCAGTTACACAAAATGAAGATTGGTCAAGGTTATACGATGATGGTTCTAATGGAGATAAGGTTGCAGGTGATGGGATATTTTCTCTACAATTGTCAATTCGCAGTGGAATTCCAGATGGAACTCATACCCTATTCCTACAAGCATCCGATATCTACGGTGAAGCAACAGGGGAAGTGCCAATTGTTGTAACGCTAGAAGAAAAAGAGAATGTAATTACCGATGGTGCAGGGATCTCTTCAACAATGCTGGTAATGGCTCTAGGAATCATTGCAATAATAGGCGCAGTTGTGGTAATGTTTGTAATGAGAAAAGAGGGAGGAGATGGCGACAAATCTAACCCAGGCGGCGACCGTTTCGGTTTCCAATGAATTAGCATCAGAATTAGCAAAGATTCAGGCCGACAACCGTTTATACCCCCTTCTAATCGGTCAACTACTACTGCGAGCGTAGTGTAGTGGTTATCACCGAGCGTTGCCAACGCTTGAACCCGGGTTCGAGTCCCGGCGCTCGCACCAAAATAGTTTTACAGGCTCTCAATGCGCCGAATAGCCAATGAATGTAAGGCGATAGTGAGCACTACGAATGGGACCATCCAAGTGATTGAAAACATCATTCCTGCGTATGCCCATCCCAAACCAATATTGAGTGGAATTGCGATAATGAGGCCAATTTTTAATGCAATCGTTTTTGTTTGCACATCATTTATTTGCCCAAAGATAACAATAGTTGGTCCAACAGCAATAGCATGAATTGTTATCAATATTGCAACTATTTTGAATAATGTCATATAGCCATTTGCAGCAAGCACAATATGGATTAGAAATAAGGATACAAATAATGAGGCAGAAAGCAATATTCCACGCCAATAACTGCCTTTGCTAAACCACTCCATAACAAGGCCAATAGTTCTCTATCTAAAATATAGGCGAGAACTTCATATGTAGTCGTTTAATAGAATAGTTATGCATCTCTTATTCGTATGTGTTGGCAACTCTTGCCGCTCTCAGATGGCAGAAGGCTTAGCTCGTTCAATGGGACATATTGCAGACTCAGCAGGGACTCACCCCGCCTCGTCAACAATCGCTTCCAATGCTCAAAAATACCTTGAATCAAGAGGGATTTCTACCAAAGACATGACACCAAAATCAGTTGATGACTTTTCGGCTGATGATTATGATATGGTTATTTCAATGGGTTGTGGTGTTAAGTGTCCATCGATGAAAATTGATGAGGACTGGGGGATAGAAGATCCTTATGGGCAACAATATGAAGTTTACAAAACAACTGCTGAAGAAATTGAGCGCAGGTTGAAATTATTAGAGCAATAATTTTTATTCAGATGAATCGCCAACTGGCATTTCACCAACACCATCTAATTGGATGGATAGAACACTGACAGTTCTCTTTTTCCCATCATCATTTTCAAGCTCTTCGGAACTACAATCAATATTGCCAATAATTACTTCTGGAGGTAGGCTTTGAGCAATAATTCCACTACGTCTCCTACATACTTCAGCCACATCAACAGCCCTTCCAATCGTTGCACCTCTGGCAACAATATTCAGTGATCTATCACCAGCTTCCATTGCCATTACCACGGCACGAACATAAGCATGAAGCGGCTTTTTGCCGATAAAAATTGTCCGCCTGTCACTCATCTCTCATTCCGCCCAACAGTAGTAATAATATACAGGATGATAAACTTTCAATTGAATATTCAATATTTAGTAATAATTCTTCACAAAATTTACATTTTTTCCACCGCACAGGTTGAAGTATGACTCTCATCACGATTGGCTTATGGCAGAATCGCCAATTACCACGCATGACCCTAAGAATGATGCGGCTGGGCCAGTTCAACCTTCTCCTCAACAGCAGAAGCAAATGGAACAAAATTACGCTCAAATGAAACGTAAAATGTCCATGCAAGAGATAGGAAGAAAAATCAAACACAAGATTATGGTATTGTCTGGAAAAGGTGGAGTTGGCAAATCAACTGTTTCAACTGGACTAGCACTGTCACTTGCTCAACAAGGACATAAAGTTGGAATTTTGGATATTGATATCACTGGTCCAAATATTCCTAAAATGATGGGTTTAGACAATCATCGACTTCATGTTGAAGAAGGTAGGATTCATCCTGCAAAAGGCCATCTTGGTGTCAAGGTTATTTCTATGGCATTTCTATTAGATGACGCAGATACTCCTGTCGTTTGGCGAGGGCCAATTAAATTAGGAGCGATTCAACAATTCATTGGCGATGTTGAATGGGGCAATTTGGATTACCTCATTATTGATTTTCCTCCTGGAACTTCTGATGAGCCATTGACAGTGACTCAATCTTTGCCAAATATTGACGGAATGGTAATCGTCACCACCCCTCAAGCGGTTGCTTTGCTGGATAGTAGAAAATCTATCACATTTGCAGAATCGCTCAAAGTTCCTGTAATTGGAGTAATTGAAAATATGTCTGGATACACAATCAATGGTGTGACTACAGCAAATTCTCCAGTTGAAATCGCTGGACCGGGTGGTAAGACTGTAAAATCAACATCCGATGAAGATGGAAATTTTTCAGTAATACTAGATATTTTCAAACAGGGTGGAGGCAAGTCAACAGCAGAGGATTTCGGCGTTCCATTCTTAGGCGCACTACCATTTGACCCAGGCTTTGTTCGTGGTGGAGATGATGGTGTACATAGAATCATCAGCGACCCAGAAGGTGCCAGTAGCATTGCTTTTGCAGAAGTTGTGAAAGCGGTACAAGAACAAATTTCGGATGAAACATCTTCTTCTTTGGAGATAATTTGAGGGAACTAATATGGCAGAAATAATGCCGAAATTAGTACGCATTGAAAGACGTGAATCTGATTTCCATTTAACTTATGATAATGAGCAAGAATTCTCAATCACATACCATGATTTACGTCATGCATGCCCCTGTGCTAATTGTGCACCTCTTAGGAATGAAGACGAAACAAGTCTAACCTTACGTAGTCAAGTTGAATCGTTTAAAGAACACAAACCAAGCGTAAATCCAGTTGGACATTATGCTCTTAATTTCATTTGGCAAAATGGATGCTCAAATGGGATATTTCGTTTTGAGAGAATTTGGGCTTTAGCAAATTGTCGTGATCCTGATAATGGCAAACAATATGTGCATGGGGCATGGTAAGCCTTTGTTTTGAATTGCATTGAATTGCAACAATATCGTCAATCATTTGATTATCTAAACCCAACCCCATAGGGGTTGGAGGTTGAGCAATGGACGGAGTCTACTTGAGTTGGATGATTACTGCTTTAGCACTTGGAGTCATTCTTTTGCCCCTCTTCAAACCCCCTTGGTTTGTTATCACAATACCAACATTCGTAGATTTCGTACGAAGATATTGGATTCATATTCTCATCGTATTTATGATATATAATGCCAAAGATTTCCTTGACCAAATCGATAGGATTCTAATGGCTTCTGCTGGATTGGACATGACACCATGGATATATGCTATTGAAGGAAATATGGTGCTATGGGTTCAACAAACCTTTGAAAACGACTTACTGACCGTATTTTTAACACATTACTATGTAACGGGATTCATGTTCATCTGTTATGTTTCAATCTTTTACTTTGCATATTTTGATGACAGATGGATGGCCGATAGAATCACACTTTCTATTGCGTGGGTATACTTGTTGGCTATTCCGTTTTATCTATTTTTCAATGTTAGAGTTACTGGTGATACGATTCCTGAAATGGAAACACTTGCATACTCACTAACTCCAGAGATTGCTGATTGGTTTAGAAGAATAGATCCATTTTCTAATGCAATGCCGAGTTTACACATTGGTGTACCATTTGCAGTATGGCTATGCATTACTAGATTTGATGAAGATAGACGTTGGAATCGATATCGTCATCTTGTCTTGTCATATGTTTTGTTAACTTCGTTTGCAATCGTATATCTTGGAATACATTGGTTCTTAGATATCATTGGTGGAATGCTTGTTGCAGTAGCAGCTGTCGGATTAGCAGATAGGACTGCAGGTCCATGGTGGAGTGTTTTTGATGAGAGAACAATCAATGCTAGATTGGTTACAGTATTAACAAATCCAGGTAAAGCGTGGTCTATTGTTGACAGGAAAATAAGAACTACTATACAGCAATACAGAAGACCAACGAGTAGGGAAACGGGGGCACTTGCAATCGTTGTGTTAATCTTGACAACAGCAATAATCACTTGGGATTTAACCCATCAATCTTTGCCAGCAGGTGGAGTTGAGGCGCCCCAAGGTGTTGAGGCAGTAGATGGCTGGATGGTGACAATGGACAATAGAACTGAAGGGGCATTGTTGATTGTTCACGACCTTTCAACATATTCTGCATCTGCGATAGATATAGTGCAACCAATAATGGAATTAGATTCACCTTATGCGATTTCAGATTCATTGTTAGTTATGTCCAATAATACTATATTAATGGCAGTTGATATCAATGAACCAGAAAAAATTGTGATGAACATTTCTGTTGATTCACCAGAACAAATTCTCGTTGCAAAGACATCTTCAGGCCCTGCAATTATCATGCTTAAGGATGGACAAATTTCTGCGATTAATTTAGAAGGCGAACAAATGTCTATGCCTACTCCTGAAATTAACAATATCAGTACGGTAAGAACAGCAGGAAGTGAAATCGCTTATGTCACAAGTGATAATCCAACAACTGTATATGTCGCCAGAATAGGAACATCTGGAGCAATTCAGATTGATATTGATGCGCAAGCATCTCATGAGGAAGATTTGATTCTAGAATCATGGGGAACTCCGGTGAATATGAGCAATGCAATAATCAACGATTTGGTATTCAACTATGATTATATTGCTGCAACAGTGAATGTTACTGCAACTGACCGACTTGTTCTATTTGATAGGGACAGTGGCACACAATGGCTGGCAAGTAATGCAAAATATTCAGTAAAAGATCCAAGTATTGGCCATGGAATATTGGCATGGTCGGTTAAAGACCACCTAAATCCAACGAATCCGCAAGAAAAATATCTAGATGGGGAAATATATTTTATGAATTTAGAGCGAAATATTACAGAAACATTGACCTCAGATGAAATAGATCAGTGGGGTCCGCATGTTTTGGAAAACCATTTGGTATATTTTGAAATGGATGATGAAGGAATAGTTACGATTGAAATTCATTCATGGCAACCGGAATTGAAATTATATTCTAATATTGTAATGCAACTGGGTACATTGGCAGCAATAATATTAGTTTTCATTCATGCTTTCCAACGTCAATTAGAGGCAAAAATATCTAAAATCGAATAATTTCCAAATTACAGGGCTTTATTTAGTTGAAACTATTTCTGTTATCCAAGGGAATAAGGGATTGAAAAGTTTCGTATACCCTAAGAGTTGAAAAAATGTCTAACGAAAATTTGATTGAAAAAATGAATGATGCACTTGCTTTAGAATTACGAGCAATAAACATGTATGCACATTATAGTGCAACTGTAATGGGAATAAATCGTATGCAACTTGCCCCATATTTTGCCAAAGAGGTATCAGAATCTCTTGCCCATGCCGACATTGTCCGTAGGGGCATAGTCAAGTTAGGTGGAGTTCCTGTAACAGAGAGAAATAGCAAAGCGATTGTTCATACAACCGATTACCAAGTAATGTTGAATGAAGCATATGATACTGAAAAATATGCAGCAAAGGCTTACACTGCAGTAATGGATTTGTTGAAAGATGCAGGTGATAGAGATTTATTCGATGCAGTTGAACAAATTTGTATGATGGAATTACGAGCTCTTGAAGAACTTCGTTTGTTAACCGCTTGAAGTTCATTTAGGAATTAACAGCATTCTATTGAGCGCTAATAGAGAGCCTTCTTGAATCTCTTTAGGAACAATAATTTGGTTTGGTTTTTCTCCATCAACAATTCTTTCCAAGACATCCATCAAGTAAGCTGGATGAATCATATACATCGTTGAACAAGGACAAATCTCAGGGTCTAAGCATTCAATATGTTTGTCTGGATACTCATCGGCTAATCGTGCTACCATGTTGATTTCGGTACCTATCGCAACAGCACTTCCAGAAGGTAAGTTTGCGACATAGTTGCGGATAAATTGAGTTGAACCATTTGCATCAGCAATTTGTACTGATTCAATAGGTGATTCTGGATGAATTACAACATATCCTTTAGGGTAACGTTGTCTAAAACCTTCAATTTGTTCTACAGTAAATCTTGTGTGAACAGAACAAAAGCCATGCCATAATATTATTCGAGAGCCTTTTACTTCACCCATTGAACCGATATTCGGAATCCATGTTGGCATTTTTTCAGCGGCTATTCCCATCTCAGTACCAGTGTTTCTTCCTAAGTGTTGGTCTGGGAAAAACAAAACAGCCCCATTTTCGCCAGCTCTTTCAAAAGCCCAATTCAATACTCCCTTGGCATTGCTTGAAGTACAGACTACTCCGCCATGTCGGCCGACGAAATCTTTGAGGTCAGCACTAGAATTCATGTAGGTGACAGGGACCAAAAATGACTGTCCTTGTTCTGCAGGAGAGTCTGGATTATCTCTATTGATTGGATCGGATAATCCCGATTGTTGAAGTATCTCTTTCCAAGCAACATCGACTTCAGCAAAGGTTGCCATATCTGCCATAGAACATCCAGCTCTCATATTTGGCAATATTACAGTCTGTTCATCAGAGGTAAGGATGTCAGCAGATTCTGCCATGAAGTGTACTCCACAGAATACGATATACTTGGCAGTTGATTCAGCAGCCTTTTGACTCAGCATGAATGAGTCGCCTAAGAAATCTGCATGCATGACAATACTATCTCTTTGGTAGTGGTGTCCAAGAATCAAAAGGTCATCACCCAATTGTTGCTTCAATTGAGTAATTCTTTCGGCTATATCCTGTTCTTCAGGAGACAAACTTGTGTCCATGAAATCCACGGAACACGCAGGTAGCGAGATTGTCATGTGGCCTCAAGCATAACGAATCTCTTGCCCCTTTTTAAGGCATTTATTTTACAGCGTATTGATAAGTATTGAGCAATTGGCACAAATGATGGTCTTCATCCCCGATAAGCGTCTTCACCTTGGAGCCGAGGCGGAAGTTTGGTCAGGCTCATGGATGGGTCGCTCGGCTGTTTCTAAGCAGAGGAGAAGTCGCCAATGGCGACATCCTAATTTGGACAAGAGACTCGGTACTCGACGAATGATTAGTGAAGCA
>Ga0206679_10000672_pt1 | contig 28767 bp, 22 predicted proteins | sample M110012015metaG_FD_155464 | JGI IMG/M metagenome (GOLD analysis project Ga0206679, IMG submission 155464) | Ammonia-oxidizing marine archaeal communities from Monterey Bay, California, United States - M1 100m 12015 | ecosystem: Environmental > Aquatic > Marine > Intertidal zone | place: USA... | reverse complement strand
ACTATGTTCTAGCTCGTGCGCAGTGGCAAGTCTGACAATTGACGGTAAAGCACTGATCTGTTCAGTCGCTACCTGATCAAGATTGATTTCGCCCAGCGGACTAGCAAACTGCTGAGCATCAGACAAAGCCATGCCGCGAAAGCCTACCCGATGCGCCGGACCCAGCAGCACCACTCGGTTAATATGGTTACGACCGTTGACAACCCTGGCATAGGCCTTCGCAGCTGTCGAACCAGAATAAATATAGCCTGCGTGAGGTACTATAATCACCTTGGGGCAGTCGCCAGCCGTTTTCTCTATTGCCAACAGCTGATCGACTCTATGCCTCAACTCCAGAGCTTGCTCTGGATAAAACTGGCCGGCCACTGCAGTCTGTCTGATGTTAGTCATTTTGCTGTTCTGTCATATTCTGTAGCGTTTGTTAACTGACTCTAACGATCATAAGCCAACTATTCTGCTCCGAATCATGCCAATTTTAAAGACAACACATTTTTTTTAAACGCAACACAACGTTTTTTTAAACGCGACACAACGTTTTTTAAACGCGACATAACGGTATACTTTGGCGATGGATAATCGCTCAGTAGTAACGCAACACTGGCAAGTCCTGGATGATGGTCGGCTGCAATGCGACCTTTGTCCCAGGGCCTGCAAACTAAGGGAAGGCCAACAGGGCTTATGTTTCGTCAGGGCAAGAGAGAACGACACGATTGTTTTAACCACGTATGGACGATCTTCTGGTTTCGCCATTGATCCCATAGAGAAGAAGCCACTCAAACATTTTCTGCCCGGCACGCCAGTGCTTTCATTCGGTACTGCCGGCTGTAATCTTGCTTGTAAATTCTGCCAGAACTGGGATATGAGCAAATCACGAGAGATGGATACCCTGGCCGATGCAGCCTCACCGCAAATGTTGGCCCGAGCCGCTAGCAGCCTCAATTGTCGCAGCATTGCCTTTACTTATAATGATCCCGTGATATTTCATGAATACGCGATTGATGTGGCCAGTGCCTGCCACGAATTAAATGTGCAATCAGTGGCGGTCACGGCCGGCTACATCTGCCCTGAACCCAGGGTTGATTTTTTTGCCGCTATGGATGCTGCTAACATTGACCTCAAGGGTTTTACCGAGGAATTCTACTATAAAATCTGCGGCGCTCATTTACAGGAAGTACTGGACACACTGATTTACGTAAAACATGAAACCGATGTGTGGCTGGAGATTACTACTTTACTGATTCCTGGGCTAAACGACTCTCAAAAAGAACTCGAGGCCATGTGCCAATGGCTTGTTGATCACCTGGGAGCAGATGTACCGCATCACTTCACTGCATTTCACCCCGACTGGAAAATGCGCGATATCCAACCGACTCCGGCTAAAACCCTTCAGTTAGCCCGTTCAATTGCCAAACAGGCCGGTCTGCATTACGCCTATACCGGCAACATTCATGATGCCACCGGAAACTCTACATTCTGCCATCACTGCGAAGAACTGTTGATCGAACGCAACTGGTATGAAATGGGTCAGTGGAATCTCGCTGCGGGCGCAGTATGTCCCACCTGTGCGACGCCATTGAAGGGAGTGTTCGAGGATTCACCTGGCACCTGGGGCTCAAAGCGACAAGCCATTCGCTTCGCCAGTGACCGCGGCAAAGGCTAAACCACACTACCATGCCAGCGTATAAACAGTCCGCTGGTCGCTCTGTGCTCGCGCTTTTAGTACCGCCTCCATTTTCCAGTCAATTCAGCGTGTCAGCAGCGCATCATACTGCAATTAATTGCTAGTATATCCAGGGTTTGACCGCCAGTTGTGTCTTCTAATGACTTAACTGAACTCTAGACCCTCAAAATTGCCGTCTTCTCGCCATTCCTTCATCAACTCGAAAAACCGGATAGAACCACCCCCATAGGGCGCAGATTGCATCGCATTTGGGTTAGGCTTACCTTCATTATTGTAATATCCTGGCGTGCAATCCGCCCCGCCTAAGCCACCCAGCGGTCCTCCGGCAAAACCTAAAATGGTCTTCACCCATTCATCTTCAGCTTGTTCGGTGACCTCAACCTGGTTAAAACCTTTATCCAATGCATGCGCTATGATGTGGGCTTGATGCACAGCAGATTCATCCAACAAATGTGGGAAATTAGCCGTAAAGGCGCCCTGTGAAGTATTCATGATAAACACATTCGGGAAACCATGACTACCCATGCCATGTAACGTACGTGTGCCATTACGCCAGTGGTCACTGAGCTTTCTGGCATCACGACCAATCACGTCATAACCAGCCCGACGAGTATAGCTGGTTCCTACCTCAAAACCGGTACTATAGATAATGCAGTCAACCTCATATTCAACCCCATCCACAACCAGGCCAGTCTCAGTAATTCGCTCAACTCCCTGCCCATCAGTATCAACCAGGGTGACATTCTCACGATTGAAGGTCGGTAAGTACTGATCGTTAAAAGTGGGCCGCTTACAGAACATTTTATAGTAGGGTTTGAGTTTTTCGGCGACAGCTTCATCCTCGACAAACTCATCAACGCGAGCACGAATCTCTTCCATTTTTTCAAAATTAGCCATCTCGATCATCTGCTCGAGCGTCATATTGGAATTACCTTGGGCTTTGCGGAACTGATGAATCATTTTACCAATGAGATCCGTCCAGCCATCATCCACCAGATCCTTTTCCTGGGGAATTCCAGAGATCAACGAATTAAAATTCTCCATCCGATGCCGCTGCCACCCTGCTTCCAGCGTCTTTGCCCATTCTGGATCAGTTGGCGAATTACCTCGCACATCAACGGTAGAAGGTGTGCGCTGGAACACATACAGGTGCTGTGCTGCGGTACCCAGAAAGGGAACACACTGAATCGCAGTCGCACCTGTACCGATAATAGCAACCCGTTTATCTCCCAGCTTATCAAGATCACCTGCTGGTCCACCCCCAGTGTATTCGTAGTCCCAGCGACTGGTATGAAAACTATGCCCCTTAAAGTCCCGAACACCGGGTATACCTGGCAATTTAGGTCGATGTAAGGGCCCATTGGCCATCGACACAAAGCGTGCTCTGATCTTATCGCCGCGATTTGTCGATACAATCCAGCGTTGTGCGGACTGGTCCCAAAGCAACTCGGTTACTTCTGTTTGGAATAAAGCACTCTCATAAAGATCAAAATGCCTACCTATGGCCTCACTGTGATCAAGAATTTCCCTGGCATAGGCATATTTTTCCTTGGGAACATAATCGAGTTCTTCCAAAAGCGGTAAATAACAATACGCTTCGATATCGCATTGCGCCCCAGGATAGCGATTCCAATACCAGGTACCACCAAAATCTCCGCCTTTTTCTATAACACGCAAGTCTTTTACACCCGCGGCACGCAGCCTTGCTGCGGCCTGTAGACCACCGAATCCCCCGCCTACGAGGATGACATCAACGTCATCAGTGACCGGATCGCGATCAATCACCTCGTCGACATAAGGATCTTCAAGATAATGGGCGAACTCACCAGTTATTTCGGCATACTGCTCGTTGCCATCATCGCGCAGCCGTTTATCACGCTCGACACGATAGCGTTCACGCAATGCATTTGGGTCAAATACCAGATCTTCCGACGCTTCACTCATTTGTCTCCCCCCATTTACGTCAATTTATGTGGATACCTAGCCAGTATACTCGTCTAAATGCAGTGGCATAGGATAGTAAATTCCGTTGATAAGCCATGTGAGGTTTTATCAATTCTACTTTCGAGCCCGGACAACAGACCGCGATCTTAATCCAGTTATGGGCAGACTCCAGGCCGATCCAGGCGCTCATGAATAGCCGGGATCATCTTTGTAACCGAACGCGGGATTTCTATTTTTGCCTCTAAGCTTGGCCTAACCTGTATCTCCAACATGAGCTACCGTCTACCCTCACCCTGTCTCATCCGCAGCCTGAGACTGGACCTGCCTTAGCCTGCGAAGCTCAGTCGCCTTCAACCCTGTTCTGGTCAATCCAGGTCAATATCGATTGTTCGACCATTGGCAAGGTCATACTACCGTTTTCAAGAATACGCCGATGAAACGTTGGTAATTCGAAATGTTCCCCTAACTGTTCTTCTGCCAGCCGACGTAACCGTTTGATTTCCAGCATACCCAACATGTAAGCATTGGCCTGCCCGGGCCAGGATATATAGCGATCAATCTCATTTTCGATATCCACCCTGGACCAGCCACAATTGTTAAGCATATATTCAAGCGCTCTGTCTCTACTCCAGCCTTTAGTATGAATGCCAGAGTCGATCACCAGCCTGGCCGCCCTTGCGCTCTGGTCTGATAACAACCCCATTTTATCCAACGGGCGACTGTACAGATCCAACTCTTCTGCCAGTCGCTCGGCATACAGCGCCCAACCTTCACCGTATCCAGAGTTCCACAGATATCTGGCGACATCATGAACCTTTGCGCCTAATTCCAGCGCGATAGCTCCCTGCAGGTGATGGCCCGGATAAGTTTCATGGTAAAGGGTCGACTGCTGGGTTGCCTGGGTACGCTGCTCTGGCTCTCGTACTGCAATATAGTAGATCCCTGGCCGTTTGCCATCTTCTGACGAAGAGTGGTACTCGCCACTGCCACTGGCGGCAAAGTCAGGATAGGGCTTAATCAGGACGTCTGCCTTGGGAAGAAGATCAAACACCTCCGTCATCTTGCTCCTGGCATCATCAAGCGATGCAACCGAATAATCCAACACATCCTGTTCACTACGAAAGGTAAATTCAGGTGCCTGATTAATGCGCCGAAGAAACCCTTCAAGGGGCTCAGCACCAAAATGCTTTCCCAGGATTGCTGTCATCTCATTTCTCAAAACAGCCACCTGTTCAAGGCCTAAACGATGCACCTCTGCCGGGGTAACTGAAATCGTTGCGAACGACCGAATTAAGGCGGGATAACAGATCTCCCCATCTGGATTATAGCTAAGCGCAATCTCAGTCCTGGCGGCCGGCAAATACTCTGTTTCTATGAACTCAGCAAAACGATTCAACGCCGGCACAATTTCGTTTTTATAGATCTGCGAAACCGCTTTTGCAAATTCCTGATCTGCCGCCCGTCGCCCCATATTGAGGAAAGGATTATCCTCTCGAAGCAAAGACTTGACCTGAGCTGGAACAGCTTCAACGGTGAGTCGGGGGGAACTGTAACCAAGTTCCAGGCCCAGCCTTAAATTGCCTATTTCAATGTCGATGTACTGAGCCATGGCCGCCAGCCTCTCCAGCGCATCAATCTTGTCGACTTCAGTTGCCAGAGGTTGAATATCAAATATAAAAGGGACCTCAGTATGCCAGCCCGTGGCCGTGCTGGTTTCCCAAAGTTCCTTGCGGCAGATACGCGTTGCCCTGCTGGAACTAAGCTCCTCATGAAGAAACCCATAGGTCACCCAGTCACGACTACCAACCTTTGCAGGCGGTCCCAGAGCCAGCAACTGACTCAGCAAGGCATCCTCTTTTTCCTGCCACAATGTAAGCGAAGCCAAAGAATTATCAAATAATAGATTATGACGCTGGCCGGCGATGTCGTAGGTTGTTGCCATACCAGGATAGCGTTTCAGCATAGCATCAACATATTCATCCGCAATGGCTTCGATGGATCGCGTCGGTGCTAACCTATCGAGCGCAGCCAATGCCTGGCAAGCACCAAAAAATACGTAGCAAACCAGCAATGACCCGATACTAATCTGTTGCCTCAACTGTCTTATCATTACGCTCATCCGAAGGTCCTCTACTGAGTATATCAACGCAACTGAGGTTTCGTGCAATACATTGCAGCGAACGCCTGCCCTGTCTAGCATCAGACACGAGCAGTCGGACAACGACTAATCGTTTTGCTTTGCGCAGTAAAAGCCCGTGAATTGGTTACACACTGAGTAGAAGTGACAATAACAGGCCTTCTTAGATACAATCACTGGCTCCTATACAGACGAAAAGAAACCAACTGAAATGAGCGCCCACGGAAACAGCAAACTGACGCAACTCAAAGAAATGACCACTGTAGTTGCGGATACGGGTGACTTTGAAGCCATCAGCCAGTATGCGCCAGAGGATGCTACGACCAATCCATCCCTGCTTCTTAAAGCAGCACAAATGCCAGGATATCGGTCAATCGTGGATACCGTCATGTCAAAAGTTGGCCACGGCAGTAGCCAGGAACAACTCGCGAAGGGGATGGATAATCTAGCAGTCGCTTTCGGCACTGAAATCCTCAAGGTCATTCCAGGACGTGTATCAACTGAAGTTGATGCCCGGTTATCCTTTGACTGCAAAGCGTCTATCGCCAAGGCACAGCAGCTGATTGATCTATACGAAGCATCAGGAATTTCTCGATCCCGCGTTCTCATAAAAATGGCTTCCACCTGGGAAGGCATCCGCGCGGCTGAAGTGCTGGAAAAACAGCAAATCAACTGCAATCTGACGTTATTGTTCAACTTCAGCCAGGCGGCTGCAGCCGCAGATGCCGGCGCCTTTCTCATTTCACCTTTTGTAGGCCGGATTCTCGATTGGCACAAACAATCAGGTGATCTAGAAGATTTTGCACCAGAAGATGACCCAGGCGTACGATCTGTCAGGCAGATTTATAATTACTACAAGCAGCATAATTACCCAACCGTTGTCATGGGTGCCAGCTTCAGAAATACATCCGAGATAGCCGAACTGGCTGGATGCGATCGACTCACCATCAGCCCGGCTCTGTTACAGGAACTAGATGCAGATTATGGCGAACTGGAGCGTAAACTCGACCCAGCAAAGACAGGCACAACAATCGATTACAGGACAGGCAGTGAGGCCCAGTTTCGATATGAATTAAATGATGACCCCATGACAACGGAAAAACTGGCTCAGGGAATTCGAAGCTTTGTAGCAGACCAGGTCAAACTGGAACACTGGTTACAAGCGATTGCCTGATTGCACTAGAAGACCGGTATACTAAGCCTGGTGACCCGAATTCACACCAATTAGCCTAAAAGCATTCCCTGAGCTGAAACTCACTAATTTGGTGATGTAACCGTGCCCAACAGAAGGAGGCTGCAGGCATTCTGGTCGATTTCAGCAATCGATAGCCGCGATGCCTGGATCAAACATCGCTGGCCTCAGATCGCTTCATTTAATACATTAGTCACACAAGCACCTGCACCGAGCCCTAACCAGCATCTGTTTTCTCAATCTTTTCGCCGAGCGCGTCTGCTCTATCCAATCTCGAAGCCTCATCAGCTGGCAGATAACGCATAGCTAGCACCAGTAGCACAGCAGTTAATATGAACATTACCTGGGCACTGGCGATAGCATCAGTAAGGGCGCTACCTGAATCAGCCCCCTGGGCAATAAAGTAATCTGATAACCGCCCCATCAGGTAAGGTCCCAAGGCCAGGCCGATAATTGTATTCATCAGCAGGAACCAAGCTCCCGCGGTCGCTCGCATGCGCGGCATGACTAAATCATTAGCCGTGGCCGGAGCGATCGAAACCCACATCGCCGCGGGAATATGATAAGCAAAATTCAACCAGTAAGCGGTCTCGATATGCGCTGTATACAACATCCAAAGAATCAAGGGTGCTGTGGTCAGGATCGTAACGAATCCTACCAGCAAGCGGCCATTCACCATCTTCATTTTCAGGCGATCGCCGAGCACACCACCCAGCACCACACCGATTAAACCGCCCATGGCATTACCGATTCCGACATACCAGCCGATATCTGCCGCACTGGCTTCATGAACGCGCATTAAAAACGGTGCTGTCCAGAAACTGGTGCCATAAGCAACAAACGCCATGGTGGGAAACGCCAGTGTAGTAAAAACCAACGCTTTAGAATGAAACAGCATACTAAAAGAGGCCGGATCTCTATTTGCAAGCCCCTGCATCCAGCTTATGGTCACGTAGACAGCAATGGACAGTGCGACCCACTGCAGTATATTACCGGTTACATAGGATAAGCCCCAGGCCGCTAAAGCCAGCAGCGCCGCTGCTAACAAATTTTTCTTAAGAGAGGCACCATGCCGATAAACACTCCACACTGTGAAGGGTGGAATGACGGCCGCAAGTTCGGTTCTAAGCACTTTGAAAGGTGCAGGATGAGTAGCTGTAATCAGTCCTTCGCTGGCTCCACGCATCGGTTCACGGAGCAGTCGTACCAGACCAGCTAATACTATCCCGGGCAATCCTACCGCCATAAAAGCGACGTGCCAACCTTTAAGGCCAAATGGCGCGGTACCCGGCTGCGGAAATGCCTGGGCCCAGTTGTCCAGGATTAAACCTCCCAACATCAGGCCGACCCCACCACCGATGTAGACCCCGGAGGAATATATACCAATCACCGTAGCACGATGCCTGGGCGCGTAATAATCAGACAACATGGAATAAGCCGCAGGCGAGGCACTAGCCTCACCAATACCGACCCCAATACGAAACATGGCTAACACAGGGAAGGATCGCGCCAGCCCAGACATGGCTGTCATGATGGACCAGAACAATAGCCCAACAGAAACCAGTGATCGCCTTACCCAGACATCAGCAAAACGAGCAAGGGGGATACCGAACACAGCATAAAAGACGGCGAAGGCAGTTCCATAAAGAAAACCCATTTCGGCATCACTGACACCTAGATCGGCCTTAATGTCTTCTGCCAGGATAGATAGGATGTTCCGATCAATAAAATTGAAAATATAAACCAGGACCAGGACAAACAGCACCCAGTGCGAATAAATGCCACCGACCTTCGATTTGCCTTTGGGCCCACCCTTATCTGCCATTAAAACCTCGATTCCTGATCCTCATGTGGAAGAGCGAATTGCCCTCCGGCCTGGCCTTTCTGGAAAAACAATCGGCATCGCTGACTTTCCATGTGGCCTGTTGGTCTCGCTTTCGCGACATGACAGTCTAGCAATAATCCCCCGGTGGTTGTCTAGTCCAGCATTAAAATGCTGCGGTTAGATAGATTCTCGATCAGATTTAAGCAGGGCCTAGCAAGGCGGGGCGCTTTGACCCAATCTTGGAGCATTCACACAGACAGAGGTCCTCCTAAGCTTGGAACAGGAAGCAAAACCAGCGTCAGCAAGCCATCATTGCAGCGAGTAAGGACCCAACAAGCCCCGGGTCCGTTGTGCTATGGCACCGATCAGGGGAGCTTAACAGGAATGCGGCAAGGCTAGAGCGATGAGCTAGTGATCTGAACTCGGTTTGCGCTGGAATTTACAGAATCACTTCCAGTTCAGGGTTTTCCTTTGCACGCTCGATCATTTCAGGATCATCAACCCGCAAATTCAATAACATGACATCTGCATCCAGGTTCATGAGGAACTGCTGCCATGGATCATCTTCTTGCCGACGGTAATGACCTGATACCTGCCAACCCGTCGCCGTCCGATAAACATAAGATTTACCGGCTTCACGGTTAGTCTGAACAGGATCGACAATTTCCAAGTCGCTCAGGGCAAGGGTTTGGGCGAGCAAAACTCTCACCTCGGCAACGACGGTTTCTTCTATGCTCCGCTCTACCCGTCGGCTTGAGTCCGTTATCCATTGATATGAGACAACGGCAACCACAAGCCCAACTACCAATCCAAATATAATACGCGCCAACTCGATCATCACCATCTGAGTGAGACCCTATTATAACGTAAGATCCTGAGGTGCCTGCAACTCTTTCAACTAATTATTCGCCTGGAAATTTGGCTGGAATTCAACTGGAGAAACCAGGTCCAGTCAGTTTCGGGTCATAAAAACCCAGCGCACCATGCATTGGATAACCGACCAGCGCCTTTATTTCATCTGACATGGTGCTGACTAAACTGGGTGGCAAATCCAAATACTGGTTTTCTTCCTGACGAAGCCAGCCCAGGGAATAAGTCAGAATAATCCCGTAACGCCAGTTATCAGAAATGTTAGCTCCTGCGGCGTGAAGCGTCCCACCCAACCAGATCAAGACAGAACCCGATGGCATTTCTGCTTCGACTATTTCGTTGGCTTGGGCCTTGCGCTGGGCAGACCATCTATGACTGCCTGGGACCAGCAATGTAGCGCCATTTTGTCTGGTGAAATCAGTCATCGCCCACATTGTTGCCAGTACCAGGTTAGGTCGGGGCAGGCTGAAAAACTGAAACGGATCTTCTTCTCTATGAAGAATCTGCTTCCTGGCGCCAGGACCTATTTCAAGAGCTGCAGAAACATGAAGATGAAACCGCTCACAATTGTCGCCTAGGTGGTGCCAGCACAATGCTTCAATGGTCTCATTCAAGGCCATGGCATGACTTCCTGATGACCGAGCCAGCACGGCAGGCAAGCGCCGGGTTCTAGCTGGATAGAATTCCTCCGGAGAATCATCATTAGCAACCCGTAACTGAGACATGAATCTATCGAGTTCTGTTTTTACACGATTAACCTCAGCCGGGGTCTGAACCCCTTTGATCACTGCGCAGCCTGCTTCATCCAAGGCCGCCTTGATGGATTCAACCTCGTCTTTCACCTCGAATTCAGGGATGCTCATAGCCATTATCGCCACTCCATTTAAAAAACTCGCTAACCCTACATCCTATTGACAGACCAGTCTCGGTGCAAACCGCATTGACATCCTTCAAGCTGGATTAAACAGGAAAGTACAGGCCAAGCTGACAACCACCAGCCAATTTACCCAGCGACCGAAGTACCCGTACCCCAACGGCAGGAAAGGCATCAGACCAGCCCGGCAGGAAACCTGATGCGGCGTATACCAACTCACTGACAAACTGCAAAAGCCTAAAATTACTGCCACCACCCCGCATCGCCCCTCCCCGCTCACGCTATTTCCAGCATATCTGCGTGGCATTACATTTACTGGGCACTTTTACCCCAAGCCAACACTTGCTATCTTATCTACATTAAATCTCTCCATGCTAAGGAAAACAGCTATGCCAGAGGTAAACTTAAATGATCCAGTAGATGTACTCATCATCGGCGCCGGTGCATCCGGTGCAGCTGTCGCCTGGAGCCTTGCTGACACCCGGATGCGTATAGTCTGCCTTGAACAGGGCGATTGGATGAAGCCTTCGGAATACCCGACTAACGGGGCCGATTGGGAAATCCAGCAACACGCTGCGTTCAATATAGACCCAAACAAGCGCGGTCGAGATACCGACTACCCTATCAACAATAACGAATCCCCCATCAGTGTGGTTAATTTCAATGGCGTCGGTGGTGGCACTATCTTATATGCAGCCCATTTCCCTCGTCTGCATCCTTCAGATTTCAAGGTAAAGAGTCTAGATGGCGTCGCTGATGACTGGCCCATCAGTTACGACACCCTGGACCCTTATTTCACTCAGAATGATCGTATGATGGGCGTTTCAGGGCTGGCAGGTGACCCCATGTACCCGCCTAAACAACCGCCTTTACCCCCCATCCCCATGGGCCGGGTAGGAGAACGACTGGCCAGTGGCTACAACAAATTAGGCTGGCATTGGTGGCCTTCAGACAGCGCTATTATATCCCGGCCTTACCAAGGCAGAGACAAGTGTCTCAACCTCGGTCCGTGCATGTCCGGGTGTTCCCAGGGTGGTAAATCCAGCACTGATATCACTTATTGGCCAGAAGCAATAAGGGCCGGTGTCGAATTAAGAACCCGGTGTCGCGTCCGTGAAATCACTCTTGGCAAGAACGGCCTGGCAGATGGAGTTATCTACTACGATGAAGACGGTGAGGAATGTCATCAAAAGGCAGAAGTCGTCGTCATGGCCTGTAATGGGGTGGGTACCCCGCGCATCCTTCTGAATTCCAAATCCAGCCAGTTCCCGGATGGCCTGGCTAACCACAGTGGCATGCTGGGGAAAAATCTCATGTTTCATCCTGTGGGTTCTGCCCAGGGGGTATTTGAAGAAAACCTGGGCAGTCATAAAGGTCCGCAGGGTTGCTGTATTCTCAGCAAGGAGTTCTACGAAACTGACCTTTCAAGGGGCTTCGTGCGCGGCTATAACATGCAAATTACTCGTGGTACAGGTCCATTTACCACTGCCTTACATGGTTATGCCACCGGACGTATCCCGTGGGGCGCGGATCATCATAAGACCTTTCAGAAACACTTTGACCATGTCGCATCAATCGGCATCCTGTGTGAGGATTTACCCGAGCTTCACAACACAGTAACACTGGACCCGGAATGGGCCGATTCAAATGGAATACCGGCGGCTAAAATCAATTACACCTTAAGCGAAAACAGCCGAAAGATGCTCAAGCACGGAGTCGAGCGTGCTGAAGAAGTCCTTTATGCGGCGGGCGCAAGTGAGGTTGCATCGACAGAGCTGGTGCAGATGGCCGGCTGGCACTTGCTCGGCACAGCACGAATGGGGACAGACCCTGACTCTTCGGTGGTCAATCCCTGGGGTCGCAGCCACGACGTCAAAAACCTGTTTATTGTTGACGGGAGTATCTTCGTCACCGCCGGCGGCCTGAATCCTACCAGTACAATTCAGGCACTGGCACTGTATATCGCTGACAATATGAAAAAAAATCTTGCCAATTTGTTCGATTGAGGAGGCCAACCATGAATGACACCATTATTGCTACCGACTTTCCATTAACCGATGCGCAACGCAAGAAACTAGGCTATTTGCTCAATGCTTTAATTCCCGCCAGTCAGGACGGCCACATGCCCAGTGCGGGTGAGCTTGACCTGATATCCTATTTAGAGGCCAACGCAGTCGATTTCCTGCCTGTACTACTGACTATACTGGACGATTTAGACGAGGAGTTCCTGACAGATACACCGGAAGAACATCATCAAGGAGCACTTGCATTGAGCCATGATAATCCGGCCCGATTCCAGGAATTAATCTATCAGGTCTATGCGCTCTACTACCAAAACCCTGCTGTGCTGGAAGGCATCGGCGCTGCTGCTGGCCCACCGTTTCCACAAGGTAATACAGTCGAGTCAGGAGATCTATCCTTGCTTGATCCCGTCCTGGCAATCGCCAAGAGTTACCGAGCAGTACCTTAGCTATTCCGGTTTCAACCTCAGTTCGCCTGGTAGGGGCTGAGATCCATGCCAGGAAACCGTGCAGCGACCCCTGCTAATGCTTCGCTGTTCCAGTAACAATCACCCGGTGCTGGAAAGCCCAGCAAACCTCGCTCTTCCACCGTGGCTTTTTCAACCCATGCCTGGAAAGGTTGATTATCGCCTTGCTCAGACCAGCCTACGATCCCTAACCACGGGCAATCACTGGGTGCATAAGTCACAAATTCACCAATGCGAACGCCCGGCCGTTTGAATGCCGTTCCACGATGAAAGGTCCGCATACTATAAGCCAGTACCGACCCTGCAGGAACAACAACCTTAATTTCATTATCATACAGGGAGGCTCGCTGATGTTGCTTATAGGATGTCGGCCAGAGTATTTCATCCTTGTAGTGCTGCCAGGAACAGACCGCTGTCGGCGCCAGATCTTCATCCACATCGGTATAGTAAATTAGATACGCCGTCTGCCAGTATTGCCGATCAATAGTCGGATAAACCAGCGTATGGTTGGTATAGTCCACGTGCATCAACTGCTCTCTATCTGCTCTATGGCCCTGATATTTATAGGCCAGGTCTGCCTGCTCACAGAACAGGTTATTATGACCCGAGTTAAGCGCAGCAAAAGCCCTGAGATCCGGGTGTAGGGTTACCGCATTAAGTTGGTCTCCAGCGAACGGAAACCGGTTTTGTCTTCTCGTTCTCGGTGGGTCCTGGAGACGATCTGGCTTGGGCTTGTTTGGGTTAGCGGCATATTCCAGCCAACCCGGAATGATGTTCTCGATCTCTTGATGAGCCTTGGCAAGCTCATCATGAGTCAGAAAGTTCTCCACGACGACGTAGCCATGTTGACGATAGTGATCAATATGATTGGCAGTAAACCGCATTTAGTCCACCTATTTTAGTTCTGCCAGCAACCCAGTACTGGTGATCCAGCCCAGGTCTGAAGACCTTCCAGATTGTTCTCGACAAACCCGGCCCATCCGGCTTGTCAGCTACGTCGATCAAAAACGAGCTGAATGAAGCCAATCTAGCTAACCGGTGACCCATCCTATCTGCACCCGCCCATTTTTTGAAAATACAGACATACCGGGTAGTAGCAGATTCACTATACGACGGCAGTTTCCAACAGCGCATCTAGCCTGACCTCCAACTTATCAATCGAAGATGCAAAAACGGGCACGACCAATTGATCCACCCCAAGATCACGATAGGCAACCGTCGTTTCAGGGGTTACCGGATGACGATTCGGCCCGACTATGAGCGTAATATCCTCTCGCCGCCTGCCTGCTCCGTCCAAGGCAGCATCCAGGGCCTGCAGTCGCCTGGCAAGATCTGAAGGGGCCATATCATAGCCGTACCAACCATCGCCCTGCTCTGCCACCCGTTTGAGCGCTGCATTACTTTCCCCGCCAAAGTAAATCGGCGGATGTGGTTTCTGTACAGGTTTAGGGTTGAAATGACAGGCCGTAATCTCAACGGTGGGCCCACTGAAAGTTGACACGCCTTCCGACCAGAGCTCTTTCATCGCGCTGATATACTCCCCACACAACTTGCCTCGCCTGGCAAAATCTGCACCCAGGTTGTCAAACTCTTCCTTAAGCCATCCTATCCCGACGCCAAAATCGACTCGTCCACCTGAAAGAAAATCGACATCTGCAACCATCTTCGCAGTATAAACGGGCTGACGTTGTGGAACCAGGCAGATTCCTGTGCCCAATCGAATAGTTTTAGTACAACTGGCTATATAGGTCAGCGCAGTAAACGGATCAAGTAAGCCTTCCGGATCACCCGGTATTCGCCCAGAGCTTGAGTAAGGATAGGTCGAGGCATAATCAGGGAAAAACATCACGTGTTCAGGCACCCATATGGAATGCACTCCTTTACTTTCCACGAGTTGCACTGCGGACCTGATGAAATCTGCTGACGTGTGTTGGCTGAAAGCCATTGCTACCCCTACCTTCATAGTTGACTCCTTTTGATCTGACAATTGCCTAATCTAACATCTGCTCCGTAGAAAAGAATAATCTTTTGACCTGCACGGCTAGCGCAAGGGTGGCATCATCACCCACCCGTGGGTTTCTGAACCGATTAACAAAGCGCTGCTACTACCCTGGCCAACTTTCCGCCCCTTATAACACCGCGTAAGGTCATACTTGAGTTCTAAGCGTATCAGAGAACAGGCCGACGTCGTCTCAATAACGGTTGCAGGCCCGGATTTAACAGCGTGAAATTTCCTCTCATACGTGCTGCAATGGACCGTTCAGCCATCAGCCTCAGGGAAATGCGTAGATGACAACTATGACAGTTAGCCAACGGCAGGCATTTTTGAGCGACTTACATGTCGGTGTGGTCAGTATCTCCAGGAAGCAAAAAGGACCTCTGACCGTTCCAATCTGGTACGACTATGAAGCCGGTGGCGAGGCCTGGATGATCACCAGCAATACCTCCATCAAAGGCCGATTGCTTAAAAACACCTCTCGAATCAGCCTGTGTGTCCAATCTGAACAAGCCCCTTATCAATACGTAACTGTGGAGGGCCCGTTTACAACCCAGCCATTGCAACCGGGTCAACTGTTACATATGGCGACTCGGTACCTTGGTCCTGAAAGAGGCAAAGCCTACGCAGATGCTTCTACAGATACAGGCAATAACGTTGTTATAAGCATCAGTCCTGAGACCTGGTTTACAGTCGATTACAACCGCTAAATTGCCTGAATCAACTATCGGCCAGCTAGGTTCAAGTTATTTTTCAGTATGCTTGAGTCCCCTGGGTATAACCATGCTAACCGCCAGCTGCTAACCCCGGGTAAGTGAACGCAGCCAACGGCTGGACTGATAGCCGCTTGTATCCCGGCCAGTATTAGTGAGATAGTTTAAATTGATTACTTAACCTGGGTACAGCCTATGCTCCCAAAATCATCCTTTGCCATGGTGCAGACCGGCACTCGAAAAATAGAGCCCCGGGATATTCCCATTCCCGATATTGATGAGGACTCTGCCATCCTGGAACTCGAGGCTTGTGGTATCTGCGGTAGCGATGTAGAACAGTATGAGGGCGTTATCAACGTCGCTCTGCCGCTGATCCCCGGCCATGAACCGCTGGGTCGAATTGCCAAGATCGGAGACCGTGCGGCTAAGCGCTGGCAAGTTGATGTCGGCGACCGGGTTGCCGTCGAAACCATGTTATCTTGCCGGTTCTGTAGCTGTTGCCTGAGCGGTCAATACCACCTCTGTCACGATAGAAAAATATATTCCTATATCCCGCTTTCAGAAGAGCCTGGCCTGTGGGGCGCCTACTCCCAATATATGTACCTTCATGCCAATAGCGTGGTGCACAAAATGAACTCAACCTTGCCCGCTGAGACGGCGGTCATGTTCAACCCACTTGGGGCTGGGTTTCGATGGGCGGTGGAGCTTCCGCAGACCGGACCCGGAGATACGGTTGTCATACTGGGACCTGGCCAGCGAGGCCTGGCCAGTGTAATAGCAGCTAAAGAAGCAGGCGCCGAAAAAATAATAGTCACGGGCTTGGAAGCCGATAAGGACAAGCTGGACCTGGCGCTTGAATTTGGCGCAGATCATTGCATTGACGTTGAAAATGAAAATTCAGTTCGACGGGTCAAGGAATTGACCGATGGTGGCGCAGATATCGTCGTTGATGTGAGTGCGAATGCAACGCAACCGGTTCGCGATGCACTACACATGGTTCGGGCAGGAGGCAAGGTGATCCTGGCAGGCGTTAAAGGAATGAAAAAGGTGGACGATTTTATATCTGACTACATCGTCCTCAAGGAAATAAATATCCAGGGGGCTATGGGAGTCACCGCCAGCGGCTATGATAGCGCTATCAGGCTGATAGAGTCTGGTAACTCACCTATTGCCAGAATGCATACTCATAATTTTGATCTGGCTGAAGCTGAACTGGCCATACAGACATTGGGCAGAGAAATCCCCGGACAAGGGTCGATTCATTCCTGCCTGATACCACCCACTTAGAAAAAGCGAGCACAACATGGCGAAAGAGATTCCTTTTAACAGTAAGATCGCGGACCGATTCATCAACAACCAGGGCACTGGCGGACTACCAGACTACCTTGGTATCCGCATTACTGATGCCAGCCCTGGCGTTATGAGCGGTCAGTTGGAAGTACGCAAGGAACTGCTGACCCATATAGGCAATATGCATGGCGGTGTGCTATCCGCACTTTGTGACCATATGCTCGGCTGCGTCTGTTACCCGGCAATGGGTAAAGGTCAATGGGCAGCAACAACCGAATTTAAAATAAATTTAACAGCCCCTGTTTCCGAGGGCACGGTTACAGCCAGCGCACAGATTATCAATCTCTCTAGGACTCAGGCTGTGGTACGTATTGATGTGACTAATGAAGGCCGAACGGCCGCTGTCGCGCAGGGTACTGTAACGATTCGTGACCCAAGATAGGAGATATCATGGACGAAGAAAAGAAACTCAAAATGGCAAGACGGATTACCGATGCTTTACCCGCACCCGACGAAATCCGTGATGACTGGGGCAAGCTCATCATTGATACCGTTCTGCCCGCCGGTGTCTGGTCCCGAGATGGACTATCTCAGCGGGACCGAAGTCTCATTACGGTCGCGGCTCTCACCGTGCTATACCGACCCAACGAACTCCGACTGCACCTGGACCGCGCCTTAAATAATGGCGTCAGCAGGGAAGAATTAAGCGAAGTTATCATGCATCTGGCTATCTATGGCGGCTTTCCGACCAGCGTTGAGGGTATGCACATCGCTAAAGAAGTCTTCGATGCCAGGGACCAGGCCGAAGACTCAGGCGAGCGCTAGCTTGAGTTGAAAGTCAGGCCTTACTACCCAACGTATTTCTAGGCAGCGTTTACTGCCCTGGCAATCTCGCCCCATTTATCCAGGTTTTCTGGATTCCGCTTGATGTCCTCAATGGCAAGATAACTCACAACCCGACTTGCCACGCCGTTATAGCGAGCTAATATGGCATCAGCCATATCATCCCAGCGGCTAACTAAAGCAAAATGTTCCAGCATGTCATCGCTGACTACAGCAGCCATGCCCTGCATATCGCCTGCTTTCATCAACTGCCCGAGCTTAGCGGTAGTACCCGTAAAACCAAGGTCATCAAACTGGAATGCATAATTTCGGGTCGAACCATAAAAAGCAATCTGGATTTTTGTCCGATTGATGAGTGCCTCGCGCTCCTCATGGGTATCACCCGGGACTGCAAAAACGGGGACTATCAGGTCAATTTCCTGCGGATTACGGCCCGACCTGCTTGCACCGGCCGCTAACTCTGGCAACAATCTGTTTTCGATATAATGCATGGAATGCATGGGATGCACGTGCACGCCGTCGCACAATTCGCCCGCCACCCTGCACATATAGGGACCCACAGCGGAAATATCAATTTTAATATCCTCATAATCATGGCGACCGGGTGACCACTGCCCCGGCAGTAGGGACAGGTTATAATAGGGGCCCTCGTGATGAAGTTTCTCTTCCCGCCTGAACGCCCTAATACAAGCTTTAAATGCTTGCACGTAATCCCGCATCTGCGGTGCTGGCCGGTCCCATTGCGCGCTATATCGTCGTTCAATATGGCCTTTCACCTGAGAACCCAGGCCAAGCCGAAAATGGCCTTCGGTGTTATGAGCCAGTTCCCAGGCAATCTGGGCTGACATCATCGGGCTGCGTGGGAAAGCTACAGCAATACCAGTTGTGAATTCCAGTTTTGGTGCTGCCATCGCCGCCGCCGCAATCATCATCCAGGGAACCTGCGCGCCTTCAGTAAATAACATACCGTTGAACCCGGCTGACTCTATTTTAACAGCCAGATCGGCCATGTTCCTCCATGAACTGCCGCCTACCATCAGGTCAAAATTCATCCATACCTCCCTCGTTTTGCTGACTATACTGACTTATAAGTTCTGTTATTTCCCTGACCCTGCAGCACAAGCTTTGGATAAGGTCCCGCCAACAACCTCCATTACAAGCAAATATAATCTTAAATATCAAGTCTGAACCTGATTAGTAACTGGGTTGGGCAAGTGGCAGGCGCTCTATTGATACCTCCATCAGGCCCTGTATAGCGCGCGCACTGGTATTCCCCTTGGTAAAGAGGTATGTCAGTCCTTTAAATCCGGAAAGACGACCTGCCACCCAGGCCTTTGTGCGCCAGCCCCGGGACCGTGCCTGACCGAGGATCGCGCAAAAAACCAAGAAACCAAGCCACTGCCTATTACAACAATCTAGTGCGTCATTTCAGCCTTCATCGGCCCTGCTATTTGGTCGAATACGTCTGACCATCTATGGTTTATTCAATGAAGCAATAGCAACTATCTTTTTGTGACTAGTCCGCGCGGTTAAAGTAAGACAATAAGCCACCAATTCCAGCGGCTGTAATTTAAATACAGGGGGCTCTAGGTAAAAGGAATTTTATGGTCACCCGTGCGAAACACCCACGGACTTAAATCGAACTACTGACAAGAGAAATCAAACTACTGATAAGAGACATCTAACTACTGATTTACAAAGACCAACTATTTATTCAGCATTGCTTACAAAACCTAGAGAGTTAGTATCAATACTCAGGCACGACATTGTCTCCAGAAAACTTCATTTCGACGCAGAGTTGCTACCTATCGACAAGATATGACAAATTAGGTCGTGAGCTAGATATACTCTCTAAAACTTTCGGATTACGAATTTAGTTATGGACCATTGGACAGACTCCTACATCACATCGGTAGAGTACACAAAGCATTACTATCACCATCTGAATCCTCTGAGATTGAAGCTGCTGTGTCTGCAACAAGAATTTCAATATCCAAGAATAACGACTGCGTGCGAATTGGGTTATGGCCAGGGTTTGAGCGTTAACGTTCACGCAGCTGCATCAGATATTAAATGGTACGGTACCGATTTCCTTCCCGCGCACGCAAAGCTTGCTGAAGAAATGGCAAAGGCATCTGGAGCTGATATTGAAATCTCTGGCCAATCCTTTGGCGAATTTTGCGCGAGGAAAGATCTGCCAGATTTTGACTATATCTGTCTACATGGAGTATGGACCTGGATATCCTCCGAAAACCGAGAAATAATTATCGATTTTTTGCGCCGCAAACTAAAATCTGGCGGGATTGCCAACATCAGCTACAACACACTGCCAGGCTGGTCGAATATGATCGCCTTGCGAGATCAAATGATGGAGTATATCGATAAAGTGGCCCACCCTTCCGATGACCTGGTGGAGCAATCGAAAACAGCCCTCCAGTTCGTTAATAACCTACTCACAGCAAGCCCGGATTTTACTAAAGCAAATCCGAAGGTGCAGAACCGCCTGGGAGAGATGCAAAAACAAAATAATCCACACTACCTGGCCCATGAATTTTTTAATAAAAACTGGGTTCCCATGACTTTTTCATCGGTCCATAGCTTTCTGAAACCTGCCGAATTAACCTATCTTGGTTCCGCTGATTATCTAAACAACATTGATATCGCTAACCTTAATAAAGCACAACTAGCACAGGTCAACGGCATCGCTGACCCGTCGATGCGAGAAACTGCCCGGGATTTCCTGCTCAATACTTCTTTTAGGAGAGATATCTGGATTAAAGGCCCAACCCAGCTCTCTGCACAAGAACGAACCCGAATCATCCGTGAACAACTAGTTCTGAAAGTAAAAACCTCAGAAAGGCCACCTGAACATATCTCAACTAACCTGGGTAAGGTTAAACTGAAACCGGCTATTTATGGGCCTGTCCTGGACGCCCTAGCCACATACCAGCCCAAGACAATAGGAGAAATTGAGGCGCACTGTAAAAACCAAAAAATTAGCCTGGAACAAATAATACAAGCTATTTTAGTACTCAGCAGCACTGGTATGGTAGCTCCGGTCGGGGAAAACAGCAGTATCGAAAAATCAAACAGCCAATCCGAAAACTTTAATGCTTATCTACTTAATGGAGCCGTTTCAAACCAGGAGTACCAGATATTATCCAGCCCAGTGATTGGAGGTGCTATAGAAATCGATAAGGTTGGGCTGTTGTTTATCCATGCCCTGAAACAAGGCAATAAAACTCCGCGTGACTGCGCGAAATTTATCCTCAATACGGTCTCGGAGCACGGTCAAGCCTTTAAGGTGAGTGGCCAGCCATTAGATGAACCTAAAGATGCCTTAAAGGTGCTAACCGTCGATGCTAAAAAGTTTTTTGATCAACAACAGGCTCTACTTGCTGCCCTAAAAATTATTTAGGGCCTATTTGCTTTACCCTGCAAGATAAATCTTTCTTTCCCACTAAACCCAGAATCTACCAGAGCAGACCTCGCCGTGCTCCACCCAGCCTCTCATCATCAATTAGTGCAAGGCTGGATTAACACCATGATTAATCTTGCCTTTGCCAAGCGAAACCAACCAGAAGAATTACAATCTAACCAGTCGCTAATTCTATGGAAGCCTTTCTTAGGCAATTTGCCCGTTCATCGCCTCATATTTTTCCAGTTTCCAAACCTCCCCACTATCAGCACATTATGGCTCTAAGCCAAATATCAGCCATGATTTACTCCATTCGCTAGCGCACAATAGTGCCGATTTATAGAGGAATACCCCAGATTACACACCCTAAACTTTCATAATTCGCATTAAATATCAAAAATATTGCGCAAAAAGGTAGACTCTGTTAAAAACCTGTGCAAAATTAGCGTGGTAGCTTTGCGCTTGGTCGAAGTGTGCGATCAAAAGCAAACCACCTGTACACAACAGAGCGTCATGACGCCGGTTATTTTAGTACTTAAGCTGCATAGGAGATCGAAAAGCCAACAACCCCTGAAGAGGAGTTTGTCGGCTAGCTTGGTCAATATTTTAATAGGTTAAAGGGGAACAACCATGTCAACCAGGATTTTTAAACCCAAAGCACTGGCAACAGTGTTGGGACTGAGCGTGACGTTATCAGGGCTAGCTGTATCTGCAGCAGATGACGCACCCGCCATCGAGGAAGTCATTGTTACAGCTGAACGCCGGGCTGAAAGCCTGCAAAGCGTACCAGTCGCTGTTACTGCATTTACCGGGGAAGACCTGGATGCCCAAGGTATTGTTGATATCAAAGGCATAACCGAGCGCACACCCGGGTTCACCATGGGTGTCTTCAATCCTGGCCAACCGCAGTTCTATATCCGCGGCATCGGTTCCAATGAAGATGGTGCTGGTGGAGACCAATCGGTCATTATCTTCGTGGATGAGGTTTATATCGGCCGGTCTGCCGGCTCTGACTTGGACCTGTTTGATCTGGAACGAGTCGAGGTGCTCAGGGGACCACAAGGCACCTTATTCGGAAAGAACGTCATCGGTGGCGCCGTCAGCCTGATTACCAAAAAACCAAGCGAAGACAATGAGACGGTACTCCAGGCCACTGTGGGTAACCTAAAGGCCATGACCTTACGTGGGCTTGCCAGCGGAGAGATTGCTGAGAATGTTTACGGGAAAGTTTCTTTCTCAAGCCGACGGCGAGAAGGCTACCTCAAGTCTATGATAGCCCAATTTCCTGAGTACTTCCCTTCGGTCAGTTCTAACCTACTGGGTGATTTTGACCAGCATAATATTAATAGCGACAGCTTCAGGGGTGCCCTTCGCTTTATTCCATCGGATCGGTTGGAAGTTAACCTGACGGCCAACTATTCAACCATGGACCGAGCTGGCCCCAGCTACAAATCCATTGGGCCAGGTGGTATCCCATTCAGTGCTGATGCCGCATTACTGCCTAACTATGTTGAGAACATCCATGAAAACCTGCTAGAAGATCCTGGCTTGTCTCGAAACGATATCTTTGGTGTCACCGCGCGAATCGACTATGACATCAGTGATTCCATGTCCTTCTCTTCATTGACATCGTTTCGCAAGGTCGAGGCTGATCAGCAATGGTTCCTATCAACACCAAACTTAACGGCACTCCGGTTATCGTCAGGCATACCTCAAGTCCCTCTTTATCTGGTGGGTTCCAATGACTACAGTGACGATTCGGATACATTCACCCATGAATTTCGCTTAACCGGCTCGACTGACAGACTAAGCTATGTCGCTGGTTTGTATTTCATGAATGAACAGACGGACCGAAATGAAACCGCACCCATTGGCTTATCCTTCTCAGATGGCGCCGGTGGGATTGCCTTCTCCCTTCCAGTTGTAGATGGGGGTGATCTGCAGGAAAATGAAACTGATAGCTATTCCATTTTCGGCCAGGTCTCCTTTAACCTGACCGATGCCCTAGCCGTCACGGTTGGTGGTCGTAAAACCTGGGATGAGAAAGAAATCAGCCGCTTGGGAACCCCGACGGCAACTTCACCCAACCGAATTTTTGATTTCACCACGGGTAAGAAATGGAATGCCTTCACGGGTAAGTTCGGCATCGAGTGGCAAGCCACTGATGATCTGTTCGTTTACGCCACTGCGGCTGAGGGCTTTAAGTCAGGAGGCTATCAAGGTGCTGCGGCAAGCGAGTTGATCGCCATCACACCGTTTGACCCCGAAGAAGCCCTGCTGATTGAACTCGGTATTAAAGCTGAATTCTGGGATAACCGCGTTCGACTGAACACGGCGATTTTCTCTACGGACTATGAAGACCTGCAAATTCTGCAGTTACTGGTCGAAAATGATGCGCCTCCAGGCACCTCCGGTCAGTTGATCACCCAGAATGCGGCCAATGCTGACATTGAAGGTATTGAAGTCGAGTTTACGATTGCGCCTACTGAAAAGATCATCATCCAGGGTTCCTATACCCATCTGGACACGGCATTTTCTGACTTCTTCCTCCCTGAAGGATTCGGACCACCTACCGATCCAACAACGGGCGCCGCGGTACCCAGCCCTGACCGAACAGGTAATTCTCTGCGAAATGCGCCTGAGAATGCCTATAACGTCCTGGTTCGTTACGATACGGAGCTGAGTAATGGTGGCGGACTGGTACTGCAAGCTGACTTCCGGCATAAAGACAAGGTCTACCAAGACCCTGATGTGCTCGAATTTGCAGCCGTACCGGAATATGACGTGGTCGACCTTAGGGCAACCTATACCTTCCCTAATGGCAATGTCGATGCGACTCTGTGGTCACGAAATGCAGCCGATGAGGATTACTATCTTCACAACTGGCCTCTGCAGGGCAGTGGTCAAGCTACCCCTGCACCTCCTCGTACCTATGGCCTGACGGTCACCTGGAGAAACGAATAAGTCCTCGTTTCAACTACTAGAATCGGGAAAACTGCTGATCATTCCGCAAGGAATGGTCAGCACCCTTTTCACCCCTGAACAAAACAACCTGCAAACATGACCCTTGAGCTAAACCAGCCCAAGTAAACTATCCTTGCCCCTCTGATGATCGATTCAGCCTACATTCAAGACACAAACCATTGCCAACTAATAGACTCTTCAAAGCGGCTGCCACTATCTTCATGGCTTGTGACGGCTCGACCTCCTCAGCAATATTACCGCACTATCTCTGCCAACCCGTTAATCTCGCCTCGCTTACCCCAAACTCTCTCCTGGGACGCCTGAAAACCTGACCGACAGTACATATCAACATACCTACATCCCCTGCGTACTGTGTTTATTCAGACTGGGGCTAATCCTGACCACATATTCACACTCCGACTCCACTGGCTAGCTACATCGTCGGCTGGTAACCCTTAGCGACAAACTCACCGACCGGTATCAGTAAGTTCATTTCAACTCGTCGCCAGCCGGAAAACCTTGATATCATGTAATCAGTCATAAACTCCAGGCTAGACTGCCTAAAAGGATAGTGCATAGTGAACTCAAATAATGTCCCGACTATTTTCATGAAGACTGCCGTGCTGACTTATCTGTTGGCGCAGATAGCTTTTTATTCGCCTATGGCGTTTTCTCATGCCGAGCATGAAAAACCGCGGTTTGTTTCCAATAATGGTAGCGATACCGGTAAATGTGACAACTCACTTAATCCATGCAAGACCATATTATATGCAGGCTCTCAGTCGAATAAGGGCGACATTATTCGAGTCGCAGCCGGTCATTATCAAATCCAAGATGCGGATACGCTTTTTTATCTGCTCAGCGACCTGATTCCTGTGGAAGGGCTATACAACGAGCAAACCTCCTATTCACAGAAGAATCCGCTGAACACAACCCGATTGAGCGGGGTGCCCCTGGAATTCGCTGACCAGCTAGCCCAGAAAGGATTCACCGTTATCGTTGACAAGAAAGGAGTGGATATAGACCAATCCTCAGACCTGTACAAAAAAATGCGAGTTTACGAACAGCTCAAACAACCTAAATTTTCCGAAACCTGTGCGGATGGTTACGCCGGAGATCATGCCTGCGAAAAAATGGATTTACTTGCTCACCTGCCCTTAAGCAGCTTTTCCACTGACCCCAGCGCTGCCAATGATGTCTGGGGCTTCTACGACCTCAACGATGGCCGCGAGTATGCGATTATCGGATTGCGGAATGGCGTAGGTATTGTTGATGTCACTGAACCGGAGACGCCGAGCGTGGTTAGCACCCTCTCAAGCCAGTCTACGGCATGGCGTGATATCAAGGTTTATCAAAGTTTCAATCGGGCCGAAGGACGCTGGCAAAGTTATGCCTATGTCACCGCTGATAGTGCTTCCGTGGGGACCCTGGTAATTGATTTAGGCGGACTCCCTGATAGTGCCGAGATTGCCGGGGCTGACACCACTGATTTGAGTGCTCACAATGTTTATCTCAGCAACTCAGATTACTCTACAGGAATAGCTCTGAATGACGTAACACCTTATCTGCATATCATAGGCTCAGATAAAAGAGGCGGCGCCTTCAATAGCTACGCTTTAAATGACCCTGTTAATCCATCCCTTGTCTATAACCATGATTCCCAATCACGTGTGAATTATTCCCACGATGTCAGCTCGATGGTGATCCTCGACGATAGGAAAGACAGTCAATGCGTTAACAGCGGCCCTTACTGCGAAATCCTTTTTGATTTCAATGAAGACAACTTTCAAATCTGGGACAAAACCCTGAACGCCTCCCCATCACGCCTCAGCACAATCTCATATGCTCGCGTTTCCTACGTCCATTCCGGATGGTATACGGAAGATAAACAGGTCGTATTAGTCCACGATGAACTCGATGAGCAGGATTATAATTTAAATACCACTGTGCGCCTGTTTGAGCTATCAGACCTAAGGGAACCCACCCTGCTATCTACCTGGTCAGGACCAACCGGAGCCATCGATCACAATGGCTTTGTCCGGGGTAATCGCTACTACATGTCTAACTATACTCGCGGTATGACCGTACTTGATATTTCTGACCCGCTGAATCCAGACGAAGCAGGATACTTCGATACCTTTCCTCTATCCGATGAGACTTCTTTTAATGGTGCCTGGGGTGTCTACCCTTATCTACCCAGCGGTAACATACTGATCAGCGATATTAACAGTGGCCTTTATGTTGTCCGCGATAATACCAGAGCACCGTCACAGGGCAATGCTCGCTTTGATGCCGCCACCTACTCAGTTGAAGAAGGAAATACCCTGGATGTCATGGTCGAACGTAACCATGGTAGCCAGGGAGATGTCACGGTTAAGTGGGCACTAATAGCAGGAGCGACAGATGATGCTGATGTTGAGATGAATTCGGGCACGCTTTCCTGGCTGGATGGACAAAGCCAGAGCCAGACAATTTCCATCGCTATCAAAGCCGATGAGAACCTTGAACCCCAGGAAAGTTTTCTAATCCGCCTTTATGATCCGACCGGGTCTCTCGCACTGGCATCGCCAGGTATTTCAGTTATTTCCATCCCAGCCTCGGCTGGCAATTCTGCGCCTGTAGCTGAGGCAGGGGACGATGCATCCGTTACCGTAGGAGAGAGCATCACCCTACAAGGATCTGGAAGCGATACCGACAGCGCTGATCTAGTGTTTCTATGGGAACAATTGTCCGGCGATAGCGTCACGCTAGATGACCCCAATGGAGCTGAACTCACTTTTACAGCGCCCTCCTCTTCCGGGTCGCTAACGTTCCAACTCACTGTGACAGATGACCAGGGTGCCAATGACTCAGACAGTGTGACCGTCACCGTCACCGCTGCAACAACGCCACCGGCACCTTCGCCTGAACCAGCAGCACCAAAGAAAGGCGGTGGTGGTGCCTTGGGCTACCTGATTCTGATTCTATTACTGGTTTTTTTCAGCAGCCGCAGAAGAATCATCCTCCAACGCTGAATTCGAGCTATTGACGAGGGTTCTGCAAGCAACTGTGCCAGCAAGTTACCACCAGGCTAAACCGAGGCATTAATGAACCGCTGGATTCGATCACAAGATCTACCTATTCATGGCTTTGTCGCTGTTCTGCTGGTACTGGGGTTTTTTCACGAAGCGATCAATGCGCAGCTTGAATACAATTACCTTGGTATTACACAAGGGCAAATCTGGCGTTTACTGAGTGGCCACTTCGTGCACCTGAATTTCTTGCATGCTGTACTCAACGCAACCGGCCTGGTCCTCTGCATCGCTATTTTCGGCTCACCCAGGAACCTTGTAGATGGCTGTATTTACTTGTTAATCATGGCGTTGTTTATTAGCGCGGGTCTGTTTATCTTTTCCCCCAACGTTGCGTATTATCTAGGCTTTTCCGGGCTGTTACACGCAGTGACTATCCATTATCTGGTACTTGGGTACAGCAAAAACCGTTTGTTTTATGGCTTGGCTTTGCTCGGTATGGCGGCAAAACTGGCTTCGGAACAATTGTCCGTTTTCGATGTGTTCTATCTAAAGGCATTGATTGGAGACCAGATAATCAATGAATCCCACCTATATGGCGCCATTGGCGCATTGGTTTGGATTGTCCTGCGACAACTCCTTACGCAACTTGATTACGAGAACCCCATGTCATAAACAGACGCGGCCTTACCTGCGCATCTCATAGACATGAGCGTCATCACATCAACCTGTAAACTCTGCCCTGATAGTCCGATGATGGTGTCGCGGTTGGAAAACTGCGCAATTAAGGTAAAAGATAATGAAAACATCCTGGTCCCTGCTGACGACGGACCAATATAGGAGATAACCTCAGTCTTGGCCTGTACCAACTAACCGATCATACCCAAGCGAAGATGAGGGTTAATCCAGCACATCAATCGGCTGAAATAAAAGCCTCAGCCTCAGGTCAACCGGGTCCAACTCAGGACTGGTAACCTACCTCCTGGCTATGCGCTGCGATCTTTATCCGTCAGAACCAAATATTCACACTATTTATTGAAGCTTCTATTGATACCGCTATGGAGTTTTCTGCCGTACTTCCTACCGTACTTCCTACCGTGCTTCCTGCTCGACGCTCTATTGTGCTCACTCTGGGCGCTTTACTGGCTTCTACTAAACACCTGGCCTTCTATTGAACTTCTGGACCTCCTACTGGACCTTTTACCGGGCCTTCTACCGGGCCTTCTACCGGACCTTCTACCGGACTTTGCGAAACAACGGCAACGTACCCAGCCGGTCTTTCAATTCAAGTTCTTCACCTTCGGCCGTCAACAGTGGTCGTGGTGGATCAAATTTCTGTGTCAACGGTGTCACAATAACAAGGGTCACCAGACAAACTATTAGACCTAGCATATCGCCTGCCAGGTCGGGCGCTAACAGGGTTGCCGCTAACCACATCAGGAAACCCGCTGCCATGGCCGCCAACGTTCCGGTACGATTGGCAGCTTTCCAATAAACACCGGCAATAAAAGGAACCACAAC